>Ga0326727_10001038_pt1 | contig 107692 bp, 87 predicted proteins | sample MB2enrmetagenome_FD_207643 | JGI IMG/M metagenome (GOLD analysis project Ga0326727, IMG submission 207643) | Lab enriched peat soil microbial communities from McLean, Ithaca, NY, United States - MB29MY | ecosystem: Environmental > Terrestrial > Soil > Wetlands > Peat | place: USA: New York...
GTCGATTCGATAGGTGCAGCGTCCAGTATCCGCTGGCCTGAGGTTTGAGATTCGGACGAAAGACCGGGGTTCTATGCCGGCTTGTTCTAAGGCTGCCAGTATTTCCGGTTCCATCGGCGTATTCATCGCGGCGCCACTGCGTCGTCCATAGGCAGAGCCTTCAGCCATTCGTCGGCGCTTCCGCTATAAGCGCGCTGACCCAAAAGGCAACGGATCATCGGCACCCTAGTAGCCAAACGATCCACGAGGGAATCCCGCTCAGTAATGCGGGGGAGCGCACTCGTGACTTTCTGGAAGATGGTATCGGTGCAGGGAGCCAAAGTGCTGCCGTAGATGTTTCTGCGCAGGCGCGCCGCGGCTTCGGAGGGATCCATGGGACTCAGTGACCAGCTTGATGCAGAGGGAGAAATTTCCGGGAACAGAATCGCCCCGACCGGCGCCGACGGCTCGAGGCGCGAGTTCAACTGCCTTGCCAACTGTGCAAGGGAAAGGGAGAGGATCGAGGTTTGTCCGGTGCTTGCCCGTGCAGAATCCGCCGCTGCCAACTCGCCCTTGTGGAGCCGGGCAGCGCGCCTGGGGAATATACGGCCCAGCGCGGGAAATGCCCGTTCCGTTTCCTCGCGCACTGACACGACGGTCGGCACACCGCGCGCCTGCAAGCGGCCGTCGACGATGACGCGGTCATTGGCCATGAGGGCCGTGTGGGGCGAGGTTAACGCGTGCGCCAGGAGGGTTGTCTTACCAGCATTCTTGTCTCCTGACAGGACAATCGCGCGCCCGCGGAATACCAATGCGGCGGCATGGAGATCGAGCGTCTCCTTCTGTGGGGATGTCCGCAGCATGGCCAATTCCCGCACCACTCGCATCAGCCCCATGCGTGCCGGCCGGTCCTGCGGCCGGGAGACAACCTCGACCTGATTGCCCTGAACCTGGTAGTAACAGCCGAGTTCTTTGTCCGCGGCGAGGATGGTTCCATCGGGCTCGATCCAGCCGGGGCAGGAAACCAGCATCCTGTCGAGCCTGAAACACGGCAAAGGCTGCGGATGGTTCTCTGCCTCAACGCGGGCCAAGGCCGAAAACCGTTCTCCCAAGCTCGTCATTCGTACGCGCAGGCCGATCCCCTCCGTAGCTTCGGTCGAGAACCAGGGAGAGAGAAACTCCTCCAGCCAGCGTGCCACCTCGGGATCGTCAATATTGACCTCTGTCGCGATCGTCCCGAAACGATACGTTGCCTGGCTGCTCGAAGCCTCTGCCTGCGGGGCTGGCGCCCATTCCGCTCTGCCGGGATTAATCTTCGACTTCACTCCGCAACCGCCACATGAAAAGGCGTTCCGACGTCATCGGACTGCGGCGTCAATATTATTCCAATCCCTGCGCGGAGTATATGGACTAATGAGAAGAAACTCCGCCGTGCCAGCCTGACACACCCGCTGCCGGCCAATGGGCGGATCGGCCTTGGTTCGTTGCGGAAACCCAGGGCTTGTGCCGCCGGTTGGAGTCTTACGCTAGCCAGTCAATACTGGAACTTGATGTAGCGCCGACCTTCAGGTGGGCAAGCGCAGGCCTACGGGCAGCCACGTTCGGCACTTCTCAGGTTAGGCCAAACCGGATAAATGGCTTATCACGCTCAGATCCCCCGAAACGGGGTTGTGGGATGTCTGGCTGTGCGCTCCTCTACACTTGGACGTATAACGGCCTTGCCACGGATGTGCCCCGTGCCCTCGCGAATGATGCCGCAAGACCCCGTCGGCGCTGGCGCTCATCCTGCTGGTGGGCGCAGGGTTGATGATTCGCAGCCTCGCCGGGCTCTGGCGGGTGAATCCCGGATTCGATCCTCACAACGTGCTGGTTTTTGATTTGTCCTTCCCCGCGACCATCAATTCCCCGGAGGCCATTCGCGCCGCCTGGCCCCAGATTCACGACACGCTCAACGCCCTTCCGGGAGTTACGGTGGCATCGCTGGCGGGCGGCGCCGCCCCGATGTCGGGAGATATGCGCAAAGCTACTCACCCATTTCGTCGCGCTTTCCTGCTCCGCTTTGGCTGCGTCATCGGACCTGCCTCCCCACCAGCAAGCCACGATGCTACACTCCCCCACACTCCAGCAAGGTGCGCTTCACATATCGCTCACGATAGGCCCTGCCTCTTCATTTCCACCGTAACACGCAATCGCCTTCGCGAGCTCCACTCTCCCCGTCGGGGCTGGGCATGTCCCACATCCTTGGTTGGACGCGGGGGTAAAAGTCGGAGTCATAGCCCTCTCCCAAGGGGAGAGGGTGGGCCGCGACGGCGCTTTTACCAGTCCGTCGCGGGCCGGGTGAGGGGTTCCTCTTCTGCCTCGCTCCCGCTTTGCAGGCACTGCACTATGCTGTGATGATAGAGGCGTGGCAGCCTGTCAGTGATGTTGGAGGGGATAGCAACCAGCGGAACTCGCCACGAGTCTATGGCGATCCTGGTCAGCCGTCTGAAACCCATGAGAGGAAGAAAAGACCCCTCACCCGTCCCGCTCCGACTGGAGAAAGCGCCGGAACGGGACACCCTCCCCTCAGACGTCTCTCCCCTCTGACACCTTTCTCGCCGCGAGCGATGCAAAAATCCCCGGTTCCACTCAACTCAACCCTCGATTCCCTTGAGAGAATAACTCGTACTCCGGCCACCGGCGGCGTTTTTGACCAGAACGCGCCTGTCGATCAGGTATTGGATATCCCGCAGCGCAGTGTCATGTGAGCACTTCCCGATCTTTGCCCACTTCGTGGAGGTCAGCTTTCCCTCGAACCCCTCGAGCATTCTATTGAGAACCAGACGTTGCCGCTCGTTTATCACCGTACCCGCAAGCCTCTCCCAGAACCGCGCCTTGCGCAGCACTGTGGCCAGAGTGGTTTCGGTCCCATCAAATGCCCGGTCAAGGCAACCCAAGAACCACTGCATCCAAGGCGTGATGTCGAGCGTCCCTTTCTGTGTCTTTTCGAGGATGTCGTAATAAGCTTTCCGCTCCTGCCGGATTTGCGCCGACATGCTGTAAAACCGCTGTGCACTGTTTTCTGACCTTGCCAAAAGCCAGTCGGCAATCGCCCGCGCAATGCGGCCGTTGCCATCGTCAAAGGGATGGATCGTCACAAACCACAAGTGACCGAGCGCGGCCCTGAGAACCAGATCTGTGCTGTCGGTTTCATTTGCCCACCCAACGAACCGGGACATCTCACGGTCAAGAAGAGCAGCAGCCGGGGCTTGATAGTGAACTTCCTCTTTACCTACCGGACCGGAAACGACCTGCATTGGACCTTCCGCATCAGTGCGCCAAGCGCCCACCGTAATCTCGCGCATGCCGCTGCGGCCTGTCGGGAACAAGGCCGCCTGCCAGCCCAACAAACGCTCCTTGGTGAGAGGCTTGTAGAAGTTTTGCGTGGCGTCGAGCATCATCTCCACGACGCCTTCCACATCACGGTCGGCCGGGGCCGCCCCGGCGATGTCTATGCCTAGGCGTCGCGCTATCGAAGAACGCACCTGTTCGGCATTGAGTTTTTCACTTTCGATCTCACTGGACTTCAGAACGTCAAGAGTCAGCGTCTCGAGTTCCGCCTCCTTTTGCAGGGAGAAGCCAAGCGCCTCCATGTGCCCAAGCAGGCGTCCCTGCTTGTGGCGGACGGCGGCAAGAGGCGCCGCAAGAACTTCTTGATTCCAATAGAATCGCGGCCACTCGGGCAGTTCGTGGATGTACCGGCTCATTCTTCGCACCTCATGCGTAGATTATAGCATGCATTCTACGCATCGCAAGAATAATATACGCACCGCCTGCGTAGCTTATGCGCCGGATTCCACGCACCTGGGAGGAGAAATGGTGGGAGAAATCGTCCGCACGCTGATTCGCGAGGAGGTTTTGCCGCATGAACAGCCTGGAATGGCTGGGTACGTTTTGGCACGACCCACGGTACGGCTTGCGAACGCTCGCCAAGAGCCGCGGCTTTACGCTGGTCGCGGTGCTAACGCTCGCCTTGGGTATTGCTTCCGCTCAAGCAGGTGAACTTCGACATCATGAATACCACGGCGGAAATCGTGGGAGTGGTTGGGCACGTGAAGCAGTGGGGCCTCGACACGGACTCGACTTTCTCTGTCCAGGCGCAAAGCTACTCACCCATTCCGTCGCGCTTTCCTGCTCCGCTTTGGCTGCGTCATCGGACCTGCCTCCCCACCAGCAAGCCACGATGCTACACTCCCCCACACTCCAGCAAGATGCGCTTCACATATCGCTCACGATAGGCCCTGCCTCTTCATTTCCACCGTAACACGCAATCGCCTTCCCGTGTTTCGCACCGACGCCTTGAAGGGCGTGGAAGTGGTTGGGGCAGATGGCAGGGGACGAGCCTGTGGGCATGGACCTGAAGGATATTTTTTGGCGGCGCGTCGTAGGGGCTACCCTGAGGGCACGGCTGTCCAAATTGGAGACCCAATCGAGTACTCAATGCGGCTCCGCTGCCCCGACTTGCGGAAAGCCTCTGGCTTTCCGGCCAATCTCACAGCCCCGGTCCTCCTCCGAGCAGGCTGGAAGGCTCAGCCTTCCAGCCTGCTCGGAGGAGGTTCTTCGGGACGCCCTACGGGAAGGCAGAGCCTTCCCGCAAGACAGGCGGCGGAGCCGCAGGTCGTCGCCGACCGGATCGAGGGCAATTTGGACAAGCCTGACCCTTAGGGCGGCCACAAGGGCCGCCCCTACAACGCGATTCTTTCACACCCTGAATTCTAAGCAGTGTCTCAGCGGTGCTCATCGTGCTCCTTCTCGTGCTCCTTCTCGTGCTTGGGCTCTTTGGCGTGTTCTTCCTTTATGGCACGGCCTTCTTTGGCAGCGTCCCGTTCGGCGGGCGAGCGATTGACCAGTTCGTGCCGTTCGGGTGAGCGAGGCGCCGATGCCGCGTAGCGCCGGACGCTGTACGGATGCACGTAGGTAGCTCGATTCCCCCAAGTCCTGCCCCACGGCACATTGTTGACGATGAGAGCGTGCCCGCCCCAGTTGAAGCGGGTCAGGCCCCATCCCCAAGGGCGAAACGCGAAACCAATATTGATGCCAAAGCCGAAGCGGATGCCGAAGCCAATGGCAAAGCCGGGCCGGGGAGGTGCAAACACGACGGCCGGGCTGTAGTAGGGCACCACGATGAACGCAGGGTTCACCGGCATGATGGTAATGTACGGTCCCATCCCCACGACAATCGATGGATTGGTTCTCAGATAGCCATATTGCGCGGCTTCCCGGCGCAATGCCTGTACCGCGTCCATCACGTCGGGGCGCTGCGCCAGGACGGCATCACCCAATTCCTGCGTCCAGGGCATGGCGGAAGCCATCATGGCGAGAACCGACGGGAATGGCAGAAGCGCTTGCACGCTTGGGTCCCAGGGCAGTTGGTCGGCCGTGATGGCTTGGGCCAAAGCGTCGCCAGTTAGATAATGGTGCTGGTCCGCCCACTGCGCGGCTGCGGGAATGTCATTAGAAAACGTCGATGCAGTGAGAATCTGGGCGAGCAGGGGATCAGGATACAGGGCAATGGGGGACAGCAACCTCTGTAACTCCTGCGGCGGATAGTATGGGGGCGCCTGCGCCTGATCCGCCGGCGCCTGCTCCGGCGGCGCTTGCGGCAGCGGTGCTTGCGCAAACGACGCCGCCGTGAATACCTCTGCCGCAAAAAAGAGTGCGCAAGAGGCGGCAACCCATCGAATCATGAACTTTGTTTTACTCATCTTTGTATTCAGCATTTTTCAGTTCCTCCTTTTTGAGTAGTGGGTCAATTTGATGTCGTCTGTCATTCTGAGCCCATTCGCTGTCATCCTGAGCGCAGCGAAGGATCTCGCTCTGCCCGCTCAGGGTAAACTCCGCGAAGAATCCCCGCATTTGAACGCTGAGTCAGTGCGAAAAAAATGCGGCGATTCTTCGCTTGGCTCAGAATGACAGGTGGCGGCCTTCTCTTCTACAGATGACGAACAACCCGTATCAGCTCGCAACCAGCCTCCACCTCCTTGCCCGCGGCCCGACCCCGGAGTTTCAGATGCGAGTTTGGGCGGAGTGGCCACGAAATCTTGCGTGATGTAAAGGCTGCCATCCGGGCCTTGCACGATTCCAATTCCCACGTCAGTGTAACTCGCGTTCAAGATGTTGCCCCGATGATTGCGCTGGAAGCGGGGCTCGTTCATGAATGCGCCCTCCGCGCCCGGAACGGTTGTGTAGATGGCAATATTCTCTCCTGCCGCCTGCCAGGGGATTCCGCCCTCGCTTAGCCGCGTCGAAAGGGTTCTGCCGTCAGGGTCAACATGGGCGAAGAACCCTTGCTCGAGCATGTCGCGGGAATGCGCGCGCGCCACCGCAGCCAGTTTTTCGTTCCACCGGAGGGGCTGCGCGCGGCCAGCCATCTCGGCGGAGGTTGCGGGATTCAAACGGTCGTGGTTGAGGAGCGCCCACATCTGCCTTTCCAAATCGGCCATGCGGTTTGCGCCGAAGTCTTGCTGCGGAGCCGTTTCAGCGGGACCAGCCTTCGGCGTGCCACCGCTCGGACCGAAGCGATGCCAGATGCCCAGTGGCATCTGCCCCGCCGCGGAGGCGTTAACGCTTTCGCCGAAGTGATGCCACGCGTCCGATTTGGCGAGCTTCTTCTGCGGCGTGTTTGGCGTCCCCTGGACTTCAGTCTGCGGGGGCGTGGCAGCGTCCGGCCGGGTGGAAGTTTGAGCCTGGCCTGGAGCCGCGCAGGCTATAGTTGCAGCCCACAAGAAGCCAGCGAGAACAGCGGCTGGCTGGCGGCGAGGAATCGTTTTCAACAGGCATCGTCTTTTCATGGCACGCATCCGTGCTTCGAACACCACCATTAACCGCAACTTGATGGAAGGCAAGTGCGTTGCCAGTCAAAGCGCCCAGTCAGAAATCTATCCCCTGTTTTTTGTGCGGGTTAGTGGTGAGGCATGTTGCCTGCGTGTGGACAGGAACGGACTGTGGCCGATCTCGGCCAGCTATTGGCCGATTTTGGGCAGTTTGGCGCCAGTCTTGCTACTCCCCAAAATACTCGATTGCGCGCTCAGACTACGGTCCAAATGAGTTACTATAAAGCGTCGTCGCCAGCAAGACCCATCCGAATGTGGGCGAAATCCATCCACTGTTCGGCAATCGCTTGTGGCGCTCTGGGGAGGTGTTCATGGTGAAACGTAAATTGCGGGATGACGAGGTCCCGATCGATGAACGTGAAAGCGATTCGGAGGAATTAGCTTCTGACAGCGCCGGGCAATCGGGTGATGATCAGGGGCTTTCGCAAATTGCCAGCGTTGACGAGGAGAGCGTCGCAGAACTCGCCGAGACGGATCAGGCCTACGAGGCCGAGGCGGTGGAGGGTGTTGAGGATGCTGGGGACCATCCCGAAAGGCCTGTACGCACGCGTGAGGACAAGGGCCGGTAGCTGACATGCTGCCGGAGTCGGTGGCGCAGGCCCGTTCTCCAAGGTCCGCGGCTCTTCTCACCGGCCTCGCGCGAATGCCGCGGACCTGGAAAGTAGGTCCGCGCTACTCGCTTGTGCCCAAAACGGGAACGCGCTAAACTGTGGATGTGCGTATCGTTGCACGGAGCACCCTCACGCGCTTCATCGAAAGCCTGGTTGGTCACCGGGAGCAGCGAGCTGTCCGGGCGGCGCTTGACGCTTGGTTTCATGAGGCGGCTCAGGCGGAGTGGTCGAGTTCGGCCGATGTGAAGGAGAGGTATGCGAATGCCAGCATCCTGGGAGCGGAACGTGTCGTGTTCAACATCAAAGGCAACGACTACCGTCTGGTGACGGCGATTGATTACCGGCGCAAGATTGTCTTCATTAAGTGGCTGGGTACGCACGCCGGCTACGACAGAATCGACGCCAGGAGTGTGCAATATGGACGTTAGACCCATCAAGACCGATGCGGATCACGATGCCGCTCTCCGTGAGATTGAGCGCCTCTGGGGCGCTCCAGAGGGAAGCCAGGAAAGTGATCGGCTGGAAGTGCTGGTCACGCTCGTCGAAGCGTATGAGCGCGCGCGCTTTCCAATCGGCGTGCCCGATCCGATCGAAGCAATCCAATTTCGCCTGGAACAGCAGGGGACCGACACCAAGGCACTCGTCGGAGTGATCGGCACCCGGACGCGCGTTTATGAGGTTCTCCGCCGGGACAGGCCCCTGTCGCTGGGGATGATTCGCCGCCTTCACGAGCGCCTTCAGATTCCTGCCGAAGTGCTCATTCGCCCCGGCAAGAAGCGGAAGCGAACAAGGCGACTTGGACTTGATTTGTCCGTTCCTGGGTCGCCAGGCCTACCCCGCAAAAGCCTAAGCGCGTAGCGCCGACCTGTTCTTCAAGGCCTGCGGCTTTTCTCACCGACCGCGCGCAAAAGCCGCGGACCTAGGAAACAGGTCCGCGCTACTCGCTGAATCGTCGATTCGTTCTGCCTGGCACCTCCTCCATATTCTAGGCTACTCGACTCCGTTTTGCTTCCAATATCCCGCGGGCTTATAATGGTAGTTTTGGGTCGTGGGTTGGGGGGCCGGCTGTACGCGGGGGGATGGGTTGAAACCCTGGCTTTGACGAAAGTTGTCGGGGGACGGCTTGCCGTCCCCTGCGTTGTCGGCAAGGAGGGTAGGGCAAGCCCTACCCCTACAATCTGTAAGGGGCAAGTGCATGGCGACAAGCCGCGATCAAACAGGCGGTAATCTCTTGCCCTCCGCGGCGGCTGCAGGCGGGGGAGGCGCGGTGGGGGTCCAGCGCTCAAGACCCGGGCCCTCTGCGGCGGGGGGCGAAGCAGCCGCCTCCGTTTTGCCGGCCACCCAAACCAACGGATCGACAGATTCCCCTGAAAAGAACGGGGAAGCGAATGCGATTATCGTGCGCGGGGCGCGCGTCCACAACCTGAAGAACATCGATTGCTCCATCCCTCACAACAAATTGACGGTAGTGACCGGCCTTTCGGGCTCGGGCAAGTCCAGCCTGGCTTTCGACACGCTGTATGCCGAGGGGCAGCGGCGTTACATCGAATCGCTCTCCGCTTACGCCCGCCAGTTCCTGGAGCGCATGGAGAAGCCCGATGTTGACGAAGTGGTGGGAATTGCTCCTCCCGTGGCCATCCGCCAGAAGAACACCACTCGCAATCCGCGCTCGACCGTGGCCACAGCCACCGAAATCTACGATTATATTCGGCTATTATTTGCGCGCATCGGCGTCACCACCTGCTATCAATGCGGCCGGGTAGTGCGCCGAGATCATGTGGATGAAGTCGCCGACCAGGTGGCCGCCTTGGAAGCCGGCCGGCGCTTTTACGTCCTCTTCCAGGTGAATTCGGGCGCATCTCCAGCCGCGACAGAACGCCCCGGGGATACTTCCGGGACAGATTCGCCAGGTTCCCTCGAGGCAAGAGCGAGGGGGCGAGTGACGCGAGTTCGAGGGGCCGCGCGCGCTGCTGCGGGTTCTTCGAAGGAAAGGGGAGAGCCTGGTTCGGGACGCGCGCCGGCGCCCCCGGACGAATCACTCAAACCACGGCTGTTCTCGCTTCGCCAGCATGGGTTCAACCGGCTATACCAGGAAGGACGCGTCTTCGAGTTTTCAACCCCGGAGTCGCTGCTCGAGGTCGATTTCGCCGCGCCCGTTTATATCCTGGTGGACCGTCTGGCGGTGGGAGCGGAGATCCGCCAGCGGCTGATTGATTCCCTTGAACTCTGCTTCCGAGAAGCCGGGGAGGCGGTTCTGGAGTTTGTTTCTGCGGACGCCGTTTCCGTAGGGGCAAGTCATGCCCCGCCGCCCGACCCGTCGCCAGAAGGCTGCTTTGGGCCGCAGGGCGAAGGCTTTGGGCCACAGGGTGGAGTGCCCCTAAAGGCGCCGGAAAGGCTGGTCTTTAGCGAGCGGTTTGAGTGCAAGCGGTGCAAGATCGCTTTCCAACTGCCCGAGCCAAGCCTTTTTTCGTTCAATAACCCTTACGGCGCCTGCCCCCGCTGCCAGGGATTTGGCAACACCATTGACTTCGACTTGGACCTGGTTATTCCGGACAAGAATAAAACCCTGGCGGAAGGGGCCGTGGAGCCCTGGACGAAGCCGCGTTACCGGACGCTCTACGCCGAGATGAAGCGGGTGGCCCGCGCCAAAGGTATTCCTCTGGATGTCCCTTATTATCGACTAGGCGCCGAGGCGCGGAGGTGGTTGATCGAAGGTGACGAAGATTTTGCGGGAATTCGCGGCTTCTTCGATTATTTGGAGAGGAAAAAATACAAGCTGCACGTGCGCGTTTTCCTCAGCCGATACCGTGGATACACGCTTTGCCCGGAGTGCCAGGGCGGCCGGCTGCGTCGCGAAGCCCTGCATGTTTTCCTGGACGGAAAAAACATCACGGAAGTCTGCCGCATGTCGATCCAGGAAGCCTACCCTTTTTTCAACGAGCTCCGGCTATCGCCGGAAGAGCAGACGGTGGCGGACAAGGTGCTCGAGGAAATCCGCTCGCGCTTGAAATTCCTTTACAAGGTCGGCTTGGAATACCTGACACTGGACCGCTTGGCCTCCACGCTTTCGGGCGGTGAATCGCAGCGAATTCAGTTGGCGACGGCGCTCGGCTCGAATCTGGTGGGCGCGCTCTATGTGCTGGACGAGCCCTCCATTGGCCTCCATCCCCGCGACACGGGCAGGCTGATCGAAATCCTGAAAACCCTGCGCGACCTGGGCAACACGGTCCTGGTTGTGGAGCACGACCCGGAGATGATGCGAGAGTCCGACAAGATCCTGGACTTAGGTCCGGGCGCGGGGGAGCACGGCGGCCGCCTGGTGTACGAAGGCGACCTGGCAGGTCTCTTGGCCCATCCCCAGTCGCTCACCGGCCGTTACCTGTCGGGCGGACTCGAGATTGCCGTGCCCTCGGAACGCCGCAAGCCCGGGAAGTCCTGGCTGCGTATTCGTGGCGCGCGTCAACACAATCTGAAAGCCATCGACGTGGAGATTCCCCTGGGACTCATGGTGTGCGTGAGCGGGGTTTCCGGGTCGGGGAAATCCACGCTGGTTCATGACGTTCTCTATAACGCACTGATTTCCCGCCGCGGCCTGCGGGCCGCGCGCGCTGACTACGAGCGAATCGAAGGCGATCAGCAGCTTGCGGATGTGGTGCTCGTGGACCAATCGCCACTCGGGCGGACGCCTCGTTCCAATCCCATCACTTATATCAAGGCCTTCGACGCCATACGAGAGGTTTTTGCTTCCACGCCGGAAGCCCGCAAGCGCGGATATTCACCGGGCTACTTTTCCTTCAATATCCCCGGCGGCCGCTGTGAGACCTGCCAGGGGGACGGCACGGTGACGCTGGAGATGCAATTTCTGGCCGATGTCGAACTGGTGTGCGAGGAATGCAACGGCCGCCGTTATAAACCCAGCGTCCTGGAAGTGCGTTACAAGGGAAAGAACATTTATGAAGTGTTGCAAATGACAGTGAAGGAGGCCCTGGGCTTCTTTTCCGGCTTGCCGAAGGTGACCCATAAGATACGCATACTCGATGAGGTTGGGCTTGGCTATTTGCGCCTGGGGCAGTCCGCCACAACTCTCTCCGGCGGCGAGGCCCAGCGGGTGCGATTGGCGGCGCATCTTGCCCAGCAGGCGGGCCAAAACACGCTGTTTATTTTTGACGAACCGACCACGGGCCTGCATTTTGACGACATCAGCAAATTGCTGGCCGCTTTTCGCCGTCTGCTCGACGCCGGCGCAAGCGTGCTTATCATCGAGCACAACATGGACGTCCTGAAGACCGCTGACTGGATCATCGACTTGGGGCCGGAGGGCGGCGACGCCGGTGGTTACGTGGTGGTGGCGGGGCCGCCGGAAAGTGTGGTCAAGCACCCGCTCTCCTTTACCGGGAAGTTTCTCGCCAAGTACCTGGGCAATTTCAAGGGGGTAAAACTGTGACGCTGGCATGTTTCTGCCCCTCTCCCCCAGTTGATCACCGGCTGGACCCGACGGCCCGAGCCCTCTCCCTTGGGGAGAGGGTGGACCGCGCCGACGTTCTCACCAGTCGGCGCGGGTCGAGTGAGGGGTTTTTTCTGATTGGGACTGATGGCCGCGTTCACTCGACGAGGGACCAGGATGCAAGAGAGAGCGTCGGGATCAACGCGCTGCGGGTTCCGAAACCGGTGGCGACTGAAGAAGATGCAGGGGAGTTGGTTCCGGAAGTGCGCGAGGTGGTCGAGGTGAGAATGGGTCAGAAGGCGCCAAGATGCGGAAGTGACCCCTCACCCGTCCCGCTCCGGCTGGTGAAAGCGCCGGCAGCGGGCCACCCTCTCCCCCTGGGAGAGGGCAGAGACCCGCACGTTTGCGCCGCCCGCGCATTCAAAAGGGTAACGCCCCAATCGCTTGGCGAGCTTGCGAGACCCGGCCCCCTGCTTGTCGGGTTTGTTCTTTTCCTCTTCTGCGTCACTCAAGCGGGCCTGCCCGCGGCGATTGGCCCCGGCCAAGAAAGTCCCCCCGGAGCCCATGGCGCGGACGTGCCTACGCTCCTGCGCACGGCGCAGGAGGCGCTAGGCCGAAACGACTTTGCCACCGCGGCGGAGGCCTTGAAACAAGCGGTCGCAGCGCAACCGGCCTTTGCCCCAGCCTGGTTTAACCTGGCCTATGCCTACACCGGACTGCACAAGAACGAGGAAGCCGTCGCGTCATACCGAAAAGCCCTCGAGCTCGATCCCAATCTGTTCGAAGCCCGCCTGAACCTGGGGATTCTGCTGCTGCAACTGAATAGGCCTCGGGATGCCTTGGAACACCTGGAAAAAGCCGCGACTCTCAAACCGGATCATCTGCGCGCGCAGTTGTACTATGGGCGGGCGCTGGCCCTCACGGGCCAACCGGAGCGCGCGGAAAAGCAGTACCAGACGGCGCTGCGGCTCGATCCCAGGCTGGCCATCGCCCACTACGACTTGGCTCAACTTTACCTGCAACAGAAGCGCTACCAGGAAGCGCTCGGCTCTTTTCAAAAAGCCTATGAATTGGACCCGGCGCTCCCCCAAGCTCAACTGGGCATGGGTCTGGCCATGGAGGGGTTGAAAGACGAGGTCAATGCAGCCGCTCATTTCGAGCAATACCTGGCCGCTCGTCCTGACGACCTGGAGACTCGTTTTCATTTGGCGCGCTTGTACCTCGAGCAGGGAAAGAACGAGGAGGCTTACGAGGGTCTCCAGAGCGTCTACCGAGTCAAACCGGAGACCCCCGGCTTGGCTGCGGCGCTGGGGGATGTCTGCGCGCTCCTGAAGAAACTCCCGGAGTCGGAGAAGTTTTACCGTCAGGCCCTCCTCGCCGCCCCCACTGACCCTGACCTGCACCGGGCTTTGGGACAGACCTTGCTGGAGGAAGAAAGGTTCTCAGAGGCGGAAGCCGAGTTTCGGACGGCTCTGAAGGGCAATCCCAGGAGTCGTGAGGCAGCACAGGGGCTGGCCACCAGCCTCTATCTGCAAAAGCGCTACCCCGAGGCCATCCCCTTGCTCGAAGCTCTGGCGCGCGCTCCTGATCCTCCTCCCATGCTCATCTTCGCCCTCGCCACTTCTTACGACCACCTCCATGTCCTGCAGAAGGCCCTTGAAAACTACGAGCGCTTTCTCCAGCTCTCCAAAGGCCAGAGCCCCGACCACGAATGGCAGGCCACCCAGCGCGCCAAGCTACTCCGACACCAGTTGCAGAAATAGCTATAATAGATTCATCGCTTATGATTTGGCGGGCGCTTCTCTCGATCGCATTCTTGCTCATCGGCGCGCCGGTGTTCCTCGCCGGCGCTCCATCCGCGCCGCCTTCCGAAACTGAGGCAAAACTGCTGGCGCGCATGCAGAACGAGCCGGACCCCGTAAAGAAATCCAAGGCGGCAACTCGTCTGGCGCGGTTCAAGGTGCGGGAAGCAATCCAAGCCTACGAGCATGGGAATATCGAGCAGGGCGCCCAGCTTGTCGGTGCTTACCTGGGCAGGATCAAGGACTCGTGGCAGATCCTGAGGGGTTCCGGGCGGAACGCCGCGCGCGCTCCGGGGGGATTCAAGGAGCTGGACATTGAGTTGCGCGAGGATGCTCGGCTGCTCGATGACCTGATGCGGCGAATCTCCTATTTTGACCGTGGCCCCATCGAGATGGCCGAGAAGGAAATCGAGCAGGAGCGCACAGAAGTGATTCAGGCGCTTTTTCCCGTGGCTCGGGCGCCGGAGGCGGCAAAGCCATTGGGCAAGACTGATTGAAAGGTTCACCGGGGGTCTCGAGGGTGAAATCAGAAGCCTTTCTGGTTTTCGCGCTCTTCATGTCGTTAACCGCGCCGGGCATGACGGCTCGGGCGCAGAAGCCGGATTATCTTTCCGATGAAGAAGAAGAAAAGATTCGCGACGCGCAGGAGCCTTCCCTGCGCATCGAGGTTTACCTCACTCTGGCTCAAACCCGCTTGGATCGAATCGAGGAGTTTCGCAGCAAGCCCATGGATCCCCAATATGACAACGGCGCCTTCATCGATCACTTGCTGGATGAGTACATTTCAATCACGGACGATTTGAAAAACTGGATTCAGGATCAGTACGACCGCCGGGGCGACATGCGCAAGGGGCTGCGCAAGGTTCTCGAGATGGGCCCCAAACAGCTTAATGACCTGCGGCGGATCCAAGAGTCTCCCGATGCCTATGCCGCGGATTACGCCAAGTCCCTCCGCGACGCTAAGGACGACTTCACTGATGCCCTGGACGGCGCTACCAAGGCCCTTGCGGATCAAGTGAAAATGCTTGGAGAACTGAAGGCCGATGAGAAGGCAAGCGCCCAATCAGAAAAGGAGCGGGTGAAAGAAGAGAAGAAGCGTAGCAAAGAAGAGGAAAAACTTCGGAAGAAGGAGCAGAAACAAAACCCGCCTAGCGATGACGACCAGAACTAGAGTTCCAGTTGTCAGTGGTCCGTTGTCCGTGGTCCGTTGTAAATTAATGAGGCGCAAGATGCGCGAAGCTGGCCGCTGGGGGATCGCACGAGCAACTAGAAAGCCGCTGACGACGGACAACGGACGACGGACAACGGACCACGAACTATCTACCCATGCCACCTGAACAGATGCCGCTGCCCCTCGCCGGTTCTTTCTCCCCGCTCGAGCTCTTCCGAAGGGTCCTGCGCCGGCTACGCATCCCCGGCGACCTTCCGAGCCTGCGGGTGGAATTCCGTCCCTTCGCAGGTTTGCGCAGCACCATTTGTTTGCGGAAAGAGCATCTTGAAGTCTGTATCTCCGACGTATTACAGGGCGCGCCACTCCTGGTTCTGGAAGCGCTGGCGGAAATCTTGCTGTGCAAAGTTTATCGGCGGCGCGCTTCTCGCGAGGCGCGCGAATGCTATCTGGCTTACGTTCTAAGCCCCGGCGTTCGCCAGCGCATCGACCAGGCGCGGCGCCAACGCGGCACCAAACGCTTGCTTCCTGCCCGCGGCCGTTGGCACAATCTGGAGGAGGTATTTCAGCGCCTGAACCGGGATTTTTTCAACGGCGAGCTTTCCCTGACTCGCTTGGGCTGGAGCCTGAAGAATTCGCGGACCATCCTCGGCCATTACGACGCCGGCCATGGGATGATTATCGTCAACCGAGCGCTGGACTCTCCCACCGCTCCGGCCCACTTGGTCGAGTACCTGGTGTTCCACGAGATGCTCCACATGCGATTCCCGGTGGGGCGCAACGGGCACCGCCGCGTGGTGCATTCCCGCGCGTTTCGTGAGGCAGAGAGAGAGTTTCCCCAATACGAAGAGGCGAGAAAAAGCCTAAAGCACTTCCGTCCCTGAAACATGCTGTAGGGGCGGCCCTTGTGGCCGCCCTGGGGCAACCACAAGGGTTGCCCCTACAGGCCCTTCCCGTGTCATTCCTCGCTGCTTTGAAAATGGCTGCCTGACAGATCGTAGGGCCGAGGCGCCGCCTCGGCCCTACAACCGCAACGGCAGCCATTCTCATGGTTTCTGGGTGCTCGTCAGCCGACGGGCATAAGCGACTGCCATGAAGATGCGCGAAGCGCCTTGGAGTGCGGTAGCACCAGCTACCGCCTTGTTCTTGACAAGTGGAAGGCGGTAGCTCCGCTCCGCTTCGCTGCCGCACTCCAAGGCGCTTCGCGCATCTTCATACACAGCGGTGAGCGCAGGCTCATGGGGATCTGCGCTCGGAATGACAGTGACAGACATTGCCTCACCGCCCACGACAACCGCCCACATCACGCTTGCAAGTTCCTGCCAGCAGTTGGAAAATAGCAGCCCTTGCTTGAACCTCAAGGAGGTCTTTCTGATGCGAACAAGCATAGTAACCGTTCTCATGACTTTTCTGATGTTAGGTCTGTCAATGATTGCTCCCAGCTTGAGCTTTGGATCGGAGCCGTTCTCCGTGGCGTCTCCGGATGGCAACATCAAGGTTGAGGTTGAACTGAAGGCCAATCCGCAACCCTATTTGCCCGGCGAGCGCGCCTATTATCGACTTTCTTACAAAGGGGCACAGGTTCTTAAAGATTCTCCCCTGGGGCTGGACTTTGCAGGATCGCGGCCCATGGATCGCGATTTCGAAGTTTTGGGCTCGGACCGGCACTCTCACAGCGACACCTGGGAAGACGCTTTTGATGTAAAACGCCGCATTCCTGACAACTACAACCAGCTCACGATTTCACTCCAGGAACGCCAGGCGCCGAATCGCCGATTCGACCTGATCTTCAGGGTATTTAACGAGGGCGTGGCTTTCCGCTACTTTCTCCCGCAACAGGAGGGCCTCGGCAAGTTCGTTCTGGCGGCGGAGAACACGGGGTTCTATTTCGCCCAAGACTCCTCCGCCTTCGCGCTCAATCAAGGGAAATTCAATACCTCGAATGAGGGTGAGTTCCGGCACATCAGCCTCAGTGACATCAAGCCTTCCTCCATCATCAACCTGCCTTTGTTGGTCGAGATTCCCGGCGGCCCCTGGGTGGGCCTGCTGGAGGCGGACCTGACGGACTATTCGGGAATGTATGTGGGCGGCGTCGCAGGTGTGGGGAACGCGCTGCTCAGCAGACTTTCGCCCACTCGCGATCGCATGGACCAAGTGGTGATTGGCTCGACACCCAAGAGCACACCGTGGCGCGTGCTCTTGATCAACTCGCGGCCGGGCGCGCTGATTGAGAGTAACTATATCGTCCTCGATCTGAGCGCGCCTTGCGCCCTCACGGACACTTCCTGGATCCATCCCGGAAAGTCCGCCTGGGATTGGTGGTCAGGAAGCTTTGCCAAGAACGTGGATTTCAAGCCCGGCATGAATACCGCCACCATGAAGCATTACATTGAATTCGCCGCAGAGCACCACCTGGAATATATGCTGGTCGATGCAGGATGGTACCCGGCGCGCGATTATACGCACGCCCTCGACATCCTGCACCACGTCCCGGAAGTGGATATCCCGGACATCATTGCGTACGCCAAACAGAAGGGTGTGAAGGTCCTGCTCTGGCTGTACTGGTCCGCGCTGGATAAGCAGATGGACGAGGCCATGACGCTCTATGAGAAATGGGGGGCCGCGGGAATCAAAGTCGATTTCATGGACCACGACGATCAGGAGATGGTGAACTTCTACGAGCGGTGCGTGCGCAAGGCCGCAGAACATCATCTCGTGGTGGATCTCCATGGCGCGTACAAGCCCACCGGCTTGCGTCGAACTTACCCCAACCTTCTCACGCGCGAGGGCGTGATGGGCATGGAGTACAGCAAGTGGAGCGAGCGCGTCACCCCGGAGCACGACGTAACAATTCCCTTCACGCGCATGCTTGCCGGGCCCATGGACTTTACTCCCGGCGCCTTCAACAACGCGGCGCGAGGCCATTTCGTGGCGCGCAACCTCGAGCCCATGTCGCAAGGCACACGCGCGCACCAACTGGCCATGTACGTGGTCTATCAGAGCCCGCTGGTCATGCTCGCCGATTTTCCCGAGGCCTATGACCACAACCCCGGGATGGAATTCCTGGATAAGGTCCCGAGCGTTTGGGACGACACCAAGGTCTTGAACGGGAAACCCGCCCAGTACGTCACCATCGCCCGCCAACATGGCGACGCGTGGTATCTGGGCAGCATGACTAACTGGGATGCGCGAGACCTGGAGTTGCCCCTGGATTTTCTGGGCAAAGGTGAATACCAAGCTCAGATTTTCGCCGACGGCCCGGATGCAGATACGGTGGGGACCAGCTTGGCGATCAGCACAAAGCGGGTGATGCCGAGCGACAAGCTCAATGTCCACTTAGCGCCCGGCGGCGGATTGGCGGTGATCTTCACGCCTCTGCCGTAGATCGCTTTGGAGTGCGGCAGCTTGCTGCCGCTTTTGTAGCGCCGGCCTTTAGGTCGGCAGTTTCTTGCTTGCCCAGCGTGCTGACCTAAAGGTCAGCGCTACATCAGCGGCGCGAGCAAGCTCGCGGGAGAAAAGCGGCAGTCCGCCGCGGCGGACCGCACTCCAAAGCGCTTCGCGCCAATAAGATTTTCCCGGCGAAGTCCCGGAACACGCGAGGGCCTGATGCGCTACCCGCTGGAGGATACTCCGTGTCGCGACCGGCTCGTACGCCACCCGCCGAGACGTCTCACTTTACGACGAAGGGCGCGGACGCGATCACCAGCGCAAGTCCTAGCAGAAGTACCCAGGACCAAGAGTTCGCGAAGTTGAGCGTGTATCCCATTCCGTCGCGTTTCTCGACGAACAGCGCTGCATCATTCGGGTTGTAGTAGATGATAGCACCCTTCCAACACTCGTTCGGCGTGGGGTCGAGCGGTGTCCCGGATTCGCTCATCTTGTTTATCAGCACGACGACGAGTGGAATCAGGATGGCCATCGGCGCCAGCGCAATTACCCAAATGGGTATACCGAGCAGCGGTTGCACGGCAATCAGGGCGAACAGGAGTCCCACGAGGTACTCGGCCGCCATCATGCCGCCGAGCATGACGGACCTGGAACGCGAGCGCCGTGAGCCGAACCAGCCGGCCAGGGCCATGATCATGAACCAAGCGCAAAGCTCGGCGCCGAAGAACAGCGGGCCGTACACTGCTTTGGTTGTTCGCTCCACCCAGTGGTCAGGCTGGCCGCTTGGACCCCAATGCGTCGGAAATCGCGCTGGAATGCGGTCCCAATTGAGATACAACCACCTGGCGGCTGCCGCAAGAATAACAAATGGACCGGCCGCGAGCCATGCGAACCGCGGTAGCTCCTCGGGAGCGACTGTCAGCTCCGCTTCGCGCGGACGGGTATACTGAACGGCGGCCGGGGCCAACCTGCGATTCTGCCAGTAGAAGCTGATACCACCGGTGAGGAAAATGGCAATCCACACTGCGACCATAGTCGCACCTAGAAGTCTGGCCGGTGAAAGCAGCAGCGCACATACTCCGGCTAGCACAGCGGCTGCAATTGTGGCCCGGAACGTCGAAATCGCGTTGCGGCCCGCGCCGCTTTCGCGGAAATCCGGCGGAACCGGAACAGCAAACAGCAGCTCGCGGCGGGTCATGTTCGGTATCGCGAACACCAGCGCTCCGATGAAGATGTAGACGGCACAAAGAACAAGTCTCATGATTTTTTCACCACCTTCGCCATGGCGCGCAACTCGGTGGCGATGCTGGCGGCCGAAATGCCTCGAGACCGCATCTGGGCCACCATCCCGCGCAGCCGGTTGCGGAAATCCTCAGTCCATGCCCCGTTTCTGACGGCAGGGACGACGCGCGGCACAACCACGGCGCGGCGCCCGTGTTTCAGGTCCAGCCACCCCTCGGCCGCCATTTGTCGGTAAGCTTCCGCCGCCGTATTGAAATGAACCCCCAGCTCCGTGGCTAATCTCCGGACCGAAGGCAGCGCCGTTCCCGGAACAAGCTGGCCTTCGACCAAAAGAACACGCAGGCTGTCGGCAATCTGACGGACGACCGACACGCCGGAGGCAGGATCAATCCGGATTCGAGGATTCTGCGCCATCAATGTCTAGTGTACATGTAGAGTATACAGTTGTCAAGTTGCGGATGGCGTCGGGAAGGGTCGGGACTTTTTTCTCCCGAACATAAACGCCCAGGACTCGGTGAAAAGTGCCGTAGAACCGCGGGTGTGGCTTTACCTATGAAGGTCATTGCCGGGCTGACCGCAACGCCGTCGGAGCCCACGCCTACCCACGGCTGTTTCACGGCCAGCTCCGCATCGGACTCGCTCATGCTGAAGTGGACGGCCTTGTCTCGGTGTCCTCCGTGGTCAGAAAAGCCTCAACACAGAGTTCACTGAGGTGCTCCGTGTTAAAGCTCGAGGGGCACAGAGGACACGGAGGCTCGCGTTTTAGCTGTGGCCGGGTCCGGGCTGGACGACCACCGGCTCGTCCTGGAAACCGCCCTTATACATGTAAATCCCCAGGCCAAATCATAGTGGTTGGCGCAAATAAGGTCTATACTGGCTATGGAGGGGTTTTTCCCGCCATGCCCTATTGCCCAAACTGCTTGACGGAATACGTGCAAGGAACAACCACGTGTGAAGACTGCGGCGCGGCACTCGCGCCTGGTTCGCCGCCTCAGGCCCCGCCTCCAACACAGAATGCCGGCTTTGGGGACTCCAAGCTTGTGACCGTCCGTGTCTTCAGTGGCCCCACCGCCTTGTTGGACGCCGATGTGGCCAGGAACATCTTGCAGTCCCAGGGCATTCCTTCCTTCGTGCCCGGTGAAATCTCGGCGGAACTATTGCCGGTGCTGGATGTTTCACTGCTGGTGCGGGAAGAGGACGCAGAACGCGCCGCCACTATTCTTCGGGATTACCTGGACGCCGAGACTGCGGGCGCTGCTGAGTGATTCGTCATTGCCGAGTCAATGGGCTGCCCGACGATTTTCCCTCGGCGAAAACCTCTTTTTCCAGGCGGGCGATGGCTTTGTGGATGCTCTTGGCTTCCCGCGCGTCCCGGGCGGAGGGAAGTTCGTCCAAGTATTTCCGATAGGCGTCCAGCGCTTTCTGCCAAAGTCCCATTCCCTCGTAGGCCTTTCCCAGTTCCCGGTAAGCGGGCGCGTAATGCGGGTCGGTCTTCAACGCCTCCTGAAATCGGCTCAGCGCGGCTTTGAACTTTTTCCTCCTCAGGTAAAAATCGCCAATCTCCACGGACTTTGCTGCCGAGGGCGAAGGGTAAGCCCGTACCGGGTCAGCTTTATTAGCAGAAGGTTGCGCTGGCTGCTTTTGCCCGCCCAGGACGGGTTTCCCCGTGTGGAACATGAAGATTGGGACCAGCACTATACCGACCATCCATCGCATGAGAAAGATTCTCGCGCTTTACCGCAGGAAGTGTCAATACTCCAAACCGCACGGTAGCGTGCTAATTCGACTGTAGGGCCGCCTCCCGCGGTGGCGGGGCGAGCCCCGGCCCTACATCCCATTTTGGGACACCACCAGCCGCCCGGTATTGCTTGCGAGACACGCGCCCTGCAAAACGCAGTCATTCCCGCGAAGGCGGGAATCCATTGCACGGACCTTCTGAAATGCGCAGTCTAGGGGCTGGATTCCCGCTTTCGCGGGAATGACTGCGTTCCATTGGAGATGCGCTGTCGGCGGACTTGGATTCCCGCCTTCGCGGGAATGACTGGCGTTCCATAAGGGCCGCCATTCCAAATGACGCCAGCACCAACCGGCGTTGGGCCTTTGACAATGCCCGCCGCTGGCGGATAATAAAGTCAGGAGAAGCTGGTGAATCCTGCGCTCGCCGAAAAAGCCGAGGCCTTGCCTGCCCAACCCGGGGTGTACATCTTCAAGGATGAAACGGGCCGGCCCATCTATGTGGGCAAAGCGAAGTCACTTCGCCACCGCTTGCGTTCCTATTTCCAGGAGTCGCGTCCGGAGGATGAAAAACGGGAACGCATGCTCGATATGGCGGACGACCTGGAGACCATCCTGGTGGACAATGAGCGGGAGTCGATGGCGCTGGAGAACAACCTCATCAAGCAGTTCAAGCCACGCTATAACATCCTGCTGCGGGACGACAAGTCGTATCCTTTCATCAAACTCACTGTGCAGGAGCGCTTCCCGCGCGTTTATGTGACGCGGCGAGTGAAGAAGAATGGCTCAATCTACTACGGGCCGTATTTTCCGGCCAACCTGGCTTATCGCATTGTGGATTTCATTCATCGCCATTTCCTTGTCCCGTCGTGCAACGTTGATTTGACGCGGTACCATCCCCGCCCCTGCCTTCAGTATCACATCCAGCGCTGCCTTGGTCCGTGCGTGGAAGGTCTGACCACGACGGAACGTTACGCGGAGGCGGTGCGCGACGTCCGCATGTTGCTCGAGGGGCGGGAGAGCGACTTGGTGCGCAGCCTGCACGACCGCATGGCGGAAGCATCCCAAAAGCTCTTTTTTGAAGACGCGGCGCGTTACCGCGACCAGATCATGACCGTGGAGGAGCTTCGCGAGCGACAGAAGATGGCCGCTTGGTCCGGGCAGGAAGCCGACATCCTGGGCTTCCATCAGGAGGGTCCGCTGGTGGCTGTGAACCTCTTTCACTTGCGAGGCGGGCGCGTTTTGGACCGGCGCGAGTTCTTCTGGGAAGACCTCGAGAGCTTCCATCCCGGCGAGTTCTTCTCCTCGCTGCTCAAGCAGGTTTATCTCGACCAGCAGTACCTTCCCGGCGAGATCCATGTGCCGGTGGACTTCGAGGACCGCGAACTCCTGCAAGAGTTGCTGGCCGAAAGGCGTGGACATCCGGTGAAGATCCTGACCCCACAGGCGGGGCGAAAACGCGCCTTGCTCGAGCTGGTCGCCCGCAACGCGCGCCACTCCTTCGAAAGACGGTTCCGAACTCTGAAGCCCAAGACCCGCCAGGTGCTGGAGAGCCTGGCCGAGGCGCTCGACCTGTCCCAGCCACCCAACCGTATTGAGGCCTTCGACGTTTCCCACACGCAAGGCTCGGATATTGTGGCGGCGCTGGTGGTTTGGGAAAACGGAGGCATGAAGAAGTCCGAGTATCGCAAGTTCATCGTGAAAACGGTTGCGCAAAACGACGACTTTGCCAGCATGAGGGAAGTTGTGGGACGCCGCTACAAGAGGCTGCTGGAGGAAGACAAAGCGCTGCCAGACTTGGTACTGATCGACGGAGGAATCGGCCAACTCCACGCGGCCGCAGAGGCCTTGGAGCACCTGGGCATCATCAACCAGCCTTTGGCGAGCATTGCCAAGCGCGAGGAAATCCTTTACCTCTTGGGGCGTGAAGATGACCCCGTAGTTCTCGATCATCACTCTCCGGCGCTTCACTTGATCCAGCAAATCCGTGACGAGGCGCACCGCTTCGCCGTCACTTTCCACAGGACGCGGCGTGGAAATCGGGAGTTGGCCAGCGAGTTATTAAACATATCCGGGATCGGGGAAAAAACGGCCAGCAAGCTTCTTGCGCACTTCGGCAGCCTGAGCGCCTTGCAAAGCCTTTCCGCCGAAGAGTTGGGTCAAGTAGTGAACTCGACACAAGCGCAGCGGATCTTGGAGCACTTGGGAGGAAAGAAGGGGGCATCTTAAAATAACCCGTCTGGACCGTCTTTTTATAACCTTAACCAATTGCGGAATTTTCCCCTTGCTCGAGATAACTCTCCATGGTAGATTGGGCCTTGAAAGGTGGAGGTGGTTTATGGCGAGATGCAGCATAGCTACGAAGGTTGGCTATTTTCTTGCCGGCATCGGCGTTGGTGCAGTGGTGGCTCTGCTTTTTGCGCCCGAGACCGGGGAACAGACACGGAAGCTTATTGCCAAGAAAGCTGAGGAAGGCAAGGATTACGCGGCCTCAAAGGGCAGGGAATTCATGGGGCAGGCCGAAGAGTTGGTGGAGAAGGGCAAGGGATTAGTAACCAAGCAAAGGGAGCGGCTTGCCGAGGTACTCGAGACCGGCAAAGAAGCCGCGAGAAGCACGCTCTCGAGAGTGTAAGGTGGAGGTAGCTTATGAGCGATGAAGGCAGTGGTGCAACGAATCTGGGGTTCTTTCTTGCAGGTCTGGGACTCGGAGCGATTGGGGCCCTGTTGCTTGCTCCCAAGTCTGGGAAGGAAACTCGGGAGTACATTGCGGGGAAAGCTGAAGAGGGCCGAGACTACGTAAAGGCCAGGACGGACGACTTGCGTCGCCAGGCGGAAGGGGCGGTCGAGAAAGGCAAGGATCTTGTGACCAAGCAGAAGGAACTGCTCTCCACCGCGCTGGAAGCGGGCAAGCAAGCCTACCAGGAAGAAAAAGCCAAGGCGAAGTAAGAGTCAGGGTCGCAAAAGGACTGGTGAGCGAACCATGGAGCAAAACGCAGGGCTGACCATCGCGCTAATCCTCGTAGCTCTGGCGGTCCTGATGCAAGCCGGGGCGATGATCGGGATCTGGCTGGCAGTGCGGAAAATTCCGGGGAAAATCGAGGCTGTCCACGCCGACGTCAAGCAACGCTTGGATCCGCTGACGCAGTCGGTCACGGAAATTGTGAGCAACGCCCGCGAGCCTTTGCGGAACATTACCACGAACCTGGCCGAGATCAGCAAGATGCTCCGCGAACGGACCAGCGATGTGGATGAACTGGTGGCCGATTTTGTGGATAAATCGCGTGCGCAGGTCATTCGCGTGGACCAGATGGTTTCCGACCTCGTTGAAAAGGTCGAGACCACCTCGGACGCTGTGCAGCGCGGAGTGCTGGCGCCTATCCAGGAAGTTTCGGCCGTCCTCAAAGGGATGCGAGCTGGCTTGGAATTCCTGTTCTCGCGCCGGCGGACGACCAGCGTGAGCGAGGCAGCGCAGGACGAGCAACTCTTCATTTGACTTGGCGCGGCAATTGCCGATTTTCCCGCCGCGGCGGGCCGATTGCCGATTGTCAGCGAGCAATTCGTCGCACTCTCTTTCATTCGAGGATCAGCAATCCTCAAGCGGCAATTGTCGCTGGAATTGCCGCGTTTCGATTGACCATCGCCGATGGGCAGCGGAGCAGTTCGCCACTCCACCTTTTCAATCGACAATCGGCAATCGTCAATCGGCAATGCGAGAGACCTCGATCCCGGCAGTCGGCATTTTCGCCCGCGCTCCCATCGCCGGGCATTCCAAGACTCGCCTCATTCCCCTCCTCGGTTCGCAAGGCGCCGCAGATCTTCAGGCGGCGCTGACTTCGGATACACTTCGCAAGGTTGCCGGACTCCAGGGATGCGCCCGGCGTTATCTGTTTTGGGCCGGAAACTCCATCACCTTTGGGCGCAGCCACGCTGCAGGCGTTTTCCGCGAACTAGCTAGTGCGCTGCCCCACCTCAGCGAATTCACCTTCATTCGCCAACAAGGGAAGGGTTTGGGCGAACGCCTGGAGAATGCCGTTCGCAGACTCCTTCGTCTCCATCCAAGCTGCGTGGTGATTGGCACTGACTCGCCCTTGTTTCCGGCGCGCATTCTGCGCCAGGCTCTTGGGGAGTTGCAGGCCTGCGAGTCGGTGCTGGGCCCCTGCCCCGATGGCGGCTATTATCTGATTGCTCTTCGGCGGCCGGTAGACCCCGGGAGATTGCGGAGCATCTTCCGCAGGGTTCGTTGGAGCACCGCCTTTGCATTCAGCGATACACTTCAGAACCTGTTACAACAGGGCCTTTCGTGTGCAGTCCTGGAGCCCTGCGCTGACGTCGACTTGCCCCGTGACCTCCAACGGCTGAAAAGGAGTTTGTCCCGAGACCAGACAACTCGCCGCTTGGCCCCGGCGACGTGGAAGTTCTTGAAAGGGTCAGTAGTCCGTTGTCCGCCGTCCGTTGCAAAGACCTCGCGTGTGACAACGGGCCACTAACAACGGACAGCGGACCACTGACAACGGGGGTGGCGCCGACCCCGGGCCGGGGGGACCCCCGCCTCGTGCCGTGTTCGCCGCCGACCAAAGGGTGGCGCATACATAAAAAGCAATGTATGCGCCACCCTCATGGAGCTTTCTGAACCGCACTATGCGACGACGCGGGCAATCCAGCCGCCACCCAACACCTCATCCCCATCGTAGAAAACCGCCGCCTGCCCGGGAGTGATGGCGCGCTGAGGTTGGTGGAAGGTGACCACAGCTTCGCTCGCCCCATGCGATTCGACCTGGGCAGGCGCCCCCGGGTGATTGTGGCGAATCTTAACGTGGGCCTCGACCCCTTCACCGTCCCCGATCAGGCGAATCCAGTTGAGGTCGCGCACCGTGAACTTCCGGTGGAACAACTCCTGCTCAGGCCCCACAAAGACGCGGTTCTTCTCGGGCTCGAGCTTGATGACATAGAGTGGCGAGCCCGCGGCAACTCCCAGGCCTTTCCTTTGGCCCACGGTGAAATTGTGAATGCCTTGGTGCTCCGCAAGCACCTGCCCTTGAGTTGAGACAACTTCACCCGGCTGCGCTTCCGGCTTCTTGCCCTGCTCTTCCAAATAGGCTTCGATAAAGTCGCGGTAACTGCCCGAGGGGACGAAGCAGATCTCCTGGCTTTCGGGTTTCTCGGCCACGGGAAGCTGCTTGGCCCGGGCTATCGAGCGTACCTGCTCCTTGCGCAGTTCTCCCAGGGGGAAAATGGCGCGCGCGAGTTGCTCTTGCGTGAGGCCAAAAAGGAAGTAGGCCTGGTCCTTGCTCCGGTCGACCCCGCGAAGGAGCCCGAAGCGGCCCGTCCTTTCATCGCGCCGGAGGCGAGCGTAATGACCGGTAGCGATGCGCTCTGCGCCGATCTGGCGAGCGAGGGCGATAAAGCGCTCGAACTTGATTTCCGTGTTACACAGGCTGCATGGAATGGGTGTTTCACCTGCCCGGTAGCGCGCCACAAATGGCCGGACCACCGTCGCCTCGAACTCCTGTTCGAGGTTTATTACGTAGTAGGGGATACCCAGATGATTCGCCACGGCACGGGCATCATAAACATCATCCAGCGAACAGCAGCGGCCGCTGGCATGCCCCGGCGGGTTGATGTCGTGTCCCTGGCCCTGCAAGCGCGGCAAACGGCGCTGGTTCCACAACTGCATCGTCAGCCCAATCACCGAGGCGCGGTGAGTGGACCCTGAGCGGGGCTTCGAATCCGAATTGTTTTCGACGAGCAAGGCGGCCGCAGTGGAACTGTCCACCCCGCCGCTCATCGCGACAGCAATGGTCATCACGGGAAAACCGAAATTCGAAAATCGAAAAGCGAAAAGCGAAAAGCGAAAACCGAAAACCGAAATTCGAAAATCGAAAAGCGAAAAGCGAAAAGCGAAAACCGAAACTGGAAACTCGTCCCCGTAGCGCGCTCTGTTCCCTATTCCCTATTCCCTATTCCCTGTTCTTCCCGCCCCCAGCGCGGTGACACTGAACGGAGTCGTTCGACGACGGCGGGGAGGGTTGCGAGCGTGGCGTCGATATCTTCGGCGGTGCTGTAGCGGCCCAGGCTGAACCGGATGCTCGATCTCGCCTGCTCCGGCGTTCGCCCCAGGGCGGAGAGGACGTGCGAAGCCTCGACTGAACCGGACGAACACGCCGCCCCCGTCGAGCAAGCGATGCCCCTCAAGTCCATGGCGATGACGAAGCCTTCGCCCTCGACGTAATCGAAGCAGAGGTTGCTGGTGTTGGGGAGTCGCCGCTGCGGGTCTCCGTTCACGCTGACTCGAGGGACCTGCTCCAGGATGCCGCGCTCCAGACGATCGCGCAGGCCCGCCACCCGCTGCGCATCCTCCTCGAGGTGAGCCCCGGCGAGTTCCGCCGCCATCCCCAGCCCAACAATCCCCGGTACGTTTTCAGTGCCCGGACGGCGGTCGCGTTCGTGATGGCCGCCGTAAAGCAGCGGCCTCAGGATGGTGCCTTTGCGGATATACATGGCGCCCACTCCCTTGGGCCCGTTCAACTTGTGCGCGGAGAGAGAAAGCAGGTCCACGCCGAGCTTCTCGACGTCCACGGGAATCTTGCCCACTGCCTGTACAGCGTCGGTATGGAAGTAGATATCGTGCTCGCGGGCGATGCTCCCGATTTCCTCGAGGGGTTGGATGGTGCCGATTTCGTTGTTCGCATGCATGATGGAAATCAGCACGGTTTCAGGACGAATAGCGCGCTTCACCTCCTCCGGATCAACCACCCCGCTGGCGCCCACGCGCGCATAGGTCACACTGACGCCACGTTTTTCAAGGGCCTGTGCCGTGTTGAGAACCGCATGGTGTTCGATGCCCGTGGTGATGATGTGTGGGGCCGCCGGGCGGGCTGCCTGGACAATGCCAAAGATCGCGGCGTTATCCGATTCCGTGCCCCCGCTCGTGAAGATCACCTCGCCGGGCCGGGCGTTGATCAGCTTGGCAACCTGCTGGCGAGCCGTCTCCACCGCATTCTTGGCCCGCTGGCCGAACCAATGGATGGAAGAGGCGTTGCCGAAATCCTCGAGCAGGTAAGGCTTCATCGCCTCAAACACTTCCGGCGCCAGCGGCGTGGTCGCGTTGTTGTCCAGATAAACTCTTCTCACTGTTGCTGTTTCTACCCCCAAATTTCAGGTTATCCGACCACCCGATTGAAGTCAAATGGGGTAGAATCAAAGGGTAATGCCAACGGTTCTCAGGGGCAAATCGGTCAAGGTGAGCGACGAAAGGCTCACGGTCGATTTGGTGGATGGGCGGACCATCATGGTGCCTCTGGGTTGGTTCCCCCGTCTTTGGCATGGGACGGCGCAGGAGCGCAATCATTTTGAAATCTTCGGAGACGGCGCCTACATCCACTGGCCCGACCTGGACGAAGATCTGACCGTTGCCGGTCTGTTGGCGGGCCAGCGCTCGGGCGAGAGCCCGCAATCTCTAAAGAAATGGGTGGAGTCTCGAAAGACGAGAAGTAAGCGGAGGCGATGACACCAGGGCCTCCTCAAGCAAAACCTCTCACCACCAAGACACCAAGCGATCACAGGGCTATGGCTGACGCCGGCAGGCGCGGTGACGCCAGGTTCAGCCCTCCCACGGGTTCACGAGTAGAACCCCGGTGGGGCCACCCCGTGAACTTCTCCGTGTCCTCTGTGCCTCTAAAGCCTCAACACGGAGAACGCGGAGGGGTTCGGTGACCTCTGTGTTTCAGCTTTTCCTGGCCGTAGAGAACACGGAGAAGAAGAAACCTCCGCGGCACGACAACGCTTCTTTGCGCCGATAGAGGCTTTGGCGGTAGTATTGCCTTGGCGGAAAACTGGTGAGCCACCAAACCACATTCGAAGCCGGGCAGCGCGGGGGAGTCAAGGTTTCCGTTGGGCTTCAATGCATCTTATCTCTCATCGGCTTTACCTCCGTCATCGCCCAGATTGTCCTGATGCGCGAACTCATCGTGGTCTTTTACGGCAACGAGATTTCGCTGGGCATCATGTTGGCGGGCTGGCTGCTTTGGACGGCCATCGGCGCGAGCGTGTCAGGCAAGGTTTCGGCGCGCTTGCGCGATTCCCGAAGATTCATGGCCTGTCTGGAAACCCTCATTGCGGTGGTATTCCCGCTGACCATTCTCGCAGTGCGCGCCAGCCGGCTGGTGTTTCAGTCAGTGCCCGGAGAAATCCTCGGCCCGGCTCCGATGTTCCTCACCTCCTTCACCACGCTTAGCGTCTTCTGCCTGCTCTCGGGCGGTCTATTTGCGGCGGGCAGCAGGCTGTGCGGCGACGAAGCGCGCACCTCGACCGCCTCCGCGGCAAGCTCTGTTTACCTGCTCGAGGCCGCTGGTTCGGGCTTGGGAGGCATACTGGCAAGCCTCGTTTTGATCCGGTATTTCACCTCCTTCGACATTGCGGCCTGTGTGGCCCTGCTCAATCTGCTGGCCGCAGCATGGGTGGGGGTCCGCAGGCCCTCCTACCGCCGTGTCCTGCTGGCGCTGCTTCTCATGGCTGCGCTTCTCATCCCTCGCGCCGCGCGCTGGCTCGAGGCCAAGTCGCTCGCCCTACTGTGGCATGGCTTCAGTCTGGTGGAGTCACGGAATTCCGTTTATGGCAATCTGGCGTTGGTGGCGACGAGCGAAAGCCGCAGCCTTTTCGAGAACGGGCTGAGGGTGTTGACGGTGCCTGACCCTTCCGCCGCCGAGGAGTCCGTGCACTTCGCGCTTCTCGAACACACCGCCTCTCGCTCGCTGCTGCTGATCGGCGGCGGCATCAACGGCAGCCTGGCCCAAGCCCTCCAATACTCCAGCCTCGAGCGGGTCGATTACGTCGAACTGGACCCGGCCATACTGGGCGTCGCCGAGCGTCACTTCGCGCAAGCTTGGACTCGGGTGCGCAGCGATGCGCGCGTGCTCATCCACCCCATGGATGGTCGGTTGTTCCTCAAAACCAGCCGCGCCAAGTTCGACGTCATCATCATCAACTTGCCTGACCCTTTTACCGCGCAGTTGAACCGCTTTTACACTCGAGAGTTCTTCCTCGAGGCGGCGGAGAAGCTCAACCCCGGCGGAGTCCTGTCTTTCCAAGTGACATCGTCGGAGAACTATATCAGCCAGGAGTTGGCCGACCTCTTGAGATGTCTCGGAAAGACGCTGCGCGCGGTGTTCCCCCAAGTGGTCGCCATCCCGGGCGAGACGGTACACTTTCTTGCTACGAATCAGCCCGGCTCGCTTACTCTCGATCCCTCCGTACTGATGACACGGCTTCGCCAGCGCCACATCCGCACCCAGTATGTGCGCGAGTATTACATTCCCTTCCGCATGTCGCCGGACCGTATGCTCGATCTCGAGCTGCAAATCGAGCCGCAGCCCGCGACGCCGATCAACAAGGACTTCACCCCCATCGCCTACTATTTTGACGTTGTCCTCTGGAGCTCGCGATTTCATTCCCACTGGCGCCAGTTGCTGGAATCCCTGGCGGGGCTGAGATTCGGCGCCGTAGCGGGCGCCGTGGCCCTCGGCTTGTTGGCTCTGACGCTGGTTGCCGGGCTGTATGAGCGCCTGAGAATTGCACGGCATCGCGGTAGCGGCGATCCCGCGTCTGCGGGATCGCCACAAGCTGGCCATCCCGCAAACGCGGGATCGCCGCTACACCGCCGCAACGCCACCGTGGGCCTATGTGTAGCCGCCATGGGATTCACGCTGCTGGGCCTTGAAGTCCTGCTTCTGCTCGGGTTCCAGGCCCTTTACGGATACGTTTACCAACAATTGTCCATCCTGGTAGCCGTTTTCATGGTGGGGATGGCGGCAGGGGCGTGGTTGGCCTTGAAGGGAGCGGCTCCGCTCCTCGGCGGAAGAGGGGTGGAGGGTGGTGGATGCGAGGGCCAGCGCGCTGACCAACCACCCCCTAACCCCCTCCTTAACCAAGGAGGGGGGAAGAGTGGCGGCCCTGGTCCCCTCCTCAGCCAAGGCGGGGGATACCTCAGACTCGCGCTCTTGCAACTTCTGGCGGCGGTGGCGCCGCTCCTGCTCTGCGCACTATTCGTTTTGCTCGAGAGCCTCAGAAGTCCGGCCGCGCTTCTCACTACCAGCCAGGCTGTCTTCCCGTTGCTGGCTCTGATTGCAGGGTCGATGGGCGGATATCAATTCCCCCTGGCCAGCCGCATTTACTTCGCCGTTGCACCACCCCTTAATCCCCTCCTCAGTGAGGAGGGGACTAAGGGGTGGTGCAGCCCGGGGGTGCTCTATGGCCTTGACCTCCTGGGGGCGTGCCTAGGAGCCGTGGCGCTGAGCGCTTACCTCCTCCCGGTTTATGGGTTCCGCCGAACCGCCCTGCTTATGGCCGCGGTGAACCTGGCGCCGGCGGCCCTGGCAGCCCTGGCGGCTTTTGAGGCGAGGTTTCGTCGAACATAGTGGCCTTCGCATTGGTCGGCTCGCCAAAGACAAGCGCGGTAAACATAAACAGGTCGGCATCCTCGTCTTTCCAGGTTTGCTCAGGAAGGCCCGCTTTCACGCACACCTGTTCAAGGAAAGTGCTCCTGTTCCAACCTTCTTCCGTAGGCACCTGAGGCAGCAGCACGCCTTCGTAATCACCTTTGCGAATGAGCAGTCCGTGCTCGCCCACATGGATCTGATTGATGTCCTCGACTTTGCGCAGCGGGGAAAGCACTGAAATCTCATATTCCAGAATCCCTAACTCCCCCGTGGTGACCGGGCTGAAGCGCCGGTCCTCGAGCGCGGCGTAGGCGGCCACATCCCGGACGGTTTCGGCGAGCGGTTTCACGGGCGACATATAGCCAATGCAGCCGCGCAACTCACCATGCTCCTTCAAGGTCACGAATGCGCCGCGGGCATCGCGGAGGGCTTCCGGCTCGTCCGCAGGCACCGTGTAGAGCTTCTTCTCTCGAACTGCAGTCTCCACAGAAGTGCGGGCGATTTTCAGAAGCTCCTGCTTCTCGGCGGGAGTGAGTGAGAATTCAGCGGTTTTGCGCCCGTGCTTCTTGCTCTCTTTTTCAGCTACCAGCGCCACCGCCCCATAGCCGACCACGGCGCTCTTGTCTCCTGTGACGTCTCCTGAATTTTCGTACTTGAGGATCTGCGCGCGATGTGCGCCCAACCGCTCCGCGGCGATCATCGCGGCAACGATGGGCCCGCCTCCGCAGGGGCCTTTCCAGATGTTACGCTCGGCGTTTTGTAAGAGGCTCAGGTAATCCCAATCTTCCATCATCTTCAGAATCTGGTGGTCCATCTGCTCTGCCTCATCGTAGGGGTGATAATGGGAAAGGTCGGAGCTGACCAGGATGAGCGTGTTGGTGCCTTGCACTGCCTTTGCGAGAGCGATTCCCAGCGCCCGGCAAGCGTCGTAACTCGGATCGCCCATGACGATGGGCACCATCTTGAACTGCCCCAGCACCCGCTGCAAGAAAGGCAGTTGGTCCTCGAGGGCGTGTTCACCAACCCGACGACCCTGCACTTCCACTTCTCCGTGTCCACGTTCCGAGATTTTGATTGACGAGCTCAGTTTGACCAGCTTGGCGGCAAAGTCATGGTCCACGTGAACGTCGCCGAAGGGCGTGTGATAAGCCTCTCCGTCGTATATGGAAGAGAAGGGAAACGACTCGTAATGCGAGGGAGCAATCACCACAACTCGGTCGTAGCTCCGGCCTTTAAGCTGGATATACGAGTAAGCTGCTACGCCGCCGGAGTATTCGTAGCCCGCATGAGGACAAATCAGGGCCACCAGGCTGCCTTCCAGTTTCTCGGCCGAGGCGTGCGCGAGAAATCCGTCGATCATCTTTCCCAGTTCGTTCGCGTCGGCGGGGTAGAATCCTCCTGCCACATAGGGCGGCCTGATCTTCTCCTCCGCGCTCAAGCCGGCATTCTTCAGGCCGAACACAAACAATGCGACAGGAATAAGTAGGGCACATAATAGTAGAGTCAGTTGTATCTTCATGTCAGGACCTTTGGCGAGGACTTACGGGCACGGTTCTAAGTTTACACCTGAATTGTCTTGCCAGCTTCGCTTTTCGAAGAGCAGGTGCCAGGTGTCGGGTGCCAGGTGCCAGGTGCCGGGTGTCAGGTGCCGGGTGCCAGGTGTCAGGTGCCAGGTGTCAGGTGCCGGGTGTCAGGTGCCAGGTGCCAGGTGTCAGGTGCCTGGTGTCAGGTGCCTGGTGTTAGGTGCCTCGTGCTAGGGGCTGGGGGCTTATGTGCCCTCCCGCCTGGTTGTTTGCGACAACCACCCCCTACCCCCTCCTTACCAAGGAGGGGAGGCAGCCCGCCAGCTCCTGTCCTTCTCCTGTCATCCTGAGGAGTCCCGCTGTTTGGGACGACGAAGGATCTCTGCAGTTCGTGGGGGTTCTCGATGCGTGAGGAAATAAAGAAACTGCCGGGATTCTTCGGCCCCAAAGAGCAGGGCCTCGGAATGACACGGAACTGCTCAATGGAAGCGACCAATGGGTCGAGTTTGTGGAGAGACTGAGAGATTGCGACAGCTAAGCGTGCATTCGCGATGTGCCCCGCGCTACCGCGACAAAACAGGTTGACACGCAAACATGGAAGCGGTAATGTCCGCTTGCATTGGAGCAGACTCATGAGGGGGGAAACCAGTGGCCAAGCATACGTCATCATTCAAACTGCCTGAAAGCGCAGATTCATCTCGCATCGAGACCAGCCGACGAGATTTCCTGAAGGGCGCCACCACCGTGGCTGCCAGCCTGGTGGTTCCGAATGCGCTCCGGGCGGAAACCTCAAACCTGCTGCCCACCGTGAGCTTGGGGCCACACCGCGTCACGCGGCTGATTGTGGGCAGCAATCCCATGTACGGGTATTCCCATTTCAATCATCTGTATGACCAGCACATGCTGGAGTGGTTCACGGATGAACGCATCGTCAAACTTCTGTTGGATTGTGAGCAGGCGGGAATCAATACCTGGCAGGCGAGCTTCAATTACGGAATGAAGAACCACATCCCCAAGCTTCGCGCGGCGGAAGGCAACATCCAATTCATCTGCCTGGTCGCCTCGTGGCACTACGACGAGAAGATGGCCCGGACCCCGGAAGCCATTCTGGATGGCACGATCAAGTGCGCCCAGGCTGCCATGGAGTTCAAGCCGATTGGCGTTGCCTTCCACGGCGCGGCCACCGACATCCTTTACCGCGCGGGAAAAATTGACCTGATTAAGACCTATATTGATAAAGTCCACGACATGGGAACGCTGGCGGGAATCTCCACGCATAATCCCAAGATCCTGGACGCGCTCGGCGAGAAGGGTTGGTCAAACGACTTTTACATGGCGGGATTGCACTATCTCACGCGTCACCCTGAAGATTGGATGAAGGAAATTGGCACGCTTCCCGTGGGTGAGGGCTTCATCGCCTCCGACCCGCCCAAAATGGCCGAGGCCGTGCGCCGAGCAGAGAAACCCACGCTGGTCTATAAAGTCTTGTCCGCGGGCCGCAAGTGCGGGTCGGAAGAAGAGAAGCGCAAAGCGATCGAATGGGCCTACAAGAACGTCAAGCCGATCGACGCGACGATTATCGGTCTGTACCCGCGGTATTCAAACCAAGTCAGTGAGACCACAAAAATGGTACGCGAGATCCTGGCTTGATGGCCCTATCGCTCTCACGAGGAAACTCCGGTAGAGAAAAGGAACTTCCATGGCAGCCCTCGGGCATCTCGGGGTGGGTCTCGCGGCCAAGCGGGTCGCCCCTGAAATACCAGTTGGGTATCTGGTGGCCGGCGCCTATGCGCTCGACCTTTTGTGGTTTGCTTTTTACTTCGCGGGAATGGCACAGCACCCGAAGCGGGACCTCATGTATGCGACGGTGTGGACGCATAGTCTGCTCATGGCGACCGTCTGGTCGGGACTCGCCGCCATAATTGCGATACGCCTCCTGCGCAACACGCGTGCCGGTGCGGTTTTCGGACTCGTTGTTTTCAGCCACTGGGCGGTGGACTTCATCACGCATCCGATGACCGCCGTGGCGCCTCAGGACAAAGGACTACCGTTAGGGTTTTACGGGTCGCGCCTGGTCGGACTGGGAATGTATCGCAGCATGTTCGGGGTTTACGCCGGCGAGTTCGGAACGCTGGCGTTGGGAATCATCGCCTACATCTACACGCGAAGATGGCTGAAGCGGATGTCGGAATCATGAGTGACCCGACCATCGTCGTGCCGGGAGCTACCGGTAATCTCGGCGGACGCATCGCGAGAGCTTTGCTCGAACGCGGAGCCAGCGTGAGAGCGCTGGTTCGCCACGGCGCGGCGCGAGACAAGCTCGAGCGACTGAAGGCGCTGGGGGTAACGATTACCAGTGTCGACTTCAGCAGCGCTTCCCAAGTGGCACCGGCGTGCTCGGGTGCGTCCTGCGTGGTGTCCGCGCTGGCAGGTTTGCGGGACGTGATCGTGGAAGCGCAAACGGTTCTGCTCGACGCTGCGATCCAGGCTGGCGTGCCACGCTTCATTGCGTCCGACTACTCGATCGATTTCACCAAGTTTCCACCCGGAGAGAATCGCAACCTCGATCTGCGCCGAGACTTCCACAAGCGGCTCGATAAGACTTCGATTCGAGCGACCACGATCTTCACCGGTGCGTTTGCCGATATGCTGACCGGTCAGATGCCGCTCATTCTCCTCAATCTGAACCGAGTCCTCTATTGGGGTGACGCGGACCAGCGCATGGACTTCACGACGATGGACGACGCGGCCGCATTCACGGCGAGCGCGGCTCTTGATCCCTCCACCCCTCGCTTTCTACGAATTGCCGGCGATCAACTCAGCGCCCGGGAACTGGCGGCGGCCGTAAGTGAGGTGACCGGAAAGGAGTTCCGCCTGTTCCGCGCCGGAGGCCTGGGAATGCTTGGCGCGCTTATCAAAGTCGCGCGCACGCTCGCTCCCGGAGAGAAGGAACTTTACCCCGCATGGCAGGGCATGCAGTACATGCGCAACATGTTCGACGGCCGGGCTAAGCTGGAGCCACTCGACAACCACCGCTATCCCGGTATTCGTTGGACGACTGTGCGGGAGGTGCTCGCAACGCGCCAAGTTAGCTAGGTCGCGCCGTTCAAGAGCCGGCGGCTTTGGCCGTCCTCGTCACTGTGCCCGGCTCCGGGCCAGCGTCAGGACGATTGTTTGATGTACGAAACCCTGACTTCACCACCTGCAGTCTCAATTGCTGCATGGACCAATTGACGAACGAGGTCGAGGAACTGGGAGGCGCTTTCTGTGATGGCAATGCCAGGAATGGGAGCTGCCTCATCGTAGATTCCCTTCATCCTGTTCGCGCGCCGGCTCGCCGACCCCCGGCCACTTTCGACAAATGCTGAAAGCCATTCCCGAACATGTTGATCTGCGAGGCGTTTTCGCAATAGGTCGTGCAGCGATTCGGAAACCTGTTGGCGAATTCCGGAAATCGCCTGGCCAGCCTCTTCAGGAGTTTGGGGTGGCGACGACCAAGTTGTGGGACTATCAAGGAACCTCGAAATTCCTTCCTGGAGATGCAGCACGAGATCCGCGACCGGGCGCAGCGTGTCGTACTCAATATCCATTTGAAGAGCAAGCCGCCTGGATAGAGCCTTGACTCGAGTCCAGTGCTCTTTATCGACACCATTTACCCACGAAAGGCCGAGCCGGCCATCCCACAAGCGGTGAAAACCATCAGCTGCATTCTGCACAGCGAACATGAGGCCAGCGATATCATATTCAGGAGCGATCCGCCGCGGAGCTTTGGGTTTTATGGACTCTGCAAATAGGCCGACTAGTCTGTCTAGTTCTTGCCGCGGCCCCTTGGGGAGTTCATCAGAGGGTCGATCGATTCCACCGAGCAAGAAGCAACGGTCGTAGATTTTGGCCTCGATGGAGCTAACTGCCGATCCGACAACAGTACGCAGTTCCACTAGTCCGTTGTGCAGGGACGCCAGAACGTGATTACGCTTATCAGTGAACTTAGGGATGTTAATTCCTCGCACTTGGTCGAAGTGTGTGAAGGCAATAGCGAGCTTGTTCTCGTAACCGCCGGTCGCCACAAACCTGAGAACAGCCAAAGGCGGGGCCTGCACGGGATTTTGAGCGCTGTCAACGAGGAGAATCACATCTGCTTGCTTGAACTGCTCAGTTATGTGCGTGCTGATGGCACCTGAAACGTCTGGCGTATGGCCGAGCCCCTGGCCATCAATTAGGACTAACGCAGGTCGCTTATCTGTGAAGGTCGGATAGAAGGGTCCCTCAACTCTGATGCCGTCCACTAAGGGCGTTAGGAGCCTGCCGAAGGAAGATGCTGCATTGCTAGAGAAGAATTTGATCGTAGATATGAACGTGTCCCGATCCTCGGCCTCATAGACCCACTTCTCCGGCCACCCGGAACGGCGTGTGTGTAATTTGCCGGTTGTGGAGATGTGCTCGAAGCGCCTAAGCACGGCGTCAAGCACGTCTGCTAGGAGTTCGTCCAGTTCTGGGTCCGCCTGTAACTCGTCCTCCAACATGCTAAAGGCGGCCTCTTTCTCCGTGCCTTCTAAGGTGCGTATGTCCTGTTCCAGCCCCTTGTTGAGCGACTCGAGAGTTCTACCTGAGAGAGCTCGAACTCGACTCACATAGCCCTCAAGGGTACGCTGCAACCGGTTCCGCTCCTCAGTATCGATCTCAGTTCCGTGTCCGTCAGATGGGTATGCGTTGCCATTAAGCCCAAAATCCCAATCGTCGGCGCTCTCAGAGGTCTCGTCGCAGTGCCATTGACCCAGAACATAGCTGAAGCGAAACTTCTGATCACGATGATTCAGGAGGCGGTCGGCAATGGCTTCATCGGTTGTGCCTGTAACGGCGGCGACGCAAGCATCCGTGATGCATTCGAGGATCGCGGTTCGGGTTGCATTCTCAGGAAAGAAAGTAACGACGGCACGAAACTTGGCCCGTCCCAGGATGATCTCGATATCTGAGATGGTGGTTTTGGCAGTCGAAGTGGAGGGAAAGCGATCGTTCTCCGGGTGGCTCCCGATCAGGTGCCTCAACAGCGTGGTTTTGCCCGCCCCCGTAGTTCCAACAAATAGCACTCGTGCGTAGCCGTCTTCCTGTGTGGGGAGAGGAAGCTCATCATCCCGAACCGCCCGGCTGTCAGTCTTGCCTTCCTCGATTGAGTCATAGAAGGCATTGACCACCGGCGTGCCAAATCTCTTTTCAGCCTCATGACGCCGCGTCAAGCTCCACCACTCTGGATTCGAGAGGACTTCGTTCATTTCCTGCACTAGACGGTCGGCTTCTGCCTCGTCAGTCGTCCCTAAGCCTTTACGGATCTTAAGCCCCTGTTTTCCTTTCGCATCCTTCCTCAAGGGATGGCGAAACGAGAGAGCCCAGGATTCCCGTCCTTCGGAGCGGGACTTCGAAGCAGTGTAAACTGTATTGTCATTCGTGTTCCCGGTTGTTCCCATGAGGACCAGCCTACCCCTATTAGAGTTCGCGTGTCAAGGGAATTCGGTACAACCAGGAACACAAATGAAAGTTTTTTAGGCAAATGTATAAGATATTTATATTCAACGCCTTAAGGAATGCCTTTTCTTCGCTAATGCACTAGGTTCGTTGCAGAATTTGGCCTGACCGGAGTTTTTGTACCAGGTGAAATCAGAGAGAATTCACCTGTGGAGGAACATCGGGAATATCGCTGAAAGGGTGCAAGCCGTGGCAGATTGTAAATCTGCTTCGAAAGATCGAGGTGGAGATCGCCAACAGAATGATGATGCTGCCAGCGGCCCGAGAAGTGGGAAATCACTAAACAAACCGACCACCGCTGGCGGAAGGAGTTTGGAAGGCTGAAGCTGGACCAGCGAAGCCCCTGAAGGACCTTGAAAAAGAGAACGGTCGATTGAAGCGGTTGGTGGCCGTACTTTCTTTGGATAAGCAGGTCCTGCGTCGCGTGTGTGGCGCAGGGAAACTTCTAAACCCTGAGAGGTGGAGCATTCACGCGAGCCCTGCTGTGGCAGCCAGGTTTAGCGTGCGGTGAGGAACTGGGAATAACTACAAGACACCAAGGCGTTACAGCAGTTCTGGATGTTCGGCCCGAATCCAACGTTTTACCGCCGCTCGCAACTCTGTGGCCAGCGCCGCCATTTCCTCGGCTTCCACGTCGGAAACAGTCCCGCCCATTTCGTAGCTTGAAAGGTTCCTTTTCTTCCGAAATGCGTCCAACCGATGAATCATTTTCGGTTCGGCCTTGATGGTATATTCGAGCGATTGGAACGCCCGGTAATGGTGAGAGTCACGGGTGGCGCGGTAACCCGCTGCGGCTAATGCGGTGTTAGCGGCTTGCAGCGCAGCATTGTAGGCAATGGCGAAGCGCCAATCCGCGCTCAAGCCTTTGGCTTCGCACTCCCTAAGGTCGCGGTCCACAACGCCCGAGAGATTTTCGATCTCCTCGCGGCTACTTTTGTGCTCGGTCAGCCAACCGTACTGGACCCAGTCTTGCAAGTTCATGTTCATCGCCAACTACAAAGACTTTTTCATTTTTCAGCACACCGGACAGAAAGTGATGGCGCGCCCTCAGCTTTGATCTGAATTCGGCCGTCGAATAAACCGTAGGATTAATCTCTCGGCCGAGAGTTTCCTGGGCGATTGCCAACGCCGTAACGACATCGCCGAAGCTCACCTCACCCACCACCATCAAATCCACATCACTGCCGTTTCTCTGTCTGAATCTCGCTACAGATCCAAAGATAAAGGCCACCTTGATCCGACCGGCCATGGGCGCCAGCGCCTCACGCAAGACATCGACAGCGCCAGCGGTCTTGACCACCAAGCCTTTCAGCTCCGCGAAAACCGGACACTCCGGATCGGCCTGGTAATAGACTTGGTGCCCTCGGACTGCGCGCCGGAGAATTCCTGCCTCTGTAAGCCGCTTGACCTCCCGCTGCACGGCTCCCAGGCCGAGCCCGCCCGAGCGGGCCAGTTGACGGAGATAATAGGCTTCGTCCGGATGGCCATAGAGCAGGGCCAAGATGGCGCGCCGCGTCTGGCCGAATAGCGCAGCAGACAGACCCGAACTGGTCGGCGCTGTACTCATATTGGATACAATTGTAACCAATTCAGTTACACGGGGCAAGTAGGAACCTCGCGGCGTTCCCTCACCTAAACAAACAACCCCACCCAAGGCTTCGCGGGGGAACTTTAACCACCAAGGCACAAAGACACAAAGCCTTCCTGGTTTCCTTGTGACTTGGTGGTGAAAGCTTTTGAGCTGCTCGTGGGCGGAAAAGTCCAGAGCGCGATTCTTCGCTCCGCTCAGAATGACAGCAGCGCGATTCTTCGCTCCGCTCCGCTGGGCTCAGAATGACAGCATGGCTGGGTAGACCGGGTCAGTTCCCGCCTGCGGCGGACTACAAACTGTGTGAGAGGATTGCTTCCACTTCCTTGGGCCCGATGTCGTGGCGTTCTCCGAGAGTTGTCCAGCCGCGGGCCGCGAGGCGCTGGGAAACTGATTGGACGACGTCCGGAGCCAGACCATAGTCCTTCAAACGAGTCTTCACGCCCACCGACTCGAAGAATGCGCCAGTGCGCTCGATCGCCTGGTCGATCTTCTCATCCTCGCTGCCGGCGCGCAGGCCCCAGACGCGCTCGGCATATTGCAAGAGCTTGGCGCGTTTGGCTTGCTTCCGCTCAGCCAGGGTTCCGGGAAAGACGACAGCCAGTGTTTGAGCATGATCCAGGCCACACAGCGCCGTGAGCTCGTGGCCGATCATGTGGGTGGTCCAGTCCTGCGGGACGCCGAGGCCAATGAGTCCGTTGAGCGCCATGCTTGCACACCAGCACAAATTGGCGCGCGCGTCATAGTCGGTGGGGTGGGCAAGGGTCTTCGGCCCTTCCTCGATCAGGGTGAGCAAGATTGATTCCGCAAAGCGGTCCTGGAGCGGGGCGTTTGCCGGGTAGGTCAAATATTGTTCGAGTACGTGCGCAAACGCGTCCACGATGCCGTTGCCCACTTGACGCGCAGGCAGCGTAAAGGTCACCGCGGGGTCGATGATGGAGAATTTGGGGTAGACGAATGGGCTGGCGAAGGGGAATTTCTCCTGCGTACCCGCCCGCGAGATGACTGCAAAGCAATTCATCTCCGAGCCGGTAGCCGGGAGGGTCAACACCGCACCGAGGGGAACGGCAGCGTTCACGGGCGCATTCTTGGCCAGAATATCCCAAGGCTCGCCCTCAAATCTTGCCGCGGCGGCGATGAATTTGGTGCCGTCCAAGACCGATCCGCCACCCACCGCGAGGAGGAAAGAGATTCCTTCGCGCTTTACCATTTCGGCGGCCTTCATGAGTGTTTCATAGGTGGGGTTGGGCTCAATGCCGCTGAACTCACTTACGGTGCGTCCTTCGAGAGCAGCCATCACCTGGTCATAGACACCGTTCCTTTTGATGCTGCCGCCGCCGTAGGTAACGAGCAATCGTGCGCCTTCGGGAAGCTCGCCGCGGAGCTTCGCGATCTGGCCCTTGCCGAAGATAATCTTCACCGGATTAAAGAATTCAAAGTTCTCCATTCGTCCTCCTTTTAAGACTCGCGCACGCAGCGATGCGCGTGGGAATTCTGCGCCAGGGTGGGGCGCGATGGATGTATTCGCTCGCGAGTCATTTTGCAAAAGCGGCCTTGGCCGCTTTCATGAAGGCGTCCTTGCTCTTGGCGCCGTCACCGGGGAAGCCCGCGTGCTGGACCATCCAGATGAAGACCAAGCCGTGCTGGGGATCGATGGTCATGTTGGTTGCGTAGGCGCCTCCGTGGCCGAACTCTCCGTCACCCGTACTCCAGCCCAAGCCATACTTTTCCGTGACGGCGTCGGGAGTTTGCTTGCTGGTCATTTGTTTTACGGCGGCCTCCGAGAGGTAGCGCTTGCCGTCCAGCGCGCCGCCATTGAGGATCATCTGGCAAAACCGGGCGACGTCCGACGCGGTTGAAAACAAGCCACCGGCAGGCATCGGCTCCCGAGTCCGGTCGGTAAGCGGGTAGCGGAGTTGCGTAATCGTCGTCTCCTCGAGGCCGGTCTTGGCCGCGTTCGCTTTGTAAGACTTCGCCAGCCGCCGAACTTGCCGCGGGCTGGGCCAGAAGGTCGTGTCCTTCATCCCGAGTGGTCGGAAGAGGCGCTGCTCCATGAACTGCTCGTAGGGCATTCCGCTCACGACCTCGATGATGCGGCTGGCGGTATTGATCCCAGCGTTGGAATACTTGTACTTGCTATCGGGCTCGAACTCGAGTGGCAACATGGCGTAGCTGCGGACGCGCGCGGCAAGAGGCAGCAGGTCGAGGGTCGGCTGCTCCAGCGGCGAGCTGAACGGCAGTCCGCTGGTGTGGCTCAGCACATTCTTAACGGTGATGGGGTGTGCCGGCCTTTTCAACAGCATGTGTTCCGTGTCTTGCTCCGCCTTCAACCACTGGCCTTTGAACTCCGGCAGGTATTTCTCCACAGGATCATCCACTTTCACCTTGCCCTCGTCAACCAACATCATCAAGGCGGCGGAGGTCATGGGCTTGGATTGAGAGGCGATCCAGAAAAGCGCGTCCGTCCGCATCGGGCGCTTCCGGGCGATATCCATGTACCCGACCGCCTCCAGGCTGAGGACCCGGTTCGACGACGCCACCAGCATCACTGCGCCCGCCAGCGTGTGGTTGTCCACGAACTGTTGCAAGGCGGCGGCAATCGTATTGGGCGATTCAGCCGCAGCCAGAGGGGCTGCCGCCATGGCGATTCCACCGAGCGCCGCGAGCAGCACCCCGATGAGGCGGATGCGCCGGGCGATTGTTGACCTTCCTCCCGCGGCCCTCGGGCGCGGAATCCAATAAACTGCACTATGGTTCATCGTCGGCCTCCGTCGTGGAGAAGCGGGCTACTGTATGCACAATGAGGTCAGCGTCCGCATATCCAACAGCGCGAAAACGATACGCGTGCCCATCTTTCAAGTCAAGGTCAGAACACAGGTGCTTACGCCCGCCACACGCCGGGGATGGCTTGCTGGCAGTATTGGCATTTGCCGTTGTGGATGTGCACGTTGCCGATGGTGTACCCGGTGCGTTCCACGACAATCTTGCGGCACTTGGGGCAATAGGTATTCTCGGCGGGGTGGCCGGGCACGTTGCCGATGTACACGTAGTGAAGGCCCTCGGCGTCGGCGATGGCTTTGGCGCGCTCGAGTGTTTCGATCGGGGTGGGAGGAAGGTTCTTGAGAAGGTATTCGGGATGGAAGCGCGAGAAGTGGAGCGGAACGTCCGGCCCCAACTCGGCTTTGACCCACTTGGCGAGCCCCTTAAACTCCGGGTCGCTGTCGTTCAAAGTGGGAATCACAAGATAAACGATCTCATTCCATACTCCGTGCTTGCGGATGGTAACGATGCAATCCAGCACCGGCTTCAGTTCGCCATTGACCACTTCTTTGTAGAATTTCTCGGAATAAGCTTTCAGGTCGACCTTGATGGCGTCCACCTGGCGGCACAATTTCTCCAGAGGCTCTTGTTGAATGTAACCGCCCGTGACCACCACGCTCTTGACCCCCGCTGCGTGAGCAGCGTCGGCGCAATCGGCCATGTATTCGTAATATATCACCGGCTCGCTGTAAGTGTAGGCGATGGTGGGGCAGTTGCTCTGCCGCGCCAGTTCCGTTACCCTCTGCGGGGGCGCGTAACTCGACCGGACCTGCTCGGGGCGGACCTGGGAGATATCCCAGTTTTGGCACATCTTGCAGTTCACGTTGCAGCCCGCAGTGGCAATGGAGAAGGCGATGGTGCCAGGAAGAAAATGGAAAAAAGGCTTTTTCTCGATGGGGTCAATGTGCGCCGTCACCACGCGGGAATGCACCAGAGTGTAATAGGTGCCACCGCGGTTCTCACGCGCGCCGCAATAGCCACGCTCCCGGTCGTCGATGACGCACTGGCGGGGGCAGAGCTTGCACTTGATTTTCCTGTAGGGCTGTTTATCGTAAAACTTGGCCTCTTTGACGAATTGCGCGTCGTCGTCGGCGGGCGGAGCCGCGAACATGGGGACAGCGCCCTGCCGCCCGAGGACTGCGCCCGCACAGGCGGCGAGGCAGGGAAGGGAAGCGGCCTTGAGAAAGGCTCGCCGGTCGAAGCCGAGGCTGGCGCATTCCGGGGGGCGAACTGGCGGTGTGCGCGAGGGGACCTGGAGGAGTCGCAGATCATATTTCGTTGTCATCAGACTTCCACCACCTTAATGTTTTGGGGATCGTTGGTTCCCAGACCGTGTTGCAGGTCGGCTGCCGTCGAGATGTAGGCCGGCTCGCGCTTCAGGTCCCTTAGCGATTTCATGCCCACTTCGGCGCGCTTCTTTTCAATGATTTGCCAACCCGTGTAATCGAGCGCTACAGGGTCGTGCCCCACGATCAACCCATTGTACGGCCAGGTCCAGTGAGGCATGAACGAGGGCCCGCCCTCGTATTGCGCGGTGGTGGCGTCGCAGATGTGCAGGCGAACCTTTTGACGAATAGCAGGCAGCATGAAGACGTCGGCCACATAGGGATTGCAAACGTTCATGTGGTATTTGTTCGGGTTGTGGATGGCGCCAAACATGCTCTTGAGCGCAATCGTCACGCCGGCGATGCCGTGGTCCTTGAGCACGGGTAGATTGATAACAGCATCGCAAACTTGGGTGAGGGTTCTCGAAACCAGGCTCCCCACACTTCCGAAAGTGGCTAGTTCGTCTTCGAATCCCAGCGTATCGTTTCCGAAACAGCGAATCCCGGAGCCGCGCTCGACGATTTTGAAGCGCGCGCTTTCGAGGTCCGAATTCAACCGGTCCCAAATGACGATTTCCTTGATGCCGGCCTGCTGGAGGCGTTCGCAAATGGCGCTTACCAACTCCGGGCGCGTGCAATTGCCCCGGCCGGCAAGACAATTCACCTTGAGACCGACCACTTCGCCGGGCCGCACCACCTTCCTCCAGGCCTCGAGAGGTGAATCGGAGTCGTGCAGGGCCTGCATGGCGCGGTCCAGGCAACTGAGGAGCCGGGAGGAATCCAGGCTGGTGGGGGTGGACCTGAGGTTGGAGTCGCGGGAGATTACCAGGCGCGAGCTGGGAGGAGTTGCGCCAAATGCCTCTTGGGAGCCAAGCCACCTACAAGCCCCGCCGGCCAGCAGGGCGCCGCCGACGGTGACACTCCTTTCCAGAAAGGCACGGCGTGTTCTCTTGCATCCGTTCAAAGGCATAAGAGTGCCCCAGGTCTCCTTCGGGCGAGGGAGTCGGAGGTTTTCTTACACCACTTACAGGCGGACGACCCTACCCCTTCTTGCGGGCAGGCACTATTAATCTTGTAGCACGTCTGAGGCCAAAATGCTAGAAGAACAGGATTCAGGATTCGGGATTCAGGAAGTGAAAGAGCAGTATTTTCCATCCTGATTGCGGGCGCACAGGAGTTGCATGATGACATGCAAGAGAATCATGTGGACGTCTTCGGCCTTTTGCATGTCGTGCACAGGGGCGAGTACGGGGGTTCGCACCATGCCAGCTAGTTTTCCACCATGGAAGCCGCACAGGCCGACCGTGTGAGCCCCAAGGCTATTCGCATAAGCGATAGCCTTGAGGACATTGGGAGAGTTTCCGCTTCCTGAAATTCCCACCACGAGGTCACCAGGCTGGAGGAAATTCCTCAACTGTTCGACGAAGACATCCTCGTAGGAGACATCGTTCGAGTAAGCCGTCAATGTGGGAAGGCTATCATTCAGAGAAATCGCTCGAAAGCGCTTCTGCCGGCCGTAAGACACTCCTTTGTTGAGATCGCAGGCGAAGTGGGAAGCGGTTGACCCGCTGCCTCCGTTTCCCATGAGAAAAACCTGCCGCCCGTCCTGACACGCGTTCTCGAGAAGGTGCACGAACTCTTCGAATCGCTCAGGAGACACGCCCTCGAGGGCCTTGCCCAATCCTGTGCAGTAGTCTACAAGGTATTCACGAATCATGCCACGCTCCCCCCACGCTTTGAGGAATTATAACATCCCTTCAGGCTAGCCAGGAACGTTGCCGCGGCAAGCAAGCTGGGGACGGTCACTCGAGGCGCATAGAGAAGTTTCTCCAAGCCTGCCGAGGGTGCGTTCGAAACCATGATGGCGGGGCAACCCACGGCCTGCGCTGCCCGCAAATCGCTCTCGGAGTCGCCAATGAGGAAGGTGTCCTCGAAGTTAAACTGATGCTCGGCCTGGGCGTTAAGCAGCAGACCCGGCTTGGGCTTTCTGCACGGGCAGCCATCCTCCGCCCGGTGGGTACAATAGAAAACACTGCGTATTCGCCCCCCGTGCGCTTCAACCTCTTCCAGGAACTTACGGGTGATATCGTGCAAGTCAGCGGCCGTCATCAGGCCCTTGCCGACTCCCGCCTGATTGGAGACGACGATGAGTTGGTAGTTTTTCTCAGCCAAAAGGCGCAGGCCCTCGAGTGCGCCGGGCAGGAAGGCGAACTTCTCCCAGGAGGTAACATAGCCGCCCACGATGCGCTGATTGATCACTCCATCGCGGTCAAGCAGGACGAATCCGGGCATTCCCAGCCTCCCCTTTAAGCCTCAACGCTGCACCCGGCCTTCCCGGAGGAGATAGCGGGTTAGAGCATCCTGCCAGGCTGGGAGGAGGCCAAGCCCTTCGCTTTCGAGCCGCGTGGGGGCCAGGCGTGAATTTCGTGGCCGCAGTGCAGGCCGGTCTGAGTCCGAGGTAGGAATGGGAGAGAGGGGAATGTGGCTCAGCCCTGCCTGCCGAAGGATCTCCCGGGCAAACTCGAACCAGGAGCAGTATCCGCGATTGGTCACGTGATAGATGCCCGGCTTTCCCTTCATCACAATCTCTTCCAGCTTCTCGGCCAGGTCCATAGTGTAGGTGGGTGCTCCAACCTGGTCGTCCACGACGCGAAGCGACTCCCCGCCTTGGGCTCGCTGGAGAATGGCGCGAACGAAATTCTTGCCCAAAGGGCCGAAGAGCCACGACGTCCTGACAATCCAGGCAGCTTGGAGCAATTCCTTGACATGCTCTTCGCCTTGCAGCTTGCTCCGGCCGTACACGTTGAGGGGGTTGGGTAGATCGTCCTCCGCGTAGGGGGTGGGTTTCTGTCCGTCGAAGACGTAGTCGGTGCTGATGTAAAGCATGGGGAGGGAGGCCGCGCGGCAGGCGAGAGCCACATTGCGCGTGCCCTCCGCGTTCACCTGGAAAGCGAGGTCGGGGCGGCGCTCGCAGTCGTCCACAGCGGTAAAGGCAGCGGTGTGGATGACGACGTCGAGCTGGGGGTTGTGGAAGGTTCGCTGCACAAGGCCGAGATTGGTGATGTCGACTTCGGGCAGGTCCGCAGGAACGACCTGATGGCGCGCCCCGAGGTGAGCGGTCAGGTCCTGACCCAACATCCCGTTGCTTCCTGTAACTAAGATTCGCATGGGGTTCTCATTGACGGTTGCCGATTGTCGATTGTCGATTGAAAAACTGCAGCGGCAACTCTTTCTGCTGTCAATCGGCAATCGACAATCGGAAATCGGCAATTGCTACAGTTGCGCCAGGGAGCTGCCACGGTTCTCGTAAAATCTCCGGTAGTAATCCCGGTACTCTCCGCTCTTGGTATTCCGCACCCAGTCGGAGTGGCTGCGGTACCACTCGACGGTTTGCAGCAGCCCTTCCTCAAACGTCACCGTGGGTTCCCAACCCAACTCCCGGCGGATTTTGCGGGTGTCGAGCGCATAGCGGCGATCGTGCCCTGGCCGGTCTTCCACAAACTTGATCTGTTCCTCGGGCTTATTGAGGATTCGCAACAGCCCGCGCACCACATTCAAGTTGGTCAACGGCGGCCCAAATCCGATGTTATAGATTTCGCCGGGACGCCCCGAATGGAGGACGCGATCGAGCGCGCGGCAGTGGTCTTCCACAAAAATCCAATCGCGCTCATTCAAGCCGTCGCCGTAAACAGGGAGCGGCTTGCCTTCAAGCGCATTGGTAATCATCAAGGGGATGAGCTTTTCCGGGAATTGATATGGGCCGTAGTTATTCGAGGATCGCGTCACGAGGGCGGGAAAACGGTAGGTCTGCCAGAAGCTCCTGACCAGCAGATCCGAAGCCGCCTTGCTAGCGGCATAGGGGCTGTTGGGTTGGAGTGGAGACTGTTCATGGGCATATTCTCCCGGCGCCAAAGTTCCATAAACCTCATCGGTGGAGATGTGCAAAAAGCGCGGGAGCTTGGCGCGCCGGGACGCCTCGAGCAGCGTGCAGGTGCCCTGGACATTGGTGCGGATAAACTCGCGCGCGTCGGCGATGCTGCGGTCGACATGACTTTCCGCGGCAAAATGCACTACCGCGTCGATGCGCTGAGCCAGGACATCCCTCACGCCGTCAGCATCACAGATGTCTCCCCGGATGAATTGGTAGCCCGGGTGCGCTTGGAGGTCCGAGAGATTGTCCAGATTTCCCGCATAGGTCAGCTTGTCAAGGTTTACGAGCGTGCTTTCAGGATAGGTCCTGAGGAAGTAGCGAATGAAATTGGAGCCGATGAACCCGGCGCCGCCCGTGACGAGAATCTTCAAGTCTCACACTCCAGAGTTAAGGGGCTCGATTCGCTCCCCCTTGCGCGACCAGGTTGGTAGCCCGCAACAGAGAATCGAACGTCCCGGCGTCCGTCCACCAGCCTTCCAGAATACTGTAACTGAGAGTGCCATCATCCAAATACAGGTTGTTGACGTCCGTGATTTCGAGTTCTCCCCTGCCTGAAGGTTTCAGGTCGCGGATGCGGTCGAATACCGTCTCATCATACATGTATATGCCAATCACGGCGTAGGAGGACTTCGGCTCTTGGGGTTTTTCCTCGATGCGAACGATTCGACCGCCCTCAAAAACCGGGACACCGAAGCGCTCCGGGTCGGCAACTTCCTTCAAAATGATATGGGCGCCCCTCTCTTGTTTTTGGAATTGCGCGCAAGCCGCGGAAATATTCGTCTCGATAATGTTATCGCCGAGAATTACGCAGATCTTCTCGCCATCCGCGAAATACTCCGCCAGACGGAGCGCGTCCGCAATCCCGCCTTCCCCTTGCTGGTAGGTGTAGTTGATATGCTGGAGACCAAAGTCCTTTCCGTTACCCAAGAGGCGCAAGAAATCACCCGCATCCTGCCCTCCCGTCACCACCAGAATTTCGCTTATTCCCGAATTGACCAAGGTTTGGATGGGGAAAAAAATCATGGGGCGGTCGTACACAGGAAGAAGGTGCTTGTTGGTGACGCGCGTGAGAGGAAATAATCTTGAACCGATCCCACCCGCCAGTATGACACCTTTCATGATCGCGTAGCACCTCGCTAGAAGCTTCTACCCGGGCTTGAGGTCATTTCCCCATCCTCCATTGGACGCCAGGATGCGGATGTCCTGTGTGTGGCCTTAAACCCAATGCCGAGAACTACGGCAAAGAGCAAGGCGTTGGCCGGGATTTGCAAATTAAAGTCTGCGGCGGAGTGGATCAACAAGGCAGCCGTGCCTCCAATACACGCCAGCAGAACCGAACGACGGTAAGCGCTTCGCGCTCCAGCGTAAGCCAGGACCATCTTGACCAGCAAGGCCAAGATGGGGATGAAGAGCAAAGCCGCGCCCAGAATGCCCGTGTCGGTGGTCGCTTCCAGATAGTCATTATGGGCATGGTCGACAAAAAAATCGAGTGCGGTAGTCTGATAGCGCCGAAAAGCGAGTCCGAATGTTCCCAAGCCGCTACCCACGGCAGGATAATTCCTGATGATGCCACTTGCCTCTTTCCATAGTGCAAGACGTCCGGAAGAATCTTCAAGACTTGTGGGCGTGAGGGTCTCGAACCGGCTGATCACGGGATCAATCCCAATCCAAACAGCATAGGTCATCGAGCAAGCGATGACCAGCAGGGTGATAACCATCCAGATCCGACGGCCCCCTCCGACCTGGCCTAAGAAGGCCATCAAGATGAGGCTCGCCAGGACCGAAAAAATGCCCATGCGTGAGCGGGAAAAGACAACCGCAATGAGCAGAAGGATCACGACGAACACATAGAAGAGGGTGGGCGGGGGCAGGGAATGCCGGCCACGCCGGGGTGGTCCTTCGGGAACGCCATGGGCTGAGCGCACTTGGAGGTTGTAGAAGACCATCATCGCCGCAAAAGGAATCACAAGTTCCAGGAACCCGGCAAAATGATTCCGATTAATGTAGGTACCGGTGGCGTCGTCCGTGTAGAATTCCTTGGTGAAGCCAAAAATCTTTTGATAACCCGTCAAATATTGAACGATCCCGTAGGCTGCTTCCAGGGAGCCCAGCGCGACCAGGCCTGACGCCAAGACGCTCCTGCTTTCCCTGGCCTCAAAGGCATAGGCTGCCAAAACGAAAGCTGCCAAGTAGGCGCCCAGCTTGACGCAACCAAGTAGCGTGTCGTGGGGATATAGGCTTAGAGTTGCCCAATGCGTTGCTGCGGGGGTGAGCGCGACTGGAAGCGCAGGAAACAAACGGTTCGGAGAAAGCCAGGACACGACTCGTACAGGGAGGGGAACCGCCTGGACAACCACGAGGCAGAGGAAGGGAAGAATCCAAAGGGGAAGCGGAAGGTTTATTTTTCCTTCCATGGTCTGTCTGACTAAAACCACCAGGGCCAAGAGGAAGAGGGCCGCCTCCATGGCGGTATAAGCGGGAGATTGCACACCCCCGAAAGCCAGGACGGAGCCTGTAATGATCAGCAGAAGACCCCACTCAACAATTCTCTTCACTTGTTTTGAACCCCCTTGACGGCCCGCCCAATGTCCGCTCCCCGGAAGAAGGATGACCTCCCACCAGGGGCCACTCGAGCTGAGCTCTCTGGTAGTTCTCAAGCGTCCCGATGTCCAGGAGGTACCCCTTCAGGACGTAACCATGCATTCGCCCGACCAGATTCGGCAGTATATTCCTGCCAAAGTCCGAAAACCCACTCGAGGGCAGGAACTCGAGCAGTTCCCGACGCGCGATGAAGACCCCGGCATTAGCCAAGTCTGACTTAGGCTGGGCGGGTTTCTCCTCGAAGCTTACAACCCGCTGTGCGGAGTCCAGAGTGACGATCCCGCATTGACGCGGCTGGGGACTATGGAAGAGCCCCAGCGTCAGGATTCCGTCGTGGCGGAAATGAAAAGACCTGAGAGCCTCCAGATCCACGGAAATCAGGTTGTCCGCGTAGAAGATATAGAAATCGCTTGCATCACCTATAAAATCGCGGTTCGCGGCCACCGTACCGGCGCTCCCCAGCAAGCTCTCCTCATAGGAGAGTTGGATTCTGGTGCGAGACGTCTGCGCGGCGGCCCAGGCTTCCACCCTGGGCGCCAAGTGATGCGTGTTAATCAGTACGTCCTGGATTCCACATTGCCCGCAGAGATTCAACCAAATCTCGAGCAGCGGCTTGCCGTTAATGGGCACAAGGCATTTCGGCATATGGTCGGTCAGGGGCCTTAACCGAGTGCCTAACCCAGCGCCGAGCAGGAAGGCTCTTGTAATCGTTTCAACCACGCGCGATTCCGCTGCTCATTGCGAGGAAGCCACCAAGACCCATCGCATGCCGCCGTGGGCATCCGAATCGTAGAATGGGTTGTTATAGACGACTTTGGTTCCCGCCAAGTCAAAATGGAATTTCATCTCCTTGAGCCCAAACTCCCGCATGGCGACCCGCACGGCGTCCTGCTTCTGCTTTTCACAGTAAAGGAGCAAAAACCCGCCTCCACCCGCTCCCGTGATTTTGCCGCCCAGGGCGCCGCAGGCCAAGGCGGCGTCATAGATTCGGTCGATGCGGGAATTCGAGATTCGGCTGGACACCCTTTTCTTGATCTTCCAACTTTCGTCCAGGAGTTTCCCGAATGTGCCCAAGTCGCTGGTACCCAAGGCCTCTCGCATGGGAGGGACAAGTTCTTTGAGTGCGGTTAAGGCGCCCACGACGTCATCCTGTCTGCTGCGGACGGAACGGTCCTGCTCCGTCAGTATTTCCGAGGAGTCTCGCGCGCTCCCGGTAAAAAAGAGCATCAGGTTTTGCTCCAAGTCGACGAGTGAATCTGCCGACAGCGCCAGGGGTTCCACCGTGACCCCGCTGGATTCGAAATGGACCACATTCAGGCCCCCGATGGCCACCGCGTATTCGTCCTGCTTGCCCACAGGTTTTCGGAGTATATCCGTGGCAATATGAAATGCTGTTTCTGCCAGGTCCTGGTCCGAAAGCTCGCGCTCCAGAAACACCGAAAGGGTCTTCAACAGATTCACACAGACTGCCGCAGACGAGCCCAAGCCTGTTCCCGGGGGAACCTCGGAGGCCAGAAAGAGGTTGATGCCACTGTCGCAGCGCAGATGCTTGAGTACGGCAAATGGGATTTCCAGGTCGCTGCCCTGAAATTCCATCTTCTCGATTCTTTCACAACTCTCCACCGCCCTTAAATCCGACGAGATCACCTGGGTCTGCCCGTCGTCCCGCTCGGTGAGCACCGTATAAAAGTACTTGTCGATCGAAGTGCTCAGGACCATGCCGCCATATCTCTCGTAATAGGAAGGCAGGTCCGTCCCTCCGCCTGCAAAGCTGACGCGAACTGGAGTACGAACGATGAGCATCGAGTACCTTTTACAAGTCAGAGGGCCCCTGGATTAGTTTCTGATGCAGCGTTCCCTCGGGGGCAATTAGGGGTCCTGTGGGTGGCGGGGAAGACCAGGCCTTTCGACGACGTAAGAGTGTTCCCAGGGTGGCCAGGAGCAACGCGATATCGAGGAAAGGGTTGAAGTTTGCCGCATACTCGAGGTCGTACTTGGTTTTCTTATCCGAGGAGTCTGATCCGCGCAGCCCATTGACCTGAGCCAATCCGGTCATCCCGGGCTTGAGCTGCAATCGCCTCTTGTGCCAGGCCGAATAATACCGCACGCGCTCCCACCTTTCCGGCCGCGGTCCCACCAGACTCATGTCTCCTTTGAGGACGTTCCAGAGTTGAGGCAGCTCGGAGAAGCTGTAGCGCAGGAGGAAGTTGCAGAAGCGCGCGCCCCAACTTCTTTCTTCACCGGGACCCAGGGGCCTGGCAGTTTCAACATTGAACTGATAGAGAACAAAGGGACGCCCGCGCAGCCCAATTCGTGTATCGCGCGTGATCACCTTGCCACGCCGCACGGCGAAAACGGCAATGCCAATAACCACCATAAAAGGCAGTGCGATAACGGCCAAGGGAATGCCGAGCGAATAGTCGAGGGCTCGCTTCAGCAGTTGATAGGGGGGGTCAAGCGATATTTCTTTCAGCTCGAGCACCGGGATGCCGTCAATGCTGAAGCTCTGAATCTGGTTGGTATGTAATTGGTAGTACTCGGGGACCAGCTTGACCGTAATCCCGCGCTTCTGGCAGGCCGCAATGAACTCCAGCGTTTCGCTGTCACGGCGAACGGGTATGGCGAAGAGCAGCTCGTGCACTTTTCGCAGAGCAAGTTCGGTGGCCACGTCTTCCGAGGGTCCGGAGGCGGCGTGAGGGAATCTCACTTGCGAGCGGCTGGTGGTGGGAAACAAAAACCCGGCAAACTCGTAGTTCAGTTCTCTTCGATTGCGAATGCGAGTCGCCAGTTCCCGCGCAAGTTCTGATTGCCCGACGATCACCACTCGTCTCAGGCCGATGCCATGCGCCCTGAGAGCTCGCATGAGCCTGAGGTGAAGCAGGCGCGTCAAAAAGAGCAAGGAAACAAGCAAAGCCGAGAGGAAGACCAGAAGCAGGCGAGAGTAATAGGTCTTCGCCAGGTAGGATCCCGCCAGCAAAAGAATGATCAGCAGCAGGCAGGCGGTGGCAAGATGTGAAGCCACCAAAGGGAACTCGCGGTTCTCCGAGGGGAGCGCGCGCCCATCGAGCACGTGATAAAGCAAAATCCAGAGGCCGATGGCAAGCAGCAGGGCGAAGTAATACTCGCGGAAAGGCGGCGTGTCGGGTTCGGGAGGGAACAGACCCAGCTCGTAGCGAATGAAGTACGCCAGCCGAAAGGAGATCGCGATGACCGCGATATCGATTCCCAGCAGAAGGTACTTCAGATCACGTCGGTCCATGGTTACCTCTGCGCTGCTTGGGTCCATGACTGGAACGTCGTGGAATTCGGCTCGTGCAGATTGAATATAATCGGGTAGTATACCATCATCGCGCCCTAACCGCACGACAAAGCGCTATGCGGTAGTGGTATCATTTGGCAGACATGGGAGCTACAAATCGCAGTTATTTCGGCGTAGGCGGGAATCCACCTCCCCCCGCAGTGGACCCCCGCCTCCGCGGGGGTGACGCTACGCGCCCCCCACACGTCATTCCCGCGAAGGCGGGAATCCATTCCGCAAACACCCAGAAGTGCCCAGTCCATGCACTGGATTCCCGCCTTCGCGGGAATGTCCAGTGTTTCGAGGAGGATCCCATTCCAAATGACACCACTACCCGCTATCCGGTGAACTCGCCCCCTTAATCCGCGGGATAACCCTGGGGAAACTTGCGGTGCCACAACCAAGCGGACTGGATGATATCTTCCAGTCCATTTTGTGCCTGCCAGCCGAGGTCTTTCGAGAGTTGCGCGGGACTCGCCACCAGGACGGCGGGATCGCCCGGACGGCGGGGAGCTTTCCTCAAGGCGAGCGGCCGGCCGATTGCCTTTTCCACCGCCTGGCAGACTTCCGCCACGGACGATCCGGAACCCGACCCGATGTTGTAAACACGAAAGCCCGGTTGCTCCAATAATTCGAGTCCCAAGATGTGCGCCCGGGCGATATCGCTCACGTGGACAAAATCGCGAATGCAAGTCCCATCGGGGGTCGAGTAATCGGTTCCGAATATCTCGAAGTAGGGCCGCCTGCCCAAGGCCACCTGGAAAAGAAGCGGCAGGATATGACTCTCCGGGCGATGGTCTTCACCGCGCACCCCATCGGAGCCGGCGGCATTAAAGTAACGGAAAGCCACAGTGCTCCAGTCGTAAGCGCTGGCGTACCACTTCAACACTTTCTCGAAGATCAGCTTGGTGTCGCCATAGCAATTGACGGGGAGTTGAGGATGATCCTCAGTGATGGGTATCTGCCGGGGCTCCCCGTAGGTAGCTGCGGATGAGGAGAACACCAGTTTGCGAATTCCCGCACGCCGCATGGCCTGGAGCATCCGCAAGCCACTCGCAACGTTCGTCTCGAAGAACTCCTCCGGATTGATCATGGACTCGCCGGCTTCGATACGGCCCGCAAAGTGAAACACGGCATCAATCTTGTAATGGCTGAATGATTCATCGAGGAGTCTGGCGTCTCCAAGATCCCCTTGTCTTAACACCGCCGAGGGAGACACGGCGGCGCGATGGCCGGCGGAGAGGTTATCAACGACCAGAACCTCATGTCCTCGCTGGATCAACTCGGCCACACAGACCGACCCCACATAGCCGGCGCCACCTGTCACCAGGATTCTCATCTCACCTCTATAGCGTTGTGCCCCTACCAGATTTCTCAACCGCCGTCCGGAAGGCGAAAGACTTCAGCCCAGGCCGACGCGTTGCACAACCCCGCTTTCTCGCATGATGGTTTCGGCTTGGAACGCTTCTTCCGGAATACCCCCGAGGGCCTCGACCCAGGCTAAAAAGTCACGAATGATGTTGTCCAGTGACTTCTTGGGCTTCCAGCCGAGCGCCTTCAACTTCTCGATACTCGAGACGCTGTGGCGATTGTCGCCCACCCGATACTCGCCTGGGAGAACGGGTTTTAAGCGGGGATTAGTCGCTTCGCAGAGCCGCTCAGCGTAGCTCAGAACCGTCACGGGAATTCCGCTGCCCACGTTGAAGGCCTGGAAATTTGCGCGCTCGTCCTGAAGCGCCAGAATATTGGCCTCCACCACGTCAGAAACGTGGATAAAGTCGCGGGTTTGCATCCCGTCTTCGTAGATGATGGGTGGCAGGCCCTTCCGCAATCGGCTGGCAAAAATCCGGCAGATCCCCGAGTAGTGGTTAAAGAGCGACTGCCGCGGGCCCTGGGTTATGGAATAGCGCAGGGCTACCGTTGGGATTTGGTATATCCACCCTAATCCCAGGGCCATTCGCTCGCCGGCATATTTGGAGACGGCATATTGGTTGAATGGATTGGGATGCTCCTCTTCCAACAACAACGGCTGGGAGGCGCGCCCGCATTGAGGACACTTGACCTCCCATTCGGATTTCTGGAGTTGGTCGCGGGACCTGGGGCGCGGCAGAAAGAAGCCGTCGGCGCGGCAACGGAATTGGCCTTCACCATAGACCGCCTGGGAGGAAGCTACGACGACTTTCTTCACCGGAAGCTTGTCACGAACGATGCACTCGTAGATGAGCGAAATCCCCGTGACGTTCACCTGAGCGAACTGGCTGAAGTCGGTCATGTAATCCTGGTAGGCTGCCTCGTGGAAGACGACATCAACACCTTTCAGGGCTCGGCGGACGGCCGCCTGGTCCGTGACACTTCCGCGCAGGAATTCCGCGCCCGCCGGAAACCATTCGGGAAGGCCGTGAGGATGAACCCGCGGGTGCAGGTTATCCAGGACCACCACCTCCCAATTCTGCCCGAGCAAAGCATCGACCAGGTGCGAGCCAATAAAACCTGCGCCCCCGGTCACCAGCGCCCTCATAGAACTTCCTCCCAGAAAGACTCCGTACGCATGCCTACCCTTCCGTACCCTCAACCGATTTCCCTACAACAGCGAAACCTTCTCTCCCTTCTTCGCATAAAGCAACCCGCAGGCGCATCCCGCCCTACCACTCTTGAACCGGAGCAATTCACCACACTTGCAGATGTGCTTTCGGACCCGGGCGGGCACGCCGTAGACCACTGCATAGGGAGGCACATCGGCGGTGACGGTCGAACCTGCACCCACCAGGGCATACTCGCCCACCTCGAGGTGAGATAATAGTGTCGCATTAGCCCCGATGCTCGCACCCTCACGAACGATGGTTCCCTCGTATTCCTGCCGATAGAGCTTCGCTCTGGGTATCCTGTCGTTCGTGAACACGGCATTGGGGCCCACAAATACCTTGGATTCAATCTTCACTCCCTGCCACAAGGAGACGCCGTTTTTTATGACCGCGTCGTCACCAACCTCGACGCCGTGCTCGATGAAGCAATGTTCGCCAATATTACAATTCTTCCCGATGCGGGCGCCCTTCATCACGTGAGAAAAGGCCCAAACGCGGGTTCCTTCGCCGATTTCAGCCGTGTCCACCAGGGCTTTGGGATGTACAAAGAATTCTGCTCGTTTCGCCATGGAATCTGCCGCCCCGCCGGAAAGTCCTACAGCGCAACCTGCCGGGGCGCGCCCTCCGCCTTACATATTCACACGCTTATATCTTCCGGCCCATCGCACCCCCGCCCGCCCTTCTCTTGCCCTCATGCCGGGTGGGTTACCGTGCGCTCGGCGTTTACCCGGACAATCTCGCCGGACCTTTCGATGGAGGTTGAAACTGCCTCCAAAACCTTGACCACTTCCAGACCCATTTCAGCATCGCTGAGCAGCGGCTTTCCCTCAGTAATGCCGCTGATGAAATGGGCGCATTCCTTGCGCAGAGGTTCCTGCTCATCGAGAGCCGGAACTCGTATATCTCCGCGCCCATACTTGAATTCGACGACGCTCCGGTCTTGAGCCCCGATGCGGGTATCAAAGCCCTCATCATAGACTTTCACTTTAGCGACAGGGTCGAGGTCGTCATATCGGACCAACTTGCGGCTCGCGAAAATGCCGGCTTGGCGCGTCTTCTGGGGAGAAAGCCAGCTCGCGTGCAGGTTAGCGAAGACCCCCTCGGAAAACTCCAGACGCGCGAACGCGACATCCGCCAGGTCCTTGCGCACGAAGCGCCAACCGCGAGCCGAGACTTGGTGGGGAAGTTCTCCCAACCAGTGCAAGAGAATGGATATGTCGTGCGTCATGAGGTCCCAGACGACATCAACCTCGGAGGCGGGTGGCCCCAGATTCATGCGTGTCATTTCGATGTAAAAGAGCCTTCCCAGTTCACCGGCGCGGATGAGTTCCCGGACCTTATTCACGGCTCCGGAAAAAACAAAGGTGTGATCCACGAGAACCTGTTTCTGTTGCTTTGCCGCCAGCTCGACGATCTCCTTAGCTTTGGCCTCCGAGTCCGCCATGGGCTTGGTCACGAGCACATGTTTGCCGGCCAGCAAGGCAGCCTTGACCAGGGCGTAGTGACTGCTCACCGAAGTCGCCAGGCACACAGCATCCACACGCGGATCCTCCAAGAACTCCCGGTAGTCTCCAGTCGTCTTCAGGTAAGGGTAGCGCTTGCGGACGAAGGCCAGGCGGCCCGGCTTTAAGTCGCTGACGCCGATGACCTGGCAGCCTTCTGCTTCCACGAAATTGCGGAGGAGGTTCGGTCCCCAGTAACCCATGCCTATAAATGCCAGACCGACTGTCTTGGGTGGAATCTCCATATCTTTCTTATCTCCCCTCGCGGCGGACCGCACGGCCCACGCCCCGATCAGACGCCTTTCAGAAGTGCGGGAATCGTCCATAGCATGAGCTTAAGATCCAAGAGCAAACTTTGGCGACGAATGTACTCCAGGTCGTACTTAACCATCTCTTCGAAACTGGCCCGGTGCCGGGCTCTCACCTGAGCCAGGCCGGTCATTCCGGGGGGGACGAGCAGGCGTTGTCGCTGAAAGGCATCGTAGAGCTCGGCCTCATACGGCAGAGGCGGCCGGGGACCCACCAGGCTCATGTCGCCCCGAAGCACGTTATATAATTGCGGCAACTCGTCCACACTGTACTTCCGCAGGATCCGTCCCACCGGCGTAACACGTGGGTCAGACACTATTTTGAAAATAGGCCGGCCTTCGGAATCGTGCGCCACCGGTTCCCCCCGTTGAACCACCTGCCGGACGGCTTGCCGGTGCACGTCTGTTGGGGCCCCCGAGTACATGCTGCGAAATTTGTAAAAATCGAACAGGCGTCCCCCTTTACCCACCGCTTTCTGGCGGAAAATGGCGGGGCCTGGGGAGGTGAGCTTGACCACCAACGCCAGCAACAGGTGAACTGGGGCCAGCAAAACCAGCGCCACTAAACTCAACGCAATGTCGAAACACCGCTTGCCCCATCTAACATAGATAGTCTTCCGCGGCGTTACGGATCCCACCCGCTTGCCCCCTTCGGTCCTAATCTGTTCCTCGGAAGAACTCGCGGACGGCCTCGGCTACAAAGTCAACCTCAGCCGCCGTCATCCGGGGGAAAATGGGCAATGATAGTACCTCACGCGCCGCCTGCTCGGCAACGGGAAAGTCCCCTTCGCGGTGTCCCAGGTGCCTGTAAGCAGGCTGCAAATGGAGTGGAAGAGGGTAGTGCAGACCGGCATCTATGCCTTTAGGCTTCAGGTAATCCCGCAGAGCGTCACGGCGTGGGGTGCGGATGACAAAAAGGTGATAAACGTGCTTCGAGCCGGGCCGCTCCCTAGGCAGGACGAGATCCAGCCCTTCCAGAGCTTGCAGGTAGTGGGCGGCGGCCTCGCGGCGGGACTCATTCCACTGGTCCAGGCATTTGAGCTTGATCGAAAGGACCGCAGCCTGCAAGGTATCGAGCCTGTGGTTGTAGGACGCGATTTCGTGGCAGTACTTATCCCGCGATGACCCGTGGTTGCGCAGCAAGCGAACGCGCTCCGCTATTCCTTCATCTCGAGTAATGATGGCGCCGGCGTCCCCCCAAGCTCCCAGATTTTTCGCCGGGTAAAAACTGAAACCTGTGGCCAGACCCCAGGAGCCCATCGGCTTCCCAAGGTACTGGGCGCCCTGCGCTTGCGCCGCGTCTTCAATCAAAATCAGCTTGTGGCGCCGCGCCAGTTCCGCGATGGGCCCCATATCGGCTGCCTGCCCATAGAGGTGGACAGGGATGATTCCCTTGGTTCTCGAGGTGATGTGCTGCTCCGCGGACTCCCAACTCAGCGCGTAAGAAGCGGCGTCGATATCGACAAATACGGGAGTTGCGCCCACCGCACTGACGCTCGCCGCCGTGGCGATAAAGGTGAAGCTGGGGACCAATACTTCGTCGCCGGGGCCGACGCCGCAAGCTCGAAGAGCCAACTCGAGCGCCGCCGTCCCCGACGATACTCCGAGAGCAAAGCGAGTCCCGCAGTACCTCGCAAACTCTTCTTCGAAACGCTCCAGCCAGGGCCCTCCAATAAAGCTCGAGGTCCGCAGGATTTCGGCGAACGCCTCCTGAATCTGGCCCTGAACCTCCTCATGCTGACGCGATAAATTCACTAGTGGAACACGCACCTTGTTTTCCTCCGTCCTGGTAGATTAACGTGCCTTGGGTCTCGAGACCGAATTCTGATAGACGCGCTCATGCTCCGCCGCTATTCCATCCCAATTGAACAGGCGACTGACACGCTCCTGGGCTTTCTTTTTGTAGACCTGTACAGTGTCAGGGTCGGCCACCAATTCCTGAAGCACGGACCCCAGTTTGTCCGTGTCTCCGCAGGGAAAGCGTCGAGCGGCATCGCCCACCACATCGTTGATTTCGGGAAGGTCACTGGACACAATGCAATTGCCGTAACCCATCGCCTGCAAAAGCTGAGGTGAGGTTCCATCCACAATGAGCGGGTGCACGTAAAGGTAGGCGTTTCCGCAAAGTTGACGGTAAGGGCGGTCATAGATATAACCCAGAAACTGAATACGCTGATCCTTGGTGCTCTTGAGCTCGCGGATGTATTCGGGAAAGTAGGGGTTGCCACCTACGATGGCCAGTTTCTTGGTGGTTCGCACCTTTTCAAAAGCCTTCACAAGGAGGTGAACCCCCTTATCAGGAATCAAACGGCCAACATAGAGCAAATATTCGTCTTTGACTAATCCAAATTTCTCCAGCTCATCGGTTTCCTTCTCGTCCATTGCGTAGGTGCCATAGGGAATATACTCGGTGGCGCGGGAAAACTTCTCGCGAAATAATTTCTGGGAGACAAGATTATCAGTAATTACGCTGTCGGCCATCCGGGCCGTGAGCGAAGCAGACAACTTCAGCACCCGTCGAGCCAACCACCCCCACTTGGGTCTTTCCCAGTCCGGTCCGTCTACCGTCACCACAGTTTTGAGCGAAGTAAGCTTCAAAAAAGGCAAGAAGATGGCATTTCCTACGCCGTGGAAGTGAACCACATCCACATGCTCCTTGCATAATAAGTGTAAGAGGGAGAGGAAAGTGTGGCTTGGGGTATCCCAATTCTTGCGATGGATCGAAGGCAGCACAACCCGTTCCATGCCGCGATACTCGCGCGCCTCAGTCTGGCTATTGTGGCGACGACAATAGACGACAATTCGGTAGTCTCGTTTTGCCAACCGCCCTCCGATCTCTTCAATGGCGGTCTCTGAACCACCGTACCGGGCCGGGATACCCCGACTCCCCAACATGGCGATGCTGAGCTTCTTCTCTGGCATGATTTCTCCCCTTAGAGTGCTTCACCCCAGGGCAAACAATATCTGGATGACTAAACTTGACTAATCCTCGCGCCATTTCACTTGTCACGGTTTCCAGCCCGCCAAGACGGGCTGGAGCTGCTTTAATTCGGGGTGAAGACTACCCGAGCGAGAAGGCTAACTGCGATCAACTACCATGGGGGGCCCGCCAGTTCCTTCGTCGAGCCTCGCGCTTCGCCTCCCCGGAAGGGGACATGGGCGGGGGCATGTCTGAAACAAGTACATGAAGATCCCCTCGGATCAGGCCAAGACTCGTCCAGGCTCATCAAGGAATCAGGCGCTGGCCAACTGTTTCACCATCACCCTGTCATCAGATGCTTTCTCCAAGATCTTAAGCGTTTCGATGTTGGAGTACATAGGATTTTCCCAGTCCTGGAACTTATCCATGTTGGCGATCAGGTCCTTGACGATCGATTTGACCGTCTCACGGGGATGAAAGCTGAGTACGTTCTTAGCCTTCTCGATGCTCACCTTGTAATCCCGAAAGTCCTGTAGATGTCGTAGCGTCAACCCGACCTGGAAGCCTAATCCTTCCTGGACGGCATCCCTGACCAAGTCTGCCACCTCGCCCACCGTATGGTTCGCCGAAGCTATGTTGAAGATACCCGAGATCTTCTCATTTGCCTCGATGGCTCGGATATAGGCATTGGCCGCATCCTCGATGCCCAGGATAGGCCTCCAGATAGCAGGGTTTTTTACAGTTATGTTTCTCCTGAGGAGCGCCGCCTTGAACATCGTGTTGATGATCAAGTCAAGGCGCATCCGCGGACTATACCCGGAAGCTGTTCCCTTGCGGAGAGCGATGACGGAAAGAGAATCGTCCCCAAGCTGTAAGACCGCTTGTTCCCCTTGAAGCTTCGAGATCCCATACGGGTAGGAGGAGCTGACGTGCCGGGTTTCGTCATACAGCTCGTTCACAGTGTATCCGTACACCGAGCAAGAGCTTGCGTAGATGTATCGTTTCACCTTGGCTTGTCTTGCGATGTAGGCCAAATACGCGGGGGCCGCTGCGTTGAAGACAAAATTCTTTGCGGGAGAGAATTCCGCCATGGGGTCGTTCGAGAGGCCCGCGAGAAAGATGACCTGATCGTATCCCTGGAGGTCGCTCGTGCCGAGGTCGAAAATATCTTTGTGGATGACAGTGGCTTGGGCGGGAAGATGGTTGCCGAACCAGAAAAGATCGACGACGTCTACCTCGTAACCCCGGTCCAGCAGCTTGGGGATCAAGACGCTTCCGATGTATCCTGCACCACCCGCAATGAGAAGTTTCATAATCTCTTCGCCGCCGCGGAGATTGCCTTATGCGCCCTCATACTTGAAATGCTCGGAATCGGCCATGGCCAGCCACTCGCGCAGGGTTGGGGCATGTGCGTCCTTTGCAGAGAGCAGAGGATTTTGAGTGGGCCATTGGATACCGATCTCGGGATCGTTCCAGCGGATGCCTGCTTCGCCCTTGGGGTTATAAATGCCGGTACATTTGTACTGGATTTCGCAAACGTCGGAAAGCACACAGAACCCTCGGGCAAATCCCGCCGGCGCCCAAACCTGCTTCTTGCTGGCGGCAGAGACCTCTTGGCCAAACCATTGTCCCAGCGTTGGAGACCCTTTGCGGATATCTACCGCGATAAGGAACGCGCTTCCGTATGTCACCCGCATCAACTTGCCCATGGGGGGATCCCACTGGAAGTGCAAACCGCGAAGGACGTCCTTTCTCGAGCGCGAGTGGTTGTCCTGGACAAACTCGGAGGGAAGTCCAAGGGCCTTGAACTGGTCGGCCCGGAACGCTTCCAGGAAGAATCCCCGCTCGTCTTCAAAGACCTGGGGGCGTAAGACGACAACACCGTTGAGGTGTCTTGATTCGATGGTGATTTCCATATTTGAGACTTAGGGCCGGGGCTTCCCCCGGCCCAGGCCGTCCCGCCAGCGCGGGAGGCGGCCCTACATTCAAACTGGGACACTACCGGGAATCTAGTCTTCTATACTAGTCAGGAGGAGTGCCATTGTCAATAATGCCGGCCCCGGCGCACCCCCGGACAGTGGTGTCATTTGCGAGAAGTGCGTGGCGCATACATGAAAAGTCCGCCGCGGAGGATATGAGCCACCCGTGGGGTGGACTACTTTCGTTTGAACCGTAGAGCCGGCACACGCCTCGAGCAAGCGCTAAAATTTCTCTTCGGTACGTATGTAGTCTTCGAGGCACTCACGCCAGTCGGGCAAATCGCTCAGCCCGGCTTGGCGCAACTTGTGGTTGGTCAAGGCTGTCCAACGCGGGCGAAGGGAAACCTCATCGGGGCCTTCTTCCGGCGTGACTGTCGCTTCAAGTCCAACTATCATGCCTGCGATTCGCAGAGTTTCACGCGCCAGTTCGTACCAACTGCACACGCCACTGCCTGCCATGTGATACAAGCCGAAAGCGGCTCCGGAATTGATTAGTTCAAAAGTCTTCTTGGCAGCAGCACGAGTCCAGGTGGGGCTCATGAACTGGTCGTTCACGACCTTCAGGTTTTCGCCCTTGCGGGCCTTGTTGAGCACCATTTTAACGAAGTTGGAGTTCCCTTTTGCCCGGCAGCCGGTGCTCCCGTAAACGCTCGCAATCCGGATCACGTAGTGCTTTGGGCAGAAGGCGCGCACCAGATGCTCTCCTGCCAGCTTGGAGGCGCCGTAGACGTTTACGGGACAGGGGGGATCTTCCTCCGTATAGGGGCGTTCGCGCGCGCGTTCCCGCCCGAAAACGTAATCGGTGCTGTAATGGACCAGAAGGGTTCCGTGTCGCCGGCAGAAGCGCGCCAGATTCAAAGCTCCAAGCCCGTTAACCCGCAGCAAGGCCTCCTGGTCGGCGGCGGCATTCTGGCTTGCCCCGTGGTACGCTGCGGTGTTCAATATGGCTTCCGGCTTTAAACCTGAAAGGACCTTCTCGACAGACGCCGGATCGGTGATCTCGATGTCCGTGTGGGTGAGGCTTTCCACGTCCAGATTCAGTTCCTTGCCTGCCCGGGCGAGGTCGGCGCCTAGTTGACCATTGCCCCCGATCACTACCGTCCTCTGCACCCTCGTCCTCCTGGGGCACAAGTTCCGCGCTTGCACCTAGCTTTTGCTTCAACTGCTCCACAAACCTGCTGCGGTAGTTGGGCTCTTCCGTGATGGCTACAAGCTGGTCGGTCCGGACCCGCTCGAAGGCGCGCTCAATCCGGCATGGAGGTGCGCGGACGCGACTATGTCGCCTTAGGCGTACCCCCGTCAATCGGGGCGGAAGCGTATGCCCAAACGCGCCCGACGACCATCCCAGAATCCCTGCGCCATCTTCTTCAGGCAGGCCAGCTTCTTAGAGCTGAACAGTAGCACCCCCCCGGCGTGGCGGGCGAAGTGGCGCAGCGCAAACCGCTTTGCACGGCAGTTCGGGTAAAGCCACCAAGCCGCGTACGTCAGATTGCGGATGACGTAATACTCGCGCCAGGGCGCGTAGTCCGGCCAGAGGCGGGAGTAGCCGGGCAATCGGACCCTCCGGGCGTTTCCAATTTCGTGGGTGAACCGGGAGCGAGTGATGACGGCGATTCTGTAACCATGAGAGCGCACGCGCAGGCAGTATTCATAGTCCACAAAATAGATGAAGAAATCGGCGCGGGGCAATCCGACTTTCTCCACCACGTCGCGCCGCACCATGCTCCCCGAGCTAATGACGAGATCCGCAAACCAGATCGGCTGTCGGAGTTGCTCGGCGGAAGGCTTTACGTAGCCGTCGCGCCAAAGGAGCGGCGCATAGCAGACCCCTGCTTCTCGGTCTACAGCCAATGGTGCGACCATTCCTATTTCCCCATTGCTGTTCCCCAACGACTCAGCTCCCTCGAGCAGAGCTTCCAAGGCATCATGGTTGGGCACACTGTCCTGGTCGAAGGTCCAGATCCAGTCATGCCGCCTTTCAAGCGCGGCGTAAGCCAGGCCGGCTGCCACCCCCCCTCCCACGCCAAGGTTCTCAGACAACCGGAGAACTTTCACCTGCGGATATCGCTCGGAGAGTAATGCGCAAGTGCCGTCGACCGATGCGTTGTCCACCACAACGATTTCTTGCGGCGGCCGGGTCTGCCGCAAAAGGGCTTCGATTTGACGGGGCAAGACACCTGCGCCGTTGTACGCCACCGTCACACTCGCGGCCGACAGGCTCACCCTCTCCCCCTGCTCAGTCTTCTCCAGGACCGTGACTTCTGCGTCTCCTTTAATGGGCCATGACAGGATTTCGACGGTTGGCGGGCACATTCCGTGGATTGTCGCTGCTTGTCAACCAGAGGAGGTGTCCTCGATAGCGATGTTGATTGGCGCTGGACGACCTGCGTCACAGTTCTTTCTATGGCTTCTTTGCTATCACGATATGCTGATGCGTTGTGAACGTTGAGCGACCACACCAGGAACCACACCGAAAGGGGTCCTTTATTGAGATTCCGAACGAGCCGAGTAGTTCGCTGGACTTCTGTATTGGGTACCTCGCCCTCCGTTCAAAACCCTTGCGCGCGCCTTGCCGGCGTCGGAGGGCAAAGGGGGAACAAGTCGCTCACCGACGAGGTCGATTACAATGACAGTGAATAATAGGCACCCCATTCCGGGAGAAGAAGAGAAGTAAGGATTGGTTGCGCTCGCGAAGAGCATCGCCGATAGCCCGCCTAGAATGCCTTTCGCAAGCACCCGGTGGGCGGGGTCTTCCGCCCGCTTGTAAATCACCCATAGGCGGTGCAAAATCCAGGCCAGAAACAGCCCCCATAGGCCACAACCAACGATTCCCATCTTCATTAAGAAATTGGCGGGTTGCAGTTCATACCCATAGGGTTGCTTTGGGTCCACTCCGGGGTGATCTGGGGCGTACGAGCCGAAACCATTGCCCAGGATGATGTGTTTCCTGGCCATATCCATAAGCGGCGCGAACTGGTCAATCCTGCCGCGGTAACTCGAATCCTCTGCCTCGAATGTCTCCCCGAACCTTTCCCGGACGGAAGGGAGAAAATCCTGGGAAAGGGCAAGAACACCCACGAGTATGAATGGCAGGATTATCGCAATTCTCAATCTGCCACGCAGACTGGAAAGCCAGAAAACGACGGCGAGACCCAGCATCGCCGCCAGCCAAAGCCCGCGCGTCTCTGAGGAGACAAGGCCGACGAAGAGGATAGCGACTGCCCCGTAAAGGGTGAATCTCGTACGACGGATCTTGGTCGAGAGCGCCAATGACACTAACAGGGAGAGCGCGAACATCAAGAAGAAATCTCCTGCCAGGTAAAAGCGTGGCGCAGTGACGTATTTTGAGAGGTTGTAGGCGCCGACTTCCTGGGGTATGTACTGCTCGAGCATCTCGCGCATTTGCTTGACCGACATGAGCTGGGTCAAGATGAGGGCGTAGCCAAAGCTCTTTGCTGCTCCGAAGAAACACACGATCGAGGAAAAGCAACCCACCACGAAGTCAAGGTCGAGCCTCTTTCGGCTAACGAAGAACAAGAGGGGGACCGCGCCGCCCAGAAAAACAAACCCTCGGGCGTCGCCCAGAATGTAGTCCGAATCGTTGCCGTAAGCGCGGCCGAGAAGCATTCCGAAGAAAAGAAATGTGCCCACCCCCATCGCCGTGGCTATCAAACACGCTCGCGACTTTCCCAACTCGAACCGCGTGGCTCGACCATCCGCGAACCAAGCGGAGAAAAATGCCAGCACGAGAAGGAATCCGATGGCCAAACGAATAGGGACAACGTCGTGAATCTCCACCATCCGGCCGCGTCCCCCCAGAATCAGCTCGGCGAAAAAAAGGGCAAACACGGCTCGGTTAAACCACTGCGTGAAAGTGAGGCCGGCAAAAAGCAGCCAGGTCAGGCCTGCCCCGAAGGCCAGCAGAGGGCTTGAGGCTAACCAGAGGCTTAACGTACAGGCCACCACCAGCCAGACAGAGAGGAGCAACGGCCAGGGTCGGTGAACGGTAGAAGTCGCAGAAATCATAATGGCATGCTCTATTCTTTAATGTTACTCAGGTGAAGATGCTGGTGTCAAGGCGCATGACGGGTTTTTGTAATGCCTCAGGAGCGCGGGCTTCCAGCCCGCACAGAGTGCGGCCAAGGATGGGCGCGCTCCCAGGGGCATGCCGCCGATATGGAACATATCAGCTTAGGTCCCTGAGCAATTGTAATTAATGCCGTAATACGAGCCGACGGTCAGTGCCACGCCGTTGTTATCCCAAGCAGCGGAGGGGGTGTTGATCGAGTTGCTCGTAGGAATAATTGAGGCGCCGGCATTCCACGTTCCCGTCGAATTGGCCGGGGTAAAAGAACACGCGGAGTGGTGAGGCCCAAGGGCGGTATGGAAAGTCAGCGTGACCGTGCCGCTGGATCCTGGCGTGCCGGTGGCCTGAGAATAAATCGCCCCGGCGTTGTCATTCGATCCGGCGGCGACAACGCAGGTTGCGCCGGCGCCGAATCCCGCTGAAGCCCCCCCGCTGACCGTGCAGGTCGGGGCCGTGCCCGAGGTAACCCTCTCGGGCATCGTCGAGCCGGCGAGCGATACGTTTCCGGAGGAGGCTGGATTGATTATCGGGAAGGCGCTCGAACCGGGAGTGGTCTGATTGTCACCATTGACGTGGCTTCCGCCGTCCGCGATCTGGAAATTGGCGTTGTTCGCCACCCGGTTCGCGACATAGACCGTGCTCGAAGCCGGCACGCCTCCGTTGAAGATTCCACCTTCGATACTGCCGATGCCGTTGTACTCGACATCATTGGAGGTGAGAATGGTCCCATCAGTAACGGCCCCATAGTTCACGCCGGTCTGGGCGCCCGCGCTGGTGGTGAAGGTCATCGCGGTGGGGCTGGTGACGCCGGCAATGGCATAGACCACGCCATTCACGTTCACCAGGGTCCCGCTGGTCCAAGAGGTGCTGAAGTAAGCGCCCGACGCCCACGAGACGGAAGCCCCTGAAGTATTGACCTTGCCTGAAGGGGGAACTCCCATCAGGATCCCATACCCGGCGTTGTTCCAGACGTGGTTGTGGCTCACCACGTTGTTGTTTGCGGGCGCTCCGATTCCCCCGGAGGCGATCTGAATGCCGTGGCCCCAATCGCCCGCCTGGCCTAACGAAGGTCCGATGGCTCCGGTTGCGCCGTCGATGACGTTATGGCTGAGGTCATTGCGAGAGCCGCTGATGGCGACGTTCCACTGATTGCCGCCAACAATGATGTTGCCTTCAAGAAAGTTGTAGTTTCCGCCAACCTGGACGCTGCTGGCGTCGCCGGTTTTGTTTTCGCACGCGTTGTTACGGAGGATGTTATCCCGAAAGGTGTTGTGATTCGTTGCGATATCCACGGCCGATAAGCCATTGTTTTCAAAGTGGTTGTCCACCTCGGTGTTGTAGCCGTCCGGCCACGGCACGCCCGAATTGGAGAAGAAGTGCACGATCCCTTCCCCCGGATTGTCATGAATCCAGTTTTCCGAGATGGTGTTGTGGTTGGCCACCGAGTACGAAGCCCCATAAGACGATTCGCTGAGGCCGATGGCAACGTGCCCCCAGCCGGTAAGTTCGTTGCCGGTGATGAGCGAATTGCTGCATCCATTGCACGCAACCCCCACGGTCCCGTTTACGTCCCAGCCGACGTAGTAACCGGCCCCCGGTTGGGTTCCTGCGCTCGAAGTAAGAACCAGGTGGGTGGCATCCGTCACCCTGGCTACCGTGTACTGAACCGCAGGGGTGCCGATAGTGATCGTCGCTGCCCATTGCGGGTTGAATTGGGAACCGGAGGCCCAGGTCACAGCGGTCCCGGAGGTGTTTACCGTCCCCGAGGCATAAGTACTGGGGCCCTGGATCGTCAGGCCAGTGATGGTGATGTTGCTGGGCGCAGGGCCGGAGGCGCTCGAGATGATAATTGCTGACTTATACAGGCTGTCCTGTTTCAGGATGGAGAGTCCGCGACCTGCCCCGATCACGGTCACATTGTTGGCACTGATCCGGATGCCTGGACTGAGCGAGCCGAAATCAAGCGTCCCCGGACCTACCACAAGTTTCCGATCGGGCTGGCTAATCGTCAGCGTGGCGGCAAACGCTCCCGTCACGCCGTCTGTGTAGCATGTTCCGGGGAGCGCGCCCAGGTCGGCAAGGCACGCCGCGATCTTGGCGTCGGGCGTGGCCCCGGGGAAAGAATTGGCGTACCTGACGTTGTTGAGGTTCGCTTGGCGATCAGGAACGCTTTGCGGGTAGGTCACAGAATGCGGGTCGACCAGGAACAGCACAGCGAGCAGCAACCCAAATTTGTAAATGAATTTACCAGCTACCACCTACTAACCGCCTTTCTTTTCAACGACATGCCCGCTTTATTCGTATATCTCCTTTATAATCAACGACATTCCCGCTTCGTTCCGGAGCCCTTCACACCGCTCCTTTGTTTTCATAGAGATTCCCGCTTCGTTCCGTAGCTACATTCGCCGCGCTGGGCGGCCAGACGGGAATTCTCGTTTCAGCCTGTGAATCAAATAGCCCCGTTCCATTATAGACTCCAAATAACTGATAGAGACTTTTCGGTTTCTCTGGATCGCGCGCCTTTTACGCCATACTTTGGGGACGTTCAACAAGAAGTGGAGCTTGGCACGCAGGAAGGCCCTCGTTGTCCCTCGCAGCGGGCTTGCCGCGAGCGAGCAGAACATATAAAAGAGATGAAGCGGGAGATATTTCCAAAGGAGGGCTGGCGGCATGTTTTTAAAGTAGGCATATTCCAGATTTCGGTACCACATGTAAAAGAGAAACGACCGGTCACGGCTCGATGCCCCCACCCGATGGTGAACGACGGCGAGGGGCACGTAAAGGCAGCGATAACCAGCAAGCTGGGCGCGGAAGGCAAGGTCCGTGTCCTCACAGGAAAAGAAGAAATCCTCGTCAAATCCTCCTATTTCATCGAGCATGCTCCGCCGGTAAAGCGCCGCCGCCGCACAGGCGCTGAAAACATAACGGAACTGGGAATAGGCCGCACCCTCGCGCTGGTCTTTTCCATGCTTGAATCCAACCCCCACCGTGGCCCATCCATCTCCCACGGTATCAATTAATCCTTCCCCACCATAGACCAGAATCTTGCTCGCGCAAAAGCCGGCGGTGGGGTCCTTCTCGAGCGCGCGGACGAGTTCCTCCAGCCATTGCGGCTCCGGCACTGCGTCATTGTTGAGGAGGGCAATGTACTTGCCGCCAGCCATTTCCATTCCCCGGTTATTCCCACCCGCAAACCCGAAGTTTTTCTCAAGCTCGAGCAGACGCGCCTTGGGGAATCTTGCGCGGACGAGGGCTTCAGAGCCGTCCGTAGAGGCATTGTCCACAACTATTACTTCGTAGTTTGGATAGGTCTGCCTGAAAACGGCCTCAAGACACTCCACGAGCATATCTTTGCCGTTGTAATTGAGGATTATGACTGAGACCAGATCGTTGGACATTAGCTAACCCACTGTCACGCAGACGAAAATCCCCCGGCGAGTAGAAAAGAATCCACATTCAAAACGCAGTTGCCCGCGCTTGCAGCCCACGAACTTACCTATCTCTTGCCTGACAATATAAGGGACCATTATGGCACATAGTCTGTGTTTGGCATTCAAAATCGTTCACTGCCTTCGCCTGTCCCAGATCGCGTGGGACAGGAGATGCCAGTAGGCAGTGGCAGCGCCTGACCAACGGCGACGATCCCTGATACTCGGGATCAGCCCCAGCGAGCCCACCGCGACAAGCCTGGCCACTAGCCCCACGATCGCCATTCCCTTAAGGATCGCGTACTGGAAAAACCCTTTCTGCTTCCTAAAGTACCGCAACTGCCCGGAGATGCGCCAGGGGGTTGTCTTTGAGGTCCCCAGCTTGGCAAAGCTGGCCCCTCCGTAGTGGATGATCCGGGCCTGGGGAAGGTAGTAGATTTCCCACCCGCACTTGAGGAATCGGTGGCAAAGCTCTACGTCCTCATACCAATACTCGAAACCTTCGTCGAAAAGGCCGACGGACTCTAGGGCTTGGTGACGGAGCAGCAACGAACAACCTGGGATTTGTTCGATGGGCGTCGCGCTCTCCAGGCTTTCGTCGATCCCCAGAGCACGCTCTACCAGGAGCCTTCCCGGCCAAAACCGATCGAGCCAAAAAAGCCCGAGCAGGAGTTCAGCCAGCGTGGGCAGCGTTCGGTAGTAGCCGTGTTGAATAGATCCGTCGGGGTTGAGCAGCTTGGGGCCAGCGACACCTACCCGCGGGTGCGAATCCATGAAGGCTACCATAATCTCCAAACATCCAGGCAACAGGACGGTGTCGTTGTTCAAAATGAGGATATACCGACCCGTGCTGAGTCGAATCCCCTGATTGTTCGCCGAAGAAAAGCTCGCATTCTCCTTGTTGCAAATCAGGTTTACCTCCGGGAAGAGTTCCGAAACCATCTCCGGGCTGCCGTCGGTCGAGGCGTTGTCCACGACGATAACCTGACCGCCCAATTTGCTCCGTTCGAGCTCCGCCCGGCAGGATGCCAGACAGTCTTTGAGCAGTGACTTCTGATTCCAGTTCAAGATGCAGATGGATACATCGCTGGAAGAATCTAACACCTTGGATCCCCCTGGCCCCTCCTGGCCTCTATCACGCTTTTGTATACGTTTTCGATTTCATCGACATGCCTATCCATCGTTTTAATAAGGCGACCGTAATTCGTCTGAATGCTTCGATTGAGTTGCAGAATCTCGCTCGGGTTGCGGATTATCCGTGCCATTATTTCAGCAAGGCCGTCCGCTGTATTCTTCGTGTTAACCCATCCTGTCAGCCCCTCGACTGTGTAATCCACTATTCCACCCATGCGGTTTCCAATCACTGGAATACCCTTCGCCAGAAACTCGATTCCCACGTATCCATAGGACTCTTCCCAAACGGAAGGAACGATTCCTACGTGTAATCCCTCCAGCAGGTGGTCGAGATCCGGAACTTTATAAGTCCCCCTATAGACGACGTTAGGGAACGCCAGTAACTCGCTTTGGATACTTTCAAGCAGACCGCCCATCACGTAGAGTTTGAAGTGGTTTGCCAGCCCCATTCGTTCCAGATTCTTCAGCGCGTTCAAGATCACATAGGCGCCCTTGACTACCGAGGCACAGCCGTTGAGGGTTGCAAAAGTAAGGGGGCCGGCAAGGTCAGCTTCGGTCATAGCCCTAAAATGGATCTCTTCGATGTGCTTGTGGGCGTGGTGCAGGACCACGATTTTGTCCCCGCGGACTCCCAGAGCTTGATAGATGGCGCCGTTGCGGTGGGAATTGGGCATCAAGGAGTCAAGCATGTTCAAGCGTCGGATGTTTGTCTCTCTTCTTTTCTGGAAGGCCTCCTCGAGTCCGTACAGCGGACTGGACCCCGCCGGCGCTCGGTCCGAGTGCTCTTCCCCAGGCTTGCGGAGCTTAGCGCGAACTGCACGCAAGGAATGCCAGGCTGACTTCAAAGGGGTATGGAGGAAACCCGGCAGCAGGCGTCTTGCCTCGTAGCGCGTTGTCATACGCCGTGTGAAGCGAGGGTCCCGCGGGGCCTGGGCGCAGCAAATCACGCAGTCCGAGCCGACGTTCCTTTGCAAGCAGATTCCCCCCGCGTAATTGAGCAGCTTTATAGTCGGGCACAGGGGACCATAGTCATGAAGAGTCATCACCGCAGCGGAATTCTGCCTCGAGGCGATCTCCAACAAGGAAGAAGGCAGAAACCCCAAATCATGAATGTGGATGACGTCCGGGCGGAAAGCGGAAAGCGCTTCCACGAAGAAACCCTCGGTGTACACTTCGTCCAACTGCGCCTCGGGCATGGGTGTGCCGCGATCCGGCGCATAAAGGATAGGCGAGTTGATGACCTCGTACATCCGGACGCCGTTTCTTGTCCATCTCCACAGCCGAGGCCGGCGCAGAAGGGGGTAGTGACGGCCGACGCAGAAGTAGCCGACTTCGTACCCTCGTTCGACCTGGGGCGCCATCAGATCGTCCAAGTACTCGTGAATGCTGGCAAGGGCCATCGGCCTGAAACCCCATCCCACGTGTAGAACCCTCATCCTAAACTCTCACTCGAACTCATCAAGCGTTCTCCTGCAATTGCAAAGTGATCCCCCGAAGACCTCTAAAGGTCAAGATAAGCGCGAGCAGTTCGATGCCGGCAAGCGCGGAAGGCGGGCCGAGATAGGAAAAAAAGTAGACTCCCGCAAGAACCGCAACCACGCCAATGACACTGGTCAACAGGCAAACCCGGGAATAGACCTTTTCCTTCCCCGCCACCAGCAGGAACTGGATGGGAAAGGTGTTGGCGCTGACGAAGAGCACGGAGACGAGAAGGATCCTGAAAACCAGGGCAGCCTGGACATTCCAGGTGCCGGCCACCACCCTCACAATGATGGGGGCCGTGAAATAAAGGCAAGGCAAGAGAACCAGGAAAGCCGCCGTGGTCAAGTTGCGCAGTTTCACCATCGCCCTGAAACTCTCCCTGGGCATTTGCGCGTACATGTTAGCCAGCCTGGGATAGGCGGCTTGGGAAAGCGAAACGAGGGGAAAGGTCCTGATAATATTTACGAGCTTTTCGGCAAGCGCATAGGCTCCCGTGGTCGCGGGGTTGGTGAAGATTCCTACCGCAAAGATGCGTGTGGTGGTGTAGCCTGTGACGGCCACGGCGGAGATGAAAACGTGCCAGCCTTTTCTGAGCTGGTCGGCAATGGCTTGATAGCTGAAAGAGTCCGCTGTGACTTCGATCCCCTTCATGGCAATGGAGATTCCCAGCAGTCCGGCAACAATGGTTCCGAGCGAGGTGATCAGCGGAACATAGAGGTAGTCTTGCCCTTTTCTGATGAAGATGAAAAGGGCCAGAGTGAAGATAAGCCTGTCCACGAAATTGAGAATCGTAATGTACTTCATTTTTTCAATTCCCTGGAAGAACCAGAAAGGAAACAAGACATTGCCCACCACTTGACCAAAAGTGAAGAGATAGAGCGGCCCATCCGCGTGCAGCCTGGGAACAGTGAAAACCAGAGCGCAGAGCGCGAGAAATGACAGCGCCATCAATCCGAATTTCGCGAGAATCACCGAGCTGAAAATCTGCGCGAGTTTCCTTCTATCCTCCCTATGAATGGAAACATCCCGGGTGGCGGACAGGTTGAATCCGTAATCCGTCAAGGTCACAAAATACTGGATAAGGGATTGGGCGAAAGCGATAAGCCCGTATTTCTCGATGCCGATCACTCGCAGCAAATAGGGGACGGTGATCAGCGGGAGGAGGTAGTTCGCAATCTGCACCGAGGAAAGAGCGAAGAAGTTCTCCGCGACCTTCGCCTTTCCGGGGCTCAACGCTCCCGTGGGGAATCCGACCCTCTTTACCCAGGAGGAGGGTATTCTTGACAGCAGACTAGGGGCCATGCCAGTTAATGTCCGTGCGATAGGCTACAGCTTCCAAGCCGTTAGAACCTAGCCTTTCACGGAATTCCGCTCCACGCCTACAGCGGGCTTGGCTTTCTGGACACAGTAGTAGTGGTATAAGGCCCGATAAACAGCCCACGGCAGCGGGATTTGAGTATCCAGTAAAAGCTTGAGGGGAGCCAGGGCAGGAGCAAGCCAGATTACCAAGAGCTTCTGCATGCGGTACTTGAGGGAGCGCCGGCGGCGCGCCACCATTTCAGCAAAGTACACTCCGGCCTCTTTGGTTCGGAAAACCCTTTCTGCCGCGACTGCCAGTTGCTCTCGGCGGCAGGCGTCAGCAAACGACATGTATTTGCAATGGTATCCGACTGCATCGGGATTATAGAGTAAGCGCAATCCTCTTCTCATCAATCGATAACCGAGCTCGAGGTCTTCATAGCCGTAGGTTCGAAAGTCCTCATCGAACATTCCATTTTTCCGGAGGAATTCTGTTTTCAGACTTATATTGTTGGTATAAAAATGGGCACCGTCCACTTGCATTCCTCGGGAAAGACTGTGGTAATCGAAGAGCGGCCCAGCAAGCCCCAGCCACTTCATAAAGGGAGTAGGATGTACTTCCGGCGACCAAGTCACATGACCCAGGACAGCCACAGAAGCTTCGGGATACTTCCTATGCCAGGCAGTGTGTTCAGAGATAAGGTTGACTGCGGGAACAGTATCGTCGTCTCCGAAAAGGATAATCTCGCCTCTCGCTTCGCGAATTCCGTGATTGCGTGCTGAGGCGCGTCCGCGGTTGTCTTGGCGAAGGTACCGAATCGGGATTGGGGACTCCTGACTGCATTGAGCTACTACGGAGTCGGTCCCGTCGGTTGAGCCGTCATCAACGACAAGGATCTCCAGAATCTCCTCCTGCGCCGACTGAGAACCATAAGCCGCGAGAGTCTTCCGCAAGACGTCTTTGCGGTTGTAGGTGGGGATAATGATGGTCAAGTTGCCTAGGGACATCTTGGGGCCGCTCCCTGGTCAGGCCGCGCTGTTAGCACGAAGATCCTTCGGTATAATGCGCCTCATAAACACGGGCCTCGAAGGGGATGCGCCATCCTCCGTCAACCTACGAATCATTCTGAGCCGCCCAGGCCGTGTCGAAGCGAGTTCGGGCCAGAGAGAGCGTCTTCACAAAATCGCCGATATTGTCCGGTGGGGGGGTGGCTGGTCCGCGCGACGTGCGAACCCGCGCCAGCACCACCCCTCGTAGCCGCAGTGACTGGTGGAGTGCCGAGTACAGCAGGAAACGGCTTACGTCGAAAGGATGATAGCGCTGGATTTGCTGCCTTTTCCGGATGATATCCAACCTACTCAGCTTGTACTTGAACACGACTGAATTCTCTCGGAAGAGACGGGCCCACATAGCGTTATAGTTGAATTTCATCCCGCCGTAGAAATCAGGGAACTTGTCCATCGCCACCAAGATGCTATCGGAAGTCAAATTAAGACCTATGGGGATCTCGGGGAAGAGAGTCGGATGAATTTTGTAGTCACCGTATTCCTGAATGAATTTGTTATAGTACTCATGCCGGACGCCCCTTTGAGTAATCCCGCTGTTAGCCTTCTCCGACTGCCCCGCCACGGAGACGTAGTAGCCAACGTCAATCGCCTTGTCGGCCAAAGCGGGGACGGCCATTGACATGAAAACGTCCGGGCATGTGGAATGGAACACTCTGCCGGTCTTTTCTCGAATAGTGTCAGGGATGCTCTTCGCAACGGCTGAGTGATACATGCATGGGATGAAACATTTCCAGCCTCCCGTTGAGGCGGCGAGCCTGGCAAGATCCCGCAGATCAATCTCCGACGGTTGAGCTGTGGGTGGGAGATAGACGATATCGGCGGGCGTGCCGTCCATAGGCCAATTGTAAACAGGTCTTGGCCAGCAATAGACAAGGCAACGAGTCCCGGAAATGGAATCTTCCAATCGGTCAAGGGCTCCCGGGACAATCGCGTCGTCGTCCCCCACGAACAGAATATAATCGCCTCTCGCGTGAAGGAGCGCAAAGTCCCAGTGATCACTCATACAGAGGCGTTGGCCGGGATTAATCAACCGTAGGCGCGGGTCGGGAAAGCTCTTCACGACTTGCGCGGTATCGTCCTGGCTGAAATTATCGCTGACGATGACCTCAAAGTTCCGGCTGCTCTGGTCGAGCGCCGTTCCGAGTGTATACCGCAACGTCTCGGCGCGTTCCCTGGTGGGGATGATGACTGACAGCAACGGATTGCCATCGTTGCTCATCTCTGGCTATTCCCTCCGTCAATGACCGACACCCCAGTGGAAACGCTTGGCACTTGAATCACCCCGGGTACTTAGGCAAAGAAGCACCTCCTTCCACCTAAACGAACGATGAGGTGCCGGCTGGCGCCGGCTTAAGGAAAGCCAACCGGCGCAATGTCTCGCGTAACTCATTACCTATGAGTTGATAAGCTGCCGCCGCAAACGCCACAGAAGCAAAGGCGTAGGCCAAGGCGAGCGACAGAACTGATAACAACCCTAGGGACTTAATAATAGCCCCGGCGCTCCCGTAGGTCAAGGCTGCCAGGCCAAACACCTTGAATACATTGAGGAACCACTTCCATACAGGTATACCCAGGCATTCAGTACAGACGCGGGGCACCATATACGCATAGGCGAAAACGTGATAGAAGACCCAAGAGAGCCCGGCCCCGGCGATCCCGAATTTGTACACGAGCAGGGCGGTCACGGGCAAGACCACGAACAGCGCATAGTAGTTTGAACGGGCCGCGATTCCAGGCTTACCCACTGCCAGGGAAAAGACGTAGGGGATAGTTAACGTTGCACTCATGCAGAAACCAATACACAAGAATGTGACCGGGTAAAGCAGCATTCGCGCCGCTTGCGCATTCAGCACGAAAGTGAATAGAGGACGGGCGGCAAAGGGAACGGCCGCCAGCATCGGTACGATCGCAAAGCAGAGAAGATCCTGTAGGTTCTTATACTGCCGCATGAGTCCGGCACGGTCGCCCGCCTTGTACAAAGCGGAAAAAGAAGGGAAGACTGCCTGCGAAATCGAGGCTGGCACCAGCATCCCGCGCGCCACGGCGTTGTAGGCCATGCTGTAGTATCCGAAAACGCCGAGAGGCAGAAGCTTGCTCACTATGGCTTTGTCTGATTGCATGTGAATGATAGAAAGGACTGTGATCCCCGCCAACCTGAACGTAAATCGGGCATTCCGGTGGATCGTCGAAATCCAAACCCAGGGAATAAATGCTTTGCCGCCGAAAAAGTGAGCGCACACCTTCAAGTAAATGACAGGGGCTAAGAGGTAACAACTGGCCATCCAGAGGATAACCTGATTCAAGCCGCCGCCCAGGGAAAGAACAAAGATGGTGCCGAACTGCTGTAAGGCACTGGTCCCTACATCAATGAGGTTGGTGAATTCCATGCGCTGAAGGCCCCGCAGAATGCTGGCATAGAAGGACCGAGGTAGCGCCAGGAGCAATGAGATTCCGAGCACACGCAGAATCCGGGTGGCGGTGATAGGACTGAGAGTATCCAGGTGTATCCACTTGGTGACAAGCCAGGGCGCCGACGCGTAAAGCGCCAGGGCCGCCAGGACGTAGAGGGTCCAATAGAAGAATGAGGCAGTTTGGAGCAGATGCTTTACATAGGTTGGATCTTCTTCGTGAAAGGCCGCGACTTCCCGCACGGTGGTCTCGTTTATTCCCAAAGCCAATAGCGCCGCCAGGAGGGCGTCGAGCGTGATGGTGAAATAGATAATCCCCAGGGCATCCTGGCCCAACTGCTTGAAAATGAACTTCACGGCCACGAATCCCAGGGCGAGTGTCAGTCCCTGGCCCAACAGGTTATAGACAATGTTCTTTGAGAGCCTTGACATCCGCTTACTTTCGGCGTAAGTACGCATCCGGCCAATAGGTCACCCCCAGCCGGGTCGGCTCCGAATCGAGCTCGAATTCTGGGTGCGAGGCCAAGAATTCGTGGACCGCAGCCTTGGGGTTATCTTGCGTCCATTCTGCCTTCCCGCCGGGCACATCAATGAGGTCCTCCATGATGCCGTCGGCGGCCACGATATAGCTGCCGGAGGTTACGAGCGGGCCGTAAAGCTCGAGTTCGCTCCGGACATGCTCTTTGGTGTGGTTTGAATCCAGAATGACCATCACCTTTTCATGCGGGGAGATCAGGTTGCGGACCTCCTCGAGGGTTTCGGGCGCGACGGAGCTTCGCTCAATCAAAGTAATCCGCTTCTTGAGCGGGTGGGCTTCGATGGCCATACGGTTATGCGGCCTGATTTCAATGTCAATGGAAAGCACGCGGCCCCGTCCGAGGATTTCGAGGAGGCTTGCATAGAACACACTGGACCCACCGTGCGCAAGCCCCGTTTCGATGATGACCTGCGGCTGAACCTTATAGATCAACTCCTGCACCATGAGCAGGTCCTCAGGCAATTGAATCACGGGTCGCCCCATCCAGGAGAAGTTATAAGAGTACTTCGCGGCCCAGCCCGTCTTTATCCACAATCGGGAAATGGCTTGGAATGCTTGGAGGGTGAACAGAGGCAAACTGCATGATTCATTGTCATCGTAAGTCACAGACAGAGTCTGGCTTACCATATCAGCGGTCAGGCTACGAATTCTCTTCAATTACCCTCCTTATACAACCCGCGTCAGAGTCCCCTGTGATGGTCTCCCTTTCGAAACGCCAGTCATTCCCGCGAAAGCGGGAATCCACTCCGTCACGCGCGCATTTCAGGAAGTTTGCAGACTGGATTCCCGCGAATGACGGCGACTTGCAACGCCCGTTTTTCGCAAATGGCGCCAGCACCCTACAACTGGACGATAGGAACATCAAGCGACAATTGCGATAGTATCGATCGGTTCTCTTCCAGGTAATTGGGATTCATATTCACGATTCCTGCTAAGTGGCCACTCCGTTCTTTGAGCTGCTCAGGTGACACGATCGGATGCCCAGTTCCGGGAACATATTTTCCTTGCTTGGCAGGATTAATGTCGATGAGGAAGCGAACGCGACGATTCAGGGGGTCAATGGTGTTAACTAAAGTTGTTCCTTTGGCTGCCGCTCCCCAAATCGCGCAGCCCCCGGCTCTCGAGAAAGCGTCGATTTTTTCTTCGCACGCTTCCATTCGTTCCTTCAGTCGCACTAGGAAGGATTGGATCTTTGACCACAGATCAGGAACACACCGTGGTATTGCTGGTTCGGCGGTTCTATTGGCCAAAGCAGGCTTTGCTTCAACGCAAATGTATTGCTTGTCGAAGGCCAAGTGCGTCTCGAGGACCTGAAATCCCGTCTGCTCGAATGCCCAGGTAAGATTCTCTGCCGTGAGATATGAGCAATGCTCATAATAGAAATCCCAGAATGTCACTGTATCGAGGATCCAGGGTAGCGCTGGAGTCTCAAAGTATACAAACGAGTTCATCCGGTTCCCAATGGCTTGTCGAACCGCCTGGAGGATTTCCAGGGGGGATTGCACATGCTCGATAACATGACGACAACAGACAAAATCGGGGGCGTATTGGGTCTGCTGTGAATCATAAAATGCGCGGATAAAGCGCACTGCCCCTTGCTCAGCGGTGTCGGGCCCGATGTAGCTGGGATCGAATCCAATACCTTGGTTTCTCCCGTCCTTGCAGAGCAATCGGAGAAATTCCCCCTTCCCGCAACCCACCTCGATGACCACCTTATCGTTAAGACAGTATTTGGTAAGGAGAGACTCCCCCAACTCCCTGAGGTAGTGCTTGAAGTAGGGAGAGCAGCTCTGGGTGTTTTCATAGGCAGCAGAGTATCTGAGGCTGTTGGGGTCGAATGCTGTGTTAAAGACAAAACCGCACTTTCTACAGAACGCCAGCAGGAGATCTCCCCGAGTAAACTGGCGTGCCTCCTCAGCGCTCGCACACACCACGTTCTGGTGGACAGGCACGTTCCTGCGTTGGAAGAAGGCCTCTGGGGAAGGGCTTGCACAAAGTGGGCAAAAGCGCTTAATCATATCCCGTTGATCTCCACCATTCACAAGTCTTTGCCAACCCCTCCTTGAGGGTTAGGGAAGGCTTCCACCCGACCACACTTGCCAGCCTTCGAACGTCCGCCAACAACAACGGCGGTTCCGTAGGATCGCTGGGCAAAGCTCCGAGCACAACGTTTTCTTCCCGTTGCAGATGTCGCGCAATGGTTTCAATAATCTTGCGCACCTCTATCGGTTGCCCTGAGCCGACATTCACCGGACCGGAGAGGTCACTCTTCGCTACCGCCCACATAGCGGATGCCGCGTCCTCTACATGGAGGAAATCTCGGATCTGTTCCCCACTGGTGCACTTGGCCACCTCCCCTTTTAGCAAGGTCAGAACCACGTAGGGAATCAATCGCTCCTTAGCCTCCGTGGGCCCGTAGAGGTGGAAGAAGCGCGTCCAGGCAAAACCCATTCCCGCCTGGGCGCAAAAAGCTTGCAGGATCTCCCGCGTTGCATTCTTGCATATGCCATAGAGGGAACGCGGGATCAAGGGCGTCACGTCCTCCGAAAGGAATCCATAATCCCAGTCATATTCCGCACATGTCCCGGCGCCCACGAATCGGGAACAGCCTGCCTGGGTAAGGGCCTGCGCCAAGGAAAGACTCATCCTGACGCAATCCAGATTTTCTCTTGCCTCCCAGTGCTTGCCCGGCTCCACACACCAAGCGAGGTGAAGGGCGTTATCCGGCCGGGTCTCGCTGGCCAGCCTTCGCACCGCAGCGTCATCATACAAATCGCAATGAACCAGAGAAACGGAATCCAGGCAGTCGCCTAGGCGCTCAGGAGATTCTCCCGGCCTGACCACAGCTACAACGGCATGCCCGTCATGGAGGACTTTTCGGACCACTTGGGATCCGATGAATCCACCTGCCCCGGTAATGAGAACTCTCATCGGACCATCCGGCTAAAAGTCTTTGACTTCCCACTTGTAGGGAATGCTGCCACTGAAGGGGTCAAGACGTGTGGCTTCCTCCTAACGCCGGTCGCACTCGTGCAGCGCCCCCTTCAAAGCCTCGCAGACATACGCCACATTCTCCTTCGTGAGGTTCAAGGCAGAGGGAAGGTTGAGAGCGTAAGGGCTGAGCTTGTAGGCAGCGCGGTTTCTCCCCTGAGCCTCTCGGGCCTGCGGTAAAGCCGCGTAAGCCGGCAGAGAGCTTAGTGGGTAGAAAAAAGGTGTGCAGTCAATGCCTTTCGCACCGAGCCGGCTGATCAGGCACTCCTTCTCAAGGCCATACCTCGGATCAATCACAGCAGTGACCATCCAATAGGTGCTGAAGGTTTGCGGAGCTTCAAAGTTCAGCGTCACGCCTTCAACTCCCGTCAGTTGTTCCTGGTACCATGAGAAAATCTGCCGTTTGCACTGCACGAGCTCTTCAATACGTTCCAGTTGCGCCAGTCCTAACGCCGCTTGCATACTGCTCATCTTATAATTGTACGCTACCTCAGCGTTATAAAACATCTTGTCGCCAGGTCTGCGACCATGGTTTCGAAGGATCAAGGCCCGTCGATAAAGATCCTCCCGGTCGGTCACTAGCATTCCGCCTTCACCGGTCGTGAGTGTCTTGGAGCCGTGAAAGCTGAACACCCCCGTGTCTCCGAAACTTCCTGCTCGTTTCCCCTTGTAGAGCGTCCCGATTGCCTGGGCGGCGTCCTCGATGATGCTGATTTCATAACGGCGAGTGATGTCACGAATGGCATCCCAGTCCGGTACGTTTCCGTACAGATCGACGGGGACGACGACCTTAGTGTGTGGCGTGATGCAGCGAGCAAGTGACTCCGCGGAGAGACACCAAGTCTCAGAGTCAACATCCGCAAACACCAGCGTTGCGCCGACGTAGCTGACCGGCGCCGCCGACGCAATCCAGGTCACTTCCGGGACAATCACTTCGCCGCCCGGACCTACACCCAAAGCCAGCAGCGACAAGTGAATGGCCGAGGTGCAGGACGGTAGAGCCATCGCGTAGCGAACCCCCACGTAGTCCGCAAATGCTTTTTCGAACCGTTCATGGTAGATGTTCGCGTTCGCATACCATGCCCCCGTTACGGCGGCCGAAACATACGCGACTTCCTTTTCAGTGATCCAAGGGCCGGCTACAGGGATTCGTTGGATCATACCTATTTGTCCGGGTACGGAATATCCCGGCCCTCCGTCAATTGCGAGTGCCATTCCGGATAGTTCGTGTCCTTCGCCGACATGACGGCCGGTTCCAATGGCCACTCGATTCTGAACTCCGGGTCGTTCCACAGCACCCCTCGTGCTGCCTCCGGGTGGTGGAACTCGCTGATCTGGTAATACACCTCAGCGTCATCAATTAGCGTCTGAAAGCCGTGCGCACAGCCGGCTGGAATATAAAGCGCTCTCCGATTCTCTTCGGTTAGCTCGACCGCCATCCACTGTTTATAGGTGAGCGAATCCGGGCGCAAATCCAGGGCTACGTCATAGATTGCAGCCGCCGTGCAGCGGACCACCTTGGCCTCGCCGTACGGAGCAACCTGATAGTGCAGCCCGCGCAGGGTGCCCTTTCTCTTGTTGAAAGACGTGCTACACTGCGCCACTCGATGATTGAGACCGTGCGCCTTGAACTCACGCTGGCAGAACGTGCGGGCGAAGAACCCACGTTCATCCTCCACCTTTTCCGGTTCGATGACATAGACACCTACGAGCTTCGTCTCAACGAAAATCACGCGGCATCCCCCTTGACTTGCACTGGCACACCGCCCTCGGTGTCCTCCACCCCGGGTAGCGCCGTGCCAACTTATTACACCTATGTTCAACACGCACTTTCTGTTTCGCCCCATAATCAGAACGGGCCCGAGAACCTAGGTCGAGATACCTGGAACGGCACTAGACAATCCTCGGCTCGGGGACGGGAACAATGAAATGCCCGCCCCGCTGGCGGTATTCGGCTTGCTGCTCCATAATCTCCTCGGCAAAGTTCCAACTCAGGAGCAAAAGGTAGTCCGGCATCGCCTCCAGGAGTTTCCTCGGCGGAAAAATCGGAAGGTGTACTCCCGGCATGTACCGCCCCTGTTTGTAAGTGCTCCGATCTACGACAAATTCCAGAACCTCGCCGCCAATCCCGCAATAGTTCAAGAGTGTGCTGCCTTTAGCGGCGGCGCCATAGGCGGCGAGGCGTTTCCCTTCTCCCGCCAGCCCTCTGAGCAATTTCAGCAGGTCGGCCTTGACCCTCTCAACACGTCCCGAGAAACGCTGGTAGAACGGTGGCTGATCGAGTCCCCCGGCCGCCTCTTCCTCCAGCAGCGCCGAAACAGACGGTTTCCGGTGGGCCCGTGCCTCAGCCGCTGCATACAGTCGCAGCGAACCGCCATGGATGGGTAGGCGTTCCACGTCCTCAATGACCAGTCCGTGTCGTCGCAAGAGGCGATCAAGGGTTGTTAGTGAAAAATAGCACAAGTGCTCATGATAGATGGTGTCAAACTCACACTGATCGATCATCTCTCTTACGTAAGGGACCTCGATAACCGCCATCCCATCGCCTTTGAGCAGAATCCCGATTCCCTGGACCAGCCCATTCAGATCCGGAACGTGCGCCAATACATTGTTGCCATGGAGTACATCAACACATTCACCTTGATCCCGGAGTCTTCGAGCCAAATCTGCGCCAAAGAAGTCGCAGAGAGTGCGAATGCTCCGCTCCTGGATGGCCACCTTCGCGATGTTTGCCGCGGGTTCGATGCCCAGAACCGGTATGCCGGCGCGCTTGTAAAACTGCAACAGGTAGCCGTCGTTACTGGCAATCTCCCCGGCGAGGCTGTTGCCGTTCAGATTTCGGGAGGCGATGAGGCGCGTCACGATTTCTTCGGCGTTCCGGACTACCGTGTCGGAGTACGAAGAAAAATAGAGGTACTCGCGAAACAGCACGTCGGGAGGCACGGTTTCTGTGATCTGAACCAGCGAGCAGGAGGGGCAAAAAGCCAGGTCCAGCGGGTACCTTTGCTCCGGGCAGGCAAGCTCCTCACGGCTCAGGTAGGCGTTAGCCAGAGGCATCCGGCCGAGCCGAAGTATGACCTCCAGCCTATCGCTGCCACAGGAGCGGCATGAAATTGGGCTGGGCATTTGAGTTTTCCCGCTTCCGCCGAAAGGAATCGTCCAGTCGTGCTGTCCCGATCGGGTGCTTCAGTTGGCGCCCGAGGCCTTCAGAGGTTTTGGGAGCGGAAGAAATCTTGGTACCATACCACGGTCTCTTCCAGCCCCTCCTCCAGCGAATAAACCGGTTTCCAGCCGAGGACGCACCGCGCCTTGGCTGAAGAGAGGTACTGGTTGCGAATTTCCCCTTTCGCCGTATTCATGATTGTGGGTTGGATGTGCACGCATTTCATGGCCTTGCGGATCTGGTGGACGATCTCCAGTACCGTCACCTGTGTTTCAGGGCTGAAATTGAAGCACTCTCCCGCAACATTGGGCGAGTCCATCTCTTCCGCAAGGGTCAGGTAAGCCCTCGAAACATCCTTGACGTAAACGTAGTCACGAATGTAATTCCCATCGCTGCGAAGAAGCGGGGACTGGCCCCTATAAAGTGACCTTATCGTTCCCGGCACTATACGGCTCCAGTTCAGGTCTCCGCCACCGTAAATATTCCCGCAGCGCGCAATCACCACGGGAAGCCCATAGCTGTGGAAGTATGCTTGGGCGATAGCGTCCGCGCAGGCCTTGGAAACCTCGTAAGGCTGGCGCCCCTGCAAGGGCATGTCCTCCGTGTAGGGGAGTCGCGGCTGCTCACCGTAGGCCTTGTCGCTCGAGGCGATCACCACGCGCCTGATCAGGTCGTGGTGGAGGCGGCAAGCCTCCAACAGATTCCATGTCCCGCGGATATTCGTCTCGTAAGTGTGCAGCGGGGAGCGGTAAGCTACCTCCACGATTGCCTGGGCACCAAGGTGAATCACCGTGTCAATCTCGTATCCCACGATGGCCCGCTCGAGCCGGCTAAAATCCTCCAAACAGCCATTCACCACGTTTACCCGTTTGACCAGGCCGCTCCGGTAGAGTTCCGATTGGGGATTGGTATCCAGAACGAGGGCCACAACCTCGGCGGAGCGCTCCACCAAGTCCTTGACAACCCAGGAACCTACAACCCCGGTCGCACCCGTGACCAAGACTTTCTTCCCCACCCAAAAGCTGGAGTTGCGGCTCATTGCTCCCAAACCTTCCACGGGGCGCCTTTCTTCCAGGACTCGTTGAGGGAAAGAAAATCACGGTAGGTATCCATGCAGTGCCAGAATCCATGATGGAGGTAACCCACGAACTGGCCTTCCCGTGTCAGTTGTTCCAGCGGCTCTCGCTCCAGAACGCAACTGTCATCGTCGGAGAGGTAATTAAAGAACTTGCGCTGAAAGACGAAAAAGCCGCCGCTGATGAATCCACTCTCGTCCAAGGGCTTCTCATTGAATTCCTTCACCAGTGAACCTTGTACGGATAATTCGCCGTAGCGGGAGAGCGGATGAACGCCCGTCACTGTCCCGATCTTCCCGTGGCCAAGGTGGAACTCCCACAGCTTACTGATGTCGAGGTCCGTGACACCGTCACCGTAGGTCATCATGAAGTGGTCTTCGGTAACATACCGCTCAATGCGCTTCACTCGGGCGCCGGTCATCGCTTCGGCCCCCGTATCCGCAAAGGTAATTGTCCATTGATCGTCTTGCAGCGGCGGGTGAAACTCCGGCCCCTTCCCGGAGCTGAGGCGCAGGGTGAAGTCGCTATTCATGAGGCGGTAATTCAAAAAGTACTCTTTGATCATCGAGCCCTTGTAGCCCAAGCACAGTATGAAATCTTTAAACCCGTAATGGGCATAGCTCTTCATAATGTGCCAGAGGACAGGTTTGCCCCCGATCTCAATCAGTGGTTTGGGCCGGTACTCCGTCTCTTCCCGCAGGCGGGTTCCCATGCCACCACAGAGGATCACAACTTTAGCTTTCATGTCGTGTTGACACGTCTCCTGCTGACTGGGTCCGGGACCGTCGCAAAGGTGCGGCTGGTCTCCGAGGCATTACTCACAGGTTCGGTTTGGGTTGGAAGGCAACCGGGCCCCGCTGGCGGCCGCCGGTGGCAACTCCCCAGCCTTGGAGGGCCTGACTCTCACGTTTCAGATTGGCTGGCGGAATCTTCCTTGGAGTCCTGCCCGTACCCGTACCCATACCCATACCCGTATCCGTACCCGTACCGGTAATAGCCATACCCGTAGCCGTAACCGTAGCCGCCTTGCTTGTGAACGTCGACACTGTTCAGCGTAATCCCGAGAATGCGGGCGCCGGAATTGTAAAGCAATCCTCGCGCCCGGCGCACGAGGTCGAACGGCGTACTGTAGGCCCTGGCCACAAGCACCACGGCGTCGGTAAGGGTTGAAAGTATGCGGCTGTCGGAGACGGTCAGCAAAGGCGGAGAGTCGAGCAGCACATATTCAAACTCGGATCGGAGCCTGCGCAGCAAGTCGGCCGTAAGCGGCGAAGAAAGAACTTCGGCCGGATTGGGGGGAATGGGCCCGCAAGGAATTACACTTAAGTTCGGAACGCCGGGCACCGGCAGAATGGCCTCAGCCAGCTCCACGTGGCCCGTGAGGCAGCGCACGATGCCGGGTTTGTTTTCCACGCCTGTCGACCGGTGGCAGCAAGGCCGCCGCATGTCGCAATCCACAATCAGCACCTTGCTTCCCAGGCTGGCGAGCGTAGCACCCAGGTTGACCGTCACGGTAGTCTTGCCTTCCGAGGGCACGGCGCTTGTAATCAGAAGCATCTTCGGCACGGGGTTGGCCGAGAGCAGAATCGAAGTGCGAAGCGAGCGGTAGGCTTCTATAGCCCCGCGTCCGGTCTGAACTCCCGGGGCCATGGCGCCGTTATTACGACGTTTTGCAAGGGCCTGCCTCTTATCGCCACCCTTGCCGGTGGCGTCGCTGGCTAAATCCGGAAGGAGGCCCAAGGAGGGCAAACGCAACAGCCTTTCCACTTCATCGGGCGTCTTGAGCGTATTGTCGAGATACTCCTGGAAGAGAGCCAGTCCGACGCCAAAAGCCGCACCCAGGATAAGGCCCAGCGCGAGGTTGAGGCCCACTTTTGGCTTCACCGGGCGGGTGACGACCAGAGCGGCGTCCACAATCCGCACGTTGCTGGCTTTAGATCCGGCCGAGACCGTCGCCTCCTTCATGCGCTGCAACAGCCCGTCGTAGAGTTGCTTGTTGGTATCCACCTCGCGCTTCAAAATATTGTATTGGATGGATTTCTCAGCAATATCATTTACATCCTTTTTCGCCTCGTTCTGGGCTTGCTCTAAATACTTCTCGTCGGCCAGTGCGGATTGATAGGAATCGACAATGTTTTGCGACAAATTCTTTTTCTCGCGATCCAGTGAAGCCTGGATCGTATCAATCTGCTTTTTCAGAGCGATAGCTTTAGGGTACTCGGGCTTCACGGTGGCATTCAATTGGGCGTAGTCGCGCTGCAAATCCGCCAGTTTCACGGTCAGATCTTGAACCAGCCTATTGTCCAGCACCCCCGGCAGATCCTGAACTCTGCCCTCTTGCACCAGATTATAGAGGGATTCTTTCTCGAAGCGCGTTGACTGGGCCTTGGTGTACGCTTCCTGAAGCTGCTTGAGCCGCTCGTTGACCAGATTCTGCCTCTCTTCCACAAAGATGATGGAGTTGGCGCGCGCGTAGGATTGCAGGGCATCTTCGGACTTCTCGACTTTGGCCTTGAGTCCCACGAGTTGCGTCGAAAGCCAATCCGAGGCCTTGATCGTCTCATCGAACTTTACCTGAAGGTTCTCATCGATGTAGTCGTTCGCAAGCTGGTTGGCGATGCGCGCCGCCATCTCAGCATCTTCGGAGTAAAAGGATACCTCCACAAGGTTACTGCGGCGCACTGGACTCACGTCGATGTTGTCGATGAAATGGTTCACGGCGTTGCGGTAGTAATCCGCCGAGTGGTCCGGAGGCCCGGGGTCCGAGGCCTTTGGGATCTTATTGGGTTCGTGCTCGATCAAGCCGAATACCGTCCGCCCTTTGTAAAATTCGGGGTAGCGGTAAAGTTTCAGGTAATCCACCACATGTTCGGCGAGGGTTCGGCTCACGAGAATCTTGTACTGAGTCTCCCGATAGCTGTCAATATCCCCGGAGGTGAGTTGAAGAACTTCCCGGAAGTTCAAAACGTTTGGCGGCTCGGGGTTTATCTCGATTAAGACTTTCCCCTCGTAGATGGGCTTCTTCTTGAGCGTACCGATGGCTACCGTGGTGAAGACAATCAACAGGCACGCTAAGACCACCCACCGCCGCTTGGCAATGACGTATAAATAATCAGGCAGGCGCGGCACTTCTTCGACCGAGACATCCAACGCCTCGATGGGTTGTCGCAAGCCCTGGGGGCCTGAGAGTACCAAGCTGTGAGTGGGGTCTGTGTTAGGGACTTCTCCGTTTGCCATTATTCACCATGTCGAAGTTGGGTTACGCATCTTAACGAGACCAGATGAGCAGTCCTGACACCGTGTATATAGCGGTGTCGGCGGCCCGGTAGCCCACGATCTTCCCTTTGCTATCGGGAACAAAGAGGATGTCGTTCGCCGCCAGGGTTGTGTCCTCTGCCTTTCCGTTCATAATCTTTCGCAGGTTGATAGGCACTTCTGTCTTCGAGCCGTTCTGATTGGTTCTCAAAATGCGCGCCGATGCCTTGGCTGCGGTTGGTGTGAAACCCTCCGCCATGGCAATTGCCTGGAGAACTGTCATGGTGGGGCGGTCCTCGAGAACAAAGCCCCCGGGTCGCCTCACGGCTCCTGTCACATACACAACATCGGCCTTACTTACGGAAACGATGTCCAGAGGCTTCATTTCGATGTTGAGGGCTTCATCCTTCGTGTAGAGGAGCCTGTTGAGGTCGATTTCAATTTGGTCCGGCCCTCGCACGTGCATTCCATCGACTGGTTGCAGGTCCTTAAAGCCACTCTTGCGTGTCACCAGCACCGTGCGTCCCGCCGGCGAAGTGGTCCTCTTGCCAAAACCACCGGCCATCGAAAGCACCTCAACCAGGGTGCGCCGGCCCGTAAGGGTATAGAGCCCAGGCCTTTCCACCGCCCCAATCACAGACACAGGCTTGGACTTGAATTCGTTGACAAAAACTGTTACCTGGGGATCTTGCAGGTAATTCTCTCCCCATTTTTCCTCCAGCTCTTGCCGGAGCTGCTCGGCGGTCAAACCCGCAGCTTGCACTCGGCCAATCAAGGGGAGCGAAATCTGCCCATCGTTGGCCACTCGAACGTTTTTTGACAGTTCGGGAACGTTGAAGACGTCGATACTGACCACATCCTCAGGTCCCAGTGTGTAATTGGGATCAACTACGGAGGAGGACCGGTCAGAGTTTGCCGGCGCCGTTCCCGCTGTTGTATCGGTATCGGTCGAGGGGATTTGAACCGCTGGGGGAGCCTGGGAAGCAGGCCGATCCTGGGCCTCCTGGGCGCGCAACAGAGGCAAGCTTAATAGGCACGCGCACAATAAGCAGATTGTAAAACTCAGAGATTTATGTTTCAAAAGACGCATCATTTCGGCCCCGATGTAGCCTGTTCCCTCTCTTGCCGCCTTGCCAAGAAGAGGAGGTCAAGGAGATACGCACGAGAAAACCGTAGCCTCACTAATTTACCTGGGCGCCGACCCAATGTCAAGCTGAATGCAGCGGCAGCAGTGGGTCAATTTGATGTAGAGGCGGCTTTACGCCACCATTTGGCGAGGTAAACTCACCGCTACAGCATCAAATTGACCCACTGCCCAGCGGCAGGCTGAATGGCAGGGTCGCGTCAAAGTCCCCGAAGGATAACATCCCGCGGCGGCAAAGCCGCCCGCTCGCCGACTTTGACGCGATCCTGGGCTGAATGGTGCTTGGTTTTGCGAGCTTCTATCGTATAATAGGTTCGCTATTTCTCAGAAATCTTACCGGCTCGAGTGGGACGGAAGGTATGCAAATTGCCATAAAAACGAAGCCTGCAAGGTTGTTGCTGGTCTGTGCAGAGGTTGTCGCGCTCCTGGTGCTGATGGGTTGGATGGGCAAGGTCTATGTCGCATATGTGCTGGCGGGCAGGCCGGCAGCGGACAACCTCGATCGCGCCATCAAACTCGACCCCAGTAATGCCGACTACCATGTGCAATTGGGTCGTCTTTATGAGTACAGCCCCACTGATATCCAACTTGAAAAGGCCGAGGAGCATTTTCGCCGCGCCGCACATCTTGATTCCTATGACCCACAAACTTGGCTGGAATTGGCGGTCGCGATGGAGTTCCAAGGCCGGCTCGGGGAAGCAGGAGCCTGCCTCCGCCGGGTGGATTTCTTGGCGCCCAATCTCCCTGCTTATCAATGGCCCATTGCCAATTTCTACTTGTTGCAGGGCAATGTCGACGATGCTTTCCGGCATTTTAGGGTTGTGCTTGCCGGCACGACTCGCTATGACAGCAACGTCTTTGGCCTGGCTTGGAAGGCCACTGACGATGCTGGGAAGATTCTTCAGGAACTGATTCCTGAGCGAGCCACCACGGAATTCAGTTATTTGAATTTTCTGCTCACCCAGCACCGCTTGGATGAGGCCCAGGCGGTTTGGAAACGAATTCTGGGCAGGCGAGAGGAATTCTCTCCCGATCATGCTTCCCCTTACATTGACACCTTGATCGCCGCTCACCGCCCGCAGGAGGCCTTCCAGGTTTGGACTGACCTCCAGAAAAAGGGGCTCATTCAATATTCGTCGATCCCATCCGAGAAGAACCTCATTTCCAACGGCGACTTCGAGGACGAGTTGTTGAGTTTCGGCTTTGCTTGGAGAATCGCTCCTGTTGAAGGTGTCTACGCCGGTCTGGATACCTCCACTTATCACTCGCCTAGCCACGCCCTCTTGGTTCAATTCACAGGTAAGGAGAACCTCGTCTACCAGAACGTTTTTCAGTATGTGAAAGTGTCACCCGGGCAATCCTACCGCCTTCGGGCCTTCATGAAAACCGAAGGCATTACAACCGACAGCGGCCCTCGCCTGGAAGTGTTCGATGCTTACAATGGCGCGGCCCTGGACAAGCTAACGGATGACCTGACCGGCACTTCCGACGGATGGACGTCTTTGCTTTTGGATTTTGCTGCCGGGCCTAAGACCGAATTGATCGTTGTGCGGCTTCTCCGCCTGCCCAGCAAGAAGTTCGACAATCTCATTTCGGGGAAGGTCTGGCTGGATGACGTCCAGCTTACTCCCACGCAGAAATGAAATGCACAAGGCTGAAGGCGAGCTGCACGGTGAAATTTGTGGAAGTGGGCAAGCTCGAAGCATTTTTTGGAACCTTTCGAGGCACTACACGGAATACCCCACGGTAAAACAGGCGTCCTGCGGCTTTCCGGCCGCTTGATTTCCCTTAAGGTCGTCGATGGCTGAGACACCCCTTCAATTGGGTGGGCTGAAGTTCTAATAACTACTACTTGATGGAGGTCGTTGTGATGCGTGCCACGAGTCAGGACATGGAACGGAATGATAGCGTTGCTCTCTGCATGCCCTATCGCCTCACTTGTTGGTGTTTAGCAACGACTGCTCTCCTCGGCGCGGTTCTCACCTTGAGCTGCGGGGGAGGGACAACAACCCTGGTTCAGGTACAGCCAATTGAAGTCTCCGTCGCTCCGCAAACCGCGCAGGTAGTGCTCGGGGGACAAATCCAATTCTCCGCCTCTGTGAGTGGGAGCAGTGCGGGTGTTACGTGGTCGGTGAGTGGACCTGCGGGATCAGGTGCGGCGAGCGGGACGATTGGCGCCACGGGACTCTATACGGCGCCGGCGATACTGCCATTCCCCAACACGGTTACGGTGACCGCGGCCAGCGTGGCGAACGCCGCGGATTCGGCGACGGCCACGGTGAGCATCATGAATCCGGCGCCGGTGGTCAGCAGCATCTCGCCGGCCACGGTGAACGCGGGAAGCGGGAACACGACGCTGACGGTGACGGGGACGGGATTCACGGCGCAGTCGGTGGTGGAGTTGGGGAGCACGGCGCTGGCGACGACGTATGGGAGTGGGACGCAGTTGACCGCGGTGGTGACGGCGGCGCAGTTGGCGAACGCGGGGAGTCTGCCGGTGGCGGTGACGACGCCGGCCCCGGGGGGTGGGACCTCGGGCGCAGTGCCGCTGAGCGTGGTGGTGGTGGTGGCGGTGAATCCGCCGGCGCAGACGGTGGTGGTGGGGCAGGCGCAGCAGTTTACGGCCAACGTGACGGGGAGCACGAACCAAGGGGCGACGTGGTCGGTGAATGGGGTGGCAGGAGGGTACGTGACGGTGGGGACGGTGGATAGCACGGGAATGTACACGGCTCCGGCAGTGCCGCCCGCACCCAACGTGGTGACGGTGCAGGCGGCCAGCCTGGCGGACCCCACGCGGTCAGCGACAGCCTCGGTGACCATAACGAATCCGGCGCCGGTGGTGACCAGCATCACGCCGGCCACGGTGAACGCGGGAAGCGGGAACACGACGCTGACGGTGACGGGGACGGGTTTCTGTGCGCAGTCGGTGGTGGAGTTGGGGGGCACGGCGCTGGCGACGACGTATGGGAGTGGGACGCAGTTGACTGCGGTGGTCACGGCGGCGCAGTTGGCGAATGCGGGGAGTCTGGGGGTGGCAGTGACGACGCCGACGCCGGGAGGTGGGACCTCGAGCGCAATGACGCTGAGCGTAGTGGTGGTGGTAGCGGTGAATCCGCCGGCGCAGACGGTGGTGGTGGGGCAGACGCAGCAGTTTACGGCCAGCGTAACGGGGAGTACGAATCAGGGAGCGAGTTGGTCAGTGAATGGGGTGCCGGGAGGGAACGCGACCCTCGGGACGGTGGACAGCACGGGACTGTACACGGGCCCGGCAGTTCCCCCTACGCCGAACACGCTGGTGATAACGGCGGCGAGCCTGGTGGCGCCAACTCAATCGGGCACGGCGACGGTGACGATCGTGAATCCGGCGCCGGTGGTGAGCACCATCTCGCCGACCACAGTGAACGCGGGGAGTGGGAGCACGACGCTGACGGTGACGGGGGCGGGTTTCTGTGCGCAGTCGGTGGTGGAGTTGGGGAGCACGGCGCTGGCGACGACGTATGGGAGTGGAACGCAGTTGACCGCGGTGGTCGCGGCGGCGCAGTTGGCGAATGCGGGGAGTGTGGGGGTGGCGGTGACGACGCCGGCGCCGGGAGGCGGGACCTCGAGCGCGGTGACGCTGAGCGTGGTAATCGTGGTGGCGGTGAGTCCCTCGGCGCAGACGGTGATGGTGGGGCAGGCGCAGCAATTCACGGCGACGGTGACCGGGAATACGAATCAGGGGGCCACGTGGTCGGTGAATGGGGTGGCAGGAGGGTACACGACGGTAGGGACGATTGGCAGCACGGGATTGTACACGGCCCCGGCAGTTCCCCCGACCCCGAACACGCTGGCGGTAACGGCGGCGAGCGCAGCGGCGCCGAGTCAATCGGGCACGGCGGCAGTGACGATCGTGAACCCGGCGCCGGTGGTCAATTCCATCTCGCCGGCCACGGTCAACGCGGGAAGTGGGAGCACGACGCTGACGGTGACGGGGACGGGTTTCTGTGCGCAGTCGGTGGTGGAGTTGGGGGGCACGGCGCTGGCGACGACGTATGGGAGTGGGACGCAGTTGACTGCGGTGGTGACGGCGGCGCAGTTGGCGAATGCGGGGAGTGTGGGGGTGGCAGTGACGACGCCGGCGCCGGGGGGTGGGACCTCGAGCGCGCTGACGCTGAGCGTAGTGGTGGTGGTAGCGGTGAATCCGCCGGCGCAGACGGTGGTGGTGGGGCAGACGCAGCAGTTTACGGCCAACGTAACGGGGAGTACGAATCAGGGAGCGGGTTGGTCAGTGAATGGAGTGTCAGGAGGGAACGCGACGCTGGGGACGATTGACAATACGGGACTGTACACGGCCCCGGCAGTTCCCCCTACGCCGAACACGCTGGTGATAACGGCGGCGAGCCTTGTGGCGCCGAGTCAATCGGCCACAGCGTCCGTGACCATCGTGAACCCGGCGCCGGTCGTCAGTTCCATCTCGCCGGCGACTGGTTTTGCTTTGAGTGGTGCGACTCAAATTACGGTGACGGGATCGGGTTTCACACCACAGTCCACAGTAACGGTGAATGGGTCGGCATTCCCTGCTACTCTTGTCAGCACCACGCAACTCACTGCCACCTTGTCCGCGCTTATGGTGGCACAGCCTGCGGCGTTCAACATCGTAGTGAGTAACCCCTCGCCGGGTGGCGGGAAGAGTGGGGCAGCCATTTTCACCGTTCTGGCGCAAGGATCGGTTACCGCGACGGGAAATCCTCAGGTGGCCTTGTACTCTTTTTCGTCGCCGCGAGCGGCTTCCGTGTCCATCGAGTTTGGAACAAATACGACCTACGGAAAGAGCACCTGGGTGCAGAACACGCCCCCTGGTGGCGGGGCAGTCTCGATTCTTGTCGCCGGCATGACGGCCAATACCGCCTATCACATGCGGGCGGATGTGACCTTCCCCGAGGGCACCCAGTTCGTTGATACGGACCACGCGTTTACCACCGGGGGCCTGCCCGCCGCTCGCGTTCCGCAAATTACTGTTACGAATCCTAACAGACTGGCGCCCAGTCCGGGAGCCATACTCCTGAGTTTATGGCCGGGAAATTCCAACCAAGCACAAATAGTGGCGGTCGATAACGCCGGAAACCTGATCTGGTATTACGATTACAATAATTCGCTTGGCTTTCCCGAACCGATCAAGCTTTTGCCCAATGGCCACATGCTGATAGGTTTCGGTTCGCAGAGTGCTCAGGGCTACACAAGTGGTGGGACGGTTCAAGAGATAGATTTGGCGGGAAATCTCATCCGTCAGTTCACGGTCACTGACCTCAACAATTGGCTCAGTGCTGCTGGTTACAACCTGGTCGTAAACTCGATCCATCACGATCTTCTCCCCTTACCCAATGGACACTTGATCGTGCTGGTCAACCGTTTCCAGACCTTCACAGATCTGATAGGGGTTCCCGGCGCGATCCCCGTGCTGGGCGACGCACTTATTGACCTCGATCAGAATCACAACGTGGTCTGGGTTTGGGACAGCTTCAACTATCTGGATGTCAACCGTCATCCCATGAATTTCCCAGACTGGACGCACGCCAATAGCATCATCTATTCGCCCGACGACGGCAACTTGCTCTTGTCCATGCGGCATCAGTGTTGGGTGCTCAAAATCGACTACGAAGACGGGCAGGGCACGGGCGATATCCTCTGGCGCCTTGGCGATCAAGGTAGTTTCGCATTGACGAATGGAGGAACCGACGATTGGTTCTACGCGCAACACTACGCCAATATCGTGAGCCCCAACAGCACCGGGGTCTTCAACTTCGAGGTTTTTGACAATGGCAACAACCGTGGTATCCTCGATTCCCCCCCGCTGGCCTGCGGCGCTCCCGGCGCACCGGCCTGCTACTCTCGAGTTCCGATATATCAAGTCGATGAAGTCGGCATGACCGCAACCATCCTCTGGCAGGACAACCTTTCGCCTGTTTACAGTTTCTGGGGCGGAAGCGCGCAACAACTGAATGACACCAACGTCGTTTTCGGCATGACCACGCCGTCGGATGATCCTACAGGCGCGCGCTACATGGAGGTCACGAACGCCCCTACCCCACAGATTGTTCTGCAAATGGAGGTTTCCGGCCAGAACGCCTATCGCGCCGTTCACATCCCCAGCCTATACCCCGGCGTGCAGTGGTAGGGGGGGATAACGGGCGGTCCTGACAGGCAGGGCGGATTTCTGGGCAAGGATTTTCACGCAAGGATTTTCACCTTGACACTTGCCACGCTTGATAGTAGGTTGTGAGAGTACGGACGCAGGTAACAAAGGGTCACAATCGTCAGAAAATTGTAATTGCACGGCTTCGACAGCCTAAGGGCACTCCTGAACCAGTCTGTTTTGATGACGGGTGAGACGTCCGGTGGCGGAAGAGAAAAAAATGCAGCGAATGGAGGAGGTCCAAATCGATGAAGCGTTCAATTGAGTTCGTGGCGGTGGCAGCGGTCCTGCTACTGCTTGGTTTCGCAACGTCCACGCTAGCCCAGATCCGCGTGGGCCCAAGTGTCACTCCGGCCGGAATTAAATCCGGCGCAGGTACCACGTTTGTCCCTGAATCCAGCAGAACCAAACCCGGCGATGCCGGGGTTCGCGCCCATACAAACTTCGGGGTTTTCATACCCGACTCATGGAAGCCTGACGAAGCGCCTCCTTATTCCGGGTATGCCTTTCAAACGCCGGCTTCGCTGGCCTGCCTCTATGCGCTCGTCACGGTCACACCGGGCTGCAATCCCAACGTAGTTACTTCGAATCCCACCGGTGGCGGCAATACCATCGCTGTCGTCGATGCGTATGACGACCCGTGGGCGGGGCCCGACTTGGCTTACTTCTCGGCGCAGTTCGGCATCCCTTTTACGCCCGCACAGTTCCAGGTGGTATATGCCTCGGGCGTTGAGCCCCCGGAAGATCTCTCGGGCGGTTGGGAATTCGAGGAGTCAGCGGATATCGAGTACGCCCATGCCATGGCGCCCAAAGCCACAATCTACTTGGTTGAGGCAGCATCAGAGAGCTATGACGACTTGGGACAGGCAGTGATGGTCGCCAATAGTCTGATTCAATGTGGGCAAACGAATTGCCCCAGCGGCGGGACAGGCGTCGGCGAAGTTATTATGAGCTGGGGAGGTCCCGAGTTCCCCGCTGAAACATCCTTTGACGCGTACTTCGCTACGCCTGGGGTTGTTTACTTTGCCGCTTCCGGCGATACCCCAGGGGTCTCATATCCCTGTGCTTCTCCGAACGTGGTGTGCTCCGGCGGCACCACCACAGCCTACAATCCCTCGACTGGCAACTTTCTGTACGAGATCACCTGGGACCAAGCCGGTGGCGGCGTGAGCGACTACGAATCCAAGCCAACTTACCAGTCTAGCCTCGGTCACAACCCGACGCCAAATCGAGGCGTTCCTGACGTGGCCTTTGATTCCAGCCCCAGTTCGTCGTATTGGGTCTGGGACAGCTTCGGTTTCCAGATTGCTGCTCAGTCGGCGGCCGGCTGGCTTTTAGGCTATGGTACGAGTTTTTCCGACGTAGCATGGGCCGGCATCGTGAATGCCGCCGGCAGCTTTGCTCCCTCGAGCGCAAGCGAGCTCACCACCATCTATAACAACCGTTTTTCGGCGACAGACTTTCGCGATATCATTGTCGGCAACTGCGGTCCGTATGACGGTACCACTACCTTGGTTAACTGGGACTTCTGCACGGGTGTCGGCACCCCCCAAGGCTACGGTGGTAAATAACATCCTCCGGCCCAGACTGGGCGCACACAGAGCGCAGCAGTTGGCGGCTGTGGACTTGAACGAGGGCAGTGCCTCATGGTGAGGCACTTGCCCTCGTTTCTCACGCCAGGCCGCACGGCAGGATTCTTGTTGACATCGCCTCAGGCGCGTGACTTAATCTTGTTCTTGAGTCCAGTATCCGGGTCGAGATTTGAGCCCCGGCTGATGCGATGAACAGAAGAAGACGCTTTGAAATTTGGATCAGCAGCATCCTCGTCGTGGTGTGTTTGCTGCTGCTAAGCGGCTTGAGCCGGCAGTTTCGGAATGGCCCAAGGCGGAAGCCCGTCGTCGCTGACGCGGCTGGATCCGTTTCAGTCGCCGTGCGCCCTCCAGCTTCCTCCCCCCAACCTCACACGTCGCGCCAGGTCGAACGGAGGGTGGCTTTGACTGCCGCGGCCAAGAGCCGGCTGCACCCCCAGGCTCGATCCGCCCGGCATCCTCTCGAGTCCGAGCGAGCGATGCGGGCCGTGCTCGCCTACCCCTCCAAGGCATGTCCGCCGGCGGTCCCTCCACCTCAACCCAAGACGATCACGCTGGAACCTCTGGGCTATGTCCAGAAGGCCGATGGCCGGGTCGAGGCGATCATTTCCCTGCAGGACCGCGTCCACGTTGTGCATGAGGGCGAAACCTTTGAAGACAACTTCAAGGTCGCGAAGATTTCTTCTTCCGCTGTGGAGCTTGTAGAGAACTCAGCCCCGTCAGCAGAGCCCCAGCTCTCGCGGGAGATCGGACAAGGTGTGGCGCAGGCGCCCGAGTGCCGGGTGCCGCAGGCGCCCCCCCAACCTGCTTCCGAGGTGGCTTCAAACACCGACCCCCATCGCCAGTCCGCTGCCGGTCCTGCTGCCGACGGTTCACAACCGTCCGCCGGTCAGGAATTGGGCTATGTGGAGAGAGCGGATGGTGGGGTTGAAGCAATCGTCGCCGAGGGGGAGCACGTTCGCCTCGCCCCCGCCAGCAAGTCGTTCGCAAGTAATTTCCACGTTCCGGCGCCCTCCCCGGTTAGCCTCGCGGTGGCGAACACGTTACCTCTTCCAGGTAGTCCGCCGGATTCAGTTGCTTACGAATCCCAGCCCATCCAGGCAAACCCCGCCGCCCAAGAGGTTGGCGAGACACCTCTAGTCGCTTCAAGGACTGAGACTTCCACCCTGAGCGAAGCACAAGGAGTTCCTCAGAACAATGGTGATTTGGAGTCCGAACCGCTCGGCGTCATACAGCCCGAGCCCTTGGCTGACTACTCAGGCAGTCGGCTTGAGCCAAGGGACGCATCTCTGGTCCCCCAAGCGGAGCCAGCAGGTGCCAGCCCTTCTCCCGTGACTGCTGCGGGGTCGGGGCAGGCTCTAAAGGGCGGCGCTGCGCCGCATTCCTCGAAAGGGATGGGGGTTCAGTCGGAAGTCAACACCCTTGGGTATGTGGAGAAGGCCGGCGGAGAGAAGGAAGCGATCGTCGAAGTCCTCGGTCAGGTCTATCTGGTGCGCGAAGGCGAGTTGTTCGCCGAGAAGTACAGAGCGCTGCAAGTCACCTCTTCCTCGGTCCGGATTGTGGAGGAACCGACGGACGGGTCTTCCTTACCCTCTGAAATCGAACGGGATTCCGGGGCTGTTCGCCCGCCAATCTCCAGATGGCGTGCGCCACCTTTGCCCACGGGCTCCTCTGGTACCGATCTGCCGATGGAGGTCGGTAAGGCGAAGGAGTCAACGGGTGGTCAGCCTGTCGTCAGCCCATCAATGCCTCCGCCCGAATTCCCAGTTGAGTCTTGTGAAGGACCGAAGGAAGTGCAGACTCCTCGGGCGGGTCCCGAGAGCGTCCGCCCGGCGCAGCGGCCGGCCCCAACCGACACGCGTTCCCCTCCGTGCGCGCTCAACACGGTCGGTTTTGTGGAGAAAGCGACTGGGGAAACGGAGGCCATCGTGGCCGACGAAGGGGGCGTGTACCTCGTTCCAGGCGGACGTGTGTCTTTAGATAACCCGAAGATTACAAATCTAGTCCTGGGATTGGAGACTTCTCCGCTCGTGATTCGCACACTGACTTTTCCCAATCTACTTTCGGGAATCCCCGCTAGGACCTTCCAGACTGAAGCCGTACAGACCCGCCAGTGAGACCTATTGGCGTTGTTCTATGTATCTGTGCAGGGCTCCAAGAGATTGGAAACCCTTCTCACATTCGAACATGCCAATTCCGTAGGGAATCGGGCATCGTGGCCTTGGGGCGAGATGACCGCAAACTGTGCGTTTTTCCCAGGAAACGTGGTTTGTCCTCTGAAAGAGTGCCAAACTCCCCATTTGCGGCGGGATTGGTTAAAGGTTCGATTCCATCTGGTCAGTTGAACTCCGCCGGTTATTGCTAACTCCCTGAAATCACTTGTCACACGAAAGCATATCCACACTCTGAAATTGGCGAAGAAGCTTTAATATGGCACGTAACCTGCTGGAAATGCAGGACGTGGCACTCAATTCCGGGGTGTTGACCCGTTAATCCTATCGAGATTCTGGAGGGCCAAAGGATGCCGTACGACGCGACGAAGATGCAAGACTGGCAGATTTCAGAAGCTGCCGAACGGGGGATGCCAAGTCCCCGCGAATGGCAGGAAAGATTGGGGCTGCAACAGGACGAAGTGATCCCTATGGGACGGCTCGCCAAGCTTGACTTCCTCAAGATCATTGAGCGACTCAAAGACCGCCCCGATGGCAAATATATTGAGGTTACTGCGATTACCCCCACCCCCTTGGGAGAGGGAAAGAGCACAACTTCCCTCGGTTTGATGGAGGGTTTGGGCATGCGCGGCAAGAACGTTGGCGGCTGCCTGCGCCAGCCTTCCGGCGGGCCGACCATGAACATAAAAGGCACAGCAGCAGGCGGGGGGAACGCCCTGCTGATTCCCATGACTGAGTTTTCCCTGGGTCTAACCGGCGACATCAACGATATCGAGCGCGCCCACAATCTGGCCATGGTCGCGCTCACCGCTCGCATGCAGCACGAGCGAAACTACTATAACGACGAGCAACTACGGCAGCACAGCATAATGCGCCGCCTGGATATCGACCCCACGCGTGTGGAAATGGGCTGGGTCATGGACTTTTGTGCGCAGGCGCTGCGCAGCATCATCATCGGGATCGGCGGCAAGCAGGATGGCTTCATGATGCAGTCCAAGTTCGGCATCGCGGTCAGTTCCGAGTTGATGGCTATTCTCTCCATCGTCACCGACTTGGCCGACTTGAGAAAGCGTCTGGGAGAGATTACCGTTGCCTACGATAAGAAGGGGAATGCGATCACCACAAGCGATTTGGACGTTGCGGGAGCTATGACGGCGTGGATGCGGAACTGTGTCAACCCCACCCTCTGCTCCACCGCGGAATACCAGCCCTGCATGGTACACGCCGGCCCCTTCGCCAACATCGCCGTGGGACAGTCCTCCATCATCGCCGACCGGCTCGGCTTGAAGATGTTCGATTATCACGTCACGGAGAGCGGCTTTGCGGCGGACATTGGTTTCGAGAAGTTCTGGAACGTCAAGTGTCGCTACAGCGGTCTGAAGCCGAACGTCTCAATCCTGACTGCCACGATCCGGGCTCTCAAAATGCACGGGGGCGGTCCCAGGGTAGTGCCGGGTTTGCCTCTCCCCGAGGATTACACCAAGGAGAATCTGAAGCTCCTCGAAAAGGGCCTTCCCAACCTGCTGCACCACCTCAAAATCATTCGGCGGTCGGGGATCAATCCGGTGGTCTGCATCAACCGTTTCCATACCGACACCGCGGAGGAGGTCGCCCTGGTGCGCAAGGCTGTGGAAGCTACAGGGGCTCGATGCGCATCCTCCGAACACTGGGCCAAGGGCGGCGAAGGGGCCCTCGAGCTGGCGGATACGGTGCTGGATGCGTGCAAGGACGAGGCCAACTTCCAATTCCTTTATCCCCTCGAAATGAAGCTACGAGACAGGGTGGAACTCATCGCCAAGGTCGTTTACGGCGCCGATGGAGTGGCGTGGGCGCCGGAGGCGGACGCCAAGGCCAAGCAGCTCGAGTCGGACCCCAAATTCGCCGATTACGCCACCATGATGGTGAAAACACACCTGAGCTTGAGCCACGACCCGGCGCTCAAGGGCGTTCCCCAAGGTTGGATCCTGCCGGTTCGGGACGTTCTGGTGTACTCGGGCTCGAAGTTCCTCTGCCCCTGCGCCGGCACGATCAGCTTGATGCCGGGAACCTCTTCCAACCCCGGTTTCCGGCGGGTGGATGTGGATGTGAAGACCGGGAAAGTATCGGGACTGTTTTAAGAGGGGAGCAAACGATGTACATTGATAAGGTTTATCTTTTCGAGGGAATGCACGAGGCGACTCTAAAGAAGATCCTGGAAAGCGCTGTCGAGGAATCGCACGCGCAGGGGGATCTCCTTTTTCACCAAGACGAGCCCGCCCGCAATTTCTATATTCTCTCTGAAGGGCGGGTGCGGATTAGCGTGGGACCCCAAGGGCTCTTGGCCCACGTGTCCAGCGACCCGGGCGATGTAATCGGATGGTCGAGTCTGGTGGGGAACGAAACTTACACGGCTTCCGCCGAATGCCTGGGCCCCGTCAAGGTCTCGAAGATCGAAAAGTCCCAGTTGGATGAGATCTTGCACCAGGACCCGGTAAGCGGAATGACCTTCTTCAAGCACCTTGCCGCGCTGATCGGGCGTCGCCTGGTCGATAGTTACAGGGCGACTTCGGCGGCGCACGGGACACATGAACCACGTTCTTATGGGTAGAAAAGGGGTGGCACATGACTGAGGGTGGAGAGTCTCGGACTCAGAACCATTTGAGACTGGCGCTCGAAAAAGGAGAGTTCTTCTGCACCGCGGAGTTGGTGCTGGGCCGCGATCACAACATGGCGGAAGCGGAGACCTTCGTCAAGGAAGCGGCGGCGCAGCCGGACGGGATCAAGATCATTAGCGTGACCGACCTGCCCAGCGGCAACCCGGCGCTGCCCCCGGAAGCCTTCGTCACCTTCATCAAGGAACGAGGCCTGACACCGATCGCGCATCTCACGGCCAAGGATGGAAACCGTTCCTTCCTCGAGGGCCGCCTTCACGGCTTGGCGCGCGAGGGCGTCGAGAACGTCCTGGCTTTGACGGGCGACGCTCAAAAGGAAGGTTTCGGCGGAAAATCCAAGCCTGTATACGACCTGGACTCCGTGCTCCTGCTCGGGCTGATTCAGGCCATGCGGGCGGGCATCGAGTACAAGCTGGGGCCGCGCACGGTTCAGAGCACGCCTTTCGATTTCTTTGCGGGCGCCGTGGTAAGCCCCTACAAGGTGCACGAGCCCGATCAGATGATGCAGCTCTACAAGCTGCAACTGAAAATCGCCGTGGGAGCGCAGTTCATCATCACGCAGTTGGGCTACAACCTGCGCAAGCTCTGCGAACTGAAGCAGTACATGACCCGCGAGGGCTTGGGACACATCCCGGTCCTCGCCAACGTCTATGTGCCCACGGCCAAAATCGCGCAGATGATGCAGGCCGGTGAAGTGGCAGGCTGCGTCATTCCGGACGAACTCATCCGCCGCCTCGAGAAGGAGAAGAAGCCGCAACGGTTGGAGCGCGCTGCGCTTATGGTCGCTGCCGCCAAAGCTCTGGGCTTTGCGGGAGCGCACGTCGGCGGATTCGGCCTCACGCATCGGGATTTCATGACTATTGCCGAGCGGGCCGCCGCCCTCGCCGGCGACTGGCGGAGCAAGATGGACGAGCTCGTCTTCCCCTATCCCCATGAGTTCTATTTGCTGCCCCTGGGTGAAGGCGGCTTGAGCGATGCTGCGGGCGAATATCAGGTCAGCCACAAAAAACCGCACGCCACCTTTGTCCAACGGCTTTCCAAATTGGTACACCGCCACCTGATCGCATCGGATTCATTCGGCGCGCGCTTCTTCGGCGCCCGGCTGAAGCCGGATGGGAACGGGGGGACGGGAAAATCCTGGCGCCATGGGTTGTGGTACTGGCTCCTGGAGCCTTCCTCGTACTACCGCAAAGCCACTCTGGGGTGCAAGAGTTGCGGGGATTGTGTTCAGGACTACCTCGACTACGCTGGCTGCTCCATGCGACATTGTTACAAGGAGCTCCGCAACGGCCCCTGCGGTGGCTCGAGGGTGGACGGAACTTGCGAGGCTCGCCCCGAACAACCTTGCATCTGGGACGTGATCTATCTCGGCGCACTGGCGGTGGGAGACGATCCCCGCAAATTCGCGCGCAACCTGATCCCCCCGCGCGACTGGGCCTTGGACGACACCAACGCCTTGGCCAATCGCATGGCGGGGTTGGACAATGTCGACAAGCGGAAAGCCCTGCAACCCGTGGCGAAAGCCTAGCGCTTGCGGTAGCGCTGACCTTCAGGTCAGCACCCGAGGGGATGCGGTAGCGCTGACCTTCAGGTCAGCACCCGAGGGGATGCGGTAGCGCTGACCTTCAGGTCAGCACCCGAGGGGACGCGGTAGCGCTGACCTTCAGGTCAGCGCTGTCAATGCCGACCTAAAGGTCGGCGCTACAGGTCCCCATTGGTGGGTTTTCCCGACGGCGAATGACGGTGCTCCCCTTCGGGGAGCAAACAGGAGAGAGTTAGATTCCGTGCTCATTATTGGCGAACTCATCAACTGCACCCGGAAGAAGGTCGGGGAAGCGGCCCAAAAGAGAGACGCCGAGTTTTTCAAGGAAATCGCCGGCAGGCAAGCCGACGCCGGCGCGGGCATGCTGGATGTCAATGGCGGCCTGCCGGGTCAGGAGACGGAGGTCCTGCCCTGGCTCGTGAACGTCGTGCAGGAAACCGTCGCCACGCCCCTCTGCTTGGACAGCGCGGACCCCGCCGCGTTGCGCCGCGCGCTCCCACTTTGCAAGCAGCGCGCCATGATCAATTCCATCACGGATGAGCCGGCGCGCATGCGAGCGCTGCTTCCTCTTTTGAAGGAGTTTCGCCCGAAAGTGATTGCTCTCTGCCTGGGTGAGGCGGGGCCACCCAACACGGCCGAGGATCGCGTCGCGACCGCCAGCCGCCTGGTCGAGCGGCTCACGGCGGAAGGCTTCGTCCTGGATGATATTTATGTTGATCCCTGCGTGCTTCCCATCAGCACGGGTCCGGAACACGGCAAAGCGCTGGTGGAGGCCACAGGGCAGATCAAAGCTCGGTATCCTGGGGTCCATGTCAGCGCGGGCATCAGCAACGTTTCCTTCGGCCTTCCCGTGCGCAAGCTGCTCAACCAGGTCCTGCTCCTGCTGCTGATGGCGCAAGGCCTGGATGCCGCCATCGTCGACCCCTGCGACCCGCAATTGATGATGAATGTCCGGGCAGCCGAGGCCTTGTTGGGACGCGACGATTTTTGCGCAAACTACATCCAGGCCTTTCGGGAAGGCAAGCTGGGGCAGACGAATTTGTGATTTGCGATTTGTGATTTGCGATTTGGGCATGGAGGAAAGTATGCTTGGTCCCCACGCCCCAGGGGGTAGTGCAGGTCCCGCTCTTCGGACCTGCGGCCCCCGAACGACGCGAGGGTAGCGCAGACCGCCGCATTTGCGGTCTGCGGCTCTTAGTTCCATTTAGCGAAAAAGCTACTCTGAAGCTGAGAGCTTTTTAGAGGAGGATCACCGTGGCAGCAACAGTTTTAGACGGAAACAAAATTCGCGACCAAATCAAGGCGGAACTCGCCGCCCAGATTCAGGACTTGAAGAACGCCGGTATCACGCCGGGACTGGCGGCGGTCCTGGTGGGTGAGAATCCTGCCTCGCAAATCTACGTGCGCACCAAGGTGAAGACCTGTGAAGCCTTGGGGCTTTTAAGTGAGAAAATCGACTTGCCTGCGGACACCTCCCAGGAGGTGCTGCTGGCCCTGGTCGATTCGCTCAATCGCCGCGATGAGATTGACGGCATTCTGATTCAGTTGCCCCTCCCGCCGCAGATTGATTCCAAGCGCGTGCTCGAGGCCGTGGACCCCGCCAAGGACGTGGATGGGTTTCACCCTATCAACGTCGGGCACCTTGTGGCAGGAACGCCGGGCATGGTCCCCTGCACCCCGGCGGGAATCATCGAAATCCTGGTCCGCAGCCAGATTCCCATCAAGGGGGCGCGCGCCGTGGTCGTTGGACGCAGTGACATCGTGGGAAAGCCGGTGGCCATGTTGCTGCTTCACCAGCATGCCACGCTGACCATTTGCCACTCGCGGACGCGCGACCTGCCGGCGGTGGCTCGCGAGGGCGATATCCTGGTGGCGGCCATGGGCAAGCCGGCCTTTGTGACCGGCGAATTCATCAAGCCCGGCGCCACCGTGATCGACGTCGGCATCAACCGCCTCACCACTCCCGAGGAAATTCGCCGCATCTATCATGATCCTTCAGGCCCGCTCAAGGACCTCGCGGCTAAAGGCTCCGTCCTGGTGGGTGATGTGCAGCCCGAAGACGTGAAAGAAAAGGCGGGCGCCTATACGCCTGTGCCGGGGGGCGTGGGTCCGCTGACCATCGCCATGTTGATGTCGAATACCGTCCGCGCCGCGCGCCTGCGCCGTGGCTCTCGCGCCCAAGCCGCCTAGCGCCTTAAGCAGTAGGCAGGTGGCCAGAAGGCAGAAAGCCCCACCCCAAAGGGTGGAGCGCCCTCTCCCTTGGGGAGAGGGTGTCGCGCGACGGCGCTTTCATCAGCCGTCGCGGGAAGGGTGAGGGGTTCTTTCTGCCCGCCCGCGTGGTGTCGCAGACCTTTGCTCTTCGCCAGCCGCGGATCATCCGCCCACCTTCTCGCCTTCGGTGAAGAAGACCATGTCTACTATCTTTGCGCGGGTGTAGAGCCGCGGAGTCTCCTGCCCGGTGTTGAAGTCAATCGTACGTGTTACGGAGCGATACTCGTCAATGATCTGAGTGTTATCTCGATAGAAGTCAGCAACACGCTCCAGGGATACCTTCTCGAACTTGCGGTAGCCAAATCCTTTGCTGAAATATGTATCGAATGCTGGGACATTGCCGAAGACACCTAGCATTATTTTTGTGACAAGCGTGTCCGACGCTCCCTTATGTTCCCGAAGCGAAACGATTTCTCTCTTGAAATCTAAGAGGCGCTGAATATTCTCGGGTGAGTAGGAACGAACATCAATTTCCCAAAAACTAGGAGGCTGATCGGCGATCAGGCCGATTATCTGCTCGAGAATTTTCGCGCTCTTCTGAAGCAGGTAAGCCCTTCCTCGGTACATGCCCCAACTGGCAAGGTAGAAGCCCAGTTGGATGCAACTCTCCTGGACCTGTCCCGGCGCCTTCAGCTCGTTGAGCCGGCCTTCCT
>Ga0326727_10001041_pt1 | contig 107320 bp, 96 predicted proteins | sample MB2enrmetagenome_FD_207643 | JGI IMG/M metagenome (GOLD analysis project Ga0326727, IMG submission 207643) | Lab enriched peat soil microbial communities from McLean, Ithaca, NY, United States - MB29MY | ecosystem: Environmental > Terrestrial > Soil > Wetlands > Peat | place: USA: New York...
TGCATTTCAATCAACACAAACGCCTGGTTTAATGTTATTCCTCCGTATATCGGTCAGACGAGATTGTGCACACTGTATTTGGCCAATACACCGCCAACGCCCCTGACCAGGAGCGTATGGTCCTGTCCCAGTTCGACCAATGTCACCGTACAACCCACGCTCTCGAATGCGTATTTCATGTATTCGATGAGTGTGTGCTGGCACGTGGAAAGCAGCACCAGTGTTGGATTGCGTCGCAACCAGATGACGAGTCCTCCCAACACCATTCTCTTTTGCGAGGAGCCGGAAGACAACTACCCGGAGACAAGCGGCGGGTACGATACGGTGACGAGACACTTTGGGGGCAGCAACTTCGTCTTCGGAGACGGTCACGCGGATTGGATCAACTTCACCAACTACTGCAGAAATCTGCTCGTCCCCGGGCAGCAATGCCCGGGTCCGTTCGGCAAAATCCAGTGGAATGATTCGGGGACCCATGGCGACTGGACGGCTGGTCTCCCGTATCACTGGTGGCCTTTTCCGAATGCCAATACCTCGCCCGGAGGGGGATAACCAGCGGACAGGTCGTTGACGGAATCACCGGCCCCGTCGGACAACCTTCTCCTTAACCAAGATCCGTCCAATTCACCAGATCAGCGAGGTTGGGCCTTCCGTCGTGATGCCAGGAGAGCGGGGGACGTTGCATCTGGCCAATCGGGCAGATGCGGTGCACGCCCATCCGCGCCAGATCGCTCGCAAACGCCAGCGCCCGCTCGTTCATCGGCGCGACGCCGACCGTCGAGACACTCGACGCGAACCTCTGGATCGCATCCAGCACGCGCTTGTACCCATCCGTCGGCTTCACAAACACGATCCGGTTCAGGCACGACGGAACGAATGCGGGGCTGTCGTCGTAAATCACCGCATAATCATTTCCCGTGGGACTCGCCCAGACGCCGAGCCGCCGGTCTGATGCCGCGGCAAATTCATAGCCGGTCCGGAATTTCACGACCTGCGCCGCTTCCTCGACGGAAAGCTGGCCGCGCGGCACGCGCGTCTGATACGCCGCCATCGCATCGGCCAACGCCGCCGCAAACTTGCGCGGGCCAAACTGTCCGCGTTCCTCCACATAAAACACATGCGGTGAGAGACACCCTTGCTGGTCGTACACGGACGCATCGAACGCCGCCGCCTGCGCCAGTTGGGGGAGGTTCTCCTCGGTCATCGCCTCTTTCGCAATTACCGCAAAGCTGATCTTGTGGCCGTACCCGGTAAACTTCGCCGTTGGCGGCGCCAGTTGCCGCAAGGCCGAGATCGTGTGGTCGTCGCCGTACGCGATCACCGCGTCGGCATCGCCCACCGCCGCCTGCGTCAACGCCAGTTCCCCCCGCGGCCAGTCCAGCGTCGCGGCGCAATCGGCCAGTTCCGCGTCCACTTCGCGCACCGATTCGAGGAACAGGGCAGGGAACACGGGGTCGCGCGTCGACATCTTCACCAGGTTGGCCGAACGCAGCAGCAACCCGCCGCAGATGCTCACGATGCCGGGCATGGGAACGTTGCCCGCCAGGAAATGCACGATCAGGCGGGGCGCCATCGCCCGCGTTTGCACGCGGCCACGCAGACAGAATTCATCGAGCACGCGGCGGTTGCCCAGTTCGCGGTCGAGCAATTCGCCCAGCGACTCGTAAGTGATCGCGCCAAACGTGAGATCGATGGCCTCGTTCACCATCGCTTCGGAAAATCCCGTGGGAGTCGTTGCCTGCTCGGCCGCGCGCTTCCGCCACGGACTCTTCGGGTCGAGCCAGTTCTTCGCCGCCTGCGCCAGTGCCGTGATCACCGCGTCGGTGGTGCGATGTTGCCACACCCGTTCGCGGGCCTCCCGCGTCCGGCTGATCGCCTCGCGGATCTGTTCAATGGTTGCGCTCATCATCCAATATTGTAGGGCAAGCGCTCCGCTTGCCGTCGTTCTCAAAATCAGCTTGTCTTCAGATCTTCCGCCGTCAACGAGCACCCGCGCACTTCCGCCCCGGCCGCCCGCCCAAGGACTTCAAATGAATCCGTGCCCGATGCCGAATCATCGACGCGTGTAACCCCCAAATCTTCAGTCTGTATGCACATGATACTCCACATGTTCGCCAAATCATAGACACGGATGAGACCATGCTCATTCTGAGCAGCCTCCCTGCCAGTGTTCGGGTCGATAATGACCACCCGCGCCCACGGCGGCGCCGCCTTGCCATCGGTCTGACGATCGACTTGCAGGCTGCCGTCGTAGAATTGCGTGCTCAACTCGGTCATGCCGTATTCATTGATGATGCGCGTCTTCGGGATGCCGATGAGCCGCTCGATCAGGCCGTACAATTCCGCCTTCGGCATCTCGCGCGACCGCCCCTTGAACCCGCCCGTCTCCATCACGCGACTGCCAGGTGAAATCTCAAATTTCAAACCTTGCCGCGCCAGATGGTCGAGCAAGTGGACAAAAGCGAACGCGGTCCCGAGCAGAAACACCGGCTGATGCGCCACTTGCGCCTCGCTCAAGTCGCGCACCACGCGCTCGACGTGCAGCACGCCGTCTTCCACATAGAACTCGCTGTTCTGCGTGCCGAACTCGCGAGCGACGACCCCCATCATGTGCGAGAGCGAGGAATGTGGCGCCTCGTGCGGCGATGGCATCAGAATCATCATCGTCAACCGCGCGTTGTCGGGAACCAGATGCGCGGCGAAATTCGGACGTATCGCCGCCTCATACAATTCCAGCGTCCGCAAATACTGTTTCCCGGCCTTCTCCCGCGTCGTCCCGCTTGTGTGAAATTCCGCGACCGCTTCCCCGACCGGAAAAGACGTCAGCCCGAAATTCTTGAATGCGCTCGTCGGCACGGCGGGGATCTGCTTCCAGTGTGCAACGTTTTGCGGGGTCAACTTCACCCGGTCGCAATACGCCCGGTATGGACCGCACCGTTCGTACTGAAACGCGAACACCTCGCGCGCGAGCCGATCGAATTCCTCATCCGTCGTCGGCTGCACCATCCCGCGCGCCATCAACGCGAGGATGCGATGCTCAAGATCGAGTGCGGCTTGGTCCATGGTGACCTGTCAACCCGCCGAACGCAGCTTGTTCAATTCTCCAACACAATACTCCAATTGCCGCTTCGTGATCACGAGGGGCGGGGTGAGTCCGAGGATTTCGTTGTGGTCGCCTTCGGGCAGGGCGAGGATGCCGCGCTGCAACAGCTTCTCGACAAGCAGGACCGCATCGCTCACTTCCAAGCCCAGCATTAACCCTTTGCCTCGAACCGTACCGATCTTCGCCAGTCGCGTTGCGAACCACTGGCCGACTTCCCGGCTACGTTTGTCCAACTTCATCCGTTTCATTTCGCGGATCGATGCGAGGGCCGCGGCGCAGCCGAGCGGGTTGCCCAGAAACGTACTCGTGTGAATCGCCTCGCCCTGCGATTCCGGCCAACTGTCCATCACTTCCGCGCGGCCGATACAGGCCGAAATCGGAAACCCGCCCGCCATCGCTTTCCCGACACACACCACATCAGGTGTCACGCCCCAGTGTTCACACGCAAACCACCGTCCCGTGCGACAGAACCCCGAATAGATTTCGTCGAAGATCAGCACGAGGCCATGGTCGTCGCAGAACTTGCGCAGTTTTGGCAGAAAATCGTCCGGCGGAACGACGATGCCACCCCGGCCCTGGATCGGTTCGACGATGACCGCGCCAAAATCTCCAATGTTCGCCACATTGGGCACACGACCAAACGGCACATGCGCCGTGAAGTGGCCCAGTTGCTCCGAGAACGGCGAACGGAAGTGCGCCCGCCACGTCGTATCCAGCGCGCCGTAGGTGAGGCCATGATACGCGCCTTCAAACGCGATGACTCCGGGACGCTTCGTGTGGATCGCCGCCGTCTTGAGCGCGGATTCAACGGCTTCCGCGCCCGAATTGGCAAAGATGACTCGGGCAGGGGACGTTGTAGCGGCGCTTCTATGAACCGCCGACCCGCGCTTCGCAGAAGCGCGGCTACACCACCGGCCAAATGTCAACCCCACCAACTCCCGCGCCAGCTCCAATTTCAGTTCGTTCGGATGAACATCACCCATCGCGTGCAGGAGCCTTCCTGCTTGCGCCTTGAGCGCAACCACGACGCGCGCGTTGCCATGGCCGACGCTGGCGACGCCGAACGCCGCCGTGAGATCGATATAGCGACTGCCATCGACGTCCCACACGTTCGCGCCCGACGCGCGCTGCCAGAATATCGGCCAGCGGTCGGACACGAAGGTGATATTACGGGATTCGTAACGGCGGAGCTGGCGGGACAGGGCGCGGGACTTCGGGCCGGGGATTCGGGTCTTCCGCGATGGCAGCAAATCGTTCACAACGACGGCATCACTCTAGCCGTGTTGGATGAATTTGTGAAACGTCTTGCCCGTCTCCTGGTCGACGAGCAGTACGAGATGGTTGAGTCTCATCGCCTCCAGCAGATCATTGACGCCGATGGCTTCATAATCGGTCTTGTCGCCGCCGAAGAGCACGGCAACATCTCCGTCCGTGTTCCGCCGGCGCGCGGGTGTGCCACGGCGTTCCTCGATCCAGTTCCGGATTTGATCGGCCTTGACGATGATGCGAAGCGACATGGTGCTAGACTCCTCGGGTCTCGGGTCCCCAAATATGTTTGTGCCACTGGGTCTGCATGCGGACGGGCAGTTTATCGGCTAAAACCCATTCCGCAAGCGTTTTGAGCGGTAGCTTGCCCCACACGGGCGAGAACAATACCGTGCACGTGTTCGACAACTGGCGCTCCGCCATCACGCCCCGTGCCCAATCGTAGTCCGCGCGGTCGGCAATGACAAACTTCACCTCGTCCTTCTTGTCGAGATGGCGAACGTTGTCGTACAGGTTCCTCTCGCACTCGCCGCTGCCGGGACATTTCAAATCCATGATCTTGACCACGCGCGGATCGACCGCCGACACGTCCACCGATCCACTGGTCTCCAGCAACACGTGTTTGCCCAAGTCGCACAAGCGCGCCATTAGCGGGAAGACGTTCGGCTGCAAGAGCGGTTCGCCTCCCGTGATTTCGACAAGCGGACAGTTGTATTCGAGCACCTTCACGATCACGTCGCTGAGTTTCATTGGCACGCCTTCGTGAAACGAATACGTTGTGTCGCACCACGTGCACCGCAGGTTGCACGCCGTCAACCGCACGAACACGCACGGCAACCCCGCATACGACGACTCGCCCTGAATGCTGTGAAAAATCTCGTTGATGACAAGGGTATCGGCCACATAAAGAGAATATCAAACGCAAGTTGCTGCGTCAATTTGTAGGGTGGGGCAGGGCGCCGATTGACAGCTCAATTGACAACCCGTGCGCGAGGCCGCATAAACTCAGCAGGCCATGAAACGCTTCGCGATCCTTGCACGTGAAGGCAACAACACCGACGGCATGGCGGCGAACATCAAGGATTTTACCCTGCGCGAGGACGGCACCGATGACACCGCACAGCTTCTCACCCGCCCGGACCTCTCGTTGTACTGTTTCGACCTCGAACGCAAAGAGGCGGTCTTTGTTTCCACTCCACCCGAAATCGATCTCGAAGATGCGCCATTCTATTACCACGCGCAGTTCAGGCACGCGCAGGCCGTGTTCGCCGTCGACTTCGGCACGTTCTTGAAGCTGTCCGCGCGGATCGCACCTCCCGACACGCTGGTGATGATCCACAACATCGGTCGTTGCGGTTCCACCCTGTTGAGCAAGGCGTTTTCCCAGCTCGAATCCTGCACCAGCTATTCCGAGCCCGACTGCTTCACGCAAATCGCCTTCTGGAGAAAGGTGGATGATCCCCGCGACGAACTCTGGAAATCACTCCTGCCCGCCTGCATGAATTTTATCTTCTGCCACGCGAGTTCACACCGTCCGTCTCGCGCCATCGTCAAATTCCGCAGCGGGTGCCTGAATCTGCTCGATTTGTTTCTGGAAGGATTCCCGGACGCCAAGCACCTCTTTCTCTATCGCAATTGCGAGTCGTGGGTCGCTTCGCTCATCGGTCTAAGAAGACGTCGTCATCCGATCACTCTCTTGACGCGTGAAGAGTCAATAAAGAACCGGTATTACCACAATGGCCGCTGTGTCGATCAATCGATGTTTCCCTTCGACCGCTTGCCGGAGATGTTGACCTGGTCCGAGGATTTAGCCGTCTCGTGGCTCATGTACCTCGAACTCGTTACGAAAATCCAGCAGAGCCATCCCGGACGGCTCCTCCCTGTAACATACGAAGACCTCGCGACCAACGGCGAAACCTGCCTTCGCAGGATTTTTACTCACTGTGATCTACCGCAAGATCGCCTCGCCGACAGTCTTAAAACCTTCGACCACGACTCCCAGGCCGGGACCGGATTCGCCCGCGTTGAAGCCAACGCCGGCTCGAAGCGCCAGCTTTCCGAATCCGACCGCGCCCAGATGCGATCCATTCTGTCCATGCACCCTTTCATCCACGACCCCCAATACACCATCAGGGCGTAATCGCTCGAGTTGTAGTATCCCAGCGACCCCACTTCTTGATCAGGTCGACCTACTCCTTCTCCACCTTGATCACTTTCACGGTGCGCGCGGACTCGTAGAGCGCCTCGTACAACAGGGCCTGACGGAGGCCCCAGATTGCCGGCGCTGGGTCTTTGGCTTTGCCGAGCACGCAATCGACGAACCATTGTTGTAGCGACGGCACTGCGGGCACGGGCGGATATTTCACCGGGCGACCATCCGCGCCCCATTGCTGGAGCCGTCCGCCATGGACGCCTGTTTGCACTTCTCCCTTCGTAAACGAAACACGCACGCCTTCGTTCCAACCCACGAGCGAATCGCCATTGATCATCGCCGTGCCGAGCGCGCCGTTCTCGTATCGAATCGACGCACTGCACGTGACGTCCACCGGTGCGCCGCGATTCTCCACCAACGCGAACACCTCTACGGGACGTGAGTTCGCCAGAAACAGCAGGGCATTGAAGACGTGCGCCCCGGTGTCAAACGCCATCCCGCCGCCCGCCAGTTTTGGGTCCTGACGCCACGTACCCTTTGTTCCCTTTTTCCAAGCCTGCGCCACAAATGCATCCGCAGCAATCACCTCACCCAACTCCCCTTTGTCCATCAAGCCACGGATATACTGAAACTCCGGTGTAAACGTCCCGGGAAACGCCACGCTCAGAATCCTCTTCTTCCTTTCCGCAAGTTTGATGACGCTGCGCGCCTGCTCCGAGTCCATCACCATCGGTTTCTCGGCGAACACATGCAATCCCGCATCGAGCGAGTCGGTGATCTGTTGGAAATGGTCGGCATGCGGGGTGACGATCATCACCGCGTCCATGGTCATCTTCGCTATCATGTCGCGGTAATCCGCAAACGTCGGCGGCTTCTGTTTAACGGGGTCGAAGATCTCTCGCTGATACAGGTCGAGATTGTGCTTGTGTGTGTCGCACAGGGCGACGATCTCCGCGTCCTTCACCTGCGTCGTATACACTTTCCCGTGATAGCGGCTCATGCTGCCGCAACCAATCATTCCCAGTCGTACGGTTTTCATGCGGCCACGAGCCTAGCAAATGAGCTTGCGCCCGGCAAACCATCTGGCAACCATGCACGTGGACAATGACAACGCTCACGCCAGAACAATTCGCCATCGTCATCCGCGAACTCGGGCTGATGCTCCGGGACGGGGAACGCGACGAATTCTGGCGCGTCGTGAAGATGTTCGCCAACGGCTGCTTCAATTTCTCGATAAAGGATTTTCCACCAGCCATCCAAACCGAATTTGCCAATCTCGGCCCGAAACGTCAGAAAGACTACGCCTCGCTCGTTGCTGATATCCACAACCTCGCCGGCGATGTCTTCCAAGTCCGCGGAATCGGAGAGATAACCTTCGAAGGCAAGAACCACGAGCTCTTCAAACTCGTCAGCCGCCCGTCGCCTTCACCCTACGCCGTGGAGGTCCCGATCTGTCTCGTCGCGGGAGTGCATGGCGACGAACCCGACGGCATTCTCGCGGCACTGGAGTTCGCCCGCCGTTTCTCCCGCACGCCGCAGCTTGTTTCCAACTACGCGCTCACGATCTATCCGTGCGTCAATCCCATCGGCTACGAACGGATGACGCGCGAGAATGGCGCCGGCAAAGATCTCAACCGCGAATTCTTCCGCGACAGCCGGGAAAGGGAGGTCGAGATGCTCGAACACGAATTGCGCACACACGAGTTCACGGGGTTCATCGGCGGCCACAGCGACTACGAATCCTTCGGTTTGTATGCGTATGCGACCGGCGCCGTGCTGAGCGAACGCCTTGCGAAACCCGCGCTCTTCCAGGCCAGTGGCGTCATCCCGATCAACATCGACGCCGTAATTGATGGTCATCCCGCACAGAATGGCATCATCAACCAGAAGTTCCCCGGCGCGCTCGGTCCGCTCACGAAAGGCGCCAGCGAGCCCTTCGACATCACCATCGAAACCCCGAATCTTTTTGCCCTCAGCAAACGCGTCGAGGCTCAGGCCATCGCTTTCGAAACCATCCTGCAAGAATACCGCGCCGTGGCATCCGAAGCGATGTACTTGTGACAATCCGGCTTGATACCTCGACGGTAACCTTGTTGGCCTTCATTGAATTTGCCATTCAACACTTCCGTCTGCCATCCTGGCGACCGTTCCCCTCCAAAAATACTGGAAATAACGATTGATTCTCTATGCCGAGAATGAATACTGAGCTATGGTTGGTGTCGTCTGCAAGGGCCCGCTGGGCGGGCGGTTGGAAGATCGACAGATTGAATTGAGGTAACGCATGAAAGTGCTACGGTTCGTTTTGGGAGTGATACTGTTTGGGGCGCTCATCGTGGTCGTCCAACTGGCCGATTCGCCGCTGGATACGCCGTCAGCAAAATACGAGCGATTGCCGGAGGTGAGCCTCCCGCACATGGCGGACGCTGAATTGGCGGCCGGGCGCAGCAGTTCGGCGTTACTGCTGCTGGATTACGTGATCCAGCATGATTTGTCCGAGAAGCAACGAGCACTTGACGACCGTCAGAAGGTATTTGCCCAACTCGCCAGCGAGAACACGCCGGTCAGCCGCTTGAAGGCCACCGGCTGGGCCGCCGCCCTCAGCGGGAATTCATTTGAGAACCTTGCCGGCACGACGGTCGCTGACGCGGCATTGTATGGCGACATCGCCGATCTGGCCCGGCAGGGCGGGTTGGAAGGCAATCAGGACGGTTTCATTACCGCGCTCAATGGCATCACCAGCATCGACACTGTCTTTCCGCCAGCGCAAGGCGCCATCACGCTCACCAAAGCCGCGCGACTGGCCGGTGCGATCAACGGATCCTTGACCATGCAATTGACCCAAATGCTCAATCTCATGCAGTCCGATCCGAAGTCGGGGATCGCGGTGGAAAAGTTCAAGGACAACTTCATGCCGATGTTCGAACTGGCCAGACGCTGTCGCACGTGGGGCGAGTTTGAGACGATCTTGCGGCAGGCCGACAGCCCCGACCAGATGGCGGTGCTGACGAAAATGGCATCCATGACTCCCGACGCGCCGACGGAACTCGCACACGTCCTCGCCGTTGCCGGAGCGGATGGGCGAGCGGCGGCATCCGCGTGCATTGATTTCATCATGCGCCACGGTCCCCAGGGCCTGGACGCGCTGCACGCGGCCATCGGCAAGGGAATGGCAGGACTGAAATTTGCGATCGATCATCCGGGATTGTCGCCGCAGCGGTTGGCCGCAATCGCCAAAGACCGGCCGTCAACGCTGGATTCGATCCAGCAGGCCTATCAGTCGCTTCGGTTTCAGTATGGAGGAAGCGTCTCGGCAATCAAGTACGTGTTGATCGCCGTTTTGTGCGGGCTGCTGATCCTGGTCGTGGTCCCCGGTCGCTATTTGGAAAAGCTGATTGCCAGACCTGGAAACACGCTGGCGCCTCCCACTCCCGCCCATTTCCTGCTCACGGCGCTGGCCGTGGGTGTAGTCTTGAGCCTGTTGCTGTACTTCTTGTCGCTGGCGATGCGTCCCGCGATGGAGTCGCCTTCCGTTGCCGCGGGGGCTGGAGAAATTGCCAACACAGCAACCGCCGCAGTGGGAACGGACAACGCGCTCTTGTCAGGAACGGTTGTACTGCTGTCACTGGTAGTCCACGTGGTCGTCTGGTTCTTCGTGAGAGGCAAGATTCGTCGGGTCGAAGACGATGAGAGCGCTACCGCTGAGCTGCGGCTGAAGAGACTGGAGAACCTCGACATTTTCCTCGATCTGCCGTTGTTCATGGGACTGGCGCTGACGGTCATTGCGCTTATCCTCATCGCATTAAATGCCGGGATGAGCCGTCTGTTTGCGTACACGTCCACCGTCGTGGGGATCCTGTCAGCGGTGTCGCTGCGCATTCGGTATGTCTACCCGTTGAAAGAGCGCCTGATCCAAATGAAGTAGCCGGTGGGATACGATGAGGACATCCATTCTGATCGTAATGCTCGATTTCCTGGTGTGCTCGCTGTTGCTGTTTGTCATCGGCACGGGCGGCGAGCACACTCAGTTTGAGACCTCGGCTCCCAAAGCACCACGCGTCCACGAAGAATTCACGCCCGCAGCAATGCAGGCGCAACAAGAAGAATGGAACCGCGACTATGAGCAGCAGTCGCTCCTTACCCGGCTCAACTCGGCCTCCACGGAAAACCAGCAACTTCGCAGCCGTTTGAATGAAACGACCGCCACCCTCGCCCAACAGGAGGCGAACCTCAAAGCCGTCACGGAAGAAAAGGCGCAAACTGAAAAGGCATTGTCCAACGTCCAGCAACAACTCACCCACGTAAGCGAGGAGCGGCAGAGAGCGCAACAGGAGGGCGAAGCAGCCAAGGAGAACCTGGCGAAACTTCAAAGCGAGGAGGCCAAGCTTCAGCAGGAAAGGTCCCAATTGACCCAGCAGGCCCAGCAGTTGGGGCAAACGGTCGCCAGCCAGCAGGCGACGATTAGCACGCTCAGCCAGCAGGTGCTCTCTTCACAGGAAAGGGTCGAATCACAAGTGACGGATGTCGCCAAGGGCCAGCAGGAAATGGGAACGACCCTCGCCCAACTCGATGAGTTCGCTCGCACGCTCCCGGCAACGATTCAGAAGAGCGTCTCGGGCGTTCACGACGAACAGCAAGCGATGCAGCAGGACCTGGCGGCCATGGCGGAAAACGTGAAGGGCTTGCAGTCGGAGCTCAACGGTGACGAGAAGGGCGGTCTGGGACAGGCGATGGAGGACATTGCCAGGGGCCAGCAGGATCTCCAATCCAAGTTGGATGCGCTGATGAAATCGGGGCAAGGCGATCAAATCGCCCAAAGCCTGAACGCCATCGAGGCCGGCCAGGACGCCTTGCGCCAGCAGACGGCGAAGCTCGGCGCGCAGATCGAATCGATCAAAGCCCGCGGGCCGGGCCCGTATAAGGCCGTCAAAGGAGCCCGCCTCGGCCTGCAAGTCTCGATCGCCGAGACCGATTCCTCCAAGGGATCTCCCATCTTTCATTTCCGGTCGACCGCTTATCCCCCGGTGGTGAATGTGGGCGGTCGCTCGTTCGTGGTCGCCAATGGCCAGACCCTCGGATTCAACTGGTGGGCGTTGGACAACGAGAGCGAGATCACCCAACTGAAATACACCATCAGCAGGGTGGGGGACACGCCCTGGACCGGCGCACTGACCGGCCCCGCGTGCGCCTTGCGCGCCGACCCGCACGTGGTAGCGGTCGAATTGAGCCAACCGACGCCCGGCGTGAGCACCATGGAACTGGCCGGGCCGGATGCCATCGTGCAAAGCGACCAGCACAGGCTGTACATCTTCAAAAGCACGGCGGCGGGACTCAGTTTTGAAATCGATACCGCGCCCGACCTGGCGGATCCCCGCTATTTGGTCATCAAACGCGCGATGCGCGGCGTCGCCGCCTGGTTCGAGAACCCCGCCTACCGCGCTGATGTCGGTGACTATGTGGTGACCTCCGACGGCAAGCTTGTTGGGATCATGGTCAGCCGCGAGCGCTGTTTCATCCTCGGCAAGGACAATCTCACGGACTGCGCCCTGTCCGTCCCGCTCACCGACCCCACCCAGTTTCAGCTCGGCATTGCCAAATTGCGCCGACTAAAATAGGGGGGTGGGGAACGGTATGGCGGTGAGGATTCTTCACGTTCGAGGATGTGAGACTCGCGCGCTCGACGTACCGGCGCGGACAGGGTCGAAAAGTCAAGGGGCTGATCGAGGGGGCGGTGACCGATTTGTCGAGGTTCGCCGATAACAGTTTCGATGCCGTGCTGTGTTTGGGCGGACCCCTGTCACATGTCCACCCGAAAGCCGCGCGTCAACGGGCGGTTGCCGAATTGGTCAGGGTCGCCAAACGAAACGCGCCGGTGTTTATCTCCGTCATGAGCAAATTCGGTGTCATGCTGGCCACCCCAGGGAGCTGGCCACGCGAACTTCTCTACAAGAAACACTACGACAACCTCGCGTTCAACGGCGACGATTACAAATTCCGCGGCAACGCCTATGGCCATTTCTTTACGTCAGCCGAATTGAAGGCTTTGGTGCTGACCAAAAACGTGAAACTGCTGGAACTGGTCGGCCTCGAGGGCTTGAATGTTGACAAGGATGTCACCAATCGGTTTGCGAAGGAGTTTCCCCAAGCATGGCGCAACTGGTTGGCCCTTCATCGCAAGCTGTGTTCCGACCCGTTCGTTGTCGACGCCAGCGGCCACATGCTCATTGTCGTGAAGAAACGGGTTTTCGGGAGCCGGTGTTGACGACTGCAGAACCGCTTGAACTTGACTGGGAACGCGGATAGACTGAGGTCAATCTGGTTGGCGTCCGCCCCATCCCCCAGAAAACCGGCAGAGGATGCCGCAAGATGGAACTAACGCCGGACTCTACACTGCCGTCGCCAATCTCTCCCTGTCGGGTGGCGTTGTCAAAGCAAACCTGCGGCTTGACGCGAGCGCGTTCACGAGAGCAAGGTTCGTGAATGGCTACCGCCCCACGCAAACGCAAGACCAGCCGGCGCAGGCCGAAACCGGCCGTCAAGATCCGCGCTGTGGACTTCGTGATGTACAACGTCCCGAACATGAAACGGGCGCAAAGGTTTTATCACGACGTGCTAGGTCTGCCGATTGGAGTCGTGTGCAACAAGTTCTGGTGCGAATACGCCACCAAGCCAGTCGCCGTGGCGCTCAACGCTCCGCGCCCCAAATCCGCCGCCGTGGCCTTGGCCGTTGAGGACATCCATGCCGCCATCGACGCCTTACGCGAACGTGGTGTGAAGATTCTGATGAAGCCGGCCGAATTCGGCTCCTGCTACATGGCCTTCATTGCCGACCCCGACGGCAACAGCATCTGCATTCACCAGCGCAAAGACGGCACGGTGGGATGAAAAAACGGCGTCGGAGTCGCCTTCTGGCCCGACGCTGGCAGAAGCCAACACATGTAAATGGAGGTCGTCCACCTCGAAGGCATTTTCAGGGTCAGACCTGTATTCATGACAAGTTCGTCTTCGTGCCCGGCGTCAGACCCGGTCACCGCTTCACTTACATCATCCCAATTTCGCGCAGCCAGTTCTGGATTTCTTCGCGGCGGATGTCCACCACGTTGTCGAGGCCGTGATCGCCCCCAGGAATCTCCGTATGTTTGCATTTCCTCTTGGCTGCGGTCATATATTCGTGCGCCATCAGCGCGTCGCCGCGACGCTTCGCATTGTCAGCGCCGCCCTGCAAAAAGTAAACCGGGCATTCGACCTTGTGGATGTTGTAGATCGGCGCGCGCCCCACGGCGTCGAGGAAGAAGCCCAGTTTGAATGGTAGTCCGCAACAATCCCTCGTCTCGCCTTTCTGCAGGGCTTCCAGTTCGCGGCAGAGCATCTGCGCCGGCCAGTTTCCGTAGTTCGGCGATGCACATGTGGCAATCGACACGATGAACGCAGGTGTCGCGTAGTCAATCGCACATCGCAGCGCGGCTTCCGATCCCGAACTGATGCCGATCAACCCGACGCGGGCGGGATCGACCTCGGGCAGGTTTCTCACGAAGCGGTAAACGTCACCCGTATCCTTCCCCCAACGATCAAATGTCATCTCCGGGTCGTGCCCGCCAGTCAGTCCGCAAGCGTAGTTGTCAAATGACACGATCACCCACGGCGGATCGAGCAGCCATCGATCGGCTTCGACCGGCTCGAATTGCCGACCACCCGGGCCGCCGTGGCAAATGATGATCGCCCCGGCCGGGGATGTGAGAGCGTCGGGTATGTAAATCCGGCCGACATTATGGTCGCCATCCGGAAGTCTGAATTCTCTCATCTCCATGGTGGGCCTCCTCACGGCCCGGATTCTACAGGAGCATCCCGCCCCGGCAACTGATTTCACCGCATCGCGGTTGTGGGCAAACGATTAATCCTCTTGCGCCACCCTCGCCTCACTCGTCGTTGCCGCCGCCGAAGCCGAAGTAGTTGCGGGATTTGATGATGTCGCGGACGGCGGCCGGGACCATGGTTTCCCAGGCGGGATCGCCGGTGCGGATTTTCTTCAGCAACTCGGTGTACTTGATGTCGAGATTGCTGAAATTGACGCCCTGCAAGTCCTCGATAAGATGATTGGCCCAGAGATGGGCGAGAATATGTCGCATGTTGTCGGGCACGGGAATGTTCTCGGTGGTGATGAGCTTGTCGTTCGCTTCCTTGCGCGGGTAGACGTAGAGCCGGACCGGTCCGGCGAAGAGCCGTCCTAGGGCTTCGAGGGTGCCGCCCGGCAAGGCCGCGTAATAGCGGGGGTCGAGCAGTTCCTGAACCGTGGGCATGCCGACGGCCATGCCGATGGAATTCTGCGTGGAGCGGCGCAAGTATTCCACGACCCGGAAAAATTCGCCGTGACTGGTGATAAGGACAGTCTTGCCGATGGTGCTCAACGTATCGACGCGGGCCAGAAAGTCCGCGGGCTGAATGTTTACGTTCTGGAGCAGGTTGTGCATGGTGATTTCCATGAGTACGACCGCGTCCTTGTTTTCCGGCGCTGCCGCGGTGAACTGGCGTCGCGCACACTCCAGCATGTCGACGTGGAGGTTGTTGACCGGGCGGAACGTGCCGCGCTCGACGAGCACGGGCTTCTTGTAAAGGACTTCGGAGGGCTGGACGACTTCGCCGTCGGTGGTGAACATCACGGCCTCGGTCAGCCCGTGCTCAACCAACTGGAGGCTCATCAGGCGGTTGTCCACCTTGGCAAAGGCCGGTCCCGAGAACTTGATCATGTCCACGTCGATGCGGCTCTTGGTCAATTGGTCGAGCAGGGACGTGATCATGTACCGCGGATTTTCGAAATGGACCAGCGCGCCGTAGATGAGGTTGACGCCGATGATGCCGAGGGCTTCCTGCTCGCGCAGGTTTTCCTCGTCCAACAAGCGCACGTGAATCATGACCTGGGACGGTTCGGCGCGGGGCGCGGACTGGAACTTGATGCCGAGCCAGCCGTTGGAATCATCCCGTCGGGTGAAGCTGCGGGCGGCGACGGTGTTGGCGAAGGCGAAGAAACATGTTTCCGCGCCGCGCGCCGCGTCGAGCCGCTCGATCAGCAGGTTGTACTCGTAATCGAGCATTTGCTGGAGCCGCTTCCGGCTCACGTAGCGGTCGCTGGCGCCGTAAATGGCGTCGCTGACCGTTTTGTCGTAGGCGGAGATGGTTTTGGCGACCGTGCCCGCCGCGCCGCCGACCCGGAAGAACCAGCGGGCGACCTCTTGGCCCGCGCCGATTTCCGCGAACGTGCCGTACTTCGTGGCGTCGATGTTGATCTGAAACGCCTTCTGGCCCGTATCGGTAATGTGATCCGTGTGGTCAGCCTTCGCCGACCACTGTGGAACCGGTTTTTCGCTGCGTTCTGTCATGTTCCAATTTTCCTGTACTGCGGGGCGCGCAAATAAATCGGCTCGGCATCTTCGTCACCATGATCGCCATCGTCTCGAAAGCAGTGAAAAGCCAGCCAGCCCACCGCTGCGGCGCTGGGAAACACCGGCGTTTCCGCAATCGATGCGAATCCGCCAAAGAGCGACGCCAGGTCACTCTTGTAGCGTTCGATCTCGGAACTGACAAACCAAATCGGCTGATGAATCTCGTCGGCGACGGCTTCGAGTGTGGCAATCCGGCAGTCTTTCACGCGGCGACCCGCGTGATCGTACAGCGCGAAATAAATCTCATCCCGGCGGGCGTCGCCCAACACGCACATCTGCGGGCAATCGCGCGGCATCTTGGGCCGGGCGGTCAAGGCCAGCGCGTCATAGCTGCTGGCGCCCTTGATCGGCAGTTTTCGGGTCAGGGCGAGGCCTTTTGCAGCCGCGATGCCGGCGCGAATCCCGGTAAACGAACCCGGTCCCAGTCCCACGGCCAGCAAACCGATGTCGGCCACGCCGAGGTGGTTCTTCGAGAGCAGCTTCGCCGCCGTGTCGAAAAGGTTGCCTCCGGTCTGGGAGCGGTCGAAGGCTTCCTCGGCCAGCGGTTTGTCGTCACGCAACAGCGCCACCGCGCCACGCGATGTCGAGGTGTCGATGGCCAGGGTGATCATGCGACCTCGATGCGGCGCACGTTGTTGTCCGACGCGGTGATGCGGATGCGTATGGCCGTCGCCGGCAAGAGCGATTCAATCTTTTCGGACCATTCGATCGCCGTCGCGCCGGTTCCATTCCAATACTCTTCGAGGCCGATGGCCAATGCCTGCTCCGGGCTGTTCAGGCGATACAGATCGATGTGGAACAGCGGAAGGCGCCCGCCGGTGTATTCGTGCACGAGAGTAAACGTGGGACTCGTTACCTCCTGCGTGATGCCCAGCCCGCGGGCGATGCCTTTGACGAGAGCAGTTTTTCCCGCGCCGAGATCACCAAACAACGCGACGACGTCGCCGCGTTGGAGTTCGCGGCCCAGTCGCTCCCCGAACCGCAACGTTTCCTCGAGGCTATTGGTGTCAAGTTGCTGCGAAGTGATCATAACCCGCGGCGGGGAGAGGTTGTCGGGAGCCGTCCCGCTGGATGAGGGCGACTTTGTATTTGGATTTCACGACGCGCCCGATCTCGGTCAATTCCGTGCGGAATCGGCGCGCCCATTTCCGGCGGAGCGCGGTCACGTGCCGTGGATCGAGGGTGAACAGCAATTCGAAATCTTCGCCGTCGGTGAGCGCGGCAGCCAGATGGCCGCGGGCCGCCCGCGAGATCGGGATTTCGGCGGCGTGAATCTCGAAGGCGATCCCGCGCGGGCTGGCCTCCGCCAAACGGTGCAGATCGCTGGACAAACCGTCGCTGAGGTCGATCATCGCATGGACGGGAAAATGGGCGACCAGCCACCGGGCTTCGTGAATCCGCGGGGTGAAGGAGAGATGTTTGCCACGCAACGAGCCGCCGAGCGCGCCCGTCACCAGAATCGAATCCCCAACCTTCGCGCCGCCGCGCAACGTGATTTGCGATCGCTCGACCTTACCGACCAGCGCAACCACGACGAACTGTTCGTGTCGGACGTGGGTCGTGTCGCCGCCGACGATCTGGCAGCCGAACGCTTTCGCGGCCGCTTGGAGGCCGGTGTAAAGTTGTTTCACCCAATGAACGTCGGTACCGGGTCGGAGGCCGATGCTAACGACCGCCCAACGGGGCACGCCGCCCATGGCGGCGATGTCGCTGAGGTTACGGGCCATGGCTTTCCAGCCGACCTTGCGTGGCGGGTCGGTCGGTCGATAATGGATGCCTTCGACCACCGGGTCGCAGGTGTAGAGCAGGTAGTTGTGAGGATTGTCCCCGCGCAAGACAGCGCAGTCATCGCCGATCCCAAGCACGACCGAATTCCCGGAGGAACCGACAATGCCGCGAAGTTGGCGGATCAAGCCGAACTCGCCGAGGTCACGGACTGTGGGGTGTTTTTTGCGCAAACGTTTCATGAGTGGGCGCGCACGTACAGAACCATCGCGACATTGGCGGCGTTGAACAACACGTGCATGGTGATGGGGGCCAGCAACGAGCCGCTCCATTCGTACGCGAGCCCGAGCCCGACCGCGAGGGCGAAGAGCGGTCCCAGGGACGGCAGGTGAAAGTGGATTACAGCAAACACCATGGACACAACCATGAACGCCCGCAGTGTGCCCCAACGTTGCTTGAGCACGGGATAGGCGAAACCTCGAAAGAGGAACTCTTCGAAAACAGGCGCGACCGCGATGGCGAAGGCCGCGATCAGGACCACAACGGACACGGAGTCAGAACTGGCCAGGAGGTCGGCGATGGGCTGCGTCTCTTCCTTGATCCCGACGAGGTGACAAAACTGCGAATAGGCGGCGAATGCGATCGCGAGCGGAGGGAGGACGGCGAGAAAGCACATCGCGCCAAAGCCGATGGATTTCCCTGGCGATATGCCGCGCAGGCCGAGCGCCCGACGCCAGTCGATGCCGCGTTGCCGGAAGCAGGCCACGAAGGCCAGGAGAATGGCGATCCGTAACGTCATGTCTGTGGCCAGCAGCCAGGGCATGACGCGATCTTGATCCCGATGGATAAGGTAGAAGGTGAGGGTGACCACCAGCTCGCCGGCCACGAGCACGAGAATCAGCGAGCCGGCGGCGACCAGCAAATCGCGCATGTTCCATGGTTTCGGGTCAATCTTGAGCGTCGGGCCGTTGCCGGTGGACGGGCTGTTGGACAGCGCTGGCGGCGCGAATCGGAAGAGCAAGTAGAGATCGCAAATCAGCCCGGCCCCAAGCAGAAGGACAGTCGTGGTGGCGATGGCCGGATAGCGGGCGATGAGTTCGGGTTCCGAAAGATTGTCCGTGCCCGCGGTTGTCGCTGCCACAGCGAGGAATTGCATAAAAAGATTGAGTGGAAAGTGCATGATCGCTGTCAAAGACAACCAAGAAATCTTCAACCGGACCCCGGCCAAATGCAACTTCTTTTGCGGGTGAAACGCCCAAATAGTTGCACTTGTCAGACGGTCGGGGGCCTAGTAAGATGCGGACGACACCCAAGTTCAACGAAAACGGAGATTGCAAGAACCACCATGAAACGAGAATTGCTGGCAACGATAGTAATGGCGATGGCGACAGTTGGTGTCGCCCGCGCGGACGGAACCAACACCCCGGCGGTAGCGGCGACAGCTCCAGCGGCCGCCCCCAAAATCCAGTTCGACAAGACCGTGTACAACTTCGGCGCGACGTCGCTGGTGGAGTCCGTGACCGGCACGTTCAATTATCAGAATGTCGGCACAGCCGACCTGAATATCAAGAAGCCCCAGCCATCCTGCGGTTGCACGGTCGCCAGCGTGAAGCCCGATGTCCTGAAGCCGGGTGAGAAAGGGGAATTGGTTTTCACTGTCCGAGTCGCCGGTCAGCACGGCCAGTTGGAGAAGCACATTACCGTTCCCTCCAACGATCCGGCCAGCCCGAGCGTGAGCCTGTCGGTCAAAGTCGAAATGAAACAGATCCTTGAGGTTACCCCACAACAAGTTTCCGTGGGGGCCCTCCGTCAAGGAGTGACCACCAACCTGAGCGTGGTGTTGCGTCGGATCGACGGCCAGAAGCTTATGATTGCGAGCAACCAGCCCAGCAGCAAATTCCTGACCGCGCACGTGGAACCCATTGAAGGCTCGACCAACCAGTCGGTCAAACTCGTGATCGATGCCCACGCCCAGGGCGCCCCTCGGACGCTCAATGAAAATGTGAAGGTTTTTCTCGACGGCATCAGCCAGCCCGCAGCGACTGTCTCGGTCAACGGTCGCCTGCTTGGTGACGTGGTACTGGATCACGAACAGTTGTACTGGCCGGTCTCGGACACAGCGCACGCGCCGGCACAGAATGCGCAGGCGCAGCCGATCCGCCGGATCACCGTGTCTTCCACGCGTTCCGATCAACCCCTCCAAATCACAAATTTGAGGACCAGCTTGACGAACGTGACGGTCGAGTTGGTGACCGTCGACACGGGGAAGGTGTATTCCGTGATTGCCAAGCTCACGGACTCGCCGACGCAATCGGAGCGGGGCACGATCAGCTTTGATACGAACACGTCCGTGCAGCCGAAGATTGTGGTACCGGTGACGATCATCGTGCTGAAAAACACGGAGCCGCCGAAGCCGACCCCCCACCCGTAGCACTTGAACGAGGATTACGATACCGGCGATCATCGTCCTGCGACCGTGGCCGGTGGACGGATGGCGGGCACACTGCGGCGGGCGCTGGTGATCGTGATGGCCGGTGCCGTGCTGGGTTTGGCGGCCAACGCGCTATCGCCACGGCGGATCCCGTTCCTCACGCCACCGAAAGCTCCGCCACAGTCCAGTGACACGGTGGCCCTGGACGAGGCGAAGGCATTGTGGGGCGGTGGGACGGCGTTTTTTCTCGATGCGCGCGCGACGGCGGACTACCGGGCCGGGCACATCGCCGGCGCGTTGAGCCTGCCGATTGAGGAATTCGACGACCACTATCCGCAAATCCAACCGATGTTGTCGCTCGATTCGACGAATGTCGTTTACTGCGACGGCATGGATTGCGACCTGAGCCATCGGCTCATGGATCGGCTCCGCCAACTGGGCTATCACAACGTGCGTCTGCTGGTCAATGGCTGGACGACGTGGCACTCGGCGGGGCTGATGACGCACACCGGAGACCAGCCGTGAGGATTGTGAACCTGATACTGCGGCTCATCATCGGCGGCGTGTTTATCGCTTCGGCTGTCATTAAGATTGGGAATGTGCAGGTGAGTCACGGGCATGGAATCCAGTTCTCGCCCGTTCCCGACCTGACGCAATTTGCCCAGGATGTCGCCAACTACCATGTGCCGCCGCGGGCGTTGAACAACCTCGTGGCCATCACGCTGCCGTGGATTGAACTACTGGCGGGCGGACTGCTGGTGCTCGGCATCTGGAAACGCGCGAGCGCGGTGGTGATCACCGCGTTGATGGTCGTGTTCCTGGCGGCCATCGGGTGGGCACTGGCCCACGGGTATGACATCCGGTGCGGCTGCTTCGGCACCGTCGATGCGCGAAGGGTGGGGATCACGGCGCTGGCGGAGGATTTTGTGTTGCTGGCGATCGCCGCGTGGTTGGCGTGGTGTCGGGAAGATTCAACGGAACGAACAACGGAGACAAACCAATGAAACGACAAATCGTGGCGACCGATGCCGCGCCGAAGGCGGTCGGACCTTATTCACAAGCGGTCTGGGCCGGAGACTATTTATTTTGCGCGGGGCAAATCCCGCTCGATCCGGGCACGGGAAACATCGTCGCGGGCGGGATCACGGAACAAACGACACGCGTCCTGGATAACGTTCGGGGCCTGTTGAAGTCGCAGGGTCTGGATTTCGGCCACGTGGTGAAGTCCACGGTGTTCCTGAGCGACATGAACCATTTCGGGGCGATGAACGAGGTGTACGCGAAGTGTTTCACCAAGGAGCCGCCGGCGCGTTCCACGGTGCAGGTCGCCCGCCTGCCCAAGGATGCACTGGTGGAGATCGAAGTGATCGCCGTGCGGTGAGGGTGACGGGATTGGAGAGGGCATCGAACCAATCTTTCGTCCAACGTAATACGCGGGAGGAACAGCCGGCCTTTGTGGGCTAAGTCCCCGGGACTTGCGGACCGGCTCCGAGTCGTGTCAGCGCGTTTTTGACCGGGGTGAAGTCCGGACGAAGTTTCAGGGCCTGCTGGTAGTGCTCGATGGCCTCCGGCGTGCGGCCCAGTTTCTCCAGTGCAAGCCCCAAGTTGAAAGTTGAAATGCGCTTCGACGAAGTCGGGCTTGATCCGCAGGGCCTGCTCGCAGTGGGCGATGGCTTCGTCAATCTTGCCCGTTTGCGCCAAGGCGACCCCCAGATTGCAGTGCGCCTTGGTGTCATCGGGATCGATTCGCAGGGCGTGTTGGTACAGCTCCACGGCCTCGGGCATCTTGCCCAGTTCGTGCATGGAAGCTCCAGCGTTATCGTACACGTCGGCGCAACGCTCGACGCACGCCAACAGGTTAAACGCCACCGAGAAGGCCAGCAGCAGGCCCCATCCCCAACGCGCCACACAAGTGCCGAAGGTTGACAAGGTCCGCGCGCGAGGCGGGGCGAGATTTAGAAGCAGGGGAGGTTGTAGATCTTGCCGAGGCGGTGCTCGAAGTAGGCTTTGCGCTTGTTGGGAGCGGCCCGGAAGACAGGGTTGGCGAGGTACAGCCAACAGAACTCAATCCATTCGGACAGTTTCGCCGGAGGAATTCTTGATCTTTTCATGTGATTGTTTCCCATTTGTTGGCTGACGCGGTTAGGTGGGAAGCAATCTTCGTGCGCGATCATAAGGGATTTCGAAAACCACGGGACTGCGGGCGTTTTTTGCGGCGAGCGCCGTGTCACCGGGCGGTTGCGACCGCAGTTTTGCGAATCTGTCTCGCAGGAATGAGGTGCGGGCGATTTTTGTCCGTTGGAGTGACGGGGCTTTCGCCTTGCTGGTGCGACGCGGTGTGTGTTAGCTTTCGCCCGCTTTTATGAGGAGAGTGGGGCGATTCCTGTGGTTGGCAGCGGTGCTGGTGGCGTGGGCGATGAGTGTGCGCGCCGACGAGCCGGCGGCCACCAACGTGACCATCGAGCCGGCCACCAACATGGCCGCAGAGCCCACGGCCAGCCCGGCCATTGCGCCCGCGACGAACGCGACAGCAGAAGAAACCACGAACACGATCGTTGGACCGGCCACCAACATGGTCACGGAGCCAGTCGCAAGCCCGGCCATCGAGCCGCCGGCGACGAATGTGGTAACAGAGCCGGCCACGAACGTGACCGTGTCACCGCCGCCGAATGTGGCGGCTGAGCCGGTGACCAATGAGCTTGGCGAAACTTCGGCCCCGACGATCAACGCGGAGAAAATGACGTTCGACAATGCCGCGAAGACGTTTCTTGCAGAAGGGAGTGCCATCATGCGGGACAAAGATGTCACGTTGGTGGCCGACCGGATCCGGTTCAACAAACAAACCAATGAAGCTTGGGCGGAGGGCCATGTCCGGATCAATCAGAGCGCCCAGGAGTGGATTGCGCCATCGGCGTACTACAACTTTGGCACCCGACAGTTGAAGGCGGACGAGGCCAGCGGGTTTGTCGATCCGCTGTACCTGCATGTCCAGAACCTCGAGCAGGTGGGCACCAACCACTATGTGTTCGGCCACAGCACAGTCACGACCAGCGACCTGGAGCATCCCGGTTATTCTCTGCAAGCGAAGCATGGCGAAACGTGGACGGGTGACCGGCTTGTGTTGCACGACGCCACGGTGCATGTGGGGACCGCGACTGTGCTTTGGTCCCCCCTGGTGATTTGGTCGTTGAAGGGAGACATGCCGCCGATGGTGGTGAGCGTGGGCGACAACTCGCTGTGGGGGGCGTTCCTGCTGTCCAGTTTCACCTGGAAAGTGAACAAGGCCATGGATCTGACGGTTCACGCCGATGAGCGGACGGAGCGCGGCTTCGGTACCGGCGCGGACTTGAAGTATCGGTTCGGCACAGCGGCTCAGGGATTGTTGACCGGCTATTTTCTTGACGACGCGCAGCCGGACAAGTCCGAACCCGGCGGACGCAGCGTGACGCACGGCGTGACCAACGCTCCCGCAACCGGCTTCGTCACCAACTCCGCTGCCCGTTACCGCGCCGAGTGGAAGCACAAGCAGTATTTAACGAATGACGTGACGCTCACAGTCGATCTCAACAAGATGAGTGACGCCGAGGTGATGCACGACTATTTTCGCCAGGATTTCGACCACGACCGCGCACCTGATTCGGTGGCCGACATCACGAAAAGCGCGCCGGACTACACCCTGTCGTTTCTTGTCCGGCCGCAGTTCGACAAGTTTTTTACGGAGGTGGAGCGATTGCCGGAAGCCAAACTGGCGGTGGACCGGACACGACTGGGCAACACACCGCTCTTCTATGAAGGCGAAAGCAGCGTCGGGCAATACGACGATGTGGCTGGCCCAACAAACATTGTCGGCACGGGCGAGAGTCCGGATTTTGTGGGCAACGCCGTACGGGCGGACACGTTTCATCAGATTGTGATGCCGTCGATGTTGGGCGATTGGCTGTCGGTGGTTCCGCGTGCCGGAATTCGCGGGGACTACTATTCGCGCGCTCCCAGTGACGCCCCGGAGACGCAGAATGTCACCCGGGTCGTGTACGACCTGGGCGGAGAGACTTCGTTCAAGATCTCGCGGGAATGGGACAACGTGCACAGCGACTGGTTGCACATCGATGGGCTGCGGCATATCCTGCAGCCGTTCGCGGATTACCAGTGGATCCCGCGTCCCGACCGTGCAACCAACGACCTGTTTCAATTCGACTCCGTGCGCGATGTTACGCTGCTGGGGGGCGACAGCCTTTCCGTCACACGCTATTCGCCGCTGGAATTTCCAGCGAACAATTCGATCGACTCGATTACGGGCGAGGACACCGTTCGCTTCGGCCTGCGCCAGACATTGCAGACGCGCCGGGACAACCAGGCATGGAATCTGATCGATCTGACGGGCTGGACAGATTATGAAATCGAAAAAACGTCTGGCGAGACTGATTTTTCCGACTTTTTTGGCACCATGGAGTTTCGGCCCTACCGATGGCTTTCGTTGGACACGTTTGGCCGGTACCAAATCAATGGCGGTATCCTGCGCGAGTTCAACACCGCGCTGCGCCTGATCGATGCCGACCGCTGGACGTTGGGAGTGGGCACGAGATACCTGCGGGGTGATAGCAACCTCGTGAGTGTGGACTGGGCATACAAGCTGACGCGTCATTGGACAGCGCATCTGTACGAGCGGGTGGACCTTCAGGATGGCACGTGGGAGGAACAGGAGTACACCTTGCGTCAGGAAACACACGACTGGTACATTACCTATGGATTCCGGTATCTGGAACAGCGAAACATATCGGGGAGCCCGCCTAGTGAGATGACGGCGTTCTTCAGCCTGACGTTGAAGGCTTATCCGGAAGCAGTCGTGGCGGTGAACTGAGTGGAGAGGAAACAAGGACAGTATGCCGAAGATAAGCATAGTGGGAACAGGATACGTGGGTTTGGTGACCGGCGCCTGTTTCGCCGAAGTCGGCCATGAAGTGATCTGCGTGGATAACGACCTGAAGAAAGTCGAAGTGTTGCGGGCGGGGGGGATCCCCATTTACGAGCCGGGCCTGGAGGAAATCGTCAAACGCAATGTCGCCGCCGGGCGATTGCGCTTCACGGGCGAAATTGCCGACGGGGTGAAGAATTCCGAGGTGGTCTTCATCGCCGTACCGACGCCGCCCAATCCTGACGGCTCGGTGGACATGAGTTTTGTCGAGCGGGTGGCGCGGGAGATCGCCGGCACCATGACGGACTACAAGATTGTTGTGGACAAATCCACCGTGCCGGTCAAAACGGGCGAGAAAGTCGCCGAAACCATCAAACGCTACAACAAGCACAAGGTCGATTTCGATGTCGTCAGCAACCCCGAGTTCCTGCGGGAGGGTTGCGCCGTGCCAGACCTCATGCAACCGGACCGTATCGTGATCGGCGTCAGCGGCCTGAGGCCCGTCGTCAAGATGAAGGAGATTTATTCGCCGTTCCACGCGCCGATCATCATCACGGACATCAACAGCGCAGAACTGATCAAGCACGCCTGCAATTCATTCCTCGCGCTGAAAATCTCGTACGCCAATGCGCTGGCGGTAATCTGCGAGACCAGCGGCGCCAATATTTCCGACGTCGTCAACGGCATGGGTCTGGACAAACGCATCGGGCGGGCGTTTCTCAACGCCGGTCTCGGTTATGGCGGATCGTGTTTCCCGAAGGACCTGAGCGCCTTTATTCGCATCGCCGAAACGCTGGGCTACGATTTCCGCCTGCTCAAGGAAGTCCAGCAGATCAATGCGGACCAGATTCAGCACTTCCTGAAGAAAGTCCACGAGACATTATGGATTGTGAAGGACAAGACCCTTGGCGTCCTCGGACTGGCGTTCAAACCCAACACGGATGATATGCGGCTCGCGCCGTCGCTGGAGGTCATCCGGACCTTGCAGAAGGAAGGCGCAAAAATCCGCGCGTACGACCCCAAGGCGATGGACAAGGCGCGCGAGGTATTGCCGGGCGTGGAGTTTTGTGACAGTCCGTACACCGTGGCGACGGGAGCCGACGGACTCATCATTTGCACCGAATGGGACGAAATCCGTCAGCTTGACCTGGAAAAGCTGCGCGCCGTCATGAGCCAGCCGATCGTGTTGGACGGTCGCAACCTGTACGACCCGCAAAAGATGGCCGAGTTGGGTTTTGTCTACAAGAGCATCGGGAGGTGATCTGGGTTGCGGTGCAGCCATCCTGCTGCTGCATCTGTTTTCGCTGTTCAACGAGAGGGAAACCGGGCATACAATTCCTGACAAAGCCGCAGGCAAGGGAGAATAATAATGGACTACTTGGTCACAGGGGGAGCCGGGTTCATCGGTTCGAACATCGCTGAGCACCTGGTGGGGTTGCGACACCGTGTGCGCATCTTCGACAATTTTTCCAGCGGCAAGCGCGCCAACGTCCACACGTTCGCCGACAAGGTGGAGATTGTGGAGGGTGACTTACGCGATCCCAAAGCGGTGGCCCATGCGGTTAACGGTGTGCGGTTCGTGCTTCACCTGGGCGCGATGCCGAGTGTGATCCGCTCCGTGGAGGACCCACGGACAACGACCGAAGCCAACATTCTCGGCACGGTGAACCTGTTAATTGCCGCGCGGGACGCGGGTGTCCGGCGCGTGGTGTTCAGTTCCTCGTCGAGCGTATACGGCGATACGCCGACGCTGCCGAAACGCGAAGATATGCCGCCATCGCCATTGTCACCGTATGCCATCCACAAGATCACCGGCGAATACTACTGCACCATCTTTAGGCAATTGTACGGGTTGGAGACGGTCTCGCTCCGCTACTTCAACGTGTTTGGCCCGCGGCAGGACCCGCAATCGCAGTACGCGGCGGTTATCCCACGGTTCATCACCGCCATCCTGAGGGACCAATCACCGACAATCTACGGCGACGGAAAACAGACGCGCGACTTCTCCCACGTCGAAAACATCATTGAAGCCAACGTGCTCGCCTGTCAGGCCCCAAAGGAAGCGCTCGGGCAGGCCTTCAACATCGCCTGCGGCGGCCGGGTTTCGCTGTTGGATCTGGTGGACACGGTGAACAAAATCCTCGGCAAAACTGTTCAGCCGAAGTTTGACCCGCCGCGTCCCGGCGACATCCTCCACAGTCAGGCCGACATCTCGAAAGCCGAAAAACTCCTCGGGTGGAAACCTCGCGTTGGATTTCGCGAAGGCATCGAGAAAGCCGTCGCGTGGTACCAGCGACAAGGCTAGCACAACGTCGCCCACACTGCCGCACAGCGAAAATTCTCCGTGCAAAATTCTGGCGACGCGTGTATGTAGGCGGGGCGTTTGAATCATGAGCTTGTTCCGACCCAATTTCAAAGTGCCGGGCGTGGTCGAGACGGAGGACCTCGTCAAGCGCGCCGGCGCGAAACTGTTTTCGCGCGGGGCGAAAAATGGCGTCTCCGATAAGGTCTCGGATGCCGTCCGAGACGCGGCGACGAAGGATGCTGCGACAGTTTTGCAGGAACTGGGCACCTCGCCCACCGGATTGTCGGAGGAAACGGCGGCGGCGCGGCTGGAGCAATACGGGCCCAACGAAGTCGCGCAAGAGAAGCGGCACGGCTGGCTGGACCGTCTGTGGACCGCAGCGATCAACCCACTGGTGATTCTGCTGACCGTCCTCGCCATCCTGACCTTTGCAACGGCGGGAGACTCCAGCGATATTATCGGCGGAGTCGTGATGGTGGTGATGGTGTTGCTCGGCCTGTCTCTGCGGTTTATCCAGGAAACAAGGGCCGACAACGCCGCCGCCAAACTCAAGGCGATGATCAAGGTCACGGCCACCGCCATGCGCGACGGACAGCCGAAGGAAATCCCGCTGCGCGAAATCGTGCCGGGTGACGTGGTCAAGTTGTCGGCGGGCGACATGATTCCCGGTGATGTCCGTCTCATTTCCGCCAAGGACCTGTTCCTCATCCAGGCGACATTGACCGGCGAGTCGTTGCCGGTGGAAAAGACCGACGCGCGCGACACGCGTGACAAGGTATCTCCCATCGAGCGTATGAACCTTTGTTTCCTCGGCACGAGCGTCGAGAGCGGCTCGGCCACAGCGGTCATTGTCGCCACCGGCGCGCAAACCTATTTCGGAAAGATGGCGCGCAGCCTCATCGGGCAGCCGGTGGAAACGGCGTTCGACAAGGGCGTGAAGAAATTCACCTGGCTGATGATCCGGTTCATGGCCGTGATGGTGCCGCTGGTATTCTTCATCAACGGGCTGACGAAACACGACTGGAAGGAAGCGTTCTTCTTCGCGCTGGCGGTCGCGGTCGGCCTGACGCCCGAGATGCTGCCGATGATCGTATCGGTCTGCCTGTCCAAGGGTGGTCTCGCAATGTCGAAGAAGAAGGTTATCGTGAAGCGGCTCAATTCCATCCAGAATTTCGGCGCGATGGACGTGTTGTGCACGGACAAGACGGGCACGCTGACGATGGATCACGTCATCCTCGAGGTGTATTGCGACGTGTTCAAGAAGGAAAACGAGGACGTGCTGCACCATGCCTATCTCATCAGCCACTTTCAAACGGGTCTGAAGAACGTCCTCGACCGCGCCGTGCTGCAACACAAGGAACTTCGCGGTGAGCTCTCGCTCGATACGTACACCAAGGTCGACGAGCTTCCGTTTGATTTCTCCCGGCGCATGATGTCCGTGGCGGTCGAGGGGCCGGATGGCGCGCGGGAGTTGCTGACCAAGGGCGCGCCGGAGGCGGTCTTTGTCAAGTGCACGCACTTCGAGTACGACGGCGAGATTTTCCCGATGGAGCCGATTCTGGCCGATGATCTGATGGCGGAAGTCAACGACCTGAATTCTGATGGTTTCCGCGTCCTGGCCGTTGCGACCAAGAAGCTCGACAAGCGTGATTCGTACTCCAAAGCGGACGAATCGGAATTGGTCCTGACCGGTTATCTGGCGTTTCTGGATCCGCCGAAGGACACCGCCGGCAAAGCCATCACTGTATTGCGACAGCACGGCGTCACGGTCAAGGTCCTGACTGGTGACAACGATCTGGTTACTCGCAAGGTCTGCCGGGAAGTCGGGATCGACGCGGACAAGATTATTCTGGGCCGCGACGTTGAGACCATGACCGACCCGCAACTGATCGAGGCGGTGGAAACAACGGATGTCTTCGCCCGCCTGTCGCCGGCGCACAAGCAGCGCATCGTCAAAGCACTGCAAGGCAAAGGCCACGTCGTCGGGTTCATGGGCGACGGCATCAACGACGCCCCCGCGCTACGGGCCGCCGATGTTGGCGTGTCCGTGGACAACGCCGTGGACATCGCCAAGGAATCCGCCGATGTGATTCTGCTCGAAAAGAGTTTGATGGTGTTGGAGGAAGGAGTGCTGGAAGGCCGCAAGGTCTTCGTGAACATCCTCAAGTACATTCGCATGGGCGCGAGCTCGAACTTCGGGAACATGTTCAGTGTGATTGGCGCCAGCGCGTGGCTGCCGTACTTGCCGATGACGGGAATCCAGGTCCTGACCAACAATCTCCTGTACGACTTTTCGCAGGTGCCGATTCCCACCGACAATGTCGGACCGCAACAGATTGCCAAGCCGCGCCCGTGGCGCATTGGCGAGATTGCCAAATTCATTATCTTCATTGGCCCGATCAGTTCGATCTTCGATTACACCACGTACTCGATCATGTGGTTCTGGTTCAAATGCAATCAACTGAACCTGGCGCCGCCGCCGGAATTGGCCGCACGCTTCGCGCATGTGAATACTGCCGATGAGACCTATGCGGCTTCGTTGTTTCACACAGGCTGGTTTGTCGAATCGCTCATGACACAAACGCTGATTATCCACGTGATCCGAACCAATCAGATTCCCTTCATACAATCCCGGGCCAGTTGGCAATTGACGATGACGTCGCTGCTGATCATGGCGGTCGGGGCATGGCTGCCGTTTACAACGGTCGGGGCGAGCCTGGGAATGGTACCGCTGCCGCCGCTGTTTTGGCCGCTGTTGTTCCTGACCTTGCTGTGCTACGTCGCATTGACGCAAGTCATCAAGATGTGGCTGGTTCGCAAGCGCTGGGTCTAAAGAAACACAGCGTCTACGGGACCCCATCCCCCGGAAAGAGGTGAGGCCGAGGTTTGGGGCCTCGGCCTCTCTTTGTCGACTGGCGTGGAGAAGCGCCTTCGACGAGGTATGGTGTGGTATAGGGTGAATGTTAACTTAGCAGGGTCGGTGCCAACGGTGCCGACGGTGCCAAATGCGCCTAATCCGGGGTTTCTGAGGCCGATTTGTGCCGAAATGGACAAAAGAGGTGGTGGCATTCCCTCTCGGGGTCTCAGAATTGCACGTAAACGAGCGATCGAGAGGGCGCAACTTTGCGACTTGCGCGCTTGACGGGCTTCGGCGGTTTTCTATACGGTGGATGACTTAACGATGGGGGGATCAAGGACCAATGTCTGTTACGATTGAAAATGCCGCGCCGTGCCGCAAAAAGCTCCGTGTCGAGATCGCCGCCGAGCGTGTGGCCGGCACGCGGGCCGAGATTTTGCAGGAATTCCGCAAGGTAGCTACCATTCCAGGGTTTCGTCCTGGCAAAGCGCCCGAACCGATGGTGGAGAAACGGTATGCGGGCCAAATCGACGAGGAACTGCGCAAGCGGCTGATCCCCGAGAGCTATCGCGAGGCCCTAAGCGATCAGAATCTGAAGGTCGTCGGCTACCCCCAAATTGAGGGTGTCGAATACCAGCCCGGCCATCCACTGGTCTACACCGCCACGGTCGACACGGCCCCGGAATTCTCGTTGCCCGATTACAAGGGCATTCCGGTGAAGAAGAAGACGATTGCGGTGAAGGAGGAGGACGTTGAGAAATCGGTCGAAGTCTTGCGTGATCAGCAGGCGGATTTCGTCGACGTAGCTGGCCGCAGCCTCAAGACGGGCGACTTCGCCGTGGTCAATTACACCGGCGTGGCGGACGGCAAACCCATTAGCGAGCTGGCACCGGACGCCAAAGGGTTGGGGGAGAACAAAGACTTCTGGTTGCTGATGTCCTCGGATTCGTTCCTGCCGGGCTTTTGCGATCAGCTCCTTGGCGCCAACGCTGGTGAGAAGCGTCAGGTTCTGATTGATTTTCCCAAGGACTTTCCGCAACAAGCACTGGCCGGCAAAAAAGCGACCTACTTTGTCGATATTGTCGCCTTGAAGGAGAAGAAGCTGCCGGAACTCGGCGAGGAGTTCGCCAAGAAGCTCGGCATAGAAAGCCTCGCCAAGCTCAAAGAGAACGTCCGCAAAAGCCTTGAAGCTGAGGTGGAAGAACAGCAGGAGTCCGACGTGCGCCGCCAGATGGTCGAGCACCTCCTTTCCAGGGCCGAGTTTGAACTTCCCGAGTCGCTCGTCCAGCAGGAGACCCGCAGCATTATTTACGATGTCGTCCGCGAGAACAGCCTGCGCGGGGCGACCAAGGAACAGCTCGAAGAGAAGAAGAACGAGATTTACGGCTTTGCAGCCAAGAGCGCCAAGGACCGGTTGCGCACGTCGTTTATCCTCGACGCGATTGCCGCCGCCGAGAAGATCAAGGTGGACGAAGCCGAAGTCGAGGAGCGCATCCAACAGATGGCGCAACGTTCGCGCACGACGCCGGCGCGCCTGAAAGCCCAACTGGCCGAAAAAGGCGGTCTGGGCGAGGTTGAGGAACAAATCCTGGTCGGCAAGACCTTGGATTTCCTGGTGGACAGCGCCAAGGTCGAGGTCGTCAAGGATTCGTGACAGGGCCCGAGCGGAAGCCGGTTGCAGACGGCAAGAGAAGTGCTACTATTCAACCCTAAAGGAACGCACATGGACAAAGCCCAGATTCTAGTGCCGATGGTGGTGGAGCAAACCGGTCGTGGGGAGCGCGGGTATGACATCTATTCGCGGTTGCTTAAAGACCGCATCATTTTCATTGGGACGCCCATTGATGACAATGTCGCCAACCTCATCATCGCGCAGATGCTGTACCTGCAGTCCGAGGACCCGGCCAAGGACATCAATCTTTATGTCAACTCGCCGGGCGGTTCGGTCACGGCCGGACTGGCGATTTACGACACGATTCAATTTGTGAAGTGTGATGTGACGACCTACTGCGTCGGCCAGGCGGCGAGCATGGGCGCGGTGCTGCTGGCCGCCGGCACGAAGGGCAAGCGGTTCGCGCTGCCCAACGCGCGCATCATGATCCATCAACCGTGGGGCGGCGTGCAGGGTCAGGCCTCCGACATCAGCATCCAGGCCAAAGAAATTTTGCGGATGCGCGACCGCCTGAATGAAATCCTTTCGTTGCATACCGGCAAGCCGATTGACACCATTGCGAAGGACACGGACCGCGACTTCTTCATGTCTGCGGCGGAATCGCGCGATTATGGGCTTGTCGATGACGTGGTCAAGTCGCGACGCGATACCGAAAAGAAACCGGAGAAAACGGACTAGAAAATCTCATGGCTCGACCGACCAACCTGACGATGTGCAGCTTCTGTGGGAAAACCCACGGGGAAGTGCGCAAGCTCATCGCTGGTCCGGGCGTGTACATCTGCGACAACTGTATCACCGTCTGCAAGAGCATCCTTGACAAGGAACTCGGTCATTCGAAAGCCAAGGTCTCGTCCGGTTTCAAGCTGAACGTCCCAAAGCCGGCGGAGATCCGGCGCGAACTGGATCAGTATGTCGTCGGGCAGGAAGGCGCCAAGAAGAGCATTGCGGTGGCCGTTCACAACCATTACAAGCGCATTCAGCAGGACGGTGCGAGTTCTGACAAATCGGTCAAGCTGGACGAACACCGCGACGTGGAGATCGAGAAGAGCAACATTTTGTTGATTGGCCCGACCGGTTCCGGCAAGACACTGCTCGCGCGTACGCTCGCGCGTGTGCTCGACGTGCCGTTTTGCATTGCCGATGCCACCACGCTGACCGAGGCGGGCTACGTCGGCGAAGACGTCGAGAACATCATCCTCCGATTGTTGCAGAACGCCGATTACGATGTGAAGCGCACCGAGTTGGGCATCGTGTACATCGATGAAATCGACAAGATCGGGCGCAAGAGCGATTCGGCCAGCATCACCCGCGATGTCTCCGGCGAAGGGGTGCAGCAGGCGCTGCTGAAAATCCTCGAAGGCACAACCTGCAACGTCCCGCCGCAGGGCGGTCGCAAACACCCGCATCAGGAATATATCCAGGTCAACACCGAGCATATTCTGTTCATCTGCGGCGGCGCGTTTATCGGGTTGGACAAGATCGTCCAGCGCCGCATCGGCGGTCACGCGCTGGGATTCGGGAAAGAGGACGAGACGTTGGCCGTGTCGGATCGTGGCAGCATCAACGAGTACGTCGAGCCGGAAGACCTGCTGAAATTCGGGATGATCCCCGAGTTTGTGGGCCGGCTGCCGGTCGTTTCGGTGCTCCGCGAGCTGACCGAGCCGGAGTTGATCGCCATTCTCACCGACACGAAGAACGCGATGATCAAGCAGTACAGCAAGCTGTTCGCGATGGAAGGCGTGCACCTGAATTTCACCAAGGACGCGCTGCAGGCGTTGGCCGAGTCGGCCTTGAAGAAGGGCACGGGCGCGCGCGCGCTACGCTCCCTGCTGGAAAAGCTCATGCTCGATTTGATGTACGAGATCCCCTCGCGCGACGACATCGCCGAAGTCACCATCAACCGCGGCGTCGTCGACGGCAAACGCGAACCCCTGATCCGCAAGAAGCAGTCGAAAGACGCGGCGTAAGCAGTCTTAGGGCTGAAAGTAAACTGTTGCGGCAAGCCCGAGCGTCGCGATCAGTACCAAGGCTCCGATCCAAGCCAGAACATTTCCCACAATCAACTGGCGTCGTGCCGGGTTCCACATGCCGCCCGATACCACGCGTGCACGATGCCAATTCCAGAAGGCCAGAACAAGAAACGGAGCACCCACCAAGGGTACCAAGCTCGCCAAGCCATATCTCCGGCACCGAATCGAGCTGGCAATCATAACGACCTTGTTCATGGCGTGGTGTGCTGAAACTTCTTTTGCTGATCGCGGTCGATGCGTTTCAGTTCCTTGCTGAGCCCGCTCAGGACGAAGCTATTGGCGACGACCAGTGCTGTGACGACAATTATGAACGTCATAACGACGATCATGGCGCTGCCGCGTTCGTTCTTCATAGTGACCTCCCGGCGACAGCGGTAAACGTGAACAGCGGGTGCACAAGGACGGTCTTCTTTGGACTCGTGAGTTCCAATTCCCAACGCCAGGCGTCCACATGTTGGCGGGGATCGACAGACATCGTGGAAGCTTTCAACTGCTTGAGTGCGATGGTGCGGGTCCCCGCAACCTGTCGCCAGACCGTGCCATTTGCAAACACGTAATCGATTTCACCCGACGGCTGTGGAATCGCTACGCCGTTGTCGATCGCATGGGGTGGAGCGGTGGCGTCGCGGACATCGTCGCGCCAGCGTTCGCCCGCCCGCATGACCCGCACGATATCGTCGGCATTGCGGCGAAGATTGCGCGTGTACAAGTCGTATCGGTAATAGGCGGCAAACGACAAATCGATCACGACTGCGAGCACGGCGATGTAGACCAACATTTCGAGCAACATATAACCGCGTTCCGATTTCATCGTCCCACCGCCTCGCGCACGACGGGCGCGCCAAAGCGCATTTTCTCGGGTCGCCATTCCAATCGGAGGTTTGGACCGCGGACGGTCAACGTAAAATGGCCATTTGGTAGATACTTGGCCGATTCGGCGTGGACGGTGTACGGGCGTGAACCTTCGGGATAGTCTCGCCACTCACCCGCGGCGAGCACTTCCATTTCGCCATCCACGGCTTCCATCGCGACCGCGCGCCAGTAGTAAACGCGGCACATGTGTTGTTCGTCCACGAACGAGAAACCCAATGGCAGGAGAATTCCCACAGCGATGAACAGCGCCATCATCAACTCGACCATCATGGAACCGCGTTCGGTAGCTCTTTGGTTCACCATAGCGACAACTCCCACACAACGGAGGTCAATGCCTGAAACACGCCAATCGCGATCAAGGCGACGATACAGCCGTTGAGAACAATCAAGCTCGTCGTAAATGTTTGAGAAGCGACCTGCTCCGACTGATACGCTTTGGCGTCCAGCATGTCATGCCAGCCCGACAGCGCCGTCATGAACCCGCCTCGACCGTGCGCCGCATTGGCCAGCCGCCAACGAAACTCGCCGGTATCATCGAGGGCCGCTACCGCATCGGTCAGCGGAACCCCGTCGCGCAATCGCTGCACGACCTGCGCGCCGCGGTGGATAAACGCATTATTATCGGTGCTTTGGGCGGCGAGCATGACCGCCTGTTCTTCTGGCACATCCGCATCCAGCAACAACGCCAACATCGCCGAGAAATCCCGTTCCAACCGTTTCCGCCGCCACGGGAGCCGGTAAGTGGCGGCGTCGAGAAGTGGCTTCAGTAACGGACCCAGCCAGGGTATGCCACGAGGTCCGCAGGCGAAGGCGAGAAGCACAAGAAGGCTCAGAACCATCAGGCCCATCTGGGTCACACTTACGAGAAGGCGGTGCGCGATCAAGAGAGAGATAAGGCCCGGCAACGGTCTTCCTTGCAGAAGACCGGTAAATATCTCCTGAAATTTGGGGATAATTACTATCCATATGAACGGCCAGACCAAACCGCAGACGGGGTTCAACAGAAGCAACACGATGATCAGATAGTTTACTGCACTCAGGGTTTTTGATGATCCGCCAGCCAGGGTTTTGCGGCAGGCGGGCAGAACCTTGCGGATGTCGCCGATCTGTTCCCCGACAGAGAGCATCGCGACGATCTGTGGCGGCAAGAACCGCGGAACATTTTTCAACGCCTCGGACAGTCGTTGCCCTGTTTCTATGTAAGCCGCGAGCAAGTGAAATCGGACGCCGAGCGCTGTGTCGCGAGACCTGGCAATCTCGACGATCGTGACCTCCGGACTTTGGCCTTCGGTCAGACCTGTTTCGAGAAGGTCGATGAAAAAGCGCGCTTGTTGTTGGCGTCGCAAGGGAATGCCGAGAATGATCCACGCGATGCGAGCAATCAGAAACAGCAGGAACATCCACACTGCCACGTAGATCAGCATTGCCGGCAACACTTCTCGAAGAGGTGGTCTGTAGTGTGTGTAGTAGTAGTCGGGGTCAGGCCCGGCAAGGTTCAGAAGTATTGGGGTGACCGGTATCGTCAACATGACAGTGCTCAGGTAATCACATTGATCATGGGCAGAAAGTCTCCAATAATCGTCTGCACCAAAGTGTATATCTGGGTGAAGATCAGGAATCCCAGTACCAGAACCGACACCGGTAGGATCGCTTGCAGCAGGATTTCAGTGCGATACTCCGCGCGAGCGCGATAAATATCCGCCGCTCGCTTCAATCCCCCCGCCAAATCATCTCTGGCACTGGCAATCAGCCAGACGAACAGGGGTGGAAACTGCTTGGTTGGTGTCGCCATGCTGGCAAAATCGCCATGACCACTTGCCAGCCGGGCGCGCCATTCCGCAAGGTCACCACCCGCGCTTGTGTCTTGCTCCATCTGGCCGAGAAGGTCGATCGTTGTGTCCACGCTGCACCCACTCCTAAGCATGATCTCCATTGCGGATGCGATCTGCCACAAGGCTGCCTCGTGAAAGCCCGGCAGTCGCCAGCGTAGGAAAGACCTTAGCCGTGGTTGAATGGACGCGACAACGACAGCAACGCAGAGAATGGCCAGCAAGGCCGGCGGTAGCCATAGACCAATGGGTGTCATCCCCATGCTAAAAAGAGTGAAGGTCGGTACGCTATATCCCCAGTACAGCCCAGAATACACACTGCTCGACAGGCCGCGGAACAACAGCGCTAGAAACAGTGACAGCGCGAGCATGGCCACGAGAACGATTATCGGATAGACCATCAACCCTTTGAGCCGCGACCAGACCAAGCTGCTGGACTGATAATAATCCGCCACGAGGGTGAGCACGCCGGGCAGATCGTTGCTCTTCACGCCGACCTGGATCATTTGGATGTAGAAGGGCGGCAGTTTGCGGGAGACGAGAGCTTGTTGGATCGGGACACCATTGGCGAGGTCGGCACGGAGTTTTTCCAGTTCGTCGCGGAGTTCGCCGCGGCGCATGGAGGCGCAGAGCTGGCCGAGGGCGCTTTCCAGCGGGATACCGTCGCGGAGCATGGCGGCCAGTTGCTGGTTGAAGAAGGCGAATTCATCGAGTTTCATACGCCGAGAACCCTCCGGAGTTCTGCATCGTTGGTTGACCCGCGCTCGACGAGGGCGCGGCCTGCGGCTTCGAGCGAAATGGATGGCGCGATGGCGCTCGTATCCTGATTGCGGAGCCGTTCCCGCGTCGGCTCGTCCGGTTTGACCCATTCGAGCAGCGGCGCGCGGCCTTTGTAGCCCGTGCGCAAGCACGATTCGCAGCCGTCGCCGTGGCAGGTGGGGCAAAATCGGCGAATCAGCCGCTGGTTGATTACCAGTCCGACCACGGACGCGATGGCAAATCGGTCGGGGCACATGACCAAGAGCCGGTCGAACACGCCGCGGCACGAGCCGGCGTGGAGCGTGGAGATCACCAGATGGCCCGTGAGGGCGGCGCGCACGGCAATGTTGGCGGTTTCCTCGTCGCGGATTTCGCCGATGACGAGGACTTGCGGGTCCTGACGCAGCAGGTGACGGGCGGCCTTCGAGAAGGTCAACCCGCGCGCATCGCTGACTTCCGTCTGCATCACATCGGGGATAATCTGTTCAACGGGGTCTTCGACGGTGATGATATGGCGGCCGCCGAGTTCGACGAGATAGCGGAGACAGGCGTAAATCGTGGTCGTCTTACCGCTGCCCGCGGGTCCGGTCAGCAGAAGCAAGCCGGCGGTCTGCCGCAGGAACGTTTCCAATTCCACGCAAACGGTCTCGGGGAAATCCAATTCGCGCAGCGTGGGCGCCTCGGAATTGCTGAACAGTCGGAGGACGATCTTCTCGCCAGTGACGGTGGGGTAGGTGGCCACGCGAATATCGTGTTGGCTGCCGACCTCGGCCTTGTCGATTCGCCCGTCCTGCGGCAGCGAGTCCTGGTAGGTTTTTAGCCGGGCGAGAAACTTGATGCGGCCGAAGACGTGATCGGCGATGGTGGCGGGAAGTTCCGACGCAGGGGTCACGATGCCGTCGAGCCGAAACGCAACCTGCGCCGTGTCTCCGCGCTTCTGCAGGTGGATGTCGCTGGCGTTCGCGCGCTCGGCCTGCTGGATCAGGTTTTCCAACACCTTCGGTGCCGAAAGTTCTGACACGCTTACATTGTAACAATCTGGTTTTGGAAAAGCAAGTTTGCGATGGACGCGCGGGCATTGTATCGTCGGCGCGCATTGAGCCAGCAAACGACAGAGACCCTTCGACAAGCTCAGGGTGACAACCGGCAAGCGCCGCGGATGCCTGACGGCGTGTGGAATGCGTATTTGTTCCAGGTGTTCAATACGGTGTCGTTCACGATCGTGGTGAGCACGCCGATGATTCTGTATTTCAAGAAGCTGGGCGCATCGGCGACGGTACTGGGGATTGTCGTGGCGCTGCCGGCGCTGATGAACATCCTGCAAATCCCGGCGGCGCAATTCGTCGAGAAGATGGGGTATCGGGCGTTTGTGTTGTGGGGCTGGACCGTGCGGAGCGCGTTTGTTCTCGGAATCGTGGGTGTCGCGATGCTGCCGGGGAAAATCGACTCAGTAACGCGGGTTGCGCTGCTATTACTCCTGTTGTTCGCGTTCAACGCCTCCCGCGGCATCTCGCTGTGCGGGTATTTGCCGTGGATCACGCAGTGGATTCCCGAGGGAGTGCGGGGCCGCTACGTATCGCGCGATCAACTCTCGGCCGCGCTGGCGGCATTGGGGACGATGATCGTCTCGACGATTTACCTGCGAGCGCCCGAGATGAAGTTCGCCTACGGGCTGCTGTTCTTCGGGAGTTTCGTGACGATTCTGCTGAGCCTGTGGTTTCTGCGGCGGATCCCCGATGTGCCGGTGCCACCGATGGCCGCCAGCCCGGAACGTGTGCCGTACAAGGAAATGCTGTTCCACCCCCCGTTTTTCAAGTTGCTGGTCTACAATGCAGCGCTGTTGTTTTCGTTGGCGGGGGCGGGAGTGATTTGGATTCCGCTGCTCCGCGACAACTTCGCGGCCAGCGACTCGCTGATCCTGGGGATGATGGTGCTGTGGAACGCGGTGAGCGCGGCGTCGCTCTGGGGATTTGGTCATCTGGTGGACCGGGTCGGGAGCCGGCCGCTGCTGGGGATGGCGACGCTGATCCTCGTGGTGCACCTGAGCCTGTGGTGTTCGGTGGCGGCGCACGTGTTGCCGTTCAACCTCCTGGCAATCGTGCTGATTCAAACCACATCGGCCATCGGCGTATCGGCGTTCAACCTCGCCAACACCCGGCTGGTCATGGCGTCGGTGCCGTCGATGGGGCGAAGTCATTTCTTTGCGCTGTACACGGTCGTGACGAGCCTGGTATCCGGGATCTTCCCGATTTTCTGGGGGATCCTGCTCGATGCGCTGGCGGGTTGGGGCGGTTCGTGGTCGCGATGGCAATGGAACCAGTACAGCCTGTTGTACGCGGCGATGGTGGTCATCATGATCGTAGCGGTGGTGCTGCGAAACCGTCTCTCGGAAGCCCGCGCGATGACGACGGATGCCTTCTTGGGCGAACTGCTTGTCAAAACGCCGAGCCGCGCGATCAGCCGGTTGCTCCCGCGGCGTCCGGTGTCGTGACGCGAGGCTTGCCCCGGCGAGAGTTTTCGTTATTGTGTCAAACGGGATGATTGCACTTGTCGATTATGGGATGGGCAACCTACGGAGCGTGGAGAAAGCGCTGGCGCGGGTTGGGGCCGATGTGCGCATCGTCAGCGACGCCAAATCGGTTCTCGCGGCGGACGCGGTGGTGCTGCCGGGCGTCGGCGCGTTCGGGGATTGCATGGCGAATTTGGAGAAGGCGGGATTGACGGGTGTGATCCGCGATTTTATCGGCACGAAACGTCCGTTCCTCGGAATTTGCCTCGGGTTTCAAGCGCTATTCGAGACGAGCGAGGAAGCGGCGGGGGTGCGAGGGTTGGCGGTGTTCCCCGGCAGCGTGCCGCGGTTTGCGGCCAATGGCCTGAAGGTGCCGCACATGGGCTGGAACCAACTGCGGATCAAGAAACAGGCCTGCCCGCTGCTCGAAGGCGTTGCCGACGGCAGCCGCGTGTATTTTGTGCACAGCTATTACTGCAAGCCGAAAGAAGCATCGGTCGTTTGCGGCACGACGGAGTATGGCATCGAGTTTTGTTCGATGCTCTGGACGGAGAATGTGTACGCAACGCAGTTTCACCCCGAAAAATCGCAAGGGGTTGGATTGAAAATACTGGAAAATTTCGTCAGCTTGAGCGGGGCGAAGAAGAAACCCAACCACGCGTGAACACGAATCGAGGCGAATGACGACGCGACCGTTTCTGATTTTTCCCGCCATCGACCTGAAGGGCGGGAAGGTGGTGCGTTTGCAACAGGGGCGCGCCGAGGCGTCGACGGTGTACAGTGACGATCCGGGCGCGGTGGCGAAGCGCTGGGAGGACGACGGGGCGCGGTACCTGCACGTTGTCGATCTCGACGGCGCGTTTGAGGGCGAGCCGCGCAATTGGGACGGGGTGCGAGCCATCCTGCGGGCCGTGCAGATTCCGATACAACTGGGTGGGGGACTTCGTCGCCGCTCGCAAGTCGAGGAGGCGCTGCAAATGGGGGTCACCCGGGTGGTGCTGGGCACCAAGGCGTGCGACTCAACGGATTTTGTCAGCGCCCTGATCCAGGATTTTCACATGCGGATCATCGTGGGGATTGATGCGCGTGACGGGTTTGTCGCGGTGAAAGGGTGGACGGAGAAGACGAAGCTGACGGCGAATGAATTTGCCCAGCAGGTGGCCCGGCTTGGCGTCCAGAACATCATTTTCACGGATGTGTTAACGGACGGCATGTTGACGGGGCCGAATTACGGCGCCATTTCCTCGGTATGTGGTGCGGTAACCTGCAACGTGATCGCCAGCGGCGGGATCGGCGGTATCGAGGATGTTGTCCGCCTGCGACACCTCGCGGAACACCTTCCCAATCTCGTTGGCGTCGTCATCGGCAAAGCGCTTTATGACGGGCGGATTGATTTGAAGCAGTTGGAAGGGTAGGGGTCACCACTCATCGACTCCGCTCCGGGCCAAATCTCGAGGGCTTGTTGCCCAAATCGAATTTCGGTGATTTCCGTGTCGTGGCGTAACACCCGTGTCCCGTTAGCCGGGGCCACTTGTTTACCAATGCCCGGCCTGATGGCGGATGGAGAATTCCTGGTAGTGGGACTTGGGCAGTTCGGCGAGGAAGCGGGACGGACGCTGGAAACCGCCCGTATCGCCGCCGGTCATGCGGAAGACCGGGTACGTGAGATACAGTTCGTCCTTCGCCCGCGTCACGGCGACGTAAAACAACCGGCGTTCTTCCTCCTCACCTTCGAGGTTGTCGAGCGAACGCGCGAGCGGGAACATGCCGTCGCACAAGCCGATCACGAACACGGCGCGCCATTCCTGGCCTTTCGCCTGGTGGACGGTGCTGAGCCGGACGAACTCCTGCTCGTTTGACGCCAGCAACGACGCATCCTCGGCTTCGAGGTTGGTCAGCAACGCCAACTGGCTGAGGAAATCGTCGATGGTTTCAAACTGCATCGCGAACGAGGCGAGTTGATGCAAATCCTCCTCGCGGGACCGCGCATTCGGATATTTGACCTTGAGGTAGCTGGCGTAGAAGCCCTCGACGACCTGCTCGACCATCTCCGCCGCGCGTTTCGGTTCCATCTGGCGCAATTGATTCAACACCTGCGCCGCCTTCTTCCAGTCATCGACCGCTTTTTTCGGGATCGCCTCGCTCGTGAGCAGCAACGGTTTGCCGTCGGCCAGTACGGGATGAAACTTCTCCCAGAGTTTGTCGGCGGTCTTGGCGCCGATACCAGCGAGCAACTTGAGAATGCGCTTGAACGCCATCTCGTCGTGTGGATTGACGGCGACTTTCAGGAAACAACTCACGTCCTTCACATGCGCCTGCTCGAAGAACCGCAGTCCGCTGGTGATGACGTACGGGATGTTGCGACGCGTCAGTTCCATCTGCAATTCCATGGCGTGGTAATGCGCGCGATACAGCACGGCCATGTCGTTGAGCGGCACGCCTTCGTCGCGCAATTCCAGAATGCGCTGCGCCACGAATTGCGACTGCTGGTTGCTGTCGGGGCACGGGATGAGCCACGGCTTGGCGCCGCCGGAGCGCACCGCGGTGAGGTTCTTGGCAAATTGGCGGATGTTGGCCTTGATGGCGTCGTTGGCGAGCGCGAGGATGCTCGGCACGCTACGGTAGTTGACCTCGATTTTGAACGTGCGCGTGCTCGGGTACCGCTGCGGGAATCCCAGGATGTTGCGATAGTTGGCCCCGCGCCACGAATAAATCGATTGCGCATCGTCGCCGACGACCATCAAGTTGCGATGTACCATTGCGATGGTGTCGATCAGGTCTGCCTGGATCTTGTTGGTGTCCTGATACTCGTCGACCAACACATGCAGGAACTGTTCGCGGTAGTGCGCGGCGACGTCGCCATGCTCCTGAAACAACCGCAGCGTGTTGACGAGCAGATCGTCATAGTCCATCGCGTTGGCCTTGAGCTTGCGTTCGCGGTACACGTCGCGCAACGTTTTGACTGGCCCGGCCAGATGCGAAAAGTAATCGTACTGTTCGGCCAACACCTGCTCGATGGTGCGCTCGGTGTTCACCGCCAGCGAGTAAATCTCCGCCAATACGTCGCCTTTCGGAAAACGCTCCTGCTTCGTATCGATCCCCGCTTCTGCTACACACGCGTCGAGCATGTCCTTCGCGTCTTCGCGGTCGAGAATGGTGAAATCGTTGCCGAACCCGAGGAGCTTGGCGTGGCGGCGCAGGATTCGGTTGCCGACATGGTGGAATGTCCCGCCCCAAATCGCAGAGATATCCGTCGGAAGCAGGTTCTCCACGCGTCGCAGCATCTCTTTGGCGGCTTTGTTGGTAAACGTCAGGAGCAGGATCCGCCCCGGCGGCACACCGTGCTCGACCAACCACGCCACGCGATACGTGAGCGTGCGCGTCTTGCCACTGCCTGCGCCCGCGATGACCAGCATCGGTCCGGAATTGGCCGTATCATCGGCACCCGTGGCCGTCACGGCGGCGAACTGCTGATCGTTGAGTTCCGCGCGGTAGTCGATATGAAGATCCCGCGGCCCGTGCGCGGGCTTCAGAATGTACTCTGGAGCCATCGAGACAGTATTCGCCCGTTACCGCTTCATCGCCAGCGCGAATATCACGGCTGCCACCAAACTGAGAACCGCCAGCATCCCCGCTGGCATGAACCGCCGCTTCTTGGCGTAGCGAATGGCGAATAACACCAACAACAGAAGCGCGATGACCTCCGCCGCCACGAGATTGCTCTGCGAGCCACTCCACACGCCGAATCCGCAGACCAGCAGCACCAACCCGAAGCCAACACCCGAGATCAGCGACGCCTTGCTGCCGACACGGACGAACCCGGCGATGCCACCCAAAATCATGATCACGCCATACACCCACACCTCAATTGCCGTATTTTCCATGGTTGCCACCTTACCCGATGGGCAGCGACTTTGTCCAGAGTACGGGAAGGCTGGTGAGGAGCTTCTTTGCTTGCACAGTCGGAAGCCCTTCTGCTACAAATAAGGCACGAAACTTGCAGTAATTCGCCCGAGAACCAAGGAGAAGTTTCATGAGCATGGATAAAAAGAAGAGATTGTTGGCGTGCGTTTTCGTCGTGGGTCTGGTCCTTTTTGCACGCCAATCTTTCGCGCAAGAGCTGATTGCCCGAAGCCAATTGCGGCGCACCACGGACCCTTCGCCACGTGCGGCGCACGGATCGGTCCTCATGACGATCGACGCGAACGGCAAGCAGACTTTTCAGGTCGACGTCGTCGACTTGGGAGAAGCCAACTACGGTCCCTTCATTCGGGAGGAGCCGATTATCTCGACTAACATCCTCTTTACCTTGCCCTTGGCCCCATTGAACCGCACCAGCGTCACAGGGGGCGACTGGTCGCGCACGCTGCTTGGCCAGGGCCAGGCACCGGCTGACTTTACCAATGCCTTTGGAAGTCTGACAGAGCTAAGCAATAACATAGTCACTGTCGCCCAGCCGGGCATCCCCTTTGTCACCACGATCTTCACAAATATCACCGGCGGCGTGACCAATATTTCCATGGGCGTGACCAACATCGTCGGGTCCGTGACGAACATTATCAATGGCATCGTAATTCCTAACCCGGGTCAAACCGGTGAAATTTTCTCCGTACTCTGGGCGCCCTTGTACGAATTGACTGCCAACCCGGGCGCACTGAGCTATCACCGAAATGCCAAACTTGTGGCTATTGGGGACGCCAGTCCGCACGCGAAGGGGACTGTAAATATCAGCTTCGCTGGAACCACCGGTCGTTCCGTGTTCGACGTGCGTGCGGTGAATCTGACGAAGGGTCAACAATACACCCTTTTCGTTGCTGATAGGACTAACCAAGACCTGTATGTCATGATCCCAGTCGATACGATGACGCAGATCAATCTCGGTTCCACCGCCACGCTGGTGCGCGACACCCAATTCGCTGACCCACTGCCACAACAGGCTCGGGACATCGGCGACCTCTCGGGGCGTGTTGTGCAAATTCGCGATGCGTTTGACGTCGTCCATTTGCAAGGCGTCATGCCGTAATCCGTCACGGGATTCCTTTCCGTCTGAGGCAGGGTGGCCCAACTTCCGGGCCGCCCTGTTCATTTCCTCGATGGGCGCGGTTTCGTCTCATCGAAATATCCTCGACATGCCCGCCGGGAAAATGGTTTGCTCAGTGCGGAGTATTCAAGGAAGACATCATGACCGATTTCCGGATTCTGGCGACCGTTCTGCTCACTGGGTTTCTCAGCTGCCGCTGTGACGCCGTCACGAACAACGTCGTGCCGACCCGGCTCTACGGCTTCACCGGCGGCGCCGATGGCGGAATCCCGGAATCCTGGCTCATCCAGGCCAGCGACGGGAATTTCTACGGGACAACGTCGCAAGGCGGCGCCAACAACACCGGTACCGTGTTCCGGATGAACTTGGGCGTGACGAATATCGTCGGGACTGTAACGAACATTGCGACGATGACGACCTTGTACAGCTTCACGGGTGGCGATGACGGAGCCACCCCGATCGCCGGACTCTTCCAAGGCAGCGACAGCAATTTCTACGGTATGACGACGCGCGGCGGCGTCAATGACACGGGCACGGTGTTCCAAATCACTTCGGCCGGGACATTGACCACCCTGCACAGCTTTACCGGCGGCGCCGACGGCGGCTATCCGCTGGGAGGGCTCATCCAGGGCAGTGACGGGAATTTCTATGGGACGACGTCCCAAGGGGGCGCCAACAATACCGGCACCGTCTTCCAGATCACCTCGGCCGGGACACTCACCACGCTGTATTCCTTTCTCGGCGGCACCAATGGCGCCATCCCGGAAGCCGGGCTTGTTCAGGCCACGGACGGCAACTTCTATGGAACAACCTCGATCGGCGGCTCCAACACCTACGGCACGGTGTTTTCCATCAGATCGAATGGCGCGTTCACGTCGGTCTATCAATTCAACAAGGCCGACGGCAGATACCCCGGCGCGGCACTCATCCAATCCACCTCCGCCGATGGCTATTTCTTCGGGACAACCCGCCTCGGCGGAGCGGGTGGCGACGGAACCGCGTTCAAGGTCAGTTCGCAAGGGACGTTTACCACGCTCTTCGACTTCGGCGGGTCGAACGGCAGAAGGCCCGGTTCCTCCCTCCTGCAAGCCCAGGACGGCTTGTTTTACGGCACGACCTTCCTCGGCGGGTACAGGTACGGCACGCTCTTTCAGATGGACTCGAATGGCGTGTTCCGAACATTGGACAGTTTCCTCGGCGACATTAATGGCGGCGTCCCCTACGCGGCCCTCGTCCAGGGCACCGACAAGTATTTCTACGGGACGACGGGTTACGGCGGGCCCGGCCTTCATGGCACGGTGTTCCGATTCACGGCGTTTCCGGGCGGAACCTATACCGGTCTCGCCACGCAAACCAACGCCCTCTCTGCGGCCAGCTCTGGCTTTCTCAATCTCAACGTGCGGTTCACAGGATATTTTACGGCCAAACTCACGATGGGCAATACGTCGTCCACGTTCCATGGAACACTGGATCCTTCGGGCATCACCACGAACCTCGTCCCCCCCAACGGCCAAAACCCACTCCAGCTTATATTCCAATTGAATGACGTCGGCGGCGGGACCAACCAACTCGACGGCACCATCTCAAACGCGGTGTTCACGTCCGAATTCCTGACGGACGCCGCTGGCGTGTTTGCCAACACGAATCCCTGCCCTCAGTTCGGCCACTTTACCTTCATCATCGCCCCAGCCAACACCAACGACACCACAGTCCCTCAAGGTTTCGGCTACGGAACGTTGACCGTGGCGAAACTCGGCCACCTGCACTTAACCGGTGTTCTCGGGGATGGAACTCCGTTCCATGCGGGCGGTCCCATTTCCGGGATCGGCACCTTCCCGATCTACGACCTCCCGTACAACGGAAAACCCGGCTCCGTCCTCGGTTGGGTCACATTCCCCGCCACCAATGCATTCACCGCCACATTGGATTGGTTCAAACCCGCAATGCCAAACAACCGCTTTTACCCTGACGAGTTCACGACCATGCCCACACTACAGGGCGCCGCCTACATCACGCCGGCGAAGACGAACGGCCTGACCGTCGCCGGCACCGCCCGGGTCACCCTCGGCGGCGGCAACCTGTCGAGCAACCTTGTGAAAGACGTGGTCATCGACTCCAATGGTGTCGTCACCGTCACGAATCCCGGTCCCGACAATCTGGCGTTGTCGATTACGCCGTCGTCCGGCCTGTTCCGCGGCAGCTTCTTCAACTCGGCGATCAAGCTGACCCCGGTGTTCACCGGATACCTCCTCCAGAGCAACCAGTCCGGCGCGGGCCTCTTCTTCGGGACCAATCAGACCGGCTACATCCTCATCCAGCCCACTCCCTGATCCGACCCGTCCGGAACTGCAACGAACCCAACGCCGTGACACGCGTCTGATCACCACAAGCCACTGTCCCTCAAGTGAAGCCATACGCCATCGTCGAAATGCCATGCAACGGGGGCGAGCGGTTCGCGTCATGCCAGCCGAATGGACGGATCCGGCTGACGGAGCACGTGTATTGAGACTGGTTCCGGGGCGGACGGCTTACACGCGGATCGCAATGCTGACGCCGCTCGGTGCGACTGCGCGGTTGGTGCCGCAGGAAGCACCCGAATGCCCAAACGCTGATCCTAGAGGGGTTCCGCCACAAGATCGTCACGGAAATCTCTTGCAGTCGTGATGCCCACAGGCGTATAAGATAGCTATCATCTCGTTTCTGGGGTCGCTTCCCGACTCCAGCGCGTTCCGTCTGCACGAGGTTGCGAATTCGTTGCGAGCTGACTCTTGAAGCATTCTATGAAGAAGCGGAAGTTTTGGGGATGGGCCAAATCACCGATTCTCGGAGCGCTCCTTTCCATTGCAAGCGTCTGGGGGTTACTTGTTTTCACAACACCTGCCTGGGCAGCGGAAAGGCAGGTGCTACGTGGTCACATCCCAGAGGCTGTGACGGAATTGAATCTGCAACCGGTGGGGCGACTTCCCAGCACGAATCGCTTACATGTGGCCATTGGGCTGCCGTTGCGCAATCAAGACGCACTTGGCGCCCTGATCAAGCAGATTTACGACCCGGCAAGCCCCCAGTACCACCAGTATCTGACGCCGGAACAGTTCACGGAGAAGTTTGGCCCGACGAAGGACGATTACGCTGCGGTCATGGACTTCGCAACGGCAAACCGTCTCGCCGTGACCACGACATTTCGCAATCGCGCACTACTCGATGTGGAGGGAACCGTTGCGGACGTTGAGAAGGTTCTCCATTTGACGATGCGCCTGTACAGGCATCCGACGGAGGCACGCATGTTCTATGCGCCGGACACGGAACCGTCCCTCGATCTGGCTGTCTCGGTCCTGCACGTCGGCGGTCTGGACAACTACTCGATACCGTGCCCGAATTTCAGACGGAAGCAGCCCGGCGCGGTGCCCAATATTACCCCCAATGCCGGCTCGGGGCCGGGCGGTTCGTACATGGGAAACGATTTCCGGGCCGCGTACGTTCCGGGAGTGCAACTTACCGGTGCGGGACAAGCGGTTGGTCTGTTGGAGTTTGATGGCTATTACACAAACGACATCACCTACTACGAAGCTACGAACGGGTTGCCGAATGTCACGCTGACGAACGTGCTGATCGATGGGGCCACCGGAAGCCCTAGTGGCTACGGCGGAGAAGTCGAAGACTCCCTGGACATTGAAATGGTCATCTCCATGGCACCGGGAGTGTCCGAGGTCGTCCTCTATATGGCCCCCAACCCCAGCCCGTGGGAAGACCTTATGTGCCAGATGGCCAACGACAATCTGGCCAAGCAAATCAGTTGCTCGTGGAGCAGCGGTGGTCCTGACCCGACCGCCGAGCAAGCTCTTGTGCAAATGGCCGCGCAAGGGCAGTCCTTTTTCACCGCGTCCGGCGACGACGATGCATACGGCGTCGCTGGATACACTGGGTCAATTCCCTTTCCGTCCGATAGCACGAACATCACGTCGGTCGGCGGGACGACATTGTCGACAACGGGTCCGGGCGGCTCCTACGTTTCGGAGACTGTCTGGAATGAGGGGTGTAGCGACTACTACCGTGGCGGCATCGGCAGCGGCGGCGGGATCAGCACGAACTACTCGATCCCGCCCTGGCAACAGGGCGTCAGCATGGCGTTGAACCAGGGATCGACGACCATGCGCAACATTCCGGACGTGGCCCTGACCGCTGGCAATATTTACGTTCGGGTTGACGGTGGTGACGAAGATCTTAGCGGCACGAGTTTCGCGGCACCACTGTGGGCGGGCCTCACGGCGCTGGTGAACGAGCAGGGCGCGCTGAATGGTCGCAACCCGGTCGGTTTCCTCAACCCGGCTTTGTATGCCATCGGCGAGGGAATAAACTATACCGCCTGTTTTCACGATATCACCACTGGCAGCAACGGGTGGTACTGCTCCGCAGATCTGGTCAGCACCAACTTCCTCTCCGTTACCGGCTACGACCTCTGCACCGGCTGGGGCACACCGACCGGTTCGAACTTGATCAATGCCCTGGTCGGCAACTGTGGGCCGTATAGCATCACCACCAGCAATTCGCCTGGCGGTGGTGGTTCGACCAGCGGCGGCGGGACGGTGGCTTGTGGCTCCAACGTGACGGTCTGCTCGATGGCCAACGCCTGCTACAGCTTTGTGAACTGGACTGACCAGAACAGCAACGTCGTCAGCACCTCGGCCTGCTACACGTTCACGGCGGCCACCAATGTGACCTTGGTGGCCAACTTTACGCCGATCATTTCCTGCACGATCACCACCAGCAATTCGCCTGGCGGTGGCGGTTCCGCCAGCGGCGGGGGGACGGGGGCTTGTGGCTCCAATGTGAGGGTGTGCGCAACGCCCGACGCCGGCTACAGCTTTCTGAACTGGACGCTAAGCGGCAACGTGGTCACCAACTCGGCCTGTTACACCTTCGAGTCGCCCAGCAATGAAACCTTGGTGGCCAACTTTACGCCGTGTAGCGTGAGCACGAGCAGTTCACCCGCCAATGGTGGTGCCACCAGCGGCGGTGGCCCGTATGCCTGTGGCTCGCAGGTGACAGTCTGTGCGACGACCAATTCCTGTTATCGCTTCGTGAATTGGACCGACCAGAACAGCAACGTCGTCAGCGCCTCGGCCTGCTGCAGCCTCACGGTGACGGGCAACGAGACCTTGGTGGCCAACTTCGCGCTGATCACCTACACGGTCAGCACCAGTTCGTCACCGCCCGCCGACGGCTTCGCCAGCGGCGGTGGCACGTATACCTGTGGCTCGAACGTGACGGTGTGCGCGACGACCAACGCGTGCTCCAGCTTCCTAAACTGGACGGTTAACAGCAACGTCGTCAGCACCTCGGCCTGCTACACGTTCACGGTGGTCACCAGTGTAACCTTGGTGGCCAACTTTGCGCTGAGCAGCGGCAACTACACGAGTCTTTACTCCTTTGGCAGCTTTCCCTACGGTGAGTACGATGGGCAAAATCCACGGGCCGGGCTGGTGCAGGGCAGCGACGACAATTTCTACGGGACGGCCTCCTACGGCGGGGCGAACGTCTCCAATGGCTGCAATTGCGGTACGGTCTTTCGGATCAGTCCCAGCGGCAACTACACGAGTCTTTACTCCTTTGGCAGCTCCCCCCACGGTGAGTATGATGGGCAGAATCCACAGGCCGGGCTGGTGCAGGGCAGCGATGGCAATTTCTACGGGACGACGTTCGACGGCGGGCCGTATTTGGACGGAAACATCTTTCGGATCAGTCCCAGCGGCAACTATACGAGTCTCTACTGGTTTGGCAGCTCCCCCAATGATGGGAGCAATCCGTGGGCCGGGCTCGTGCAGGGCCGCGACGGCAATTTCTACGGGACGGCCTCTGACGGCGGGGTGAGCAACAACGGCACCGTGTTTCGGATCAGTCCCAGCGGCAGCTACACGAGTCTTTACTGGTTTGGCAGCTCCCCCAACGATGGGAGCAATCCGTGGGCCGGGCTGGTGCAGGGCCGCGACAGCAGTTTCTACGGGACGGCCAGCGGGGGCGGGGCGAGCAACAACGGCACTGTGTTTCGGATCAGTCCCAGCGGCAACTACACGAGTCTTTACTCCTTTGGCAGCCAACCCAACGATGGATTCGAGCCGGAGGCTGGTCTTGTTCAGGGCAGCGACGGCAATTTCTACGGGACGACCTTCGACGGCGGGAGGTACGGCAACGGCACCGTGTTTCGGATCACTGCCAGCGGGAGTCTGACGAGTCTTTGGTCCTTCACCGGCGGCTGCGATGGGGGAAATCCAAGGGCCGGTCTTGTTCAGGGCAGCGACGGCAACTTCTACGGCACGGCTTCGCTGGGCGGGTTGGGCGGCGGCACCGTGTTTCGAATCACTGCCAGCGGGAGTCTGACGACTCTCTACTACTTTGGCAGCTCCGGTTTCGTTCAAGGCAGCGACGGCAATTTCTACGGGACGACCGCCAGCGGCGGGACGAACTACGACGGTTCCGTGTTCAAATTGACTCTTCCCCTCAGCCCGCCACCCAATCAAATTTCTGGAGTCCAGTTGGCGGGCACGAACGCTGTCATCACGATCCCGTCCATAGCGGGTGAGACCTATCAGTTGCAGTACCGCAGTTCGATGACCACTGGAAGCTGGTCGAATGTCCCCGGCGTATCCATCACCAACAGTATTGGCAGTCTCCTGACGTTGACCAACTTCGCCGGAGCAAATCAGCCGCAAGGGTTCTATCGGTTCGCCATTACGCCATAGGAATTGAGCATGAGGAGCACAGTCGTCGGGACGAAACGGCGACGGAACAACAACCGAAGCCGCTCGTGGCGAGGAGCACTCGCGACGAGCCGCGTTCACGACTCGGTGAACCACCCCCGGGCTGCGCTCCCAGCCTTGGCAGGCTATCAGCCGATGACGCAAGTCTGAGCGACCAGGCCGTCATTTTTCAAGAAGCCGCAGATTTCTTGTGCCATTGACAAGGATTGTGGTGTCCCATATCGTAGCGGTGAAAATGTGATGGTAGCGACTGTCGATACAACGATACCGGTGGATCTGCGGCAACTGCTTCAGCAGACGGGACTTTTCACGGACACGCAGATTTCCGAGGCGCTCTCGGCCCCGCAATCCGCTGCGCAACCGCTGATTGTGACGCTGGTGAAATCGGGAGTCGCTCCGGAAGACAAGCTGCTCCAGGCTCTGGCCCAGGCGCTGCATTTGCCGTTCACGCGGATCACCGAGAAAGAGATCGATGCGGTCGTGCGGCAGAAGGTCCCGACCAAGGTGGTGTTCCAGCACAACGTCATGCCGATGCGCGCCGAGAACGGGACGTTACTGGTCGCCGCCCATGATCCATTTGATCTTACGATGCTCGAAGCCGTCCGGCTCGTGACGAAATCGCGGGTCCAGGTGGCCTTGTCCACGCAAGCCGACATCGCCAAGGCCTTGAAACGGTATTACGGCGTCGGCGCGGAGACACTGGACGAACTGTTGCAGAAGAACGTGCTGGACATCGACGACATCGCCGAGGTGACGAAGGACGATCTGGAAAGCGGTGACCAAGAGGCGAGCGTCGTCAAGTTTGTAAACCAGATTATCGGGGAGGCGTACAAGGAGCGGGCGACAGACATTCACATGGAACCGATGGAGAACGACCTGCGGATCCGCTACCGCGTGGATGGCGTGCTGCACCAGACGCCCGTGCCGCCGCACCTGAAACGGTTCCAGGCCGCGATCATTTCCCGCATCAAGGTCATGTCCAACATGGACATTGCCGAACGCCGCCTCCCGCAGGACGGTCGCATCAACGTCCGCAGCAGCGGCGCGGAAATCGACGTGCGTGTCTCGACCATCCCGACGGCCTATGGGGAAAGCGTCAGCTTGCGGTTGCTGACGCGCAGCAACATTTTTCTCGGACTCGAGAGTTTGGGTCTGAACAAAGACGAGGAGAAGATCGTCCGCAAGCTGATTGATATGCCGCACGGAATCATCCTCGTCACGGGGCCAACCGGTTCGGGCAAGTCCACGTCCCTGTACGCGTTTCTGAGCACGATCAACTCGATTGACCAACGAATCATCACCATCGAGGAACCTGTCGAATACGAACTGCCCGGCGTGAACCAGATTTCAGTGAAGTCCGAGATCGGTCTGACATTTGCCAGCGGACTGCGCCACATTTTGCGGCAGGACCCCGATGTGATCATGGTGGGTGAAGTGCGCGACCTGGAAACGGCGGAGATCGCCATTCGCGCGGCGCTGACGGGGCACCTGGTGTTCTCCACGCTCCACACGAATGACGCGCCCGGCGCGATCACGCGATTGATCGATATGGGCATCGAGCCGTTTCTGGTGAGTTCTTCGGTCGAAGCGCTGATTGCCCAGCGCCTGATCCGCACCAACTGCAAGGCGTGCAAGGAGGAGTATAAACCCGGGCTCGAATTTCTCCGCGAAGTCGGGTTTCCGGCCCAGGACATCGGCAAGGTGAAGTTCTATCGCGGACGGGGCTGCGAAGAGTGCCGGTTTACCGGATTCAAGGGGCGCTCGGCCATCTATGAAATCCTGGTGATGTCGGAGGCGTTGCGGCCGCTGATCATTGAACGCGCCTCATCGAGCGCCATCAAGCAATTGGCGATTAGCCAGGGGATGAAGACCCTGCGTGATGACGGCTGGGACAAGGTCCGCCTGGGGCAGACGACGGTGGAAGAAATCGCCCGCGTCACCCAGGAAGATGAAGAACTGGCCGGCACGTGAGTCGACCGCCGTTGGCCAATGCGGGGCGGAAGGTGGTGCACCACGTGCTTTTGGGATTGAGCACCACGTGGAACAAAGTATCCTGTTCGGTGTCGAACTAACGGCCATCACATGCCGATGTTCCAATATAAAGCCAAGACGCGCACGGGCGAACTGGTGAACGGATCCCTTGCCGCCGGGGACCGGCGCGCGGCGTTGGCCGAGTTGACCAAGCTGGGGTTCTTTCCGCTGGCGGTCGATTCGGCCGAGGCGGACCAGCGAGCCCAGGATCAGGCCAACCGGATCGGCAAACGGGTCAAATCCCGTGATATCCTCATGTTCACCCAGCAACTGTCCAGTCTTCTGAAATCGGGGATGTCGCTGAGCCAGGCGCTGGGCACACTGGAACGACGGTCCCAAAAGAGGGCCTTGGGGGCCATCCTGAGCGAATTACGGAACGGCATTGTCCAAGGCGAGAGCCTGTCCGATTCCCTGTCGAAACATCCCCGGGTGTTCTCCCGGTTTTTTGTGAACCTGATCAAGGCGGGTGAAGCCAGTGGTTCTCTGGATGAAGTGCTGTTGCGGCTGGGTAAACACCAGGAGCAGATGGCCGAGTTGCGCGAGAAAGTCATCGGCGCCCTGATTTACCCACTAATTATCGTCGCAGTGGGCATTTGCACGATCATTTTCTTTATGCTGGTGATGGTGCCGAAGTTTTCGATGATGTTCAAGGAAATGGGCACCACCATGCCGTTGCCGACTCGGATTCTCATCGGGCTCAGCGACAAATTTGTGTCGTACTGGTGGATTGGCGTCGTATTGGTTGTTGCCGGGGTGACAGTCTATCGGATTCGGGCGCGAACCCCGGAGGGGAAGCTGGCGATCGATGTCCTGAAGCTGCGGCTGCCGGTGCTCGGTCTCATCCTGATGGCCAACGCGCTGGCCCAGTTTGCCCGGACCCTGGCGACGCTCCTGGAAAACGGCGTGCCCGTGCTCACGGCACTGCAGATTGTCGAAGACACCATGACCAACCGCGTCATCGCGAACGAGATTCGCGAGGCCCGCACCCGGGTGACCGACGGCACGAGCATCAGCCAGCCGCTCAGCAAAGGCAAAGTGTTCCCGCCACTGTTGATCGACATGCTGGCCGTCGGGGAAGAGAGCGGCGCGGTCGTGCCCGCGCTCAAGAACATCGCGGACGCTTACGAACAGGAACTCTCGCGGATGCTGAAGATTTTTACGACAATGCTCGAACCCGTGATTATCATTATCATGGCGGTGGTCGTCGGTGGTATCGTCATGAGCATATTGATGGCGGTATTCTCCATCACGTCAGGAATCGGCAAGTAAGATTGAGGAGACGACAATGAACAACAGACCCCAGCACAACCGTAGCGCCGAGGCGGGTTTTACGCTCCTCGAGATCCTTCTGGTGGTGATTATCATCAGCATGCTCGTCGGCGTGGCGGTGGTGAATCTGGCTCCCAAGATCGGGGAATCCAGGATTACGGCGGCCCGGGATCAAATCCACAACTTTGCGTCGGCGCTCGATTTGTATTATTTGGACAGCGGGATCTATCCCACCACGGAGCAGGGGCTGAACGCGTTGATCGTTGCGCCGACGAGTGCGCCGGTGCCGGGCAATTGGAAGGGGCCCTATCTGAATCCAGCGGTCATCCGGAAGGATCCGTGGAACCACGATTACATTTACCAGAATCCGGGCACCCATAACCCAACCGGCTACGACCTGCTCTCGCCCGGTCCCGACGGCATCCCGGGGAACGAAGATGATATTGGCAACTGGCAATGACGCGCATTCTGGCGAAGCCGGCTTCACCCTGATCGAGTTGAGCATCGCGGTGTTCATCATCGCCATCATCATCGCGGTCACGATCCCCAGTTTCGTGCACTCGTATAACTCCGAGGTCCTGAATGCGATGGGCCGCACGATCGCAACGAGTTGCGAGTTCGCCAAGCTCAATGCCGTGCTGCACCAGCAAAAGGTCGGCTACTACATTGACATGGACCGCCAGACGATCTGGCTGATGCAAGCCGCCACCAACGATACGGCCGACGGTTCCTCGAGCGAAGGGGATGTTCTCAAGTCGATCCCGATGCCTTCCCGCATCGGGCTGTCCTCGGCCCAACTGGGGGAACTCATGCCCCAGGGCCGCGGGCAGGTCGAGGCCACGTTTTACCCGAACGGCACGTGCGACGCCTTTGCCGTGACGCTCCATGGCGTGGAAAAGGGGAGTGGCCTGGAAGTGATCGTCGATCCCGTGACGTGCCGGGGCATGTTGTGGCCTCTTAAACTATGAAATCCGTTCGTCAACGCCGCCTGACGACACCCCGACAGGACGAAGCCGGCTTCCTCCTGCTGGAGGTGCTGTTCGCGGTGTTTATCCTGGCAATCTGTGTGTTCGGGCTTATTGAATGCTTGAGCCGCTGTATCGCCGCCGCGCGCTCCGTCCAAAGTTACACCGTGTGCGACATCCTCCTGGCCAACAAGAGTTACGAGTTCCGCACGGAACGGCCCACGGACATTCTCGATCAACAGGGCACGTTCGATGATTACCCGGGCTACTCGTGGACGCGGAAATTTGACGGCACCGACATCGAGGGCATGTGGCAGCAGACGATCACTGTGTACTGGTACGAGCGTGGAACAGAAGTCAGTGAGTCGATCGTCGAGTACCGGTACCTGCCCGATAAAGAACATTGAGCATGCCCTCCCGCCATTCACACCGATCACAGTCCGGCTTCACGCTGCTGGAAGTCTTGCTGGCCGTCGCCATTCTCGGCATGCTGATGACCGCCGTATACAGCACGTGGAGCGCGGCGCTAAACTCCTGGCGGCGCGGCAGCGACGTCAGCGAAGCCTTCCAACGCGAGCGCGTCGTGATGGATGCGCTGATGGAACTGACGAAGTCCGCGGTTTTCTTTGCGCCCTCCGCCTCGCTGTACGCCTTCATCGCCACCAAGAACCCCGGTCTCGGCGACAGCATCAGTTTTGTCACCGCTTCGGACGCGTATCTCCCGCCGAGCGAAACCATATCGGCCGGCATGCGGCGCGTGATCATTTCCCTGGAGCAGGACCAGTATCGGCGCACCTACCTGGCGATTGTGAATGAACCGGCCTTGCGCCCGGACGACGACAAGACACTCGCGCCCCCGCAGGCTCACGTGATTTCGATGGATGTCAGCGCGTTCACCGTTCGTTACCGTGACCCGCGGGACGGGAGTTGGTCTGACAAGTGGGAAGAGGATCAGTTCCCGCCGTCGGCCGTCGAGTACACCGTGGCGTTTGGCGAGCGGGATGGCCGCGTTCCCCCCGTCGTCGTCACACGGGCGGTGGACATTCCGGTGGCGGCGTTCGTCGCCGCCGGGGGGATGCCCATTCCCGGCCTGATGGGTGCCGGCGCCAGCACGACCAATCATGTGCCGACGCCCTCCTTCGGCGCGTCGACGGGAGGAACACCACAAACGCAATGAGCCGGCACGCTCCAGGAATCCGTCGCCTCGAAGATCGGCGAGGGGTGGCCATCGTCATCGTCCTGTGGGTGGTCATGGTATTGTCCTTGCTGATTAGCGGGTTTGCCTTCACCATGCACGTCGAAACGCAGATTGCCTCCTACGCGCGCAAGGAGCTGAAGGCGGAGATGCTGGCACGTTCGGGAATTGAAGTGGCGAAGATGCAATTGCTGCTGCACCAGCAATCGGCGGCGGATGCCGGCTACGATGCGCTCAACCAGGACTGGGCGACCAACGAAGAACTGTACGTGAACCATGAACTCGGCGATGGAGTGTTCAATGTGAAGATCACGGACGAAGAGTCCAAGATGCCGATCAACACGGCCTCCGAACTGCAATTGGAGCGGTTGATGACGTTGCTCAGCGTCGATCCATCGGATGGCGACATCATCGCCGATTCCATTCTCGATTGGATCGGTCCCGGTGAACTCACCCGCCTGAACGGGGCGAAGTCGGATTACTACATGAGTCTTTCGCCGCCCTATCGCGCCAAAGATGCGCCGATGGATCGGGTGGAGGAGTTGCTGCTCATCCGCGGCGTGACGCCGGAATTGTTCGATGGAACCCCGGCCACCGACAAGGATCCGGCGCAACCCGGACTGCGAGACGTCTTTACCACCATGAGTTCGGGTACGGTTAACGTGAACACGGCCGCCCCGATCGTGCTGCAGGCGTGGCTCGGGCTCAACGATGCACAGGTACAAGCCGTTGTGACCCGGCGGGACGGCCCCGACGGCATCCCGGGGACGGACGATGACATCCCGTTTCGCACCGTTGACGAGTTTTTTGCGACTATCGGCAACCTGGACGCGGCGACACTCCAGGCGGTGCAAGGGCAGGTGTCGGTGATCTCCTCGTTTTTCACGATCAAATCCACCGGCGAGGTCGGCGGCGTGAAGCACACGATCCTGGCCACCGTGCGCCGTGACAATGGCAACATTGAGATCGTGATGTGGCAGGAAATCAGGGAGGCATCGTGAGACCAAGTCTCAATCCCCGCAAGTTGGCGCACATCGGTCAGGCGCGCGGATGGGCGGCGGTGGCGTTTGGCGGTTCCCGGCTCGAACTGACCACCGCGCGCGCGGACGGCGCGGAAGTCACCGTCGTTCAGGAGGCAACGGCCAGCGCGGCACCGCCGGGCGCCGCCGCCGATGCGCCGTTGCAATGGCAGTACGCCGCCCAATCGCTGCGCCAGCAGTTCGATCCGCGCGAGCATCGTGTCGTGACATCGGTGGATGGCGGGGACGTGCTCTGTCAGATCCTGCGTTTGCCGGCGACCGATCCCGCGGAATTGAAACAGATGCTCGACCTTCAGATCGACAACATCACCCCGTTGCCGCTGGAAGAGGTCGTCTACAGTTTCGAGCCGTTGGATGTCGTGGACGGCCAGACGCGGGTGCTGGTCGCCATTGCCCGGAAAACGACGGTGAATGAGCGCGTGGAAGCGCTGGAGACGGCCGGACTGCAGGCGGAGATCGTCTCGGTCGACGCCCTGGCGATGTTCCGCGCATTGGGCAAACGCTCTCTGCTGGCGACGGACGACAATCGAAACGTGCTGGTGATGCTTGGCCCGGTTACGGCCGACGTGATTGTTTATTCCCACGGGGTGATCCTGGCCGTCCGGTCGATTGTGCTTGGCGCGGATTCCGAATCGATTCTCCGGGAAGAACTGCAGCGGACGTTCGTTGCCGCCGAAGCCGGCCAGCCGCAGCGCGCCCGGGGCGGCGTCATCTTCCTGACCCACGATGAACCGGCGACATTGCTTGCGGAGCGGGTGGCGGGTGGACTGAGTACGACGACGTCGTTCCTGACGAACGGCGCGGTGCCGTCGCCCGGACTCAGCCTGTGTCTGGAATGTGCGGGCAGCGGAGCGCCCCCCCTGAACCTGTTGCCGGACGAATGGCGTCAGAAGCGGCAGACGGCCGCGTTCCGCCACCATCTCATTCGCGGGGCGATTGCAGTGGCGGCCGTCTATGCGATGGCGTTGGCGGTGTTTGTGAGTTTCCTGGTGTTGAGAACCTCACACCTGCACCGGGTGGACAACGAGATCCGTGCCCGACAGGCCGAGTTTCAGAAGGCGAAGAACTTACAGAGCGAGTTGCTCGCCATGTCCAAGCAACTCGACCTGAAGTATTCCGCCCTGGAGGTTTTGCGCGGCGTCGCGGTGCTCCTGCCCGACAACGTGAAACTGACGTCGTTCGTTTACAAGAAGGACCAGACGGTCACCATCAAGGGCCAGGCCCCGACGGCAACCCTGGCGCTGGATTTCCAAAGCCGACTGGAGAAATGCGACCTGTTCTCGAAGGTGGTGGCGGAACGTTCCGCCACGGAGGCGAGTGGCTTGACGAAGTTTGGCCTCACTTGTACTCTCAAAACCGCGGCCGCAGCGGCAACGCCCTGATATTTTATGGCTGTCACGAAACGAGAGCGCAACCTGCTGGTGATCACCATTACGGTGACCGTCCTGGTCATCAATTTTTTCGTGGTCAGACCGCTGTGGCGGAATTGGCGGTCGGCAGGCGAAAAGCTCAAGACGCAGCAACAGCAACTCGCCCTGATGGAGGCGACGATCGATCACGAAAGGCAGTGGCAAAAGCAGTATGACGAACTCAAGCAAAGCCTGGGACAGCGCGTCGAGAGTTTCCAGCAGAGTTCCGACGTCGAGAAGAAGATTCTGGAGGTTGCCACGAGTTCGGGGGTCCAAATAACCTCTCGTCGTCCGATGCTGGAAGAGGACAAGGGCGTGTACCGCGTGTTGCCAGAGCAGTGTGCCGTCGAAGCGACCACGGATTCTCTGGTGCGGTTTCTGTTTGCCTTGCAGACCGCGGCCGGTTTCATGAGCGTGGAGCAATTGCAGGTCACGCCGCGAACGGAGAATCAGGGTATTCTGCGCTGCGAGATTCAAGTGCGGGCGCTCGCCGCCAAACCGGTCGGGGCGAAATCGTGAACTCGGGAACCCGCAACTATCTGGCGATCCTGGGCGCCCTGGCGGCCGCGTTGGGCGGAGTCCCGGCGGGCGCGGCGGAGCCCACCCGCGATTTTTCGCGGTACCAGATCATCCTGGACCACGCGCCGTTCGGGCAAATGGGCGCATCGGCTGACACCGCCCCACAGCCGAGTTTTTCAACACGCTTCACGTTCGTGGGGATTGCCAGCGAGGGGGATGATCAGCCGCTGCTCGCGGTCATCCAAGAGAATGATACCAAGCACGTCGATTTCAAGGCAGAAGGTGAAAGCATCGGCACGGTGAAGGTTGTGAAGATTGAAAAGTCAGAGAACGGCCCGACCAAGCTCATTCTGAAACAGGACCTGGAAGTCGCCACGTTGGTGTTGGAAGCCAAACCGGGAACCGGCGCCGCGGCGGCACCCGGCGGCCCATCTGCCCGGGGCCAGCCCGCGCAACCCGGGCAGCCGCCAGGGCCGATGCCCATACAACCAGGTGTTCGCCGTATTCCGTTTCGACGGGGAGGATAAGTGAGAAAGCTGAAATTGAGTTTATTGAGTGTAGCTGTATCGACATGGCTGGCCATCCTGGCGGGTAGTCGACTGCGCAGCGTCGCGTATGCCGCTGACGGAACCAACACCGTTTCCCAGACCAATACCGACCAGGAAGCGGATACCGACGAGACCGATGAGGCGACCACAGCCACCAATGGCATGCCGAAGGAACTCCAGGACATCCTGCATCCGCCGTCGAACACGCCGCCACCTGCGGTGGCGCAGGCTCCATCCCCGCAACCAGCTGGCCCGCCGCCGCGGCCCGCCGCGGTTGCTCCGGTACCACCGCCAACGCGACCACCGCGAAGCTCCACTGCCGCCGCCGTTGGCAAAACGCCTGCGCAACCCGCGCTGCCGACTCCACCGCCACCGTCGCCCGCTCCGGCTCCGGCCCGACTGGCCCAGTCTTCGGAGCAAGCCGTCATCGACTTCGAATTCCAAGGAGCGCCGATCACCGCGATCCTCGACTGGTACTCGCGGCTGACGGGCCGCTCGATCATCTCCGCGCCAAACATCAATGCGCAGATCAATTTCCGCAGTCAATCCAAACTGACCAAGGACGAGGCGATTCAGGCCCTCGATAGCGTGCTGGCGATCAACAACATCGCGGCGATACCGCTCGGCGAGAAGTTCTTGAAGATCGTGCAGATCACCACGGCCAAGCAGGAAGGTCTTCCGGTCGGCCGCGTGGTGGCACCGGCTGACACCTTGGGCACGCAGATCATCCCCTTGAAGAACGCCAAGGCATCGGATGTCGTTCCGGTGCTGCAACCGTACCTCCACCCGTATGGACAGTTGATGGCGCTGCAAGATTCCAACAGCATCCTGATCTCGGAAACCGCGGCGAACTTGAAGCAAATGATGGAGATTGTCGCCTACGTCGATCAACCCTCGGCCCTGCGGATGGAAATGCGGTCATACGTACTCAAGCATGCCAAAGCCGCCGATGTGATGGCGCGACTTCAAACCATCATCCAGGAAGCCGAGCAAGCGGGCGCCCACGCCGCCGCGCCCGGTCAACCCGGACAGCCGCCATCACCGATCCGTCGGCCCGGACAGCCGAGTCAGCCGACCGAAGGCGGGGAGGAATCGGTCGTGGAGGGAAAGGTCATCATGGCGGCGGATGATCGGACGAACAAACTGTTTATCTTGACCCGGATCAGCAATTTCGGGTTCTTCGACCGGCTGATTGCCGAGCTGGACGCGAAGGTCGAGCCCGATGTCGTGATGAAAGTGATCCTGCTTAATTATGCTGCCGCCGAGGATGTGGCCGGGTTGCTGAACGCCTTGATCTCGGGCGGATCGGCTCCCTCATCATCCTCTTCGTCACGACGGACCACGTCCTCGACTGGCACGACCAGCACGGGCGCGCGCGCGCCATCCGTGCCGCCACCGCCGATGAGCGGCGGAGGCGGGGGAGCCGGGAACCTGAACACAGGCTTCCTGCAGTATGCGGAAGGCGTGCACATCCTGCCCGATCCGCGGACGAATTGCCTGCTGGTGATGGCGACCAAGGAGGACATGGCGCGCATCCAGGAACTGGTCAAGAGCATCGACACATCCGTCGCGCAGGTGCAGATCGAAGTCGTGATCGCCGAACTGACGCTCAACAATGAGTTGGACGTGGGCGTTGACATGTTCAATCGGCTGTCGCGGGCCGGCGAGTATTCCGGCACAGGCGGCAACAGCACCGACGGCAATACGCCCGTCCAGCTCAGCTCGCTTGCCAGCAATCTGCCGACCGCGGCGGCGTTGGCCGGGGGCGCGGGCGGCCTTACGTATTTCACCACGTTTAAGAATTTGAACCTCGACACGGTCCTCCACGCGCTGGCCAGCACATCGAACGCCAAAGTGCTCTCGACGCCGGTGATCCAGACCATGGACAACCAGGTGGCCGACATCATCGTGGGCGAGTCGGTCCCCGTGCCGACCTCGCAGACGTCCTCGCTCATCACCGGCGTGGGCACGTTGGCCACGGCCGGCGTGACCTCCAGTATCCAATATCAAGATGTGGCCATCGAATTGGACGTGACCCCGCGGATCAATCCCGACGGCTACGTGCGAATGGACATCGAGCAGAAGGTAAACGATCTCGGGGCCAACGTGAACATCGGCGGCACGATCGTTCCCACCATTCTCAAGAGGGAAGCGAAATCGTCGTTGGCGGTGGAAGACAGGAGCACCATCATTCTCGGCGGTATGATCCAGGAGCAGAAGACGGTGACGACGACCAAAACGCCGTTCCTGGGCGACATCCCGTTCTTTGGCCAGCTCTTCAAGAGCCAGACGAACAACCGACAGCGCACCGAGTTGATCATCTTCATCCGCCCCATCGTCTTGCGCACCGATCTGGCGGCCGTCGCCGAAGCCAAGCGCCGCTTGCGACAGTTGGGCGTAAGCGAAGAGTTGGAAGAAACGTATTTCCCCAAGGGTAGTTCGGGGACGAATAACGCGGCGTTGCCCCCCAAAGACTTTATCGGTTCGATGGCGCCGAACGAACCTCGCCAGGCGGAGTCGCCCCGGAATGACAGCATCGGCTCGATGGCGCCGAACCAACCGAACCAGGCGCCACCGCCCCGCAGTGACAGCACCGACTCAACGGCGCCAAGCCAATCGAGCGTGGCGCAGCCGACGACCGATTACTCGTCCGATCGTCAATCGGACAAGGTCAAGGCGCTGAAATTGCAGGACGGCGACATTACGACGCAATAGAGGCCGCCGCGCCGCAGAGGAACGAATGGACACAAAAGGATTACTCAGCCAGCGAGTGAAAGTGGTGTTGCGAAGGTTCCATCCGCAGACACCCCGGGAAATCGTTCGAGGCATCATTACCGACGTTGATGAAACCGGGGTGCGCGTCAGCGGGCGCCGGTTCCAAGAGCATCCGGATTTGGAATCGGCCGCGCTCCTGGAGCGACCAGTCGAGGCGGACAGCAAGGTGTACTGGATTCCCCACAGTTCGATTCGTTATACGGAAATCATTGCTCCCGGCTCGCTCTCGGAGAAGCAGGACAATGAAATCCAAGGGCACAAGGTGTTCACGCCCCAGGAACTTCACCGGTCCACCGAAACGTAATTGAGAGCGTCCCGGGCCATCGGCCTTTACTTCGCCGCCGTCATCCTGCTCGGCGCGCTGCTGGCGCCGTGGCTGTTCTGGGCCGTGCAACAGGTGGCCGCTCGCGTGGATGTCCTGCACGTTTACGCGACGTATCCGTTCCATCGGATCTTTGACCGCGCGATCATGCTCGTGGCGTTGGCCGGATTGTGGCCGTTGCTGCGGGCGATCGGGTTCCGCTTCTGGAGCGACATCGGCTACGTGCGCGCGCGTGGCTGGTGGCGTCACGCCCTGGCCGGGTACGTCCTCGGCGTCGCGTCCCTGACGGTCATGATTGGCCTGCTCGTCGTTTTCGGGGGCCACCCGCTGGTGTTTACCAAGACTTCGGGACAGATGGCAGGCGCCGCGGTGAAATTCTTTTTCGTGGGAGCGGCGGTGGCGCTCATTGAAGAGACGTTTTTTCGCGGGGCGCTACAAGGCGCGTTGCAGCGCCGCATGAAGGCAGCCGGGGCCATCCTGGTGGCCAGCGCGGTGTATTCGGCGGTGCATTTCCTGAAGCCGAATGGCGTACACATTCCCGCCGATCAGGTCACATGGGCCAGTGGCGGAAAGTGCCTTGTCTGGATCGTGTCGCAATCGTTGGTTCAGAAGGGTGTTTTCGTCGGGTTCGTGTCGCTGTTCCTGGCCGGGTGCGTTTTGGGGTTGGCATACGCCAAAACGAAGGCATTATATCTGTCGATCGGGTTGCACGCGGGCTGGGTGCTGGTCAACGAGTTCATGCGTTGGTCGGCGGCCGTCAATGTCACACAGAATGTGGCGTCGTGGTCGATGCTCGTGGCGCTGCTCGTGCTGGTGGTGTGGCTATGTCAGACGACATTCAAACCGCTGCGCGGCCCCGGGCTGTCCAGCTCTGGGCCCGGCGCGCGCTAGATCTGGTCTGGCCGCGGAATTGTCCCTTCTGTGGTTGTCCGCTGGCCGACACCGACCCCGGGATCGTCTGCCCCGCGTGCGTGTCCTCCGCCAAACTGATCGAGCCGCCGTTTTGCCGGCAATGCGCCTCGCCGTTCACGGGGACGGTCACGGGCGAGACGTTCGTGTGCGGTCACTGCCAGGATTTGCATTTCTATTTCGACCGAACCGTATGCGCCTGTCGCACCGAAGGCGTGGTGCGCGATTCCATTTTACGGTTCAAATACAATCGCGAAATGTATTTCGGCCGGCATCTGGTGGATTGGCTGTTGGGAGCGGCGCAACGCTGGATCGACTGGCGGGAAATCGACGCCGTCGTTCCTGTGCCGTTGCATCCACGCAAGTTGAGACAACGGGAGTTCAATCAAGCGGAGTATCTGGCGGCGGGATTGAGCAAGGTGGTCAATGTACCCGTGCTGAAACGAAACCTGCGACGCGTGAAAGACACGCCCACCCAAACGAAACTCGATGCCGAAGCGCGTATGAAGAACCTCCGGGATGCTTTCGCCGTGCGCGACGACAAGGTTTTCAAGGGCAAACGGCTCGTGATCTTGGACGATGTCTTCACGACGGGTGCGACGATGGACAGTTGCGCCAGGACATTGCGCGGAGCCGGAGCCAGAGAAGTGATCGCGCTGGCGGTGGCAAGAGGGGTGTAGAAGTGATCTCGTGCAAGATCCGCGGGCGACGGGTTGGCCCCGACCTCGGAGTTGGAGTAAAGCCCGCCCGCCCCACCAAAACAGACTGGTGCAACGGGGGAGGGTTGTGCCAAGGTCTTGCTGAGGGCGGGGTTTGGGGGAAACTGTGGCCTCGCCATCGCGCAAGGAGGTTAACAACATCAATTTCATGAACAAACGCGTTACGGCCATGCTCGAAGTGGTGCTCGCTTTCGTACTGGTTCATGTCACGTATCGATCGCTGAAATACTTTACGCCGATTGGACGATGGGAAGGGGAGACGGGACTGAATTTTACGCCGGGGAGCGTCATGATTCTGGTTACGGTTTTGGTCCTGCTCCTGTGCGGTCGGAGTTTCGAGGCTTACGGGTTGACGTGGAAGCGGTGGCGGCAGAACCTGAACATCGGATTGCTCTGGACGCTGTTGCTCGTGGTACTGGCCGGTGTGGGGCGGATGTTCACCCATGCTCATTTTGATCCGTCAGTCCCGCGTGACGACACCGCGAGCCGGGTCGCGGGCGCGGTGTTTGGTCTCGCGGCGACGATCCTGCTGCTGGGGTTGATGAAGGGGCGGGCGACGTATCTGGATCGCGTGCCGTTGGCGACCAGCGTGGTGCTTCTCGCCGCGTTGCTGTCACTGCCCCTGGCCCTCGCGGGGTACTTCCACCGGCCCGTTGGGAGAGAGATGTTGGAGGTCGCGTGGTTATTCGTGTGTGCCGGCTTTGGTGAAGAGATGTTTTTCCGGGGATACATTCAATCACGGATCGATGAAACCTTTGGCCGCCCCATCCACGTGTTGGGACTCGATTTCGGACCGGGATTGGCCGTGTCATCATTGCTGTTTGGATTTCTGCATGTCCTGAGCCCGGTCGATTATTTCCACGGACACTATCAGTTCGCGTGGTGGTACGGCGTGGAGAATTGTTTTGTCGGCCTGTTTTACGGATGCCTGCGCGAGAAGACGGACAGCGTTGTGGCCGGCGGCGTGACGCATGGTTTGGTCAACGTGCTGGCGAGAGTGTCCGTGATAATTTCCAGGTCCTAGATGGCGCGGTTGCGCCAAGACGCTGCGCGCGGCGGTGGGCACGAGGTAAATCGTGCCGCCGGGTCGCTCGATTTTCGCGTTAGCCCCGTCAATTTGAGCATGAAGCTGGTCGGCAAGGCTGCCGGCTGGCATCAGTCTGGTTTGAGCATCCGCTGTGATGAGTGAAGGCAGTTCATTTTTTATATTATTTGTGGGTTAGGTGATGTTGATGGCGGTTGGAAACTGGTTCTTGAAAGAAGACGGGCAATCAATCGAGAAAGGTCAGAGATCACGCACGTTCGAAGCGATCAAGGTTCATCACCTTGTTCCAGGCCGCGACAAAGTCGTGGACGAACTTCTTCTCAGCGTCGGAACTTCCGTAGACTTCAGCCAGGGCGCGGAGTTGGGAGTCTGAGCCGATGGCAAGGTCGACACGCGTGCTGGTCCACTTGAGTGCACCCGTTTTGCGGTCGCGGCCTTCAAACACGTCGGCGTTTTTCGAGACCGGCTTCCAATCCGTGCCCATATCGAGAAGGTTCACGAAGAAGTCGTTCGTCAGCGCCTCCGGTCGCTTGGTGAAGACACCGTGCTGCGTCCCGCCGGAGTTGGTCTTTAGAACGCGCATGCCGCCGATGAGCACCGTCATTTCGGGCGCGGTCAGGGTCAGCAACTGCGCCTTGTCGACCAGCAGCGCTTCGGCCGATACGGTGTATTTGCCTTTGAGATAATTGCGGAAGCCGTCCGCGATGGGCTCGAGCACGGCGAAGGAGGCCACATCGGTTTGCTCCTGCGAGGCGTCCATACGTCCCGGCGTGAAGGGAACCGTCACCTTGCGGCCGGCATTTTTCGCCGCGTGCTCGACGCCCGCGCAACCGGCCAGCACGATCAGGTCAGCCAGTGAGACTTTCTTGCCGCCGGACTGCGCGCTGTTGAACGCGTTCTGGATGCCTTCCAACGTCTGGAGCACCTTGGCCAGTTGGGCCGGCTGGTTAACTTCCCAATCCTTCTGCGGTGCCAGACGAATACGGGCGCCGTTCGCACCGCCGCGCTTGTCGGAGCCACGGAAAGTGGACGCCGACGCCCACGCGGTCGAAACCAGCTCCGAGACGGACAGACCGGACGCCAGGATTCTGCCCTTCAGCGAGGCGATGTCCTGCGCATCAATCAATTGGTGATTGACCGCGGGAATGGGGTCCTGCCAGATGAGTTCCTCGGCGGGAACCTCCGGGCCGAGATAGCGCGCGCGCGGACCCATGTCGCGGTGCGTCAGCTTAAACCAGGCCCGAGCGAACGCGTTGGCGAATTGATCCGGATTCGCCATGAAGCGCCGCGAGATTTTTTCGTAAACCGGGTCGAACCGCAGAGAGAGGTCCGTGGTCAGCATGGTCGGCCCGTGCTTCTTCGACGGGTCGTACGCGTCCGGAATCGTCGCGTCGGCTCCCTTCGCCACCCACTGATGCGCGCCGGCCGGGCTCTTCGTCAGTTCCCATTCGTACTGGAACAGGTTTTCGAAGAAGTAGTTGCTCCACTTCGTCGGCGTCTGGGTCCAGGTGACTTCCAGGCCGCTGGAGATCGTGTCACGGCCCTTACCCGTGCCAAAACTGCTCTTCCAGCCCAGGCCCTGCTCTTCGAGGCCGGCCGCTTCGGGCTCAGGCCCCACATGCGACGCAGGGCCGGCGCCATGGGTCTTGCCGAAGGTATGGCCGCCGGCGATGAGCGCCACGGTCTCCTCGTCGTTCATCGCCATGCGAGCGAAGGTCTCGCGAATGTCCCGCGCCGCGGCGACCGGATCCGGGTTGCCGTTGGGGCCTTCCGGGTTGACGTAAATCAGCCCCATCTGCACAGCGGCGAGCGGATTTTCGAGATTCCGGTCGCCGGAGTAGCGTTTGTCACCCAGCCAGGCCGTCTCGGCGCCCCAATAGACGTCCTGATCCGGTTCCCAGACGTCCTCACGCCCGCCTCCGAAACCGAATGTCTTGAATCCCATCGTTTCCAGAGCGACGTTCCCGGCAAGGATCATCAGGTCGGCCCATGAAATTTTTCGGCCATACTTCTGCTTGATCGGCCAGAGCAGGCGTCGCGCCTTGTCCAGGCTGACGTTGTCCGGCCAACTGTCGAGCGGCGCGAAGCGCTGCTGGCCGCTGCCGCCGCCGCCGCGGCCGTCGCCTATGCGGTAGGTGCCGGCGCTGTGCCACGCCATGCGAATGAACAACGGGCCGTAGTGACCGAAGTCCGCCGGCCACCAGTCCTGCGAGTCGGTCATCAACGCCGCGAGATCCTTCTTCACCGCCCCGAGGTCGAGGCTCTTGAACTCTTTTGCGTAGTTGAAGTCCTCGCCCATGGGATTGGACTTGGAGGAATGCTGGTGCAGGAGTTCGAGCTTCAACTGGTTCGGCCACCAGTCGCGGTTGGACGTGCCGCTGTCGGCAGCGGGATGGAATGGGCACTTGGCTTCGGTTGTCATGTGTTTTCTCCTTATGTCGGTTGAACTGAATTCTGTGGACGAGTTGTCAGTGTTCGGCACGACTGCGCGGATGGTCAGCTGCTGACGGCCTTCGAATACTTGGTGATGTCGTGGGCGATGGTGAGCGTGCCGTAGGCGGCGGTGCCTTTGGCGTGGGCCGTGCGCTCCGGAATACGCTCGCGGTTCTGGTTGTCGGCGACGGGGTTTCCACCCGAGGTGGTCAGCTGAATTGTTTTTATGATGTTGTTCCTTTCGTGTAAAGGCTGGATTTGTCTTGTGGGATTCGGATGCGGGGAGCCCGCTTACGGCCCGCCGGAGGTGTGTTGGGCCGTTGCCGGCAACGAGCACACCGGCCGCGAAAGTGGATATTGTAGTCCTCGATCTGGAATTCATGGCGGCGCACATCCGGCCAGGGGATGCGGTTGAGGCGCGTGTCCTCCAGGTCGATAATGTCGCCGCAATCCAGGCAGACCAAGTGATGGTGCTGGTGCAGCTTGGGGTCGAAACGCGTCGACGAGCCGGGGTGGCAGGTCTTGGACAGGAGACCAAGGGAGACCAGTTTTCCCAGGATGCGATAGACGGTCATGCGGGAGAGTTGGTGTAGACGCGGATGGACGGCGTGGAAAATCTGGTCGGCGGTCGGGTGGTCCCGGCGGTCGAGGATCGCATCGAACACGGCGCGCCGCTGCATGGTGACCGGCAACCCGTTCTCGCGATGGGCGGTCTCGAAGCGCGCGATTCGTTGTTGTTTCTCCGCCCGAGTCATATTCCAGAGATGAGTAAGTATACCGAATGATACTTATATGCAAGTAGTTTTTGGGAAGGCGAGGGGGGGCCGGCCATTGCTGAAACAGTATCCGCCGGTGAAATGGAGTTTTCCACAGATGGCGCGGTTACGAACTGGCGCCGCGATGGACAGTTGCGCCAGGACGTTGCGCGGGGCCGGGGCGAGGGAGGTTATCGCGCTGGCCGTGGCGTTCGGTTAGGATGTGGTGATGAACCAAGCCATCAGGATCTTGGTCGTGCTCGCAGTGTTGTTGGTCACGGGAAAGGAGTACGGACACGACAGAGATCCCTCGACAAGCTCGGGATGACATCCGGTGGGAAGGAAAACAGCGGAAGAAGGCCGCGACATGTGTATCGTTTTGGATTGACATTGGTATCGTATTACAATATGCTCGGCGCGTCATGAAAGGATGGTGATTTGGGGTTGGGGTCGGGATGGGGAATTGTTCAATAGACCGCCGGGCTGAATGTTCATTGACATAATTGGGTTGGTCGCACCGCTACAGGAAACGGTCGTGCGGAAGCCCGACCCTCCAAGCAGAAACGACGGCAGCCCGCCAAAGGCGGGTAAACCGGGCTGGCTGCCCGCCTGAGGCGGGCAGGCCTACAAGCGGGAAGAGGCGCGCGGGGTTCGCCGTCGCTGAAGCTATGGCGGACAGGGAGGGGGTTGCAAAACGAACCCAATTTTGTTCAAGCCGGCGTGGAAAAGTGGGGGAAACGAAGCCAAAAACGAACCCAAATTGGAGGGGTAAGAACACGGGAAATGGGGCGGCAAGAGGGGTCGAGCGCGTTAGGTAGGCAACGGCGGGATACCCGCCCAGAGAGACGAGGGGACGAAGCGCGCAGGCTAAAGTTGCGACCCAAGCACGGCGTGCTCGCGTCTCGGTCGACTCGGCTTGCGGCTACAGGCCGGCCACCGTGCCAAAACGGGCTGGCGCAACGGCGGGTGGTTGTGGTAGGATCACACAGTCGCACAAGGAGTCTGGCAAATGGCGGTATTCGAAGAAAAAGAAAAGCCGAAGATTTCCGAGACCAAGACGAAGAAGCACGAGATCCCGAGCGGGTTGTGGGTGAAGTGCAAGCAGTGCGGCGAGATCATCTACAGCAAGGAACTCCTGACGAATGCGAAGGTCTGCGCGAAATGCGATTACCACTTCACGATGACCGCCACCGAGCGCGTGGCGATGCTGGCGGATGAGGGGACGTTCCGCGAGAGCGACGCGGACATGGCGAGCGTGGACGTGCTGAAGTTCACGGGCGTGGCGGCGTATTCGGAGCGGCTGCGGACGTATCATCGGCAGACAGGGATGAACGACGCGGTGATGATCGGGCTCGCCAAGCTTGAGGGCCACGACGTATCGCTGGCGGTGATGGATTTCAGTTTTCTGGGCGCGAGCATGGGGTCGGTGGTCGGCGAAAAGATCACGCGGGCGATTGAGAAGGCGACGGAGCTGAAGATTCCGGTGATCATCGTCTCCGCATCGGGCGGGGCGCGGATGTACGAGGGGATCCTGAGCCTGATGCAACTAGCCAAGACCAGTGGCGCGCTGGCGTTGCACGCGAAGGCGGGGTTGCCGTTCCTCTCGGTGCTGACGCATCCGACGACGGCGGGCGTGATGGCCAGCTTCGCGTCGCTCGGGGACGTGATCATTGCCGAACCGAAGGCGTTGATCGGGTTTGCCGGTCCGCGCGTGATCAAGGAGACGACGCAACAGGAGTTGCCCGAGGGGTTCCAGACCAGTGAATTTCTGCGCGAGCGCGGGCTGGTCGATCTCATCGTGCATCGGAAGCAGCTCAAGCAGACGCTGGCGCAATTGCTGAGTTATTTTTCGGGCCGGGGCGGCCGCAAGTTCAAGGCCGCGGCCTAAGACACGTCGCCGCGTGGGCCACGCGGCCGGCAACTGCTACATATCGGACAATCCGTTGTGACATATCCCGAGACCATCGAATACCTGTACGGCATCCGGCTGTTCGGCCAGAAACTTGGCCTGGAGACGATGCAGTATTTGTTGCGGCTGATGGGCGACCCGCAGAAATCGCTGCGGTTCATTCATATTGCCGGCACGAACGGGAAGGGGAGCGTGGCGGCGATGCTGAGCGCGGTGCTGTCCGCGGCGGGCTACAAGACGGGCTTGTACACGTCGCCGCATCTCGTGTCGTTCTGCGAGCGGTTTCAGGTCAACGGCCAGCCGATTCACGAAGCCGACGTGGTGCGGCTGGTCGAGGAGATCCGGCCGGTGCTGGAGATGGTGGGCGCGAACCCGGAATTTCACGCACCGACATTTTTCGAGACGGTGACAGCCATCGCGCTGCGATATTTTGCGGAGCAGAAAGTGGACGTGGTGGTGTGGGAGACGGGACTGGGCGGACGGCTCGATGCGACGAACGTGATCGTGCCGCTGGTTTCGGTGGTCACGAATATCGCGTTCGATCATACGCAGTATCTGGGCGAGACACTGGCGCAGATTGCCACGGAGAAATGCGGGATCATCAAGCCCGGGGTGCCGGTGGTCACGGCGGCGGCGGCGGAAGAAGCGCTGCACGTGATCCAGAGCACCGCGGCGGCGCAGGGGAGCGCGCTGACGGTGGTGGGGCGGGACATTGGCGCGACGCGGCTGGGCGAAGACGAGGAGTGCCAGCGGGTGGAGTTGACCGGCACGCGCCGGGACTACGGGCCGCTCACGATCCCGTTGCTCGGGGCGCATCAGACGATCAATTGCGCGACGGCGGTTGCGGCTCTGGAGGCGTCGGGATTGCCGGTCGATGCGAAGCGGGTGCACGAAGGTCTGACGCGGACGGCGTGGCCGGGCCGGTTTCAGATTGTGCACCACGACCCGACGGTGGTGCTGGACGGCGCGCACAACGCGGCGGCTGCCGAACGGCTGGCGGCGACGTTACGCGAACATTTTGCGGGGCGACAACTGACGTTGATCCTCGGCGTGCTGCGGGACAAGAACTACGATCAGATGTGCCAGATTCTCGCGCCGCTTGCCGTGCGCGTGCTGTGCGTTCCCGTCAACAGCGAACGGACAAGCGAGCCGGATCAGTTGGCGCGGTGGTGCCAGGCGGCGAATTCCGCTGCACGGATCACCGTCGAGCGAGATCTTTCCGCCGCATACGCGCAAGCCTGCGTTGAGAACGCGGAAACGATTGCGATTGCGGGATCGCTGTTCCTGGTTGGCGAAGCGCTGGACCGGCTTGGCTTCGCGGGAGGAGCGAGGGCGAAGACGCCACGCGAGTTGGTGTTGCAGTGAGCCGGGAACGGCGGCGCGCGATTTTCTTCGACGCGGGTGGTACGCTGCTCCGGCCGTACCCGTCCGTCGGGGCGGTGTACGCCGCAGTTGCCCGGCGACATGGGATCGATCGAACCGCCGACGAAATGGAAGGTGCTTTCCGCCAATCGTGGGCCGCGTTGAAACGCCCCGGGCTGACCGTGTCACGCAAGGAATGGTGGCGGGAACTCGTGTTTCGCGTGCTCGGACAGGAGAAGGAGGGGTGCGTCGAGGAGCTGTACGAGACATTCGCCCGGCCCGACACGTGGCGAGTATTTCCGGACGTCGAAGACACGTTGCACGAAGCGCGGGCGCGCGGCCTCCACGTTGGCATCCTCTCCAATTGGGATGACCGACTGCGCGAACTGCTCGAGGGGCTGGGCCTGGCGCGGCACTTCGATTCCATGACCATCTCCTGCGAAGTCGGGGTGGAGAAACCCAATGCGGAGATCTTCCTGGCGGCGCTTCGTTCGGCAGGCGTTACCCCGAGCCAAGCGGTGCACGTCGGTGACAGTTACGAAGAAGACGTGCGGGGCGCGGAGGCGGTTGGGATGGACACCGTCCTTGTGGATCGCCAGGGACTTCGCGCAGACGGAATTCGAAACTTGCGGGACCTCTGGGCGCGGTTGGAACTGCCTGATTAACGCCGTGCTGTTGCGTTACGGCTTCTTCGGCGGCGCCTTGCGCATGATCTTGGAACGCACGTCGCGATAACCGAAATCGACCTTGGCAATCTCCTTGAATGCTGCCGTCGCCTTGTCGGCATCGCCCATGAGCTCGTATGCGCAACCCAGGTTGTACAGCAACTCCTTCTTCAGCCCATCCATGACCGGGAGTTCATTGATGGCCTCATTGAAGGTCTCAATCGCCATGTCATGGAGGCCCATTTGTTGGTAGGCTTGGCCGAGGAGATTGAGGGAGGCGACACGGCGCTGGGGTTGGCCGCGAGATTTTTGCAGTTGCTCGACAGCGCCGTCGACGTTGCCAGCCTTCATATACAACACGCCGAGATCGAACCGGTACATGAGATCGTTGGGGTACCGTTCCACGAGGCGCTCGGCTTCGAAGAGCTTGAGCTTGTCCAAATCGGCCTCGAGCGTGGTAATTTCGTTTTGAAGCGCCGCGGCATTGGCCGGGTTTGTTTCCAGTTGTTTCTTCTTGGCGTTCAGCTGTGTTTCGAGGCGTTTGACCTTGACATCGCCAATCTCACGTTCGAGAGACGGATCTGTTCCACCTTCCTTCGCGAACAACGCCTCGAGGTAGCGCAGGGCTTCGTCAAAGTTTTCTTTCTGGGCGTAGAGTTTGCCGAGTTCGCGCTGGATCACCGGATTGTCCGGGTCCTTGGACAAAGCCTCGAGCTTCTCCTTGATGAGGTTGGCGACCATATCCTCGGCGCGGACGACACGAGATTCTTGCTCCAAGGCAACGGATTCGTCCTTGTCCTTGAGAGCGTCGCGGAAGGACCCATCGCCTTCCCAACCGCCACCGGACATCGCGCCTTTGGCTGTCGCATCCTTGGCGCCCTGCTGTGCTTCGAAATCGTTCGGGTTAATCTGGAGCAGGTGATCATAGGTTTCGCGGGCCAGATCGTGCTGTCCCGTCGCGATATACGAGCGCGCCAGCCAGTGCAGCGCCTTGGTGTCCTTGGGATTGAGCCGGGTGTATGTCTCGAGTGTTTGAGCAACCGTCTCCGGAAGCTGGGCGACTTCGGCTGCTTCGGCGAGAGTCATCAGCGCCTGGCCGTTCTTGGGATCTTCCGTCAACGCCTGTTCCGCGAGTGTCATCGCTTCCGTGGGGTTCTTTTGGACGGCCATTTTGGCCTTTGCCAGGAGCGGCTGAAGCTTCGTGCCCACCAACATGCGCCTGAAGCCACCCGCGGACTCGGTCTTCTTCATTTGCGTGGCCCGCAGGTTCCGTCGCGCCTTGGTGTAGCCCGGCTCGATATTCAGGCACTGGATGAACATCTCGATCGCGTAGTCGAGATTACCGCGTTCGACCGCCTGAATCGCCTTCTGGTAGAAGTCGTTGGCGCGCGGATTGATATTGGAGCTATTTTTGTCAGCCATGGTCGATCTTGAAGGTTACCACCATCGGGAAAATATCGCATGCCAGCCGTCCGGTCAATTGCTTTTCCCAATTTGGGCTTGGTCTGGTGGTTGACAGGAGGAAGCTCTCTGTTAATATATTGCACTTGTACTGACGTGCTCTCGGGTGGCTCCCTCTGAAGGGACCCTTTTTGAAGGAAAAAGAGGAAATGGTTGATCAAAAAGTTGCAGACGCTTCTGCCTCGTCTGGCGGCCAACAGCCCCAGCATGGGCGAAGAATTCAAGATGCAGTAATTCGGCTGGCGGGGAACTCACAGGACGGCATCCAGGCCATTGGCGGTTTTTTGGCGCGGTTGGCTGGCCGGACCGACAAAGACGTCATGACGTATATGACGATTCCGGCGACGATTTCAGGTGGTCCCAGCATTTATCAGGTGCGCCTCGGCACGGGAGAAGTCCTGAGCGCAGGCGATGATGTGGACATTCTCGTCGCGTTCTACCAGCATTCGTACAACGACCACATTAACACGCTCCGGGACGGCGGCATCCTGATTTACGACTCCGACAACGTCAAGCCCGACGAAAACCAGAAGCGGTACCGGTCAGTCGGCGTACACATCACGGGCCAGACCGTCGAAGCCATCGGCGGCACCGCGAAAGACAAAGGCAAAAACATGTTCGTGCTCGGGTTACTGGCGCGCATGTTTGACCTTGATGTGCCCAAGCTCGAAACCATGCTGCAAGCCTACTACAAGAGCAAGGGCGACGATGTCATCCGCAATGTCATCGGCGCGTTCAACGCGGGCTACGGCTACGATATCGGCCGGCTCACGGACACGTTTGAATTTGTCCCGCCGACAACCAAGACAGGCCGCAAACAAATTGTCACCGATGGAAACCAGGCCGTTGCCTACGGGGCGCTGGCGGCCGGCATCCGCTTTGGCGCGGGATATCCGATTACACCCTGGTCCAGCATCATGGAGATCCTGCGGGCGGAGTTGCCCAAGTACGGCGGGATTTTTGTCCAGGCCGAAGACGAGCTGGCCGCCATCGCCATCGCCTGCGGTGCGTCGTATTCGGGGCATCTATCGCTCACGGGAACGTCGGGCCCCGGTCTCTCGCTCAAGACCGAAGCACTCGGTTGGGCCGTGATGGCTGAAATGCCGATATTGATCGTCGACGTCCAACGCGGCGGTCCGAGCACCGGCCTGCCGACCAATGTCGAGCAGAGCGACCTGAACATTGCCTGTTTTGGTGGACACGGAGATTCCCCGCGCATTGTGCTGGCGCCCTCGTCCGTGGAAGACTGCTTCTACATCACGCTGGAGGCGGCGAAACTCGCGCGCGAATACAGTTGCCCGACGATTATCCTGACCGACCAGGCGTTGGCGACACGATTCGAGACGTGGGAGATGCCCGACATCGCGAAATTGGCGCAGGACCTGACTCCGGACTTCGCGCCGCGAGGACCGAATTACAAACCGTACGAAAACGCCGTCGACGGCATCGCCCATCACGCTCCGCCGGGGACACCAATGCTCGACGGCAAGTACCCCGTGGTGACCGGTTTGGAGCACGACGAGGCCGGCCATCCAGCCAGCCGTCCGGCCAACCACGTGATGATGGTGGCCAAGCGCCGGCGCAAGCTTCAGGTCTTGGCGTCTCGCCTGCCAAAGGCCGAGACCTACGGCCCGCCCGAGGGGAACGTCCTGCTGGTCGGCTGGGGCTCATCGCAAGGCCCTATCCGCGAAGCGGTGGACAAAGCGCGTGCCGAGGGTGAAAGTGTCAGCGGGCTGAACATTCGGTACATCCAACCCTTGCAACCCGGCATCGGCGAGATTATGGACGGTTTCAATCACGTGTTCGTAGTGGAGCTCAACGACGAGGGACTGTATGGCTACGGTCAACTGGCCGGCATCCTTCGAGCACGATTCTGTAACGACAAGATCGTCGGGATCAACAAGACCGACGGTTTGCCGTTCAAGATCCGCGAGATTTTGAATGGCATGAACGAGAGACTCAAGAAAACCCCCGAACCCGCCCTGGCGCAGGCCTGATTTTCCTGAAGGAATCCGAATGATTGCGGAAGCAAAGAATCTGGAAGTCAAAGAAATCAAACTGACCGATCGTCCCAAATACACGAAGAAAGACCTCGTTGCGGACCATCCGACGTGGTGTCCCGGTTGCGGCGACTTCAGCATCCTCTCCATTTATTTCAAGATGATGGAGAAGCTGCAGGTACCGCATGAGAAAATCACGAGCATTGCCGGAATCGGCTGCTCGTCGCGGTTCCCGTACTTTGTGAATGCTTACGGCGTGCATTTTCTCCACGGACGCGCCGCGGCGTTTGCCACAGGCGTGTCGCTCATGCGGCCCGACCTGCATGTGTTCGTGTTCGGCGGCGACGGCGACGCATTTTCCATTGGCGGCAACCACCTGACCCATGCCGCCCGCAAGAACGTCAAGATGACCTATGTCATCATGGATAATTTTGTGTACGGGCTGACCAAGAAGCAGACGTCCCCGACATCGCCGTTGGGATTCAAGTCGAAAACCGACCCGACGGGCGCCGTCGATCATCCGATTAACCCGATGAAGCAGCTCATTGCGGCGGGCGCGACATTCATCGCCCGTTCCCACTCGCACCTGCCGAATCACGTGATGGAGATGATGGAGAAGGCGATGCAACACGATGGATTCTCGGTCATCGAGTGTCTGAGTGAATGCACGGAGTTTTATCCTGGCGCATTCGATGCCGCCAACCCGCGCAAGGGCGGCGTGTTCAATCTCGTGCCCGCCGAACATGATGCGACCGATGAGGTCGCCGCGTACAAGTTGGCGATGGCGGATTTCCCGGGCTATTTTGGCGTGTTCTACAACATCCAGCGGCCCACCAAGAACGCGCTCGAAGCCAAGCTGATTGCCGACGCGAAGGCGAAGTCGGAAAATGCCTCTCCGGTGGAATTGTTGCAGAAAACACTCGCGCGGCTGAGCTAGTCTCGCACGAACACGAGTGGCATCCATGTTGATCAACGATCACCGCAAATGACCCTCTGGCAGGCCATCGTTTACGGCATCGTCCAGGGCATTACGGAGTTCCTGCCCATCAGCAGCGCCGCACACCTTCGCATCGTGGCGGCGGTGATGGGCTGGACGGACCCCGGCGCGGCATTCACCGCGGTTATCCAACTGGCCATTGTCATCACCCTGCTGCTGTATTTCTGGCAGGACCTTTCCCAAATCGTGTCCGCCATGCTGGAGGGGTTGCGGACGGGTCGTCTGTTCGAGAGTCATGACGCGCGTCTCGGGTGGATGATTATCGTTGGAACGGTGCCCATTGTCGTGTTGGGGCTCGCCTTCAAGAAGCACGTTGAGACAAGCCTGCGCTCGCTTTACGTGATCGCCGCGGCGGAAGTCGGGCTGGCGGTGGCGCTGGTGGTCGCCGAGTACATCGAACGGGCCCGGACGCAAGCGGGAGTGACGCTCAAGGACATGAGCCGCGTCACGTGGCCGGATGCGATGGTCGTGGGTCTGGTGCAATGCCTGGCCCTGATCCCCGGCGCTTCGCGGTCGGGTTCCACCATCACCGGCGGACTGTTTGTCGGGCTGACTCGCGAGACCGCCGCGCGGTTTTCGTTCCTGCTGTCGTTACCGTCGTTTTTGGGCGCGGGTATTCTGGAATTTCACCATCACCGTCACGAACTGCTCGCGAACCAAGGAGACGGTTTAAATCTTGTCGTGGCGACAATCGTCGCGATCATTGTCGGCTATGCGGCAGTCGCGTTTTTGATGAATTATCTGAAACGCCACACGACGTGGATCTTCATTATCTATCGGTTCGCCCTCGGAATTGCGTTGTTCGGACTGCTCGCGGCAGGCAAGCTCGCGCCCTGAACTCGGTTGACTCAACCGATAGGCGACGCGATTGGAACGCCGGCCCTTGGAGGCGCGGACTGGCCGCCAATTGGCTGGCTTTCGGCAGACGGCGTTGGAATTGGTTGAGTAAGACGGCGCTATCCCGCGTCCAATCTCGAAAGGATGGACTTGATTCAACAGTCAAGCAGCCGTATGGTAACCGAGTCGCTGGCCCCAAATCGGCTCCTCGTGAAACTGCGTCAGGACTGAGGGAAAGCGTAGAATTTTAAGAGAAATGTTATGACCATAAAGCGTATCACCGTGGCGTTTGTTGTGGTGCTGTTGGGAATCAATCTCGCCATTGCCGCGAAGATTTACTCCGATTCGTCCACGAAACCGGACAAGGACAATCCCTATTCCGAGATGGAGTTGATCACCCAGGTGATGGAGTTGGTCCGCAAAGAATACGTGGACACCAACTCGGTCACCTATCGGGACCTGACGTACGGCGCGCTTAAGGGAATGCTCAACTCACTTGACCCACATAGCCAGTTCATGGAACCGCAGATGTACGAGGACATGAAGCAGGACACCGAAGGCAAGTTTGGCGGTATCGGGATTGTCATCAGCATGTCCAAGGAAGGTTTCCTGACCGTCGTCGCTCCCATGGAGGATACCCCCGGCGCGAAGGCGGGATTACTACCCGGCGATCGCATTATCAAGATCGATGGGAAAGTCACCGAGAAAATGGGGTTGCAGGAGGCCGTGCGCCAATTGCGTGGCGATCCGGGGACGAAAGTCACCATTACGATTTTTCGCGCCAAAGCCAAGGACCCGAGCGATAAGATCAAGGACCACACCATCGAGCGCGCCGAGATCAACGTCGACAGCGTGAAGGACGCCAAAATCCTCCAGGACGGGATCGGCTACGTGCGGATCACACAATTCAACGAACCGACTGCGGATGAGTTTGAAAAGGCATTGGCCAAATTGAATGGCGAAGGTATGACGGCGTTGATTGTTGATCTGCGCAACAATCCGGGCGGGTTGCTGGAATCCGCCCGCAAAATCGCCAGCGAGTTTATACCCGCAGGCCAGTTGATCGTGTCTACGGAAGGACGCGATCTGGCGCAAAAGAGCGTCTACCGTTCCGATAGCGGCAAGAAACAGGCTCACTATCCTCTGGTTCTCCTCGTTAATGCTGGCAGCGCGAGCGGCAGCGAAATTGTTGCGGGTGCGCTCCAGGACCTGCACCGGGCGGTATTGGTCGGGGAAACCACGTTTGGCAAAGGTTCCGTGCAGAGCATTATCCAACTGCGGGACGGATCGGCGCTACGCCTGACCACGGCCAAGTATTACACCCCCAGCCACAAGGTCATCCACGAGCATGGCGTCACACCGGATATTATCGTGCCGATTTCCGAAGAGGATGAGCGCAAGCTCTTGGAGCAACGCGTCCGCGTATTTTCTCAAGCCCCGGATGACACCGGTGAGAAGGTCACGCCCATCGCCGATCTCCAACTGGATCGCGCTATCGATGTGATCAAGGGAGTCAAGCTCTTCGAGAAGCAGATGAAAGTCGCCAAACAGAACATGGGCGTAGCGACCGCGACAGCCGCTGCGGCCCCGTCAACGCAATAGAACAACGACCGAGTGTCGTCGATAGACCAGCCTGTGAAAATTCTCGGCGTCGAGACCTCCTGCGACGAGACAGCCGCCGCGGTTGTCTCCAATGGAACGGAGATCCTCTCCAACGTGGTCAGTTCGCAAGTCGCCCTGCATCGTCCGTACGGCGGCGTAGTCCCGGAACTGGCGTCGCGCAACCACCTGCACTTGATTGATTCCGTGGTGGGGCAGGCGCTGTCCGACGCCCATACATCCATTGAGGAAATCGACGGTGTCGCGGCCACCTACGGCCCCGGTTTGGCCTCGTCGCTGCTTATCGGCCTGAACGCAGCCAAAGGGATCGCGTTCGCCGCCGGCAAACCATTTGTTGCGATCAACCACGTTGAAGCACACTTGTACTCTCCGCTGTTTGCCAACGCCGCGCTGGACGCACTGCCGATGGTTTCGTTGGTCGTGTCCGGCGGACACACCATCCTGGCGCATGCGACAGCCGTCGGGACGCACGAGATTCTGGGCCAGACTGTTGACGATGCTGCCGGGGAGGCGTTCGACAAGGTCGCCAAGTTGCTTGATCTCGGGTATCCCGGTGGCCCGGAAATTCAGAAGCGCGCTGAGAACGGAAATCCCGGGGCCATTGATTTTCCGCGCAGCATGTTGCACGATGGCAGCCACGATTTCAGCTTCAGCGGCCTGAAAACCTCCGTCCTTTACTTCCTGCGAAAGAACCCGCACCGTCGCATCGAAGACGTCTGCGCCAGTTTTCAGGAAGCCGTGGTGGACGTGTTGGTCGGGAAGACGGTCCGTGCCGCCATGGATCGGCATGTGAAGACGGTGAGTGCGTCGGGCGGGGTCTCGATTAACCGTCGCTTCCGTGAGAAGCTGGGAGAGGAATGTGCGCAACGGGATTTGCAATTGCTCCTTGCGCCGTCGGCATTATGTACGGATAACGCGGCGATGATTGCGGGCTTGGCGTATTATCAATTGTCGCGCAACGGCCCGAGCGAGTTTGCGCTGGAAATTGCGCCATCCATTGGACTGGGTGCAGGAGGTTTTCTATGTCAACGCGGTTGATTGTCGCCGATAGTGAACACGACGCAAATATGCTGTACGCGACACGCCTGTTCGTGCCCGACCCCTTCATCTGGTTCGAGACGCGTGGCAGGAGCTTCGCGGTGATGAGCGATCTGGAGATCGATCGCGCGCGCCGCGGGGCTGAGGTTGACCGCGTCCTCTCACTTTCCCGCTATCAAAAACAACTCAAACGGGACGGGGTCAAGCAGCCGGGGTTCAGCGACGTGTTGACACGGGCGTTGCGTGAGTTCCGGGTGCGTCAGGTGGAAGTCCCCATGAATTTCCCCATCGGTCTGGCGAAGCAACTGCGCGGCATTCGCGTCGTCGTCAAACCCGATCCGTTCTTTGCGGAGCGTGAAATCAAGACTTCAGCAGAGATTCGAATGCTTCGGGACGCCTTGCATCTGGCGGAGGAGGGGATGCGGGCGGCAGTAACCGTCCTGCGGGCGAGCCGTATCGGTCGCGACGGATTCCTGTACCGACTGGGACGAAAGTTGACATCGGAGCAGGTCCAGGGCGTGATCAACGCGACAATCGCTGGTTTGGGTGGCGTGGCCGCGCGCACCATCGTCGCCGGCGGGAATCAGGGTTGCGATCCACATGAGATTGGTCACGGTCCGCTCCGCGCGCATACGACGATCATTCTCGACATTTTTCCCCGGGATATGCGAACGGGGTATTGGGGGGACATCTCGCGCACGGTGGTGCGCGGCCGCGCCAGCGACGCGGTCAAGAAGCTCTACGCCGTTGTCGGAGATGCACAGAAACTCGCCTTTCAGAAACTACGCGAAGGCGTGAATGGCCAGGACGTGCACGGCGGAATTCAGGAGCTTTTTGTCAGCAAAGGTTACCGGACCGGTGTCATTCGCGGACGGATGCAGGGATTCTTCCATGGGACCGGCCACGGGCTTGGCTTGGAGATTCACGAGCGCCCGCGCGTCAGCACCGCCTCTGAAGTCCTTCGCGCCGGCCATGTCGTTACTATCGAGCCAGGCCTGTATTACATGGGCTTGGGCGGCGTCCGTCTGGAGGACGTTGCCGTTATTCAATCGAATGGGGCCCGCAACCTGACGCGGTTTCCGAAGGCACTTGAAATCTGACTTGGCTGCGCTACTGTATTCGCCAGTTGGAGGGGTAACCGCAAGATGACAATTAATGAAATATACCTGCTGCTTTTCGTGCTGATCCTTGTGCCGGGAATCTTGGCCCAGATTCTTGTGCGGGGCGCATTGAAAAAATATTCACAAGTACGAGCTCGCTCGGGGCGAACGGGTGCGGAAGCTGCGGCGGAAATCATGGCGGATGTCGGAATTCACGACGTGCAAATCGAGCGCACGAACGGTTTCCTGGGTGATCACTACGACCCGCGAACGAAGACGCTCGCGTTGTCGCCCGACGTTTACGACGGCGAATCTGTTGCCGCGTTGGGCATTGCGGCGCACGAAACCGGGCATGCTATTCAGCACCAGCACGCCTATGCGCCGTTGCAGGCGCGGATGGCCATTGTCCCCGCGACCATGTTTACGTCGCAACTGCTGCCGCTGGTGATCATTGGTGGATTCTTCTTCCGCATCCCCATGTTTCTCACGCTCGGAATCGGGATTTACGCCGTGCTGGTAGTATTTCAGCTCATCACGCTTCCCGTCGAGTTCGATGCCAGTTCCCGGGCCAAGGTGATTCTGCAAAAGAGCGGCCTGATCGCGCGTGACGAAATGCCAGGCGTCAATCGCGTGCTGAACGCGGCAGCGTTGACCTATGTGGCGGCGCTGATTGCCGCTGTGGCGCAGTTGTTGCAACTGATGATCCTGAACCGACAGCGCCGCTAAAACATCTATCAATCAAGAGCGAAGGCGACCCGATTGGTCGCCTTCGGCTTTTTTGCCAACAGAGCACGGTTGATTGAACATTTTCTTTGACTTTTCTGCATCAGTGCCGTTACGGTCTGTCTTACTGTCGCTTCGGGTGTTCGCGAAAGAAAATTCATGGAACAGACCGCCACCGCGCCCCAGCCCGGCGCCCGCAATAAATATCCCTCCGGATTTCGACCTCGCCGCGGCCTGAATTGGGTCAGCCTCGGGCTCATGTATGCGGCATATTACATGTGCCGCTATAATTTCCGGTGGGCGGCCCCCTCTCTGCAGAAGGAATATAATTTCAATTATACCGAGATCACGCAGATATTAAGCTGTTGGTTTTGGGCGTACGGAATCGGCCAACTCGTCAACGGTTTGCTGACTGATCGCATTGGCGGACGGCGAGCGATGCTTATCGGCGCGGCAGGCACGATCGTGATGAACTTCGCCTTCGGCGCGGCTTCCTACAGCGGTACGTTCACCACGTTCTCGATGATTTGGTTGATCGCCGGTTATTTTCAGGCGTTCGGCGCGCCCGGTATGATCAAGATCAACGCGGCGTGGTTCAGTCGCACCGAACGTGGCACGTTCTCAGGTATTTTCGGGTTCATGATTCAGTTGGGACAATTCTCGATCAATCAGTTGGCGCCGATGTTATTGGCGGGCTTCACTTTGTTCATCTGGACGGTGCCGGCGTTGCACTGGCGCTGGCTGTTCTGGGTGCCACCGTTGATAGCCGTGATCCCGGCGGTCATGATCGCGTTGTTCGTTAAGGAGACACCCGAGCAGGCCGGCTTCGTCAACGTCCACCCTGATGAGGTTGACCACGCGCACGCCGACGTGCGTGTCCCGCTCAAAGAATCACTTCTGACGATCGGACGCCACCCGCTGGTGTGGCTGTATGCGTTGGCCTACGCCTGCACGGGCGCGGTGCGACATGGCTCAGACCAGTTGGCAGTGCTGTACTTCGTGAATAAACTGGGGCTGACTCTCCAGATGCCGGCGGTCCAATGGACGATGCAACTCATGCCGCTGGTGGCCGTCGGTGGTTCGCTCGGATCGGGTGTGATTTCGGATAAGATCTTCAAAGGACACCGCTCGCCCGTCGCGATGGTGCTCTACTTCATGATCACGGTTGTCATTATCATTGCCGTCATCCTGATTGAGGGGTTTGGGATGCGGGGGGTGTTTTTAAGCTGCTTTTTCCTCATCATGATCTCGCTGGCGGTGAATGCCACTCACTCGATTGTCGGCGCGGCCGCACCGATGGACATCGGCGGGCGCAAAATGGCCGGCTTCGCATCCGGTGTAATCGACTCTTTTCAGTACTTCGGAGCGGGCATTGCCGTGCCACTAATGGGCAGACTGCTGGACAAGTATGGCTGGGTATCGTGGTTTCCCACGATGGCGGTCTTCGGATTCCTCGGCGGTTGCGCCATGCTCCTGGTCATGCGCAAACAACGCTTCCTCAAGGCGCAAGGGCATGCGCACGCGAACGACTGAGAAGTTACTTCCCGAACCTGATCGTCGCTCCGAAATAATCGCGATTCATCTTGGCGATGAAGTTCAGGCTGATTCCTTTGGGGCAGACGGCTTCGCAGGAACCCGTCACGGTGCAGGCGCCGAACCCTTCTTTGTCCATCTGTTGAACCATCGCGAAGACACGTTTCTCTTTTTCCGGCTGACCTTGGGGCATGAGGTTGAGGTGCGAAACCTTCGCAGCCACGAAGAGCATGGCGCTGGCATTCTTGCACGCCGCAACGCACGCGCCGCAACCGATGCACGCCGCCGCGTCCATGGCAAGGTCGGCGCTCTGTTTCGGCACGAGGATTGCATTGCCGTCGGGCGCCGAGCCGGTCGAAACAGAAACGAACCCGCCCGCTTGAATGACCCGGTCAAACGCGCTGCGATTGACGATCAGGTCCTTGATCAAGGGAAACGCTTTGGCGCGAAACGGCTCGACGGTGATCGTCTCGCCGTTCTGGAAACTGCGCATGTACGTCTGGCAGGTGGCGACCTTGTTCTCAGGGCCGTGCGGTTCGCCGTTAATAACGCACGAACACATGCCGCAGATGCCTTCGCGACAGTCGTGGTCGAACGCGATGGGCTCCTGCCCGCGCCGGGTCAGGTCTTCGTTGACGACGTCGAGCATTTCAAGGAACGACATGTTCGGGTTGATGTCCTTTGCCTCGTAGGTCTCAAATCGTCCCGGCGTCTCGGGATTGCGTTGCCGCCACACTCGCAGTTTGACGTTCATTACTTGTAGCTCCTCTGCGCCAAGTGGATCTCTTCGTAAACGAGGGGCTCTTTGTTCAAGAGGGGCGTCTTGCCGACGGCGGTGAATTCCCACGCGGCGACATACGCATACTGCTCGTCGTTGCGCTGGCATTCACCGTCTGGCGTCTGGTGTTCCTCGCGGAAATGGCAGCCGCACGATTCATCACGCATCAACGCGTCATACACGATCAACTCCGCCAACTCGAGGTAATCGGCCACGCGTCCCGCGCGTTCGAGAGATTGATTCAGGTCCTGGCTTTCACCGGGAACATTCACATCTTTCCAGAATTCCTCGCGTAAGGGTGGGATCAGGGCCAGCGCTTCTTTCAGACTCTTTTCGGTGCGGGCCATGCCGCAATGCTCCCAGAGGATTCGGCCCAACCGTTTGTGGAATTCGGTCACGGTCTTCTTGCCACGGATCGCCAGCAGCTTCTTGATGCGGTCGGTTGTCTCCTGTTCAGCCTGCTTGAACTCGCCCACCTCGGGCTTCGGTCGCGAACCGGGCTTCTGGGTAGCCAGATAATCCCCAATGGTGTAGGGGAGCACGAAATAACCATCGGCCAAGCCCTGCATCAGCGCGCTGGCGCCAAGGCGGTTCGCACCGTGGTCGGAGAAATTCGCTTCGCCAATGACGTACAACCCCGGCACGTTGCTCATCAAATTGTAATCCACCCACAACCCACCCATCATGTAGTGGATCGCGGGGAAGATGCGCATCGGGGTCTGGTACGCGTCCTCGTGCGTGATTTCATGGTACATGTCGAAGAGGTTTCCGTAGCGCTCTTCGATCTTCGCTCGTCCGAGCCGCTTGATCGCATCGGAAAAGTCCAAATAAACGCCCAAACCGCTTTCGCCGACGCCCTGGCCCTCGTCACACACCTGCTTGGCCGCGCGCGAGGAGATGTCACGGGGCGCCAGATTGCCGTAGCTCGGATACTTGCGTTCGAGATAGTAATCGCGTTCGTCTTCGGGAATCTCGCCGGGCGACCGCTTATCGCCCTTCTTCTTTGGGACCCACACCCGGCCATCGTTGCGCAACGATTCGCTCATCAGGGTGAGCTTGGACTGATAATCGCCCGACACAGGGATGCACGTGGGATGAATTTGCGTGAAACACGGATTGGCGAACAACGCGCCCTTCTTGTAGGCGCGCCAGATGGCCGTGGCGTTCGAGCCGCGACCGTAGGTTGAGAGATAATACGCGTTGCCGTAACCGCCCGTTGCCAGAACCACCGCGTCGCCGGAATGCGATGAGATCGCGCCGGTGACCATGTCGCGCACGACGATCCCCTTGGCGTGTCCGTTGACCACCACCAGTTCCAACATCTCCGTACGCGGGAACAAGGTGACCTGTCCAAGCCCGACCTGTCGCATCAACGCCTGGTAGGCGCCCAGCAACAGTTGCTGGCCGGTTTGACCGCGGGCGTAGAACGTTCGCGAGACCTGCGCGCCGCCGAAAGACCGATTCGTCAGATACCCGCTGTACTCGCGCGCGAACGGCACGCCCTGCGCCACGCATTGGTCGATGATATTGACGCTGACTTCCGCGAGGCGATGGACATTCGCCTCGCGCGACCGAAAATCGCCGCCCTTAATTGTATCATAGAAGAGCCGATAGACGCTGTCGCCGTCATTCTGGTAATTCTTCGCCGCATTGATACCACCCTGCGCGGCGACGCTGTGCGCCCGCCGCGGACTATCTTGAATGCAGAACGACTTGACGCTGTATCCCAGTTCGGCAAGAGAAGCCGCGGCCGACGCGCCCGCCAGCCCGGTGCCGACGACGATGATCTTGTACTTGCGTTTGTTGGAGGGATTGACCAGCTTGATCGCGGTCTTGTGCTTGTCCCATTTTTGGGGAAGCGGTCCCGGAGGGATTTTGGCGTCGAGTTTCATCATTTCACCACCCCCGCCAACACCGCAAGCGGAATGGAAATGTAACCGAGAAAGATTATCACCGCGGCGGCCTTTGCGAAACCGTCAATCGCGCATGTGTAGGCCTCGTTCTTCAGGCCCAGCGATTGGAACATCGCGCTGGCGCCATGGCTCAGATGGAGGCACAGGAGTCCGATGCTGAGAACGTAGAATGCGGACACCCAATAATTCGAGAAGCCCAGGACCATCATCCGATAGATGTCATGCCAGCCGTTGGCGTCGTGCAGGTCACGAAATTCCGGGTGGACGATCAGCAGGGTGTAATGGGCCAGGTGGAACGCGACAAACGCGAAAATGATGAGCCCGCTCCAGATCATCGTGCGCGAAGCGAGGGTGGCGGCCACGACTTCTTTCACGTCATACTGGGCGGCGCGTGCGGCCCGGTTTTCCAACGTCAGCGAAATGGATGTCCAAATATGAATGATCACAAACGCCAACAGGCCGATGCGGGCGGGCCACAGAATCTCGGGTGTCGTTTGCAGAAAGTGGCCGTAGCGGTTGATGGCCTCCGGTCCCAGAAAAATCTGCAGGTTTCCCAGCAGATGGCCGATGACAAACAGAAAAAGTCCCGCGCCGGTAATGGCCATCAGGAACTTTTTCCCCAATGAGGACGTAAAAAGCCGCAGCAACATGTTCATGGGTCGCTACCGTGTTACCGGAAGCGGTCAAAGAATTCCAGAAGTATTTTCTAAAGCCCGGCTCGCGGCTGATTGGGCTGGCGCTAGCGGGGGGCTGCGACGGCGATGCGGTCGCGCTTTTGGCTGTAGGTCAGTTTTCGGAAGCGGCGGATTTCCGTGGTGCGCCGGGTCCGCGGAAGGCCGTCGAGATGACGCGCATACCGGCGGGCGAGACGATTGGTTTCGTGGTAGCGCTCGGCCAGCACGGGTTCCTCAAAGACAGCATTATCGCGGTCGAACACACACGCTTTCAGCCAGCGGCGATCGGCATCGGTCAGCTTTTGCGGACGGTTGAAAAATGCGCAGTATTTCTGGAGAACCAGATAGGTGTCGACCTTCGCTTGTAGTTCGAGATCACGCACGAACGCCTCGCTGTGGATGTCGCGAATCCCTTCGTGAAACTTCAGGGCCGCGTGAATCGCGTGATCGAGTTCTTCCAAAAACACCATGAACGGAACGATGTTTTGATCGTTCAATCCGCAGGCGGGATTGTTTCCCTCCAACGCCTCGATGACGCTCGGGTCATAGTGAATTCCCAAGCGCAGTTTGCCATCCACGATTCGCAGGAACACGCGTCCCAAATCCGAGATTTGCGCGGCGCTGGCACCGGCCATCTCGGACAGAGCGCGGCTGCGTTGCCGGCTGAGAATGAAATCCTCGAAGTTTACGCCCGTGGTCCCGTAGGTGCGCTCCAGCAACAGTTGAATCTCGCCCAGTAAGGTCATCATCCACGTAATGAGCAACTTAGGTGCCATTTGCTGAAATGACAGAAGGCAGCAAATACAAGCTGTGCAGGTCGTCGGCTTGCTTTTTGTGGGTTCTTCATGCATAGAGAGTGGTGGAGGCGTGAGAACCTTATGAGTCAACCGAAAATTGTTGCCTGGCTGAAACCGAGTTGTGGATGGAGCAACGGCGTGCGCGCCGTGTTGCGGAAGTATGACCTTCCGTTCGACGATCGCGACGTCATTAACAATTCCGCCAATTATGAAGAGATGGTCGCCCGGAGCGGCCAGCCACTCCAGCCGACGCTGGAGATCGACGGCCAGATTCTGGCCGATGTCAGCGGTGAAGAAGTCGAGGCGTGGCTGATCAAGAAGGGCTACGTCAAGTCCAGTTCCGCGTCCACCGACGTTCCCACCAACCAAGCGTGTCAGGACCATCCGGCACCCACCGTGAAGTTCGGATTTGGACGGGAATAGCCGCCTCTCAACGCACGCTCAGACAATCCTGGCGATGCGCAGGGCTTTTTCTGCGGCGCCGGCTTTCGCTACGTGCACGATGACCATGGCCGGCTGATCGTAGGCCACGGCGGTGGCGTACATGTAGTCGATGTTCACGCGAAACTTCGAAATGGCAGCGGCGATGCGGGCCAACTGGCCGGGCTTGTCGGAGATGGCGATGCCCAGGACGGTGGTTTCGGTCGCGCTGTAGCCCAGTTTCTCCAAAGCCTTGCGCGCCTTCGGCGGGTTGTTCGTCACCAGCCGCACCATGTTGAGGTCGTAGCCGGAGGACGAGTCGATCGCGATCAGGTTGACCTTGGAGTTGGCCAGGGCTCGCAACACCTCGGCGAGCTTGCCGGGAGCATTGGGCGTCACAATCGTCAGTTCCGTAAACTCTTTCATATCGCCTCCTGGTGACGTTTGACCATTCGTCCACGCAAATGATACAAGGGAGTGTGACACGGAACAAGCCGCCTCGCAACTGATCGAATTCCATGGGCTCACCGAAAGAAATGCATCTCGGGCAACACTTGGTCATCGGATTGCCCGGCACCAAGCTGGACGCCGGTACACGGCGAGTGCTCGAATCCGTGCGGCCCGGCGGCATTGTACTGTTTGCGCGCAACGTCGACAATGCCGCGGAACTTCGGGTGCTAACCCGTGCCTTGCGCACGGAGTTCACCTATCGTCCGCTCATTGCGATTGACCAGGAGCACGGTCGCATCAACCGCTTGCGCAACATCATTGGCGAGGCACCCACCATCGCCGAGATCAAGAAATCCGGCAATGTGGAACAGGCGGAGGATTTCGGTCGGACCACGGGCCATTGGCTGCATCAGTTCGGGATCGACATTGACCTCGCGCCCGTGCTCGACCTGGAGTTGTTTGACGAGAAGACCGACAACGCGCTACGGGAACGTTGCTGGGGTCGGACCGCTGACGAAGTGAGCCGCTGGGCGGGCGCGTTCCTGGAGGGACTTGAACGAGAGGGCGTCGCGGCTTGCCCAAAGCATTTTCCGGGGTTGGGCGGGGCGGCACTCGATTCTCACGAGAAACTTCCGACGATCCAACGCACGCGCGAGTTGCTGCTGGCAGAAGATGTTGTGCCATACATGAAGTTGATGCGGCGGCTCACCGCGATCATGGTCGGACACGGGCATTATCCCGCGTTTGATGGGAAAAAGCCGCGACCGGCGTCGTTGTCCAAGGCGATCATGACCGAACTCCTGCGAAACCAACTCGGCTTCCGTGGACTCGTGCTTACCGACGACATGGAGATGGGGGCGATTTCGCAGATCCGTCCGCTTGAGGAAGCGGTTGTCGACGCGTTCGATGCCGGGGCGGACATGATTCTTGTTTGTCACACCGCGGAAAAAGCGCTGGCCGCGCATGGAGCGCTTACGAAAGCCGTCGAGTCCGGCCGCATACGCCCGCAGCGTCTGGCCCAATCTCAACGGCGGATTCAACAATTCCGCGACGAATGGATCGCCCACAAGGTCTGAGCGAGATGGACTGGCACGACAAGTTCAACCAGCGGATTATCCGGTGCCGGCTTTGCCCGCGCTTGACGGCCTATCGGGAGCGAATCGGCCGCGAGAAGAAGCGGGAGTTTCGTGACTGGGAGTATTGGGCGAAACCGCTGCCGAGTTTTGGCCATCCGGTCGCGCGGTTGCTGATCATCGGTCTGGCCCCGGCGGCGCACGGGGGGAACCGCACGGGACGGTTTTTCACGGGCGATTCTTCGGGTCGCTGGCTGTTCCGCGCGCTGCACAAGGCCGGCTTCGCCAACCTGCCGACATGGCAACGGCGCGATGACGGGATGAAACTGCTCGATTGCTATATCACCGCTGTGCTCCACTGCGCGCCGCCCGACAACAAGCCGCTTCCCCAGGAGATCGAACACTGCAGTGGATACTTCGATGAGGAACTGAAGCGCCTGAAACAACTGCGAGTCGTGATCGCGCTCGGCAAGATCGCTTTCGACAATTATCTGAAGGGTTTGCGCCGACTTGGCGTCGCGTTGCCGAAACCGCTGCCCCGGTTTGCCCACAACACGATCCACGAATTGGGTACGGGGGTGCCAGCACTGATTGCTTCCTATCATCCAAGCCGACAGAACACCAATACGGGGAAGTTGACGGAGCCGATGTTCGATGCCGTGTTCGAGCGCGCTCGACGACACCTCGACGCGGCTGGCTAGCGCAAGGCCTTGATCGCCCTTTGTGCGTCCGATACGTGGGCGACGATAATGGCATCGGATTGCGAACTGCCGGCGGTCGCGTACAGGTAATCGATGTTTACCTTCGCGGCTCCGAGAGCGTCCGCGACGTGCGCGATCGCGCCGGGTCCTTCGGTCCCGGGAATGCAGAGTACTTTCGTCTCGCCGACGTCCAACCCACGACGACGCAGCACGGCGCGGGCCTTGGCCACCTTGTCTGGCACGATCCGTACGATGTTGTATTCGAATCCGCCCGAGGCGTCGATGGCGAGCAGGTTCACTTTCGCTTTCGCGAGGGCATTGGCGACTTCGCTGAGTGTGCCGGGCCGGTTGGGGAGGACGATGGAGAGTTCGGTTCGTGTCGTCATGGTCATGATCCTCACGGGTTACGCACTATGGGCCAGCGCATCGGTGAACGAGCATGCGAAAATGGGGTTCAAACCGAGTGTCTGGGCTTTTTGAATAAGATCGGGGCTTTCGGCGCCGGGATTAATCCAGAGTTCCTGGCACCCCTTTTGGGCTATATCGTCGAGGACTTTGACGCCGACCGGCGGCGGAAGGTAGAGGCTCACGCGGTCGAGCGCCACGGGAATGTCGAGGACCGATTTGTAACACTTCAGGCCTTCGATGGTTTCTTCCTTGGGATTGACCGGATACACGTCGTACCCCGCGCGCAAATGCGCGTGAATGGATTTGTTGCTGAACTTGGCTTTGCCGGCGGACGCCCCAATGATCGCCACCCTCTGTTTACTCATGTCGCCATCAACCTCCCAGGTAAGACCGCTTCACCTGTTCATTACTTATCAGGTTTGCGGCAGTATCTTCCAACACAATTCTTCCCGTTTCCAGCACATATCCCCGATGCGCGACATGGAGCGCCATGTTCGCATTTTGTTCCACGAGCAGAATCGTGGTGCCCTGACGGTTGATTTCGCGAATGATGTCGAAGATTCTCGTCACGACCATCGGTGCGAGACCGAGCGACGGTTCATCGAGCAGCAGCAACTTTGGCCGCGCCATCAGGGCGCGCGAGATCGCCAGCATTTGTTGCTCGCCCCCGCTCAACGTGCCGCCGAGTTGCGACTGCCGCTCCTTCAGAATCGGAAATGCGGTGAACACGCGTTCCACGTCGTCGCCCAATCCGTTGGCGTGACCACGCTGAAAGGCTCCCATCTCCAGATTCTCTCGCACGCTTAGACGGGGGAAAATGCGCCGTCCTTCCGGAGATTGCGAGATGCCACGCTGTACAATCTCGTGGGGCGGCTGGTTCTGGATGGCTTCTCCATCGAACAGGATTCGCCCCTGACGACAGCGGTTGATCCCGCTAATGGTCATCAACGTCGTGGATTTGCCCGCGCCATTCGCGCCGAGCACCGCGACAATTTCACCCTTGTCGACGCCGATGCTCACGCCCTTCAGTACCTCGATCGCGCCGTAGCCGGCGTGCACTTCTTCAAGTTGCAGGAGCATCGTCGTGGTCCTTCCCAAGATACGCTTCGATGACACGCGCGTTGCGTTGCACTTCGGCAGGGGTACCCTCCGCGATTTTCTCGCCGTGATCGAGGACGGCGATGCGGTCGGAGATTCCCATGACGACGGGCATGTGATGTTCGATAAGCAGCACCGTGACGCCCCGCTGGCGAATGTCGTGGATCAGCTTCATCAACTCCTGCGCTTCGGCGGGATTCATCCCGGCGGCAGGTTCGTCGAGGAGCAGGAGACGGGGCTGGATGGCGAGGGCGCGGGCGATTTCGAGGCGGCGCTGATGGCCATACGAGAGGTTCTCGGCGAGTTGGTGGGCTTCTTGATCGAGGTGGACGAATTGCAGGATTTCCATGGCCCGCTGCTCGGCGTCCTGTCGCTCGCGCCAGTAGAGAGGCAGCCGCAGCGCCGCGTGCCAGAATCGCGTGTGCAACCGGCTATCCATGCCCAACAGCACGTTGTCGAGAACGGTCATTTGATTGAACAGGCGGATGTTCTGGAACGTGCGGGCGATACCGGCCCGCGCGGCCACCTCCGGTGCATAGCGGCTGCGGGACCAAATCGCGTACGCGCCGCCTAGTCCGATGATGCCGCCGATGAGAAAGGGAATCACGAGCCGCCGTCCGGGTTCCTCGGCGAAGTAATTAATCGCGGCACCGGGGGTTTTCTGCCATGGGAATTCCTGCTGATAAGTGTAATTCGTCGTAATAACCGCATCCCAGAGCGGCTCGATATTGGCGATTAGGACAAGACTGATCGCAGCGACGAGACCAACGAGCGCCAGCGCCAGCGCGGTCGTCCCCCGGAACGGTCGGCGCGTTTCCCGGCCATCGAAGTGGATGCGACCCGCCGTCGGTTCGTGTACGCCCGTGACGGCGTTGAAGAGCGTGGTTTTGCCGGCGCCGTTGGGCCCGATGACCGAAACGATTTCCCCGGCCGGGATGTCCAGCGACACAGCATTCACCGCGGTGAGTCCGCCGAATCGCACCGTCAGATCGGAAATCTCGAGGATATTCATAATGGCGGGGGCGGATGTGGTTCTTGCGGATGAAGTTCGGCCTTCAACTGCTTCGACGGGAGCAGGCCTTCGGGACGAAACCGCATCATGAGGACGAGCGCGAGCCCATAGAGCATGTATTTCCAGTTGCCGGGAGCGGTGAACGCGTTCGAGCTGTTGATGATCTGGTGGGCTTTTAGGAAATTCGTGAGCGTTTCGAGCACGATGGAGTTGAAGCCCGTGATGACCAGCGCGCCAAGCAACACGCCGCCGATGTTGCCCATGCCGCCGACGATCACCATGCACAACGCGATGATGGAAACCTGAAAATCGTAATTGCCCGGCTCGCCGCTGGACCCGAGGTAGCTCGCCCAAAGCGCGCCCGCGAGACTGCATTGCGCGGCGCCGAGGGCGAACGCGAGGAGTTTCATCTTCATCGGATTGATGCCCATGCACGAGGAGGCCAGTTCGTCTTCGCGAATGGAAATCCATGCGCGGCCAACGCGGGAGCGCTGCAGGTTGCGGTTTACCAATACGAGAAGCGCAAGGAAGCCGAGAAAAAGGTAATACCACGGTTGATACGTTTCCGGTCGAAACTGATAGCCGAAGAGCGACGGCGAGGGCAGGGGATTGATGCCCTGGGTGCCTTTCGTAATCGAATCGAGGTTCTTGAGCACGTCTTCGACAATTTCGCCGAACCCAAGCGTTACAATGGCCAGATAATCGCCGCGAAGGCGGATTGTCGGCAGGCCGAGGAAAAGACCGACGGTCAGCCCGACGAGCACGGTGATGATCGTCGCTGCCCAGAAGCCGAGACGGAATGGATAGATGTCGCATGTCAGAATCGCGTAGCTGTACGCGCCGACGGCCATGAACGCTGCGACACCGAGATTCAAGAGACCGGTGAAACCGGTAAGGATGTTCAGTCCGAGTCCGAGCATGGCCATGATGAAAATCGGACGCAGTAGATCGCCGATGTGATGGTCGCCGGGAATCGCGAGTTCGATCAATGGGATCAGCGCCGCCACGATGAGGAACGACCAGTGAAACGGGATTGTGCGGCGCGCGGCCATTACACCTTCTCCTTCGCGCGCGAACCGAGCAGCCCGGATGGCCGGAACACGAGTACCAGAATCAGCACCGTGAACACGAGCACGTTTGTCCAGCGGGTCTCCAGATACTGGTCACAAAACGCGCGGGCCAGACCGATGATCAATCCACCGAGCACGGCACCGGGCAAACTTCCAATCCCGCCCAACACGGCAGCGGTGAAGGCGTCGATGCCCGCACGGTAGCCCATTTGGAAATAGATCGTGTTGTTGTAGACGGAGAACACGACACTGGCGACGCCTGCTAATCCGCCGCCGATCAGGAACGTCTGGCCGATGACCCGGTCCACGGGAATACCCATCAACTGGGCCGCAAGCCGGTCCTGTGCGACCGCCCGCATGGCTTTGCCCTCGCGCGTGCGTTTCACAAACCACGTGAGCAAGGCCATCAGCGGAAGCGTCACCACGAAGACCATCACATCCTTGCCCGTAAACTCGACCGCGCTCTGGCCGAGAAGGTTGGCGTTGGATACCAACTCGGGAAACGCTTTTGGGGCGGCGGCGGCGCGTCCCAGGCCGAAGACCTTCATCGGCACGCCGCCCCAGAGCAGGCCGATGTTCATGAAGATGAACGACACGCCGATGGCCGAGACGAGTGGGGCCAGCTTGGTGGATTCGCGCAGGTGACGATAGGCGAGGCGATCGACCAGCCAGTTCAGCCCGCCGCAGAAGAGTGGCACTACGATAAGCATCAGCAACAGCCCGAACCACGTAGCTCCGCTCCCGGTGGTCGTTTGGTCGAGTCCGAGAAGACCGATGAGGGTCAGACCGGCAAAACAGCCGAGCATGAACAGGTCGCCGTGAGCGAAATTGATGAGTTCGATGATGCCGTAGACCATCGTGTACCCCAGAGCAATGAGGGCGATGATCATGCCGTTGGAGAGCCCGATGATCAGTTGTTGCAGAAAGATCTCACTGCCCGACATGCCGCCCACTGTAGCGATGCTGCAGGAGGGTCGCAATCGCAAAGAAGACGGAGAACTGCGGTCAATCAATATGCGCGGTCAGGAGACCGGCGCACAACAGAGAAGAAGAGGCTCTTACGGCAAACACTTGCGATCACGAGACCACAAGATCACGACGATCCCGAGCACCACGGTCAAGATGCCAACAGTGGAATACAAGCTTACAGCCAGCGCATTACGCTGATTTGTAATATCACGGGCGTATTCAAAAAGTTGGTCGTAACCGACTTGCCCTGATCTCCCCGTGCCGTAAAACTTCTGGAGGTACCAGACGGAGTGATGTGTGAGGACGCGGACATAGAAAATGGCGAGTAATAGGATAACCAATCCGACCGCGAGAATCAGCACTCCTGCAACAGAGAGAATTTTCGATCCGAGGGTCCCCCCGCCTGGATTCTTAGTGTTCATTCCTACATCCCCACGATTTTTACAGGGGTGAATTTCCCGTCTTTGATTTCCTCGACGGCCATGACTTTGAGAGAGGTGTCGCCGTTTTGGTCGAAGGACCATTTGCCGAGGACGCCGTCGAAATCGCGCAGGCCGGCGATGGCTGCGCGGATGCTTTCGCGGTCTTTCTTGCCGGCGCGCTTGATGCCTTCGAGCACGACGCGCGCGGCTTCGTAGCCGTACACCGCGTAGGCTTCCGGCTCGGCGTTGTACTTCTTCTTGTAGTTCTCGTAGAACTCCTTGCCGCGTCCCTGAAGCTGGCTTGGCGGCAGTCCGCCAAACGTCACGTAGGTGCGGTCGTCAAGGTTGTCCTTGCCCGCCGACTCGATAAGCGCCTGTTCGCGGCAACCGTCGGGCACCATGAGTTTTACCTTTGCGCCGCCGGCGACGAGGTCTTTGGCAATTTGGCCGGCATTCGTCTGGGTCGTGCCACCGAAATAGACCATGTCGGCGTCGGTGCTTTTGATCTTCGTGACGAGCGAGCGATAGTTCGCCGCCTTGGGGTCGATGCCTTCGTAACCGACGACCTGGATGCCGAGTCTGGCGCAGGCGCGCTTGAACACGTCGGCCACGCCTTTGCCGTACAATTCGCGGTCATGGAGGACAAAGACTTTCTTCACGCCGAGTTCCTTGGCCCACATCGCCGCGACTTCACCTTGGATGTCATCGGCGGGAACGACGCGGAAATAATTGATCTTGCCGGAGGGGCGGTATACTTGTGGCTCGTTGGCTTCGCCGGTGCCGGGCTTGGTGAGGCCGGGGTACGTATTGGCGGGGCTGACCATCACGAGGGAGGCCTTGTTCAGTATCGGCATTGCAATTTTCGCGGCGCCGGAATTGTACGTGCCGATGTAGGCCATGATGTCGGGGTCTTGGACGGCCTTCTGCGCGTTAGCGGCTTCGACGGCGGGATCCCACTGACCGCGCTCAGGCGACGCGTCGTCCCAGTCTTCGTAGGCAATGGTGAACTCGCCGACCTTGCCTCCCGCTTCTTCGATGGCCATGCGGATCCCGTTGACCATCGTTTGCGCCTGGGCGGTCGCGCTACCCGTGCGCGGCAGGCTGGAGACGATCTTGATAACTGGCGAATCCGCTGCGTGCGCGATGGAACAGGCCATTGCCAGGAAGCTGAGGGAGAGAGAAAGGACCAATCGTTTCATACGGGTTTTGTGTCACAAACAACGCAGGCCTGCAAGCCAAACGCCGATTCACGGCACACGATTATGTTTCACGGCGCGGTTCGGGACGAAGCACATTCACGACTGAATGACCCGACTCCCAGAGTTTGTCGATGAGTTGGTCGATTTTTGCGCCCTGCACGCGAGCCACCGCCATGCGGCGGTCATTGTCGTGAAACGTGAGGAAACTCAGCAGATCGAGATCGAGTGCGTGCGTGGCCTCCTCGAGGAACGTCAGGACTTTCTCGCGCTCGGTCAAATCAAACGTGATGCGGACAGCATCGTCCTGTTCCGCCAAGAGCTTACTGAACGCCCGGAAGATATCTGACTCGGTAATGATGCCGATGAGAGATCCGCGCTGCGTGACGGGCAGGCAGCCAATGTGGTGACGGGTCATCAACTCCGCGGCGGACTCGACGGGATCGTGCTCGTCGATGGTGATGACGGCCCGTTTCATGATGGTGTTGATGGTGCCGGTCACCGTCCCTTGCTCGATACCGATCGCCGAGAACGGATTAATATGAGGTGGAAACGCTTCCACGAGGTCCCGATACGTGACGATCCCGAGGATGGATCCGCTCTGCGTAACGACAAGGCGCCGGATCCGGCGTGTCGACATCTTCTGGATTCCTTCGACGAGCGAGGCTGACGGAGAGATGACTTCGACGTTACGCGTCATGTACATGCCGACGATCACGGTAACGGATCTTTCATGGCAGGTCTGGCATCATTTGGATGTACGACAGTCGAACGATGTACTGGGAGGGCGTATGGGGGACGTCGTTGGTGACAGACGATGTGGCGCGGTCGATGATCGAACGCGCGGGGCCGGTGACGAAAGAGATTCCGGTGAACATAGTGACCGACTTTGGCAACACCGCGTCTTTGACGACCGGCGTGTCTTGCGCGTAGAGAGAGTACTTGTGAGTCTGCGTGTCAGCTTCGATTCGGCACGAAAGCTCATCACTGGTGAAATCACTGTGCTTCAATTCCCAGCGAATCGGACTCCGGCTGGTCGGACCGCTGTGCAACTCGATCAGCATTGGAAGCTCCGTTCCCTTGGTCGTCGTCACTCTGAAACGCTCCACCACTTGCGGTCTCGGCGAGAACAACCGCGTCGCACGGGCGTAATCGTATGGGTCGCGGTCGGTCAGATTCACGCCATCCTTGGTCAACGTGACCGGCGCCCAGAGTGGGCTGTAGGTGTTCCACGCGTCGGCGCTGCCAGTCAGCGGGATGCGGCTGACCCAAATGTCTTCCTTGTTGACACTGTAGACGATCCAGATGGCGTTATCCTTCCATGTGCCGTCGTTGGACCATTCGGAGATGCCGCGGACGTATTGTGGACCGACGTTCTTGTGCTCGCCGACGTAGCGTTGCCGCGGCAACTCGCCATGAACGACACGCATGTTGGCGAAGGTCACGCCATCGTCGCTCGTGACCGTGACGAGCGGGAAGCGGTCTTTCTTGTCGGGATTGTAGATCAGGGCGTAACGGCCGTCGGCGGTGCGTTGGCCCCAGACCTTGCCTGTGCCGGTGACCAGCGATGGCGGGATGATCGGTTGCGACCATGTATCGCCGTTGTTCGGAGAGACGATGACCCAACCGTTTTTGCAGATGCCGACGAGTGCGCCGTCTTTGCGATGGAAGAGGGACATCGCTTTTAGCGGCATGTTTTTCCCGCCGGAGTCGTGCCATTTCATGCGGCGGGGGCCGAGCAATGCACCATAGTCCTGCTGTTCGAGGAACGGACGGTTGGCGAGCAGTTGGTTGCACGCCTCGATGAAGCCTTTGTCGGCGGAGTTGGTATAGAAGTCGGGAGAGGTGACGGGTGTTGGTGTCAGGAGCGCATAGTACGGGCCGAGCGCATGATCGGCGAGGATTTCGCGAACGACGAGCGTGTCACGATTCTTGTCGGTTAGTGTAGTTTCGTCGCGGCGGAGGCCGGCGATGGCGAGCATTCGACCGTTTGGGGCGAGGAAGAAATGCATCCGGAGTGGGTTCGAGACGCCCTGGGGAAAGAGTTTGGCCGGGGCGGACCACGTGACACCGTCGGTGGACGTGCTATAGACTTCGCGCCAGGGCCAGACATCCTCGTCTTTTTCGCCAGAACTCCAAGCGACGTAGAGTTGGCCTTTCCAAGCGGCCATGTCGACGTGGTGATTGTACGTCCAGCCTTTGCCGTCGGTCAGATCGGGCTTGTCGCGTGAGGCGCGGAAGATTTGGATGTTTTGCACGCCCGGCACTGGTGGCAGTCCGCCATCGGGAAGACTGAGGTCGAGATGCGCCTGTTCCGGCCCGGTGATTGTGATGGGATCGGCGGCGAGAACAGCGGCAGCGAAGAACGGTAACACGGCAAGTAGCAGGCGTAATTTCATGTGACGACGTCGAATGCCAACAGGATTCGTCGCACAAACGGCGCACACGTGCAATGTCAAAGGCGGGCGTTCCCTGCCAACGACCACGCGGACACAGGCTTGCTTACCGAATCGCGGGCGTGTTACAAACGCGCTCATGCTGAAACAGCAGCAAACGATCAAGCGGCCGGTGTCATTCTCGGGCATTGGCATTCACACGGGTTTGAAGGTCAACATGACGTGGAAACCGGCGCCGGTGGACCATGGGATCAAGTTTGTGCGGGTCGATCTCGACGGGAAGCCCGAAATCGAGCCGAACATCCGCAACATCGGCGATACGACGCGGTGGACGACCATCGGCACCAACGGCACAGTCATTCACACGGTCGAGCACGTGCTGGCGACGTTGAACGGGTACGGGATCGACAATCTCATCATCGAACTCGACGCGACCGAGCCACCGGTCGGCGACGGCAGCGCGCGACCGTATGTGAACATGGTCAAGGAAGCCGGCATCCAGCCACAGGAAGGGAAACGAGAGATTTTCCGTCCCCAAGAAACGGTGCACGTCGAGGTGGGCGACTCGCTGGCAGTGGTGGTGCCGAGCGATCAGTTGCGGATCAGTTGCACGATTCATTACGGCAAACCGGGTTTGGACGCGCAGTTTTTGAGCCTGGCGATCGAGCCGGAGACGTTTGAGACGCAGATTTCACCGGCGCGGACGTTCGCCCTGTACGAAGAGATCCAGTATCTCGTCGACCACGGATTGATCAAAGGCGGCAGCCTTGAGAACGCGGTACTGATTCGCAACGAGACCATTCTGGCGACCGAGCCGCTGCGGTTCCGTGATGAATTTGTGCGGCACAAGATCCTCGATATCCTCGGGGACATCGTGCTGCTGGGGCGACCGTTGGCGGCGCATATCATCACGATTCGGCCGGGACATTCCTGCAACGCGGCGTTGACGAAGGCGCTGGCCAATCTCATGGAGAAGGAGCTGCCTGCGCCGGTGGCGTTCACACCGCCGATTCCGGCGGAGTCGCCGGCCGAGCCGGCAATGGATATCGTGCGACTGCTGAACGTGCTGCCGCATCGGTATCCGTTTTTGCTGGTGGACAGGATTTTGAAGATCGAGGGCGAGGAGAAGATCATCGGGCTGAAAAACGTCACGATGAACGAACCGTTTTTCCAGGGACATTTTCCGGGGCACCCGATCATGCCGGGCGTGCTGCAGCTCGAAGCAATGGCGCAGGTGGCGGGAGTGTTGATGCTGCGGTCGGGTGAGAACGCGGGGAAGGTGGCGTATTTCATGAGCGCCAACAACGTGAAATGGCGCAAGCCGGTTCGTCCCGGCGATCAACTCATCATCGAGATCGAAATGGGCCGCGCCCGCGCCAAGATCGCCAAGGCCAAGGGCGTGTGCAAGGTGGCGGGCGAAGTCGTGAGCGAGGCGGAGGTGATGTTCAGCGTGATGTAAGCGGTAGAGCTTGGCGGCGAATCCGTAACCAGCGAGATACTGGCCCCGTTGACTCACGAGAGCAGGGCACAATGTGAGGCGCTTCCTTCAAGTCTTTGCGGCTGTGGCGACGATCGGGTCGGCAACCGATTGCTTGTGGGCCGCCCAATCCTACACCATCGTTGATACGGGCCAGGTGCGGTGCTACGACAACCGAAGCGAAATTGCACCACCAAAGCCCGGGGAACCTTTTTACGGGCAGGACGCCCAGTTCCGAAATCATCCATCCAGTTACACCCTCAGCCCTGATGGCCTGACGGTGTATGACAATGACACCGGCCTTACCTGGCAGCGCAGCCCCGACACCGATGGTGACGGTAGTCTCACCCGACGCGACAAGCTGACCTTGACCCAAGCCCTGGCGCTACCCGCGAAGCTCAACGCCGCCAAGTTTGGCGGATTCGACGACTGGCGACTGCCATCCATCAAGGAACTGTATTCGCTCTTGGATGGGCGTGGCACCGATCCCAGCGGCTATCAGGGCGCGGATACTTCCAGTCTGACGCCGTTCATCGACACGAAGTTCTTCAAGTTCGCTTACGGGGACGTGAGCGCTGGCGAACGCATCATTGATTCGCAATATGCGTCGAGCACCAGGTATGTGGGCCGGTCGGCGCGCGGGTTGGGCAAATACTTCGGCGTCAACTTCGCCGACGGCCGGATCAAAGGCTATGACCTGCAAATGCCGGGGGGCTCGGAGAAAACCTTCTTTGTGCTGTGCGTGCGCGGCAATCCGGGCTATGGCAAGAACGATCTCCATAACAATGCCGACGGAACCATCACCGACCACGCGACCGGCCTGATGTGGTCCAAGGCGGACAGCGGCAACGGCATGAACTGGCAGAACGCGCTGGCCTGGGTGCAACAGCAGAACGCGAAGAGATTCCTCGGGCACAATGACTGGCGGTTGCCGAGCGTGAAGGAATTGCAGGGCATCGTGGACTACACGCGGTGCCCCGACACGACACAGTCGCCCGCGATTGATCCACTCTTCAACTGCACGGCGATCACCAATGAGGTTGGGGAGAGCGATTATCCCTGGTACTGGTCGGCGACGACACACGCGGGGTTCCATGGCGGAGGAGCGGCGATGTATGTGGCGTTCGGGCGGGCGGCAGGTTGGCTGCCGGCGCGACCCATGGGGGGCGGTCCACCGGAGCCGCGGGGCGGTTTCGAAGGTGGCCCCGGCCCGGGCGGACCACCGGATGCCGGTCCTGAGGACGGAGACCACGGTGACTACCATTTCGTCGATGTCCACGGCGCCGGCGCCCAACGGAGCGATCCCAAGGCCGGTGACCCCGCGATGTTCCCGCATGGGCGCGGCCCGCAGGGCGACGTTATCCGCATTTACAACTTTGTCCGGCTCGTGCGTTAGGAGCGGCGCGTGGGGTTGGTCAGGACGATGACGAGAGCGACCCAGACGACCAGGGCGAGCGAGAGCAGGGGCATGAGCCAGATGGGGAGGAGTTGATGGATTTGGGCGACAGACACATCGCGGCGCTCGGCGACCCACACGTCCATGCGCAGATTCAGCACGACGAAGATCGCGGCAAAAGCCAATACAAAATGCCTGGCAACCATTCGTATGGCCGCAACGCCCGCTTTTCCCCGGCCCCGATACAGGCGCCAGGCGAAGAGGGTGATCATGATGGCGGCGATGATCCAAGCCCAGAGGCGGTCGCCGGTATCCCACGCCAGATAGATCAACCACGAGAACAGCGCTAGGTAAAGGCCGGCCACGTAGACGAGCCGTTTTCCCCCGGTCAACGTCAGTTTGGGCGTGACGCTGCCGGACGCCTCGAGTTGCCCGCGAATGGCCAGAATTCGTCTGAAGTGCAGGATGATGACGAGCGCGGCCACGGCAGCGTAGAACCACCAGAAGCCGGCCATCACGCCGACCCATGTGGAGTCGCTCCAGTGATGATGGCTACCGAAAGCTTTCACCGCGGGTTGCGCGAGTAAGCACCATCCGAGGACGAATGACCAGAGCACCGTTGCCGTGAGCGTCTGGACCCGGCGTTCGCGCTCATTCGGGGCGAAATGGACGCTCATCCACGAGACGGTCATACCGCCGATGAGCCCGACGAACGGAGCAAACAAAGTCCAGAGGAGGCCGAATTTGCTCGCGCCAGCGCCCTTGGCAGCCGCGCCGGCAGTCGCCGTGGCGGTCGAAGCGGCAACCATCGGCAGCGCGGCCAGTACGGCACCGGAAAACTCCTGACTCGGAGCTGTCTTGGTCAACGTTCCCTCGACGAACGCGATGACTTCTTCGTGGAGGAGTTTGCGTCCACGCGAGAGGCGTTGCTTGACGGCGTCTTCGCTCAAGTCCAGCTCGACGGCGACGCGCTCGACGGATTGGTGTTCACGATAGAACAGGATGAGCGGCTGACGATAGGCGTCAGGAATTCGCTCGAGTGCGCGCCACAGGATCGCTTCTTCTTCGCGGGTGACAGCCTGGGATGACGGCGACGGCTCGGGCGATAGCGGATCATGAATTGCTTCGAGTGATTCGGCAGCGTGAACCGGCTCACGGCCCTGTCGGCGGAGTTCCTTGCCGACGAGGAAGCGGGCGATGCCGCAGAGCCAGGCGCGGAGGTGCGCCGGCTCGCGGAGTTCGGCAAGCTGTTTCCACGCGGCGACGAACGTATCCTGGGCGAGGTCTTCGCTGAGGGTCAGGCTGCCCGTGGCATTGTAGGTGATCGAGCAGACGAGCGATTGGTACCGCTCGACGATCTGACGGAAGGCGTTGCGGTCGCCCGTCAGGCTCCATTCCACCAATTGCGTGTCGCTGTTCACAGCCGTCGGCATTGTCTCGGTTGTCATCATATCACCGTATAAGTACCGGGAAAGGCTGAAGAGGTGACAGGGAATGTGTCGATGCGCTCCATTAAGTGTTTCGTAGAGAAAGTTGTTGACGAAAGGCACTTGAGAAGCTACAAACCCGCGAGACTGACATGCGAATCTTGAGACCACAACGTATGAGCCTGAGCATGGGGACGATTATGTCCTCGATGCGCGGAAGTGGTCTGATCTGGTCGCGTGCCTCCCTAGTCCACTTCGCCGTCGGAGATAATCAAGGAGGCTCCGGAAGCAGGTAGGTGTCACGTCCATATTTTCGCAAACCCTGCTTCCGAGATGGAAGGCAGGGTTTTTTATTGCCGAATTCACGAAACAACGATGGGAACAGCCGAACAATGAAGATTTAGGGCGAACCGATGCCGCGCCGGCAGGGTCGACTGGCGACGCGGTGGGATCGGCCACCACAAGGACATTATGGAAGAGCAAGAACGCAAACCCGCAGCGTCATTGCGGGAGTATTTGGACAATGCCCGCGAGGCGGGTAGCATTTTCCGCTGGATCTGGCGGGAAGTCACCACGCCGCAAAGTAGACGGAAGTTGTATCGGATGTTCGGCGGCCTGGCGGTCGTTATCATCCTGCAAACGATTCAACCCGGGGCGATTGGTTTCATTTTCAATGGGCTCACGAGCCGGAACGGCACGCTGATTTGCTGGGGGCTCGGAGTTTTTCTCGGATGCCTCATTACTCAGAAGCTTGCGGATCGCTATCAGGAATCCGCCCGCGAATGGGTTCTTGGACTGCACTGGGGTCGGCTGGATGACCGGATTACGGAACTCTTTTTCGAGAAGTCGGTTGGCCAACACATCCACGAGGGCACGACCCTCGCGGTGAGCAATATCGATAAAGGCCGGTGGCGGCTGCTGGACATGCAGGGAATGCTCCTGTTCGAGGGGATACCCTCGATCACGCAACTCCTCGTGGCGTATGTATTCCTCTGTTTCCTCAGTTGGGTGGCAGGGGTGGTAATGGGGATCGTTATCTTCACCTATCTGTGCTGGTCGATGTATCTCAACTTCCGCGTCAACCAGGTGTGTACGCCCCTTGACAAGGAGTTTCGGGCGTTGAACCGGCGGCGGGTCGAACGGTGGGAACGGGTGGAGCGCGTCAAGATCTCCGGGAAGGAGGATGAAGAGACCCGGGAAATGTCCGGCATCTTCGATAACGTGATCACACGGGACAGACATTTCTGGCTGTGGTTCATCAAACAGGCGCATATCCGCGGGATGATCAACGCCAGTGGCTTGGTGTTCATCATGGGGTGGGGCGCCTGGCTGGTGTGGAACCACAAGTGGCAGCTCGGTTTGCTCTATCCGCTGTATGCGTGGACGTCACGGGTCAGCGACAACATCTGGCGGATCGGCGCGATCGAGCACCAGATCAATTGGAACCTGCCCTCGGTCAAATCGATGATCGAAGCGCTACGGATACCGCCGGCGATTACCGATTCGACGGAGGCGATCATGCTGGACCATACGGTACCGCACAAGATTGAATTTGCGGATGTTTCCCATACGTACCCGGCGGATGTGAAGAAGACGGCGGAAGCGCCCCCGGCGTTGACGAGAGTCAACTTCACGATCGAGGCCGGGGAGAAGGTGGCGCTGCTGGGCGCGAGCGGCGCGGGCAAGACGACCGTGATGAGGAAACTCCTGCGGTTCGACGATCCGACGTCCGGGTGCGTTCTGATCGACGGCATCGATCTGCGAACGATCCGTCAAGCTTCGTGGCGGCGCGGCATTGGTTACATTCCGCAACAGGCGCAGGTGTTCGACGGCGCGATCCGCTACAATCTGACCTATCGGCTGAGCGCGGAGGAACGGGCCCGGATCACCGATGCCGAGCTATGGAAATTGATGCAGTTGCTGCAGATTGACTTCAAGGACCGCCTGACACAAGGTCTGGATACAATTGTCGGGAAAAACGGCATCAAACTGTCGGGCGGCCAGGCGCAGCGCCTGATGATTGGGGCGGCGGTGATCAAGCGCCCGTGGCTGCTGGTGGTGGATGAAGCGACCTCCAGTCTCGACTCTGCGACCGAGCATGAGGTGCAAGCCGGGCTGGCGACGGTGCTGTCCGGTTCGGCCACGAGTGGATTGATCGTGGCGCATCGGCTGAGCACGGTCCGTCATCTCTGTACCAAGTTTGTCGTCTTGAAGGCGGCAAACGAGGTTCAGGGTGGTGAATCACAAGTCGAGGCCATCGCCAGTTCATTCGAGGACCTGTACCGGGAATCCGCAACGTTCCGTCGTTTGGCGGACTATCAGGGAGTTGCGGTTGAAACGCCACGCACCCAGCACACGACAGGGGCGGCGACGGAACCGTCTGTTGCCGTTTACAATGCCTTGGGCGGCGGGGATTAGGCCGCAGAGCCAGGGTGACCACGAATGAACGCGGATTCATGCGAATTCGGGTTCACAACGAAGGCCCGAAGAGGGCGCGGACCGCGCTTGTGAGTGGTCGGGCGTCGACCTCTTTCTCGATTCAACCTCCTCATCCGCACCGCATTTTTTTACATGTCTTTTACATGCCACGCGAGGGGTATGGGGGTAGTATTACGCGTGCACGGGGACACAGTCCTGTGCGAACAACCATACAGAGGATCAAACAATGAAAGATTGCAAGAGAGACAGAACGGGGTTCACCCTCATCGAACTGCTGGTGGTCATCGCGATTATTGGGATTCTGGCGGCGATGCTGCTGCCGGCGCTGAATCAGGCTCGTGAAAAGGCGCGTCGGGCAAACTGCCTGAGTAA
>Ga0326727_10001042_pt1 | contig 107271 bp, 72 predicted proteins | sample MB2enrmetagenome_FD_207643 | JGI IMG/M metagenome (GOLD analysis project Ga0326727, IMG submission 207643) | Lab enriched peat soil microbial communities from McLean, Ithaca, NY, United States - MB29MY | ecosystem: Environmental > Terrestrial > Soil > Wetlands > Peat | place: USA: New York...
CCAGCACCGTCGGGATGCCCAGCTGTCGCACCCCGCCGTCCGGCTTGGGTATCTCTACCCGCTTCACCGGCTGCGGCTTGTATGTCCCACTCAACAGTTGTTCGCGGATGGCTGGCCAGTGCTCCTTCAAGTAAACAGTCAACGCATCCACCGTCATGCCGTCGATGCCCGGACTGCCCTTGTTGGACTTCACTCGCTTCAAGGCCTGCAAGCAGTTCTCCCGCGCGCAAACCTCTTCCATCAGTTGTTCGTGGTTCTTAGCCGGGCTTTCGATCATGCGCTTCGCCGTGAGCGTTTCGGACCCTTCGCAGGGAGCCTTTGGAGCTTCACTCCGCCCTTCCTCGCCAAAGGCCAGCCGGAGCTGGTTGTTCTGCCGCTTGCCGCTCATCGAGTCGCGCCGCCTACTTGCCGCTTCCTTCCGTTTGGTCCTTCGCCGCTTGCGCGACTACTATGCCCGCTGCTGACTTCTGCCGCACGGTCAGAGCGGATCGCTCCACCCTCAGTCCCGATTCCGGGACATGCGGCAGACCTCCCGAGGTAAGTTCAACCGCCTTCAACGCGCAGCCGCCGAATTTACAACCAGCGCTCTTGATGGATGTGGACTTCGCGACCATATGCCCGCTCGTCCAGCGCCGTGTGCCTCATATCCGATTCTTGTCCATCGGCTCGCGTCTTTGCTCCACGCTGCTTTCAGACACCGCCTCGCGACGATGCCCTGGCGCTTCGCTATCACTTCTCCTCCATCAGAATGTGAAGGGGACTTCCACCCCCAAGCTGTTAAACATGCTCGGCACACATATCGACGGCCGGATCGGCGAGATCCGGCCGTGCCAAAACCTAAAGGTTGTGAGACAACGCTTCAGTCTTAACCTCATATCCGCCGAAGGGGGATGTACCGAAATTAGTCGAATTTGACGAAATTGATAATTATTCTAAACTATCTACATATGGACCCGATTCGCAATCCGTATGCCCCCGGCGCCGGCAGCCCACCTCCAGAGCTTGCAGGCCGCAGTGCTATCCGCCGGGACGTAGATGTGCGCCTCCAAAGGCTCCGCCTGGGCAGGCCTGCAAAGAGCGTGATGTTGGTTGGCCTGCGGGGCGTAGGCAAGACTGTCTTATTGGATCAGATGCGCAGAGATGCCGAGGCTGGTGGAATCCAAACGGTTCGCATCGAGGCCCCGGAAAACCGTTCGCTTCCGGCACTGCTCGCTCCAACTCTCCGGCTTGCCCTACTCCACCTGAGCAAGAGAGAGGCCGCAAAGGACTATGCCATCCGGGGGCTCCGGGCCCTGGCAGGCTTCGCGAGTAAGTTGAAAGTGACCTACGCTGATATCGAGGTAGGGCTCGACTATGAACCGGAACCAGGCCTCGCCGACAATGGCGACCTTGAAGGAGATCTTACGACGCTCCTTCAACAGGTTGGATTGGCGGCTAAGGCGGCTGGAACTGCGGTCGTGATATTTATCGATGAACTCCAGTACGTGGAAGAGCCACAGATGGCAGCTCTGGTTTCAGCCCTTCACCGCTGCTCCCAAGAGAAGCTACCCGTCACGGTCGTTGGTGCTGGCCTCCCGCAGCTACGAGGTCGAATGGGAGAGGCCAAATCATATGCGGAACGGCTCTTCGACTTTCCTGAGATTGGGCCATTGAGTGCGCCCGACGCGGCAGATGCCATCATAAGACCTGTTCAAAACGAAGGGGTCGAGATTCAAGACGACGCAGTTCAGTTAATCATCGAGAAGACGCAAGGATATCCTTACTTCCTGCAGGAATGGGGCAAGCATACATGGGACATCGCACCGGAAAGCCCAATTCGACGGGAGGATGTTTTGAACGCTTCGGATGAGGCAGTTGCAGCTCTTGATGAGAGCTTTTTCCGGGTTCGATTCGATCGACTGACTCCAACTGAAAAGAAGTATTTACGAGCGATGGCGGATTTAGGGCGTGGCCCGCATCGATCGGGGGATATTGCCGACGAGCTAGGACGAGTTGTCAGTTCGCTGGGTCCGACCCGCGCGGGATTGATCGCGAAGGGAATGATATGGAGCCCCACACATGGCGACACGGCGTTTACCGTCCCATTATTCGATGAATTCATGAAGCGAATCATGCCTGGAAACGATTGGAAGACCGTCGCCAACTGATCTATGCAACTCATATCGCATGATCCTCTGCTTAGGTGTCGTCGTTGTTGTTGATGCTGCTGCTGCTGACGATCATGATCTTAACGTCGGCACCGAAGGTGAGCGAGCCTTGTGACACGATCTGACGCCGGACTATCTGCACTCTAGCGTGGGGATTTCGGGGGACTTGCGGCCTTTTTACCGCTTGATAGCGAGAGATTCCGTTGAGGGATCATTCAAGTCGTACGGATCGATTCAAGTTCTTGGGGTGTGATGTTCAATTGGAGCCGCCAGCGACGCAGATGCGGACCTTCCTTGGGCAGCAGTGTATCGAGCGGAGCATAGGTCTCACTCAGTGTGTCCCTCAGCCGTGAAAGCTCGCTTTCAGGCGCGATCGCGTAAAGCTCCAGCAGATACCGGATGTTCGATCTCTTTCCCGGCGACGACCGGGAAGCCCGGTTTCACCCTTCCATTTGGCGAATACGCTGCGGGGTAGTAGCGCCACCCTGCCGGGGTCTTCACCCGTCTCATTAGCGCTACTCTAACGTTCACCATCGGGGCCCTCGATGCCAAAAACCATAGCAACGCTATAGCATGGGCCTGACGCTCAATGCGATTGATTCTATTGAATTTATGGGTTTTGAGCTTCGAATCCCCCTCTCTCCGCCATATTACTGAGCAAATCCTTGAAAGCAATCTAGATAAAACAAAACAAAGGTGCTACTGGTCATTTTGAGTGTGCGCTCAGTGGGCTGTGTGAGCCTAATTCGCCACGGTGAGGATCTTTTGCATTACTGAATGAGCACCGCATTACTAAGCAATTCGGACGCAATTCTATATCTGGATACGGACGCGATCGCTGCTTTCCTTCGTGAGCGTTACGTGAGCCGCAGGTTAGATCAAGGTTGCGGAGCATGATTTTGCACAGAGGCCCGGCCGACTTTGCTAACAAAGGGAGGGAGTGATCCCGCTCACGCCAAGGTAAGAGTAGCCGACGATACATCCGGAATGCGGAACTCACGCGGCCGCAACTAGCAGCTGATGAAGCGGGAGGCTGAAGGACACCGGAGCTAGTTTGCTGAAGGCTTCTCAAGATGGTTAATCACTATGACCTCCAGCGGAGATCTCTTCTTAACCAACTTGAAGCCCAGCGACTGCACCGCAATTAAGTAGGCGGTGGCCCTGTCCACGTCGTCGGGACCTTGCCTTTCGTAAAACGTATTCGTGGGAATCTTCAGCACCAGGTTGAACCGGCCCATCAGCCCCGTCTCGTCCACAATTTGGCGATCCTGAATGAGATTCATCAAGATATCGGCGAACTCAGGCATGGTGTAGTTAATAAACTGCACAGCTGTTTGGCCGTCCGCTCCGTCAGTCACGTAGATATTCCCGCGGATGGTCTCTGGCGGATTGCCTGCGGTCACTTCAGGGGGGCTCTTCACCACAGTCAGTGCGTACACCGGGAACTCCCTCTGCTCCACTTGCACCTTAAGACTGAACCGGTCCGCGAGCAGTTTTCTAACCATCGATCGCTTCTGGTCGTCGCTTGGCTGACCCGGGGTATCGGTTTCAGCGGCAATGTCGAACTTGTCCTCATTGATCCAGGGCGGCCCGCCGTCGATCTGGCGATCACGCACCTTATAAGCGAACTTGATGAGGTCGGTGACCGACGCATTTTCTGCCTTAAAACGCAGGGCTCTAAAGCCGCAGAACGACCCGTTATCGCCTCCGCGACTCGGCTTGATCGTCGCCACTTCAAACGCCGGGTCCGCGGTCGCGGCCATGGGTGGTATTGGTGCTGGTCCGCTGTAGGTCCACAACGTCTCCGGAGTCGCAAGAACGAGCGTCAGCGGATAGCTCTGGTCATCCCGTGTCCAGACTCCCGTGATCGACCTGTTGTCAGCGCTCAACGTGCCCCGGTAGCTGATGTCCGCAACCGTTACGTTCAATTCCGGCGGCACGAATGTGACCGAAAAAAGTGGAATACTGGATGGCCCGCGGTCGATGAGGGTGAGCGTCCCATGCAGAGACTCGTTATTGTCAGGCTTCACAAACTTGAGAACGATGCGTTGGCTCTCCTTGGTGGTAAGCGTTCCCTGCCAAGTGCCGGTGATTGTCTGCCCATGGACGACAGTGCAAATCGAGCAGGCAATGCCAGCCACGCATAGGGACATGGCTCTAAGGGAAAGCCTGATTGGCATCATGGCGAATTGACGTTAACGCTTAGCGATTCGCTCGGAGAATTTGTACGGTCCCTGGTCACCAACATGTCCGTTCCGGGCGTGTCACCGGCTACGGTGACCTAAGGTGATCTTTATCACGTTCACTGGGACTTCCTCTCCGTCGTAGGCGACAAGTCCACTGCCGACCTGACCCGCAAGGACATCCTCAAGTTCATGGACTGGATGCGGGACAAGGACACGGACGACCGTACCATCTACAACCGCCTCACCCACTTGAAAACTTTTTTTACCGAATACTCCCTGCCGTGTCTGATGCGCAAGATAGACCGGGTGAAGTACACAGAGCCGCTCGTCCGAGCATATTCCGAAGCGGACCTCCATCGGCTGTTTGCGGTGACTAATGGGGAGGAGGCCGAACTGTTCCAGTTCTTTCTCGTCACTGGCGGAAGGGAGCAGGAGGTCAGCACGGCGACTTGGGCAGACATTGATTTCGACCTGCATGAATCCTCGATTCAGGACAAGCGTGACCTCGACTGGTCATCGAAGGACCGGGAGGAGGGTGGGATTCCCGTCCCCGACGACCTCATCGAGCGGATGCAAGCGCGGCGGCGGTACCCCGAGAGCCGCCTCATCTTTCCGAACACCCTCGGAAAGCCTGAAAGACATTTCCTCCGTCAACTTCAGAACTTGGCAAAATGTGAAGAGTTGAACTGCGGTGGCTGCGTGAACCACAAGGGCGAGAGTTGCGCCGGGAATGCCCGAGTCGTTTGTTGAGCGGATGAAGTCGCGGCGGGAGCGGTACCCTTGGCTGGATTGGAGATTTGCTGGACAACCGTATTGATGGTGCTTCAATCCTTCTGTCAGATCCCGGCCAAGTTCGGTATTTTCCGCTGTCGGGCGGAGGTCGAAATTGAGACCAAAATAGCTGTTCTTGCGAGAAAGCCGGGCTGAGACTCCTGCGATCGGTAACTGACTGCCTCCGAGAGGACTTTCAAGCGAGAGAGCAGCAGCGGTTGCAATGAATTCTCTCCGCGAAGGTGTCACGGTCTTTCCTCTTCGACTCAACTCCGAAGTGGTGCTGCTGGAGCATCGATTCCATGGAGATGTAAGCGCCCACCAGTTCAAACCACGCAAGGGAGTACTCGGTTGTCATGCGGCAGCGAAGCAGCCGGCACCGCGGTCCCCCATTCGTTTTTTAGGAAAAAACGGGCCAGACCACCGGAGCGGGGGTCCCGACCCCATTCATTTCGGCCTCCAACGATGCAAACTGGATTTCTCAAATCCGGTCGTAGAGCCGCCCCTGGCGAAGGGCCGGGCCGATCGAGGCGCTCTTGATGGCGCGCGTCACGTTCAGGTGCCAGGCCTTGTCACGCCACATGCCGACAAACTGCGGGCCGCAGAAGTTGCTGCTGGCGATGGCCAGCCACTGGCCAGATGCCGCTGCCCGTTGCGCGCCAAGGGCGCAGAGATCTTTCACCCAATCCCACTTCAAAAGGGGCCAGTCTTTGTAATCGACAATAGCCCAGCATTCGGTGGTCACAAGAGGCTTGCCCAGCTTTGCCGATACAGCCGCCAACCGATTGATCTTACCGGCCAGAAGATCCTGCCAATACTGCGGGCGCGATCGATAGGTTGATTCAGCCTTGAGGCTCAGGTTCGTGTAGCCTTTTGGATCGAAGCGCTCATAGCCATAGCCAACGATCTTGTAGAACTCCCCATCGTTTTCCTGGGTCATCCAGACGTGCGGGTCAAGCAGGTCAAAGTCGCTCAGATCGTGTTCGAGATAGTTCTCAACCCGGCCGGAACTGCAGGAGAAGAACAAGGGGATCTGGGGATACCGGGCACGGACCACGGCGATGGCCCGGTGCATGAATTCAAGTGAGGCGGGATCATCCCATTCGCCATAAGTCAGATGGGGTCTCATGAACGGCGCCCAATCGTCACCGGGCCACTCGTTGCATAGATCGGTGTAAAGAATTGTGTCGAGAAGGCCTGCGCCGGCGATCAGGTCAAGCGTCTTCACCCATTGCGCAGCCATCACTTCGGGGCCCGAAATGCCCATGCGGATATTGTCTTCATCCTGTCTGTACCACGTTGACAGCCCGACCATGATGCCTCTGTCGCGGCATTTGGCGATGAACTCGAAAAGGGCCGGCATAAGCACGATTCGGTTGACATCGGGCGATCCCCAAAGCTGGGTGTTCCATTCGGGCAAAAGCGTCCAGGTCTTGTGAGCATCGGCAGCAAGCAAGTGTGGAAAAGGATCGATGCGCACCGCGTTGTAGCCCCGCTCCCGCAGTTCATCAAGCGCGCGATCCCAGTCCTCATACCCCGCGCCGTCCCAGCGCCGCTCTATCCACGAAAACTCCCACATGCTGATGGCCCGAGGGTTTTTCGATCGTTGAGCTGCATTTCGATCGGCCTTCGGTCCGGACTTCTCCCCGGCAGCCAGGCTCGGATTGGAGAAGCCAGAAACTGCCGCACATGCCACACCCTGAAGAAACGTCTTACGATTCATCATTTCCCCCAACAGATTCATGCGAAGCGAGCGAGGCTTGTTTCAATCTCGATGCAACCTGGCTCACGTGCGCATTGACGTCACGCAATCAAACCCCGCCTGCTTCACATCGTCAAGGAGAAGCAGTTCCTTCTCCAGAAACGTCACATGAAACAAGCGCGAATGCATCCCGAACTTCATGTTGTCCCCGGAGTTTCAGCGTGCACGGAGTGCGCCGCGCTCGACCAGAAATGATAACGCAATTGGCGGAATACGCTGCCGCATGGAGAAGTGGAAAACGGCTACGTGCTTCCCGCTTCTCCACGCCCCCGGCGGCGCTATCGGACCCAACCCATAATTGCGCTACTCCAGCACTTATCCTGGTATAAGTTACGGGCAATGCAACTTGACGATCACAACCTGAACGTATTGTCATAATCCGATTAGAGGAAAAAACATGCTCGCTTCGGTTGTAGCAACTAGAAGTCGCAGCCGGCTGGATGCCGCGTTGAACCACAAGCAGCCCGACCGTATTCCGATCGATTTCGGTGGGACTGCCGTAACCGGTATTCACGTAAGTTGCGTGGCGGCACTGCGTGACTATTACGGCCTCGAGAGGCGTCCGGTGCGTGTTCATGAACCATATCAGATGCTGGGGCTGATCGATGACGATTTGTCCGATGCAATGGGGCTCGATGTAACCGGTGTCTTTCCCCGCAATACAATGTTCGGATTTTCGGTCGACACGTGGAAGCCCTGGCGGTTGAATGGTCTCGAGGTGCTGGTTGGAGAGAACTTCAATACAACAACGAACGGCAACGGCGATACTCTGATCTACCCGGAAGGAGACGCGTCAGCACCGCCGAGCGGGCGCATGCCGCGGGGAGGTTACTTCTTCGATGGCATCGTCCGCCAGGAGCCCTTCGACGAGGAGCAACTGAATCCCGAAGATAATATGGAGGAGTTCGGCCCGATTTCGCAGCAGGATCTCGATCACCTGGCGTTTTCGTCGCAGCAGGCAGCGGCGACGGGTCGCGGCGTATGTGCCAGCTTCGGCGGAACCGCGTTCGGCGACATCGCGTTCGTCCCGGGGCCGTCTTTAAAACATCCCAAGGGCATACGCGACATTGCGGAGTGGTATGTTTCCACAAGTAGCCGCCAGGACTATATCCATAAGGTATTTGAGGGTCAATGCGAGATTGCGCTCGCAAATCTAGAACTCATCTATGCAGCGGTCGGAGACATTATCCAGGCTGTATTTGTGTGTGGCACCGATTTCGGCACACAGACGTCGGCGTTCTGTTCGGTAAAGACCTTCCAGAACCTGTATTCTCCGTACTATAAACAAGTCAACGACTGGATTCACACCCACACAAATTGGAAGACTTTCAAGCATTCCTGTGGAGCCGTCTCAAAATTTCTGCCGTCATTTATCGAATGCGGGTTCGATGTGCTCAATCCTGTGCAGTGCTCCGCGACAGGAATGGAACCTGAGCAACTGAAAGCCGGGTTTGGAGACCATCTCGTCTTTTGGGGTGGAGGCGTGGATACGCAAAAGACTCTACCCTTTGGAACACCTGCTGAAGTCCGGGAGCAGGTTCTGCGAAGGTGCGAGATATTCGCTCCGGGCGGTGGATTTGTTTTTAATACAATTCACAACATTCAGGCCCAAACGCCGGTCGCCAATATTGTGGCCATGATCGATGCTGTGCATGACTTTAACGGATCGAAGTGAACGGAACTGATAGGCGCATCTGCCGATGCTCGTTTACACCGCTCACGCCGGGGGGAGCGCTCCGCAGACAAAGTCCGCACCGGGGAGCAGCATTGAGCTCGGAGCTCTTCCTGAAGAGTAACAGCCCGTTGATGGGGTTGGGCAGGCGGGGAAGGGTGGGTCTTCTCTGCGGTGAAAGCCTAGGGCGTATCGACGTGTACCTGCAGGTCGGGACTTGGAAAGGCCATGCAATTCGCGAACTCTTCCTGGAAGGCTGAGTCGCGTGCAAGACTGATGTGCTCGATGGAGGGCAGGGCTGGTTCCTGTGCGGCGAGGAGCAGCATTTTGGCGCCGCGCAGTGCGGTGTTTCCGGCTGCGTGAACCAATTGGCGCGGCACGTCGATAAGGCCGATGCGGATGGAGCTCTCGATCTGCACATAATTGCCGAAAGCGCCGGCAAGGTGAATTGATTTGAGGTCGCGCATGCCGGCGCCGAGGCGCTTGAGGAGTAGCTTAAATCCCGAGGCGATGGCGGCCTTGGCTAATTGCAGTTCGCGGATGTCGGACTGGTAGAGAACGACCGGGCCGGCTACGGGGAAACGCCTTGTGCCGTTGGCGATGCGGCCCGAGGGGAGAATCGCCCCGGTTCGGAGGCCGGCGGCGACTGCGTCGACAAGCCCGCTGCCGCAGATGCCACGGGGGGCAACGCCGCCGATGACGGTGGCATTGATTTCGTTGTCGACGAGCGACACATACGAGATTGCGCCGGTGGCGGCACGCATGCCCATGCGAATGGAGCCGGCTTCAAAGGCAGGGCCGGCGGCCGTTGAGGCACAGACGGCGCCGCGCCGATTGCCGATTACGATTTCGCCGTTGGTGCCGAGATCGACGAGCGCGATGAGATTGTCGCTGCTGGGAATGCCGGTGGCGACGATGCCTGCCAGAATATCGGAACCGACAAAGCCTCCGAGACAATGCGCAAAACGAATGGTACAGGCATCGGGCAGGGGCCAGCCGAGGTCCCGCGGATGGAAGGTCTGGACTCCCATATGAGGGGATGCGAACGGGGCATGGGAGAGTGGCTCGACGTCGCAGCCGGAAAAGAGGTGGTGCATCACGGTGTTGCCCACCAGGATGACTTCGGCAATCCCCTGTTCGCGGCCACGTGCCAGTCGCGCGATCATCTGGCCGAGAGCAGCGCGCACCAGCGTGGTGAGGTCATCGCCCTGTAGGGCGGCGCGAATCCGGTTCATGACGTCGGAGCCGAAGTGGACTTGAGGGTTGAGTTCGGTCTCGACCGCGAGAACGGTACCGGTGGCCAGGTCAACGATCTGCGCGGCGATGGTGGTGGTGCCCAGGTCGATGGCAATGCCCAGACCGTGCTTTTCCGCACCAGCGAGGCCGGCGTTGTCGGTGAGGACGTCCATTTGCCACTGACCGCACTCGAGGACCAGCGACATTTGGACGCGCGCCTGACAGGCAAGGCGCCAGCCATCGGCGAGTTCTTGCGGCGTAAAGGCGGCGCGGTCCATGTCCGTGACGAGAAGCGATCCGGCGAGGACACGAACACGGCAACCGCCGCAGGTTCCGGTTCCACCGCAGGGGAATTCGACCCCGTGGCCGGAGAGCGAGGAAACGAGTTGCGCGCCTCGCGGAACGTTTGCCTCGACGCCCAGCGGCTCTAGGCGAATGCGTAATTGGTCGGCCTTCATTCTGCGTCCACGATGCCGTTGCCCAGCGTTGCTTTGATGGTTGCGCCGGGCGGAACGACGAGAAAGCTGGCCGCGTCCCACTCGCCATTGACCAGGCGCTCGAGCATCGCAAGGGTACCCTTGAGTTCATCGAAGGTCCAACCCTCCTTCGCAGCTTCGATGCGGGCTTTAGCGCGGCTGGCATCGTCCGATGGGACGCCGGTGGAGATGTAGGTAAGGCCAGAGTAGTTTCGGCGAAAGGCGTTGAACTGCTCGAAGAGGTACTGGCCGTTCTCCTCTCCGTATTGGGCGACGAGTTCCGGGAGGGTGCGGCGCTCGCCGAGAGGGCTTCTTTGCGAGGCGAACGCAGGCTCGAGCATCATGCCTGGCGTTTGGAATTCGATCCAGCCAGGAGAGCGATAGTAAACGCCAGGGTGATCTTCGAAGTAAGCCTCATAGGCCTGGTGGCTGCCCATGAGCAGGCCTATGCAGTCGTGCGCGCGGGGAAGAACGAGTTGCGTCTTGCCCGCGCACAGTCCCTCGGTGCCGCGGCCGCAAAGCGCGTATCCCAGCAGGATAGCGTCGTAGCCGCAGCAGTCGGCCGCATCGATACGCTCCTGCAGATGCGGGCGCATACCTGCGCCAAGATCGTGCAGACCCATGGGAACATTCTCCACTTCGACGGAGTGGGGCGAACGGGAGACAACGTCCTCGAACTCGCGCGTCAAGACCTGACAGACGATGGCTTTAAATCGCATGGTCACTGCGCGTCTCCGATTGCCTGCGCGGGGAAGCGATCAAGACGCGGTTGCGCGTGGGCAGAGGAGACGGTTCGATGCGGACCATCTGGACTACAGCGGTTCCAGAATTGCTGTACTCGGAACCACGACTGCTGAGTGGCATCTTCCTTAAGAAAATGCCCCCTTTCACGACTTTCAAAAGCGCACATGAATTCTGGAACCGCTCTAGAGGCCATAACTCGCTTTGTCGTAGAGGCTACCATATTGCGGTTCAAGCTCGAGTAGCAGCGACTCTTCGCTTTCTGGAAATGCGCCCAATGCTTCGTCGATGCGCGCGAGCCATTGCTGCTCCTTGCGAGAGAGGCGGAGTTTCCCTTGCGCAACACCGTTCTTCAACACTTCAACTGCGGCGCGGCCGGCGGCGATGACGCGATGGTAGGGCGTGTCGGCAGCGACGATTGCGTTTGCGATGCGGATGGTGGCTTCTGGCGACAACACCGCTGCCTGCGGGCTCAGCCACTCGTCGGATGCGATCATCCAGTTGCGCATTTGCAGGGCGCCGCCTTCGGTGGCGGCTGCACTGTTCATGAGGCGGCAATCGTAGGCGAGCAGCTCGGTATAGGCTTCAGGAGCGTTGCCGGAGAGCAGACGCACATTCTGCACCGACTCGTTGCTCCACAGATCGCACATGGCAGCGGCGATATTGCCGAGCGGGCTGAAGTGGGCGCAACTGGCCGACTTGCCTTCCATCGAGATCGGGCAACCGGTGATGGCCTTGATAACCGGCCCCTCGTAGGCGCAGTCCTTCGATGGGCCCACTGCACCCTGCTCGAAGGCCGACAGGCTGCGTACAGCGCTCATAGCGCGTACCACCGCGGCCAGCACCTCAGGCAGCATTTTCTGGTGGGCAAGCTGCATGGCGGTGTTGGCAAATCCGCAGGCAGAGTCGGCGCCGCTGACTGTACCCGGATGCGCGGCACAAATCGAACCAATCTGGGCCCAGAGCCATGACATGTCTTTGGGGGCGAGCACTCCCAGCGCAAAAACGATGCCCGGGAAATCTCCATACATCAGGGCCTGGTCGTGGACTTCTTTGCCACCGATGGACTCGATGGAGAGAATATCGGCTCCGGCTTCAGCGCACAACTCAAAGGAGCGCTTGAGCCGCTGCCACGGCTCGCCGGTGCGCATCAACGGGGGCTTCTGCCGGTCACGTATGTCTGTGGGAGTTACGCGCAAGGCGGAAGGCAGATGATGATTCTCATAACAGGCTTTGAGGTGCCGCTTCAAAACCGCGGTAATCTCCGCGCCCCATTCCGGCAGCTCCGTCATCGGCGGCAAGAGCTCAAACTCCAGCACGATGCCGGGAACGCCCAGCGAGACTGCGCGCCGCAAAATCTGCGCGGCCATCTCGTCGTAGTGAGCCACCACCTCGGTCCACGTTCCCGGCGCGATATTCATTGCCGGGAGTGTGAAGTTGACTTCAGGGAAGACCTGGCCGGCGCCAACGGTTAATCCGAGGCCGCAGGAAAGCGGAAGCGGGCTGACGCCATACAACAGGTTTTCCGGGCGTGGAATTGCAAGTGTGGAGTAAGTCCGAACTGTCTGGCCCATCGTCACTGTCTGACTCATCATTGCCTCATGCCGTTGCGAGCAGACTCTTGACGAGGCTGACGGCTCCGCCGGCGTTTTCGCTGTAGCCGTCGGCGCCAATCTCCCTGGCATACTGACTGGTGACGGGAGCACCCCCGATAAGCACCTTCACCTGCGTGCGCACACCCGCGGCGCGGAGCGCATCGATGGTGGTCTTCATGGCCGGCATGGTCACGGTGAGCAGCGCCGACATGCAGACGACATGAGGGTTGCGCTCTTTGACGGCGGCCACAAAGTTCTCAGGCGATACATCGGTGCCGAGGTCGACGACCTCAAACCCGCTGCCTTCAAGCATAGAGGCGACAATGTTCTTGCCGATGTCGTGGAGGTCGCCTTTGACCGTTCCGATGATGACCCGGACAGCCATCTTCTGTCCCGAAGAGATGAGGAGGGGACGAATGAGCTCCATTGCGCTCTTCATGGCGCGGCCGGCAAGGAGAAGCTCGGGGACGAAGTACTCCTCAGCTTCAAACAGCTTTCCGACTTCGTCCATCGCCGGGACCATGGAGCCGGCGATCAGTTGCATCGGGTCGGCGCCCTCTGCCAGCGCGGCCTGTGTGGCGGCGTGTGCTTTCTTGGCATCTCCGTTGAGAATTGCGTCGTAAAGTTCCTGCGAGTTGAACATGATCCCCTTCCACAATGGAATTGAAAGGTCAGGAGTGAGCGTTGCGAACCATCTGCGCTGTCGCAGCCTGCCCAAAACATCCCATCATACCAAAGAGCATCCGACTTGGTGATTCCGCGCAAACTCCACCATAGCGCGCACATTCTCGTGCGGCGTATCGCGTACAATTTCGCAGCCCGCCGCCACAATCCACCGCGAGCCCGCCTGCCGCTGCAATGCTGCCAGAGATTGTGAGATCGCATCCGGAGAGCCGTTGCGCACATCCCGCACCGGATCCAGGTTGCCGGCCAGCACCTGTTGCGGACCGGTCAGCAAGCGCGCCTGATCCATGGCCACAGGGTAGTCGATGTCCATCATTTCGCAGTTCAGCCCGGCCGCGCCTTCCAGAATGCGGCGAGTGTTACCGCAGATGTGCAGACGCACCTTTCCGCCTTTGTTCTGAATCGCGTCGACCAGGCGTTTTTCCCATGGCCAGACGAATTCCCTGTAAATGCGCGGACCCACCAGCGACGCAGCCGCATCGCCAACTCCAATCAGATCCGCTCCGGCTTCTATCTGCGCCGCAGCAAAGTGAATCGCTCTCTGCAGTGCGAATTCAAAGAGATCATGAACGAACTCCGGGTCATCGGAGAAGTCGATCATCAAACGGCTGATGCCGCGCAGGTCGGCCGATTCGGCACAGGGGCCTTCAACCCAACCCTCGACGAACAGGTCCTTCCCCGCGCGCTCCCGCAAGAGCGCGACTCCCTTGACGCGATCCTCCATGCGTCCCCCGGCTGTAGACTCGGGAATCTTCATGCGGGCTAGAAGCGACTTGTCTTGAAACAAAGCCTGCTCCTCGTTGATGGCCGGAGGACGATCCTCGTACCATTCGATATTCGCTCCCAGATCGCAGGCTTCCCGCGTTGGGTCGGAGATGGTCGAGACATAATCGAAGCCAAACGTCTCAGCGGTTTTTATCTGCGCGTCCGCCATGATCCGGTGATCGCGGACATACTGCCCGTATTTAACCCCGAAAATATCCGCCGCAAAAGTCATGGTGATGGGCATACAGGGAAGGCTGTCGGCCTTCTCTCCGGCCAGCACGGCAAGAATTCGTTCACGCCCAGTCATCTTCCGCTCATTCCCTCCTGAGATTCTGCGCCGCCATGAGGATATTCGTAATTGGCAGAATACGCTGCGGCATGGAGAAGTGGAAGGCGTTGCGCGCTTCCCACTTCTTCGCATCCCCGGCGGCGGCTAGCGGACTCGACCGATTACTGCGCTGCACTAACTCTCACGCTTGCACCAAATACCGGGCGGTGCAATTCTCTGTCGTCCGGTTCGTGGAGCTTTTGAAGCACAGCACATGAGCAATGCGAGATGAAAGTTCTTTTGCGGCACGCAATTCTCTGCCTTTTTCTGGCCATCTCCGGCAATGGCCGCCTTTCCGCCCAGGCCACGGTGAACTTCGGCCAGCCGCTATGTGGGGATTGCGGCCGCCCGCCAGCACGATCAGAGCCACATCACCTATACTCAGCCGATGCTTTTCCCAGCGCCCTCTCTAGCCACAGAGCCTGTCCATCTATGATCGCTTGCCCTTGGCCAGCCTGAGCAGGCCGAATTGTTCCGGGGCGTGAAAAGTGTCGCTCATGGGAGCTTTCCATGCGATGGCTTTTCTCCGCTCGGGCGGTCCTTGACTGCGATACAGGTTGATGCGAAAGGTCCTGCCGGCTCTGGGAGGGCAAGTATCGAGTGCTGCAAAGGGAATTCGCATGGCGGCGTACCAAATCTTCGCCGAGGAATCGATGCGCGCGGCGACCTGAAACCCGGAGTTCCAGGTCCATCCCACTGTATGGTCGGGAAGGTCGAGATTGACATCGAGGTCGATCCACTCCCCCTGAGGCGAAACCTCAAACTCCTTATACCGGCGAATGTTGTGAAAGTCGGAACCGATAAACAGTTCAGCGACATCCCAATTCCAAAGCGCAAAGGTCTCGTCCACCACATTCGGCGAAGGTTTTAGATAAAGCTCCTCGTACGGGCACTCGAACAATAGATACAGGTTCTTTTTCGTCCACCGGGAGTTGACTCTGGTTCGATAGCCTGGAACGAAGCGCCCATGGCTGTCGACCTCCGCGTAGACCGGGTCGGCGCCTTGCCAAAAGGCAGAATGTGGTTGTGTGTCCAACTCGACATCGCGAGCTGCGTACGTGCTTCTGAACATACCGCTGTCCTGCGCGCCGGCGTGGATTGAGCCGCCCAAAAGAACAACGCATGAAGCGAGGATTCCTTTCAAAGGCAATCTCCGCGGCGACGCAAGCTGCCGGGCCTCCCGCACTTCTTTGCCGTCGAATGTAAACAGGAATGGAGTATTGGAACTTAACTCGCTCATGCGAAACTCGAACTCATATGGAAATCCGCAATTCGCGCGCGGCATTCCGGTTGTAGACCTTAAGCAGGATCGGCTCCGGAAGGTTGATTCCATAGATGCGCCAACGCCCCTGCGGCGGCACCTTAGCGGGAGAATAGTCGAAATACTCGTCATCGGTCTCAAGAAATCGATAATAGATCTCATAAAGCGTTTCATCGAATTGCTGCTGCGGATAATTGACGACGTGTGGCGTGGCGTCAGTCCCAAAGAGAATCCTGTCTTGATATTTCTCAAAGAAAGCGCGGGCTGTTCTCGGTTGCCGGCCCAATTCGCCGATGCGGGCGGCAATGTCGATGTTCATGTTTGGAAAGCGGTCCAGATTCTGTGAGACATTCTCAAGGTTCTCAGCAAAATTGCCAACATGCAGCACAATGAACCGCGTATGTGGATGGCGGGCCATTACTCTGTTTCTTGCTTCGAGCAACTCGGCATTGGTGGGAAAATCGCGACCGTAAAATGACCAGTCGGGATGGTTGTTCAACTCTTCGTAGCGCTCGTTGAACCGGTCGGTGGGAGTGAAAAAGGCGATGGGGTCGGAGACGTGAATTGCGACTGGCATGTTGAGTTGTCCGCATGCATCCCACATGGGATCGAATCTGGGATCGTCGATCCTGACCAGTTTCCCCGAGGTGATATTCTCCCTGAGATAAAGGCCGAGGGTCTTGAGGATCTTCAGGCCGCGCGCCCCGTCGCGGCACGCTTGTTCCACTGCCTGAGCCTGAATCCGCGGGTAGTCGGGCTCAAGAAAGCGCGAATAGCACGGCTCAGTGAAAGTGTAAAAGCGATCTCGATAGCTCTTGTCGTACTTCTGGAGGGTTTCGGCCAGGCCGGATCCGAATCCGCCTGTGAGATTGACCATGGTGCGGATGTTCTTCCGCCCCATCACCGGCAGCAGTTCTTCGGGAGCGGCGCTGAAACTGCGTTCGGCAGCCAGGGCTACGCCGTTGACTTCCTTGCTGGTCTCGGTGATGTGCGTGTGAATGTCGATGACCGGGAAGCGGGCCCGCTGAACGCGGGTCTCTCGGACGTGCAGCATGCTGGTGGGCTGATAGTCGGAAAGATCGAGCGGTTTAGGCTTGGGTAGCTCATCGTCCGTTGAAGGTACTTTCACCCCGGCGCGTGCAATCGCGCCGGACATGAGTCCGATGCCGGTTCCGTACAACAGTTGGCGGCGATTCATTAATTTCATTCTCCTGCCGGCAAAGCCGGCCGATCATTCTGTCTGTCTCAAACGCGGCTTGAACCATCTCTTAAACTGCCATCTGAGCCGCAATCCATGCGTATACTTCCTCCGGAGTCACTGCGCGCCCCGGACTCCACCCAGGATTCTTCCCCGCAGGCGCAACCAGATAAGCAGAATTCAGGAATTCGGAAACGCAGAGGCAGATGGCCTGCTCCCCCTCCGGATACCTGCACGCGGCCAGCCAAGTGTAATGGGCCAGGATGGCCGCATCGACCGCGCTGTTCTCCGGATCGTCAACATCGGGGAGCGAACTGACTCGCTGCTGATTCTCAAAGATCGCAATGCTGGTGAACGGCTTAGGCTTGCTGCGCATGCCAAAGCGAGCAACCATGGTTCGAGGACGGGCGCGGCGGATCGCTTCGCATGCTGCCCACTCAACGAAGGCGTTGGAGAAGATGAGTGCTCCGTTTCCACTGAGATAGAGGTCGATGACAAACTTGCGCAGCCTTGGTTGCCCCGAAATTTCCGGGGGCCACAGGCTCCAGCCGTCCCAGGATTCACGCCGCAGGTTGGAGATGATTTCATCGGTGACTTGAATGCTCTTGGGCGCCTTATTCAACTCGGCGAGGAATCGATCGCGGAAAGGCTTGAGCGTTTCGTAGTTCAGGCAAGTTACAGCAAACGGGGAAAGCGAGGAGAGCGTTCCGTCCAACTTTCCGTCCGCCTCAATCAGCCATAGATCCGAGGCTTCGGCATTGCCTGGTTGCGCCTGCATTGCCGCTGGCCCGGTGGGGCGCAATTGACCTTGCGTTACCAGTTCAGACAGACGCTCGGAATCGCCCGAGATTCCGATCTCATGCCCCCGAGGATCCCATTTTCTCCAGATCGTCTGCGGGTCCACTGGCAGGCTTCTGGGGAGGACGAGCAGGATGAGCCGCGTGGACTCGATGTGCGCGGGCGAGGAATCGATGGCTGCGGCGTTGATGGCCTCAAAGACCCTTTGCACCTCCCGGCGCCATTCGGCGTAATAAGCCGACCGCGCCAGCAGGGAGGCATTTTCGATGGTGTCGGAGGCCTCGGAGAAATTCCACTGCTTGACGCCCATCTTCATTTCGAGTGCATTCAACGGCCCAGTAAGCGCATCCAGAGCATCGGGACTGAACGCCTGAACACCTTTCATGAACGCGGCGAGACGATTCAGCTCGAAAGGGAAGAGCAGCTCCCACTGACTCAATTGCTGATTCAGAGAGGGCCGGAGAGTCACAGGCAGCCGCTCAATGAGATGGCGATAGGCGTCCAAATCGTGTGGTCTTGCCTGGGCATTGGTGTCCATCATTGAGTTCCCGATCCCATGCGGATTCCTGGCAGAGACCTCCCGGGAAGATCCAGCGGCTTGAGTCCAAGCAGTCCGGCGATGGTCGGGCAAAGATCGATGTGCTGGACGGGCTGCTCGACAACTCCGGTGGTTTGCACCGCTTCGCCCAGACACATCATCCATGTCAGGCTGGTGGAATCGTCAGACGACCTGTGATTGAAGAATCCATTATTACTTGAGCCGTCGAAATCGCGGCCGAATTCTGGCAAAACGAAGATTGTCGTTCTTCCGCTGTAAGTGGGATGCGCCTGCACCATATCCCAGAGCTCATAAACCAGGCGGTCCATGGTGCGGATGCCGGCCAGATGCATGGAATATGAGCCAAAGTGCGCAACCTCCACATCGGAAAATGTCATTACCAGCAGAGCGGGCGCAAAGCGCCGCATCACCTCCTGGCTGACGAGAAAAGTGAATTCGTCGCCAGTAATGGGCGCATTGGTGCGCACCAGATCCTCGATGGCCTGCAGCATGGAGCTTTGCATGCGAAGGTCAGGTAACGACGCATCTCCTGAAACCGACCAGTCCAGTCCCTCATAACTGTCGGTATGCAGCAGGACGGCTTCGATCTCTGACTGCATGGCGGCACGATCCGCGCTGTGTTCCGGGTGTCCCTGTGAAGCTGCGCGAATCACGGCATTGATCAGCAATTGCTTGGGAAAAACCACGTTCGCGCCGTAGCGGGGGCCGAAGTCGCGAATCGAACTGGCGCCGATCCGGCTGCTGAGTGCTTTATTGCTGGAGATCAACCAGGCATCGTCCTGGGGCAATTCAAGGAGCTTGCGCAGATACTCAAAGACCGTCGGGCTGGCCGGCGGCGTCTTACCCCAATCGTCCAGCCGCTGCCAGTTTCCGGTAAGGATGCTGGAGATGGTGTTGTAGTGCGAGGTCACGCCCGCATTGCGAAGGAATGGGTAAAACACGCTCCGAGGCAGCATTTCGCGGTAAAGATGGGAAATGTTTCCGATGCCGGTATCGTCAAAGGTTTCGGCACGGCGTATCCCTCCGCAAGCCACGACGATGATCTTCCGTTCATCCTTCCTCGCGGCGCCCGAGAGCTCATCGGCAAAGGCCCGGCCGCGCAAACTGGCCCACTGATCCACCAGCAGGATTGCGGCCGACTTGAGAAGATCCCGTCGAGAGGCATCCACTGCACACCGTCGATTCTACGAAAAAGCGCGATCCGCGCGCGGAGCAAAGGCCGTCCGTTAGCAGACTGAATCTTGCAACAGGTGCGTAGACAATATCTCCCGCAGGCGCATTCTCACCGGCGGGAGATATTCTTGTTTGACCCGCAGGCGTTTTCACGCCTGCGGGTTGTCTTCGCTGTTAGAACACGTACTTAGCGGCGATCTGGAAGAATCGCGCATCGGGCGTGTTGGCCTGGAATCTCTGCGGCGTAAGGATATCACCGCCGCCGCCGTCGTTGCTTGTATCATCCGAGGGAATGCCCCAGGACGGGTGATTCAAGAGATTGAATGCGTCTGCACGGAACTGCACGTACTGCTCGCGCCAGGTCTTGAAGTTCTTGAACATGGACATGTTCACGCGATCAAATCCAGGTCCATAGAGCTGGTTCGACTTGTTACCGATGTATTTGACGACGTCGGGGAGGTCCGACACAACCGGATTGCCATACAGATCGGTTTGAGTTGACGCGTCAATGCCAACGGCATCCGCCGGGTTGTCGAATGAACAGGGGTTATACCAGTGGGTCTTGTTTTTCGTGGCTGTAGCACAGGTGGTGTTCTGGTTCCACTGGGGTAAGGTTTGTGTCTTGGAAAACGGATCGGCGACTCGATTCGCATTGGAATTGCCAGTGAAATCGGCCCCGCCCTCGCCATTGGGGAACCCCGTATTGCCATTTGGAGACACCGTAAACGGGTTACCGGTTTGCGCCTGCCAGGTGAGACTTGTTGACCAGCCGCCCACGAGATAGTCCAACGCCTCGTTGGCGTGCATGTATTTCCGTCCCTTGCCGAACGGCAGATCGTATTGGCCGTTGAGCGTGACGCGCTGGCGGGTATCGAAAGCCGATGGAGTCAGTTCGTCCCTTAGCGGAATGAGATTCGTGTCGCGTGCGTTGATGCCTCCTTCGATTCCTCCGGGGGTGGTGGAATCGTCAAAGGCGCGCGCATAGGTGTAACTGGCAAGGAAGGTCAGCCCATTGGAGGCGCGCTTTTCCAGTTTTGCCTGCAGGGCATTGTAGTAGCTTTCGCCAACATAGCTCGACTGGTCGACGTCACCCAGTCCCTGGAACGGCTCAGTATAGCTTCCGGGGTTGTTGCCGTCCTCAATCGCGTTGCCGTCGTTGGGGCTGAGTGCCGTATACAGGTGACGGCCGAGGTTGCCCACAAACCCGACCGACGCAACCATGTTTCTTGTCAGTTCGCGTTCAATGGTCAGGTTATAGCTCTGCGTATAAGGAGTCTTGATTTTGTCGTCCGACGAGTTCACGTTCGGATTGAGTCCCAAACCTGCCGCTCCGTTTGGACCCCAGAGCCCAAATCCCTGCGCGAGAGTGGTCGGGAACGGAAGCGGCGGATTGGCTGTCGGATTAGCGGTTGCGTTGGATGGGCAGCCTGTGTTGTACGGGGCTGCGCTCGTGTAGTAGGCGGGCGGACCGCATGCGGCGTTATTGAAGACAACGGCTACATACGCCCACGGGAAGTTCACCGTCATCTCGGCCGCGCCGGGAGCTTCGAGACCGCCGAAATAGATTCCGTAGCCGCCGCGGACCACAGTCTTACCATTCAGCCTATAGGCAAAGCCGACGCGCGGAGCAAGATTGTCCTTCTGTGCGCTGGTTAGAGACTTGCTGCTTGAATACTGCTCGTTGATGTTCTGCGAATTGAGAAGATTCAGGAACGTTGAGTTCAGAATGTTCTGGCTCTCCACTGTAGTGGAAAGCACGTAAGAGCCCGCTCCGGTGCCAATTCCGCTGGACGATATAACCAGATTGGCTAGATCGCCGCCCTTGTTGCTGATGGGCTGGGTGTAGTCATATCTCACGCCCAGATTCAGGGTCAGCCTGGGGTTAACTTTCCAGTCATCCTGCGCATAGAAGGAGCCATACCAGCGATAGTAACCGACATTCCAGTCCGGATCGGTCTTGGCATTCAGCTCATTGTCAGTCAGGAAGTCCGCAAAGCCCGCTCCCGAATGTTTCTTGCCTTTGAAGCCGGTGTAGTAGGTTCCGAAATGGTAGATGTTGCGCGGCGCATTTGCCTGGCTGATGGATGTGCGAATCGTCTGCAGCTGCAACCCGAACTTGAAGGAATGGTTCTTGTAGAGCTTGGTCACGTTGTCAAGGATCTGGTAGACGTTTTGACGTTCGACGGAGGGCAGATCGGTGGAGGCGCCGAAGGTGCTGATGTCGCCCGCCGCATTTCCATTGGCCTTGAGAACGTTAATGCTGGGCAGACCGCCATTCGGTTCAGCCGTGCCCGCAAATGGTATGCTTCCGAGGCCTAGCTGGGCAGCCACGTCCACATTGGAATTCAACTGAAGAAACTCGTAATCTCCCCAGTTATATCCAAAGCGAAACTCATTGATGAGGCTGGGGTTGAAAAGGTGGGTTTCGCTGGCCATGAAGTTCTCAGCCAGGTTGAAGTTGGTGCCATCCGTTCCGAAGCCGCCGCCATCGAGAGGATTCCCCAGCGGAGCGCCGTTGGAGACCTGCAAATGCGTGTAACTGTAACGCGCGTAGGTCTGATCCTTGGCGCTGATGTTCCAATCCAGCCGCTGGTCCCACTGCACGGTATCTTGCGACGTGTGCACATTGGCAACGTAGTTGTTGAACGTGGCGCCGCCGACACCCGGAGAGGCGGGATTCAGTGAGTTGTTGCTGCTGTTCCAGCCGTTGGTATTCGGAGCCGGGAAGAGATTGGCCAGCTTCTGCGCGACGGGGCTGATCGTCTCATTGTCCAGCAAGGTCGGAGTGGAACGGTCTACACCGCTGAGAATATTGGTCGTGCAGACTGGGCCGCTGTCGAAACCGATGGTCTGACAGCCAGGCGCCGTACCCCCGACAGTTGCGCTGGTGCCGGTCAGTCCTGTAGTGCCGGCAGTATTCGGGGCATAAACGTAATCCGGAGCGCCGTTGATGTTGTTGGCGCCGTTAAACAGCTCGGTGAAGTTCCCTTGCCTCATCAGAGGCGTGGGCACGGTTCCGTGATAGGTGTAGGCATAGGAGATGCGGGTTGCTTCGAGATCCGCAAAATAGAAGAGCTTGTTCTTAATGATCGGCAGGCCGAGTGTCGCGCCGAACTGGTTCTGATGGTAGGGAGGGACGTTGGGCGCATCCCAGTCTTGCGCATCGAAGTCGGTATTGCGGACATACTCCCACAGATCGCCGTGGATCTGATTGGTGCCCGACTTGATGCTGGCGTTGACCACGGCTCCTGCAGAGTGGCCGAACTCGGCACTGTAGTTTGAAGTGCTGACATTGAACTCCGCCAGCGCATCCGGGGGCGGCGTTACGTTGTAGCTGGCGCCGTTCATAAAGTCGTCGGCATCCACGTTGTTGTCGACACCGTCGAGGATGAAGTTGTTTTGAGTTGCGCGTTGGCCATTGGCAAAGAAGTCTCCCTGGCCGCGGCTTTGACCGTTGCCGCCGACCGAAGGCGCAGTGCCGGCCGTCAACTGCGCAACAAAGACATAGTTGCGCCCGTTGAGCGGCGTGGCATCGATGGACTCTGCGCTCATGGTCTGTCCCACGCTCGACTCTTCCTGCAGCAAAGGAGGTGCCGCGGTAACAGTCACGGTCTCCTTCGCGGAACCGGGCTTCAGGGTCAGATCAATATCCAAGCGGTCCTGGATGTTGAGGTGCACGTTTTCCTGGGTTGTGGTCTCGAACTTCGGAGCCGCCGCGCTTACCGAGTAGTTGCCGATTTTGATCGGGGAGAAGATGTAGTTGCCTCTTGCATCCGACTTGCGCTGCAAGATGAAACCCGTGTCGGTGTTGGTGAGGGTTATGTCGGCGCCGGGAATCACTGCGCCGGTAGTATCCTTCACCACTCCGGTGATGGTCCCCTGGTCGACCTGGGCCATTGCCATGCGTCCCGAAAATACGCAGCAAAGTCCTAGCAGAACCAACGTAATGAACACGATTGTTCGCGTCTTTTGCCTCAATTGAGTACTTCCCATCTTTCCGGTCCTCCTCTTTCTGCGAGTCATTGCCGCATGTGGACTACGATTTGGCCGCTGTCACAAATTGGACCCTTTTCTCACCTATTTAAGCTCCAATTGTCCTGCTGATAACGAGATGATTGGAAACCATAGCACAAGAAGCGGATGAAAAACAAGCAAAAAGCAACAAAATTAATCTAAGCAGCTGAGATCTTCTAAGTTATTGATATACAAAACAATAATGACAGCTCCCCGGAGACTGATTCAACTTCGCAGGTCCACACTGGCTCATGGTTGATTCCCCAATTGCTGGCAATAGGAAATAATAGCGAAATAAAACAAAAGCATTTGGACCTCACAAACGAAAGCGGAGTGGATCAAAGACCGTTCGGTGAGCGTCTTTGACGACGCGGTGAGTTTGGTCTATGCACCCGGAGCGAACGAGGTCGCAAACGAGTAGGGGATAAGGTCGGCTGCGCTCTGTTCCGGCTCTCGTGCCAAGGCCTACTTTGCGGCAGATAGCTCTGCCAGCGCTTCCCGGGCCAGATGGTGAAACATATGAGCATCGGGCAGAACCAGGACTTGTTCGAACGATCGCCTTGCCTGCTCCTTCTGTTGGAGTGCAGCCTGCAGCAGGCCGGCGCCGTACCACCACGATGCGGGCAGGCTTCCAGTTTCCGGTTGGTTTTCCGCCGCGGCCAGCGAATCCGCAAACAACTGCTTAGCCTTCTCTGAATCGAGCGCGCCAAGCGATTTCTTCGCTTGAATCGCCCACACCAGATCCGCGCCATTCGCGCTTGCTGCAGCCTTCTGCAGGAACTCCCCGGACTCCGCAGCATGAGCACAGCCTTGCGCAATCGTAGCCAGCCTCAAATAATCTCGGGCCGACCTTCCTTCCAGGCTCATTCCGGGCCGATTGCCTGCGGTGAAATCTTCCGCCTGCGCGCAGTCGCCCGCCCTGGCCCACGCTTTAGCCTGCATCAACTTGATCTCGAAGACCACTTGTCCCGACGTGATCCCGCCCTCTTCACTGGGTAAGAATCGATTCTTGAAGGGCGCCAGCGCGCGCTCATATTGCCCGGCTTCAGCGCGGGTCAATGCAAGTTGATAAACGAGGTCCGCCGGCATCTTCGAATCCGGAGCATCGGCCGAGGGGTATTGTGAGAGGAGGTTCGCACGTTCTTCGGCCGAAGCTCCTGTCAAGCTCATTGCCTGATCGAGACCAACGTAGGCTTCTGCGTTCTCAGGATCGTTCCTCATGGCCTCGCGGAAAGATGCCAACGCGCGTTGCGAATCTCCTTTCAACGTCAGGAAGACTCTGCCCATATCGACATCGACCACCGGCAAATGCGGAGCAAGATGTTTCGCATCCGTCCATTGCTCCATTCCAGGGTCGATCAGTCCTTTTGAAAAGAGCAGCGAGCCGAGAAGGTAATGAGCTGTCGCATCATTCGGGTTGGCTTCCAGCGCTGCTTCCAGGACAACCCTGTCGGTCTCCGACGAGGGAAAGACGAGACTCGGAGACAGCTCCGAAGCCGTCTGCCAATCCCGCTGTGTGCCTGTGCCGAGCTTCTGCTTGCAGTACGCGGCATAGTAGAGCACTAATGGATGCTTCTGTGGCGGCGCCGTGCCGGGCTCACTCTGGTCATCAGGCACAAGCGGATAGGTTCGATCGAGAACTTGCAACGCTCTTTGATAGAAACCAAGTTGCATGTATTCGGCGGCCACCTGGAGAACGCGGTACGGATCCGCCGCCAGGTGTTGCAGGTCCGGTTTTCCGCTGTCTTCTTTGAGGAAATCGCTCAAGGGGTCCGCAGCCAGAGCGAGGCTCGCCAAACGGTCGGCTTCTGAGCTCTCGCCTTTTGCGCGCACGACGGCCTCTAACTGCTCCTGCGCACGAAAATCATCTGGACCCGCGGCAACCGCGGCCTGCAAATAGTTTGCTGCGCCTTGCAAGTCGCCTTGTTGCGCCCGTAGTTCTCCCAGCCTGGTCGCGGCCGATCCGCGCATGGCCGCTTGACGGTAAGCAATGGCATAGGATGTTTCGGCATCGCGAGCGCGGCCCAGTGCCTGGAGGGCAATCCCCCGGTAATAAGCAATCTCGGAGTTGGGGGTATCGCGCTCCTGCGCCGGCTGAAGCAGGCGTTCAGCCTCCTCATAGTGCTGCAGCGATGCAGCCAGCCTGCCCGCGGCGACCAGGAGCGACTGGCTCCGCGGAAATTTTTGGAGCGCAGTCTCATACGTACCAAGCGCCAGAACAACCTCTCCGTTCAGCTCCTGATTCTGGCCCACCTCGAGCCAGTCGTCTTCAGACCGGTCGGCTGGTTGCGGAATCCGCGGCGCCAGCTGGTGTCCTGTTTTGATCGTCGCTTCGGGATCCCAGTCGTACTCGCCATCGGTGTGCTTCAGCAGCGAGGTTCCGGCGCGGTCCTTCAACTCCAAGGTGACCTTCCCGGCGTCTTGTTTGGAGGCGACCGAATGCGACCAGGTTTTCGCCGGCGTCAGATCGGCGATTCCGCTCCAGAGAGCGGTTCCATTCTGTGTCAACTTGAGTTGCGCGCCCTGCAGGCGCTCATTCACGTTCAAAGCGACCGATACGTCTGTGCCTTGGGAATCGAAATGAACCACGCCCGCCTTGTTCGCGCGGGAGATTCCACCCGTTCCGCGCACGGGCATCCAGTATTCGCTGAAGCGAATCGCTTGCCCTGGCTCCAGAAGCGAATACGTCTCCTGGTTGCGGAAGAGCCCTGCCTGCACTTCAGCATAGGCACTGTTGTCGTCACTCAGCGCCGTTCGCCAGGCAAGGCCCGCCGCATCCACGCCCCAGGTCCAGATCTTCTTCGCCGGCAGGTCCCGATACTCGGCAAAATGAGCGGTTCCAGTCTGCGTATGCGGATTCCAGATACCCATGAAGGGTTCATGGCTCCCATGCACAAAGTAAGACACGGGCCCATCGGTCTGATTCCTGATGACGCTCAGATCCTTTCCTTGCGGGTCGACCGGCCAGCGGTAGACGTCGGTGAATCCGTGCGAGGCAACAAAACGCATCGGGTAATCAACTCGCGAATCGTCCCACACCTCAACCGCCGCGTTGTTCCACCAATAGTAACGGTGGCGCACATTGCTGCGGTTATACAACGTCACCCGCTGCTCCAGGAGCGTGGAACCGGGTTTCAAAACCAGCTCCACTCCCCACTGCATTCCATAGGCCCGATCGATATTGCCCACCCACACCGACGCGCTTCCGTCCTCATGGGCCGCGTAGGCAAAGTCCACCGGCGACATCGAGACCCAGTTGTGCGAGACGGGAAAGTTGAATTCCACGCCAAAGGCAGCCCACGCTCCGCGATAGCCGATCTTCGCCTTCTTGATCGAAGGGTTGGCATAGAACATCGGCTGGCCGCTGATCTTATCCACACAGGTGTACACATGGCCGCCGATATCCGGCAACACTGTGCACTTCAGATACTCGTTCTCAAGAAAGATCGCGCGCCACGCGTGGCCGGCCTTCACGCCGGTCAGGTTGGTTCTCAGCGTGTAGGGATAGTTGAAGCGGTTTGTCTGATAGATATCGAATGGTGGGTTCGGATCGGGCAGGCCTTCTTCATAGACCGGCAGCGTAAGCGAGCCCTGCCAAACCTTCACCTGAGCCGCAACCGGCCAACAAAGCGCAGGGAGCGTTCCCGCCAGCAACAGCGCGCAGAAAGAGCTATTCTTCATCGGTCTCATCTTTCCACTTTCTCAGTTCCCGCATTGCGGTTCTCTGGCTTGCCCACACAAACGCGATCGCATCGCACCAATCGGGGGCGCTGCCGAACCGTATATTTCGTTTTATTATCATACATAATCTTATAGTTCCTTTATAATTCTTTTGTTTCATTGAGCAGGCAATCTCAGAGGTCCACGCCTGCACATCGATCGAGATCCAGGAAATGGAGTGTAGCGCCGATGACGCCGAATGCGCCCCTCAAAGAGAATCTCAGGTCCTGCAGTCCTCTTCTTCTTCGCCGCAGTCGGCTCACACTCTCAGGCGCCGGATGCAAACCTTCAGAGAGTGATCGATTGCACCCAGTCATCATTGCAACATCCACGAAGCGTGATGAGCCATCCGGAAATCAAAACAGGTGAAATATGAGTTGCGACCCAGATTTCAGAACTGATCGTCGAGCCTTTGTGAAGCTGGCAACTGGCGCAGTGCTCGCAACAGGATTTGGCGCGCGTGCTTATGCGCGAGTGGGCATGGACGGGCCGAACCAGAAAAAGATCTACCCCGATCGCTGGGTTTACGTCAGCCGCTCCTTCAATACCGACGCGCACGTGGCAGAAGTGCGTGAAATTGCCAAAACGGCATCGGAACATGGCCTCACGGCCATTGTTCTGTCGGGCATGGACCGCATCAGCCTCGGTTCCCCCGAGTATCTGGAGCGATTGCGCAAGGTCAAAACGATAGCCGATCAATATCACCTCGAGATCATTCCGTCTGGATTCAACACCGGATACGGCGGAGCCATCCTGGATCACAACAAAAACCTGGCTGAAGGCATGCTGGTGAAAGATGCTCTATTCGTCGTGCGGGATGGAGAGGCTCGCTTTGTCGCAGACTCGCCTGCCAAGCTCCAAAACGGCAGCTTTGACGAATTCCAGGGCGACCGATTCCCCGGATTCGGCACGCAGGATGAGCCGGGACGAAAGACATTTGTCGATACCGCGGTCTATCACTCCGGGAGAGCGTCCCTGCGCATCGAGAACTTCGGCGCGGCGAAGGCAGACGCCGCAGGAGTCGCGCGAAAGGCTTCCTTGTCGCCCTATCTCGACATGGCCCAGGAGTTTGCGCCGGAAACTCAAGCGCGCGTGGCGCAAGAGATTCGTGTGACGCCGTATCGGTGTTATCGCGTGAGCGCGTGGATAAGGACGGAAGACGCCAAGCCGGTTTCTCTGTTCAGCATCAAGGCGTTCACACCCGACGGCCGCGATCTTTGTCCATTTGAACCGCCCGCTCCGGCGCCCACCTCCGGCTGGAGACAGGTGACTACTGCCTTCAACAGTTGGTACGCTGACCGCATCCAGCTGAACTTCGGCGTTTTCGAGGGAGAACAAGGCAAGGTATGGGTGGACGACGTGGCAATCGAAGAGATAGGACTCATGAACGTGCTTCGCCGCACGGGCACGCCTCTCACTGTTCGCGACGAGTCCACCGGGAGAGTCTACGAGGAGGGCCGCGACTTCGCGATAGTGACGGATCCTAGTCTCGACTTCCAGTGGACTCACGATATGCCAACCATTCATTTGCTTCCGGCAAGCCGGATCCAAAATGGTTCAAGGTTGCGCGTGAACTATTATCACGGCACAACCATCTACAACGATCAGGTCTCCGCATGTCCGTCGGAGGCGCAAACGTACGAAATATGGAAGGAACAATTCCCGCTGATTGAGAAGTACCTGTCCCCGAAACGCTACTTCCTGGGCGTCGATGAGGTTCGCCTGTTCAACCGCTGCGAGGCATGCCGAAGCAGGCAGATGGAGGCATCGGCGATTCTCGGTCAAATGACGCAGTGGCTTTACAACCAGGTGCGCGCCGTCAACCCCAAGGCAGAAGTCTTTGTATGGTCCGACATGTTCGACCCCAACCATAACTCGGTTCGCCAGTACTACCTTGTCGACGGGTCGCTGGAGAATATCTGGCAGTATTTGCCAAAGGATATGGGAATCGTTGCCTGGTACTTCGACAAGCGGCGGGAGAGCCTGGATTTCTTCTCATCGCGGGATTTCAGGACGATTGCGGGAGCCTATTACGATGGCGACGACCTGCGGGATCCCGAGGGATGGCTGCAGGCAATGGATAACACGCCAAACAGCATCGGGATTATGTACACAACCTGGTCGAGTAAGTACAGGCTTCTGGCGCCATTCGGCGATCTTGTTTCGAAGCGTCCGTAGCGATCGAATGGTCAGGCAAAAATCTGGGCATCCGGGTCGGCTGTCAACCGGAAGTCATGAAAGTGAGGGAGGTACCAAAGATGCCGAACATGAGTATCGGGGGAAAGTCCGGATTCGCAATCCTGCTCATCTTCACCGCGCTTACCGGCGCCGCGCAAAAGCCAGGCCCGAACAGTTGGAAGATAATCGGCCCAGGCGGCGGCGGCACCACCATCGGCCCGACCATCAGCCCTCACGATGCGCAGGTTGTGATGGAGCACTGCGACATGACGGGCGGTTACATCACGCACGACAATGGCCAGTCGTGGCACATGTTCAATCTGCGCGGCGGCCTCGATGTACTGGCCTTCGATCCCGCCGATCCCAAAGTCCTTTATGCCGGCAACGCCGCCCTCTGGCGCAGCAGCGATTCCGGGAAAAGCTGGAAGATGCTCTTCCCCAGCCCTGCCCGCAACACCGTCGAGCATCAACTCGGCGACCACTCCGACTATAGCCTTACCTCCAGCGATCCCGCTTATCCCGGCGGAACAATCTCGGCTATCGCCATCGTTCCCGAAAAAGGCCGGCATGGCGAGGGAAGTCCGGAGCATCTCTATCTTGCATTTGAGCAGGGAGGGCAGCCTGCTGTGGTTGTCTCCTCGCTGGACGGAGGCGTCTCCTGGAGCCGCTTCGCTACTCTGCCTCAGCGCATCCTGCTTCTTACCCAGCAGGGTTACGGCCTGATCGCCGTCTCCGGTTCCGCGGCCTATCGCATCGCGCCCGATGGCAGCACCACCGAACTCGGCAGCATCCCAACCAGCGTCAGGCAAGCCGGCTCAGCGCGATCCGGCGACTCGGTTTGGATCTACGCCACCGGCCGGGACGGAAAGGTTTATCTCACGGAGGATTCAGGCCAAAATTGGAGACCGGTTACGCCCGCTCTCCAGCAGACTGCGGGCAGCTTTGAAGCTATCGCCGCCAGTGAGCGTCACCCGGAGGCCGCCTACGTTGGTTTCCGCGGCCTTCAGCTCGGCGAGGGCAAAGAGAACTTGTTCAACGGCATCGCCAAAACGGTGGACGGCGGCCAGACGTGGAAGATCGTCTTCAAGGAATCGAACCACCCTGCCGCCAATCTGGCTGGAAGCTGGATTGAGCAGCGCGCCCGCCAGGAAAACCGCGACATCTGGTTTGACACGCCCTACAGCCTCGGCGTCGCGCCTGAGAACCCCGACGTAGCCTACGCAACCGACCTGTTTCGCACCTATCGCACCCTGGACGGCGGCACAACCTGGCAGGAGATGAATTCCCAGCAGGTGGACGGCGGCGGCTGGGTCTCACGCGGCCTGGATGTGACCACCAACTACGGCATCCAGTTCGACCCCTTCGATTCCCGGCACATCTACATGGACAACACCGACATGGGCCTCTTCCAGAGCACGGACGGCGGCCAATCCTGGCGGAGCAGCAGCGAAGGTGTCCCGTCAGAGTGGAGAAATACCACCTTCTGGCTGGCCTTCGATCCCGCCCAAAGCGGCCTCGTCTGGGGCGCGTTCAGCGGCACCCACGATTTGCCCCGCCCCAAGATGTGGCGCACCCGCAGCCCCCGGAGCTTTACCGGCGGGGTTGCCGTCTCCACCGATGGCGGCAACCACTGGCAGCCGAGTAACGCGGGCCTTCCCGTCGACTCCGTCACCCACATCCTTCTCGACCCCTCCAGTCCCGCCGGCAGCCGCACCCTGTATGCCTGCGCCTTTGGCCGTGGCGTCTACAAGTCCACGGATAACGGCCGCAGCTGGACGCAAAAGAACAACGGCATCGAAGGCGAAGAGCCCTTTGCCTGGCGCATCACCCTCTCCCAGGAAGGCGCCCTCTATTTAGTCGTTTCCCGCCGCAGCGAACGTAAGGACTACTCCGCATCGGGCGTCGGCGCCCTCTATCGCTCGACTGACAAAGCAGAGCACTGGCAGCGCGTCGGCCTTCCCTCCGGGGTCACCGGCCCAACCGGCCTGGAGATCGATCCGCGGAATCCACAGAGGCTCTACATTACGGCCTGGGGACAGGAGGGCGAAGACGCCGATCGGTACGGCGGCGTCTATGCCTCAGACGACGGCGGCAAGACATGGCGGACCCTCTTCACCCGCTCGCAACATGTCTACGACCTGACCATCGACCCTGACCATCCTGACACTCTCTACATCTGCGGCTTTGACGCTGCAGCCTGGCGTTCCACCGATCGCGGCGCTCATTGGGCGCGAATTCAGGGATTCGACTTCAAGTGGGGCCATCGCGTCTTCCTCGATCCCAACGATCCCGGCCAGATCTATATCACCACTTATGGCGGCGGGGTCTGGCATGGCCCGGCCACAGGCGCAGCGGAGCCACCGGAAGCGGACCAAAGCCGCGTTCCCATCGCTGTGCCACAGTAGTTCTCAATTCGATCTGCTATCGGAGCCGATTCTCAAACGCGGGTATGCAGCAATTTGAGCGCATTGGCGCGGTAAACCTTCTCGAGCACATCCGCGGGCAGGAACAGTCCGTAGATATTCCATCGGCCCTGGCGCGATGCATGGGAGGGGTACTCAAAGTACTCGTCGGCGGTTTCAAGAAAGCGGTAGTGGAGGCGATACATGGCGACGTCGGGAATCAAATCGGTGCCGAAGAGGATCCGGTCGGCGAACTTTATGAAGAATCCGCGTGATGTGTAGGGCTGGCGGCCGAGTTCGGCCGTGCGTGCGCTCATATCTACATAGAGGTTGGGGTTGCGCTCCAGTAACGTTGCCACATAGCCCAGATCTTCGCTGCTCTCCGCCAGATGCGCGGCGACGAAAGTTGTTCTGGGATGCCGCGCAATCACGCGGGCGCGTTGTTCAAGCAGCGCTGCCTTGGAGAAGTGCGAGCCGTAATAACTCCAGTCGGGATGAGCAGCAAGCTCTTCATAGCGTTCGTTGAACCGGTCGACCGGGTCGAAGAAAGCATCGGGATCGGCCGTGTGAAAGACGACTGGAATCCCCAGCTCTGCGGCCTTGTCGAAGATCGGCGCCAGTCTCTCATCATCCAGTTGCAGTAAAGCGCCGCCGGCATCCCGGACGGTCAAGCCCAGATCCTTCCAGAATTTGATGCCGCAGGCGCCGTGCTCCACCAGGCGCTCCAGCCGGTCCAGACTCACTTGCGTAAAGTCGCTGCGCTCGACGCCGCTCCAATCCATCCACCCGATGGTGGCAAAACGTTCAGGCGCGGCACGATGAAACCGGTCGATCGACTCGATAGCGGCCTGCCCCGTCTGCATGGTGATGTTGACAATCTTCTCCACGCCGCACGCATCCATGATGTTCAGCACCGCTTGCGGTGCCTGGGCATCGAGATGGCAGTGATAGTCGATGACCGGGAATCGCGGCCGATCGATGGCATGAGCCGCAACCTTTAACTTGGGGCGCGGAGCAAAGTCGCTGAGGCGGAGATCGACGTCCACTTTGGCGCTGACCATGGCGATAAACTTGTCCTCGTGGTTAGCGTCCTTGCCACCCATGCATTCCCTCCCCGGCGATTCCGCGATACGTCGGCTGGGAGCAAGTATATTCCTTATCGATTATCATTTCAATTCATAGATTACGTATTCTTACGTATTAGCGTACAATCGGCTTACCATGGGAATCCACCGTATTCCGCGTCGGGATGGAATTAAAACAAACGCGCCCCTTGCGGATGGAGAAATGTAATGACGAATCGATTGCAGCATTTGGCCGAAGCGCGACGCCGGGGCCTCCCGATTGGCATTTATTCCGTTTGCTCCTCGCACCCCTGGGTGCTGGAGGCCGCGATCGACCAAGCGCTGGAAGACGGATCGGATGTTCTGATCGAGGCCACCTCTAACCAGGTGAATCACCTGAGAGGCTACACAGGGCTGTCGCCCGAGGAGTTTCGGCAGCGCGTCCTCAATATCGCCGCTGGCAAGGGATTCGACGAATCCAGGGTGATTCTGGGCGGAGATCATCTGGGACCGAATCCGTGGCGAAGCCAGCCGTCGCTTGCGGCCATGCGCGAAGCAGTGCACACAGTACAAGCCTACGTGCGCGCGGGGTTTCAGAAGATTCACCTCGATGCCAGCATGGCCTGTGCGGATGACCGGGGTCCGCTTTCCGGCGAGACGGTCGCTCGCCGTGCGGCCCACCTTTGCGCCGCCGCGGAGCAGGTACGCGGAGATCGGCCGCCGGTTTATGTGATTGGCACCGAGGTGCCCGTTCCCGGTGGGGCGACGGAGAGCCTGACGGGGCTGGCCGTGACCAGCCGGGAAGCCGCGGCCGAGACCCTGGCCGTGCACCGGCGAATCTTCAACGAGGCGGGACTGGGCCACGTTTGGCCGCGGGTAATCGCCCTGGTGGTTCAACCGGGAGTTGAATTCAACCATGACAGCGTCGTCGATTACGATCCGGCGCGGACGGTGCACCTCACCGAATTGCTCAAGGAGGAAGAGGGGCTGGTCTACGAGGCGCACTCCACTGACTACCAGCTGCCCGAGGTCTATCGCCTGCTGGTACGGGATGGATTCGCCATATTGAAGGTCGGGCCGGCGCTTACCTTCGCCATGCGAGAAGCCCTGGCCGCGCTCTCCTCGATTGAGACGGAACTGGTGGCGCCGCAGAAATCGGCGCGATTGATGGATGTGCTGGAGCGTGTCATGCTCGGGAACCCCAGCCACTGGGCGCAACACTACACCGGAGATGAACGGGCCCAGCGGCTGCAGCGGCGCTACAGTTACAGCGACCGGGTGCGCTACTACTGGGACCAACCGGAAGTGAAGGAAGCTGTCGAGGCGCTCATGTCGAACCTGCGGCAGCTAACAATCCCCGAGACGATGCTCAGCTTCTACCTGCCTGAGCAGTACGCGCAAATTCGCGCGGGAAGGCTAAAGCCTGACGCGCATGCTATGATTCTTCACCGCATCCGGCAGGTTCTGCGAATCTATGCGTGCGCTTGTTTGCCGGGCAACGCTTGAAACAGCCTAGACGCGAATGACCTCGACACCTGCCGAGGTCAGCGCTTCGAAATCCTTTTCGCCTAGCTGGTCGTCGGTAATGACGGTGTGGATGGCCTTCGGGGGGACGATGAGCGCCAGGCTGCGGCGCATGAATTTGGTGGAGTCGCAGACGGCTACCACGCGGGTGGCGGCCTTGACCATAGCGCGGTTCACGCGCGACTCAAGGACGTTCGGCGTCATGGGCCCGACCTTGGTATCGAATCCGTCCACACCGAGGAAGAGAATGTCGGCATGCATCTCGGTGAGCACTTCCTCGGCCAATGGCCCCACCAGGGAGAACGAGTTCTTGCGCAGCGTTCCGCCGGTCAAAATGACTTCAAAATCCGTTCCTGCCAACTCGGTGGCGATGTTGACGGCATTGGTGATCACCGTCAGGTGCTGGAATCGGCGAAGTTCGCGAGCGATGGCCGTGGTTGTGGTGCCGGAGTCGAGCAGGATGCAGTGGCCCTCTTCTACCAGGGACGCGGCGGCTTTGGCGATGCGCAGCTTCTCCTTGAGCTGCAACTGTTCCTTCTCCTGCAGAGACGGATCGAGCAACGCGCTGCCCTGTGGGGAGAGTGCTCCGCCATGGGTGCGCAGCACCAGTCCCTTGGATTCGAGAAAGTCCAGGTCCTTGCGGATGGTGATGCGAGAGATTCCCAGCGCATCTGACATCTCCGAGACCAGAACGCGCCCATCGCGCTGGATAAGGTTGAGCAAATGGTTACGGCGCTCATGGATCAGCATGTCGCCACCGCTCTTCGTGTTCGCCTTCATAGCATCTATCCCAACTCTTTCGAATTGTTCCTTATCTTACGCGCTTGCACTATGGAGTTGTTGCGCGAGATTGCGATTCGACACACTCGGCTGAATCAATCGAGCCACTGGGCAGTCGCAGACTAGAGGCGCGGTCTTCCCTTTCAGGCGTTGCGCCAGCGCCGGGCCGCCAGCAAGGCCAGCGCATAACCAAATCGCAAATGATTGTATCTATTGATGATGGCGCGCCAATTCGGGACAAATAATGCCCCTATCCAGAGGCTCGTCCGAAGAGCCATTTGCCGGTCCATCAACCACCCCATCCCTTCTAACCGGCGCGAGAAAGAAACTCCCGCACCAATTCAGGATCGCGAAAGGACTCCGTGCCCCCGGGGCGCAGGGTCGAGAGAGCGGCAGTGCGGTTTCCGAAGGCTGCGCAAGCGTCCGGCGCCTCACCGCGCAGCCAGGCGGCCAGGAATCCGGCATCGAAGCTGTCCCCGGCGCCAATCGTGTCCACCGGAGTGACCGATTCGGCGGGCGCCAGCCAACGCCGGTGCGCTGCCTGAACGACTGCGCCGCGCTTGCCGCATTTGACTGCGACCAGCGGGACGCGCTTTGCCAGAGCTTCGATGGCGCTTTCGGCATCGGTCTTGCCGCTGATGCGGCAGGCCTCATCCTCATTGGGTAGGAGGATATCGACGAGGCCCAGCAATTCGTCGAGCACGCCATCCCAGCGATCCTCAGGATCGTCATTGGTATCGAGCGAGAGGGTGAGACCCTCGGCCTTGAGTTGCCTGAATATCCGGGGCAGATCGGGCTGAAGCGCCTTGTGTAGAAAGAGCGAGGAGAGATGAAAGTGCCGGCCCGAGGCAAGGTAAGGCATATCGAAGTCCCCGGCGGACATCTCGAACATGGCTCCCGGGTAGGTGAGAATATGGCGCTTGCTCTGGTGGTTCAACAGGATCGTCACGCCTGTGGACGGGCCGCCGGAGACGCGCTTCACACAAGCGATGTCGACCCCGATTTGTGCCAGCCGTTCGAGGGCGATGCCGCCCAGTGGGTCGTCGCCAAGCCGGGTGATGAAACCGACTGAGACACCGAGCGCAGCGAGGTTGTGCGCGAGAATTGCCGAGGAACTGCCCAGGGTCAGACGAAAGTCGTCGGCAAGCAGTTCGCGCTCCAGGGGCATGACTTCAGGGAGTCCGTAGAGGATGAGGTCCAGATTGATCTCACCCGCAATGGTCACATCGAAACGCTTCTTCATATCGCCCTAATCCACAAGTGTGACAACGCGGCTAAGGTGGCAAGGGGAGTCGGGATTGAGGCCCTTCCGCAAGCCAATGCAACTGCCGAGCAACTGACCCCAAACGACGTAGACGGCCAGGCGGGCGAGTTCAGGCACCTTCAGGGCGAGTTCAATGGCGAGATCGGCAGAGCTTGCGACTTCGGGCGAGAGCTTATTGGCGATGGCCAGCGTGCAGCCTCCGAGCCCCTTCATCTCCAGCAGGACCGCGCTCTCTTCCGCGTATCCCGTTTCTGAGAGCAAGGCCCCTACCAGAACTTTCTCAGACACGATGGACATGGGTCCATGCCTGAATTCCAGCGTGTGAAAGAACTGCGCATAGCTCGACGAAGACTCCATGATTTTGAGCGCGGTTTCTGAGGCGATGGGGTAGAGCGCGCCCTGTCCGAGAAAGGCCACGTCATCGAACGATCGCTGCGCGAATTCCTTAATCCTCGGACCGTGAATGCGAAGCAGGCCGTCAAGGGCCGCGGGCAGATCGTGCAGTCCGTCTATAAACTCGTCCTGCCCGGCAAAGCGCGCCGCAATGTATTGCAGCGCCATCAGCATGGAAGTAAACGAAGAGGTCATCACCGTACTCTCTTCGGTGACCGGCAATTTCAGCATTCGGCTGCTGAGCTTGGTCAGCTCGTTGCCATCGCAGGTGACGGCCAGGAACTCAACGCCTCGCTGCCTGAGAAATTCGGCTACCTGCAGTACTTCGGAGGTATGCCCTGAACGGGAAATCAGAACCGGGAAGCAGACAGTCTCATCGCTCGGAAACACCAGCTTGGGAAAAAGGAGTATCTCAGAGGCCGGCACAGCCCGCGCTCTACCGCCCGTCAACGCTGTGAACGTGGCCGCGGCGGCCTGGGCCAGATAGTAGCTGGTGCCGCAGCCCACAAAGAACCACTCGTGAGTCAATGGTCTTTTGTCGCCGACCAGAGGCTCCAGATCGAGCTTGTCCAATGTGTTCAGGCACCGGGTCCAGACTTCAGGCTGACTGTGGATCTCGCGCAGTGTTGCTGCTCCGCTCTCCATCTTGCTTGTCTCCATTGGTTAGCGCTGTTCTTCGGCGAGCACAGAGATTATCAACGCCTCTGGACGATGCGATCCTGCGCGTTGACATCCACTCTCCCTTCCCAAGGACCCGTTAACAAATGAAATATTAGCATAGAAAGCGAAATAAAGCGCAACATGAAGTGATCTGGATATGCTAAATTTATCTACAAATCGAAATCCAACCGCTGGCCGACCGGCGCAGTAGACGTTTGCGGGACTGAATTTTGTACCAACCGGTTCACTCCCGGAATGGGCGGCCTGAGATTTGTATATCATGCATTTTTGCCCCGCATTTGACGCCGAACGGACGGAGGAGATCCGCGATGAAATGGACACGTTTGAGGTTTCCATGGCTGCTTTTGCTTGTTTCGCAGTCATTCTGGCTTGCGCGCGGAGTGAGCCAACCATCCGTACCCTCCCGCCCTGGCCTGATCCAAGGCGGCAATCTCGCCGTTGAGGTATTCCAAGACGGCTCCTACGCCTTGCGGTCAACCGCGATTTCCGGAGATGTCCTGCGTTCCTGGGTGGAGGCCGATACCGCGGCTGGAACGCTTCGTTCCTCTCTTTATCCCCGGCATCTGCAAGCGATTGTTCCATTGAATGACGAGTTGGGATCGGGCCAGCAGTTGACGGTGACCCATACCGGATTGCCAGACAAACCCGACCTCGTTTGCGAGTTTCGCGTCTATGAGAATCGGCCCTGGGGAGAGATACAGATAAAGGTCCACAATACGACCGGGGCAGCCATCGAAATCCAAGCCCTTCGCGTGGTGAAGAGCGGCGCCGGCGCTGCCTTGCGGCTGAACGGGCCTGACTCGGCGGATCGCGTTCTCTCAGACAGCTACCAGGAAGATACCCCGCAGATGAGGCGGATGGAGCTCGCGGATGCGGACCACGGCCTCCACCGGGGATTTGGAAGCCAGCTCGTTTACAACCGGCAGAGCGGGTTAAGCCTTTTTCTGGGAGCGCTCACCGCCGACAGGTTTGTGAGCGTTTTCCATCTGCAAAGCTCGGATCTGCCCGACCCGAAGGTGCTTTCATACGACGTCACGGATACCGGAACCACCGAGGCGTTGCAGGACCAGAATAAAGACTACCCGGCGGCGAACGCGATTCCACTCCGCATCCAGGTGCCTGCCGGAGAGAGCATCGGCTTTGAGCGGCTCATGTTCGCTATCGGACCGGATTACCATGCACAGCTCGACAACTACGGGCGCGCCGTTCGCATGCTCCACAAACCGCCTGTTTCCATGCCGGCTCCCACCGGCTGGTGGAGCTGGACGGCGTACTACTATCACGTAACGGAACCCACGGTGCTCACCAATGCCGCGTGGCTCCAACAGAATCTTGCGTCGCTGGGGTATCGATACTTCTTCATCGATGAAGGGTACCAGTATGCTCGGGGAGAGTACTCCACTCCCGATGGCAAGGCATTTCCTAGGGGCATGGCCTATGTGGGCCGCCAGATAGAGAATCGGGGGCTCACCCTCGGCTTGTGGGTGGCGCCGTTCCAGGTGTCGGAGCGTTCGTGGGTGTACGAGAACCATAAAGATTGGCTGGTGCGCAACCTGGCGGGGGATCCGGTTCATATCGGCAGGGTCGGCGGGAACGCATCGTTCGATGAACTCTATGCGCTGGATACGACCAATCCTGGAGCGCAGGAGTATCTGCGGTCGACCTATCGGACGCTGGTCAACGACTGGGGCGTGCGTCTCATCAAAATGGACTTTATGGATTCCTCGACGGTGGAGGGGGTGCGCTACCGCCCCAACACGACGGCGCTTGAGGCCCTTCGCATCGGTCTCGAGATCATTCGGGATACCGTGGGACCCGGCGTGTTGCTCGACAAGGATGGCAGCCCCATGCTCACGCCGGTAGGGATTGTAAATACCGGCCGCATCTCGCAGGACACCGGGCATACCTTTGGATCGACATACGACGCCGCGATGGGCGTGGCGGCGCGCTACTATATGCACCGCAACTTCTACATCTCCGACCCCGATGCGTTTACCGTCTCCAAGCAGGTCATACCGGACCGGGTGTGGCATGGCAACAAGCAGCCGCTGACCCTGGACGAGGCGGAAGCCTCGATTGCGCTCTCAGCCGTCTCGGGCGGAATGTTCGAGATTGGCGACGACCTGCCCGCGCTGGGCGCTTCACCGGAACGTCTCGCCCTGGTGAAAAACTCGGATCTGCTCGACATGGTAAGGCTAAGCCGCGCAGCCGTGCCGCTGGACTTGATGACCTACCGGCCGGAGGACCTGCAGCCGAGTGTTTTTCTGCTGAAAGAAGACGGGCGGCAACAGATACTCACCGTCTTCAACTGGACTGGAGAGCCACGCAGCCGCACGATTGGGCTCGATGCCCTGGGGCTGAAGGCGAACGGCTCTTACACGGCGACCGATGTGCTGCGTGGCGGCGCCGTGCCGATCGATAACGGTGAGTTGGCGATCGCGTTGTCTCCGACTTCAGTACGCATGATCAAGCTGATCGACACATCTCTCCTCGAAGCGGTGCCCAACTTCAGCGCGCATGCGCCGTCTACAGGGCAGGCCGGCGATCTCATCGAGTTTCATGCCGCTGCCGTCAATGCTGATACGCCGGTTCTGGAGTACCACTGGGAGTTTGGCGACGGCGTAAGCGCGGATGGAGCAGACGTTTCCCATGCGTATACGCAGGCCGGCCAATATTCAGTGAAGATCGTCGCCACTGGACTAAACGGGCGAACGGTTGAGAGCACACTCGGGATCTCGGTCACCGGTATGACGCCCACGACCTATAACCCCGCCGAGAAGGTGCGGTATCGCGGGACGAACTAGGGCCTGCTCTCACTACTGGGATGGCGGTAACGTTCAGCCCTGGCGGTAGGATAAGGAGCGGAGGCAAGTCCCATGCTCATTGTTCACGTTGACGTGCACGTCAAGCCCGAGTCGGTGGAAGACTTCAGGCAGGTCACCATCGAGAACGCCCGGTCGAGTGTTCAGGAGCCCGGTATCGCGCGTTTCGACGTGGTGCAGCAGCAGGACGATGCGACGCGGTTCGTGCTGATCGAGGTTTACCGCACGCCGGAAGCGGCGGCCGCGCATAAAGAGACCGCCCACTACGCGAAATGGCGCGATGCGGTCGCCCCCATGATGGCCGAGCCGCGCCAAAGAGTGCAGTACAACGCGGTTTTCCCCGGCCCCGAAGGTTGGTAGAACCATGCGCTTCGAGTTTGCTACCGCAACGCGCATTGTCTTCGGCGAGGGCACGGCTGCCACGCTCCCTGAACTGGCTCGCACTTTCGGCGCTCGCCCTCTGGTGGTGACCGGCGCCTCGACGGAGCGCGCGGCGTGGCTTGTCTCGGCACTCTCGGCTGGGGTTTTTGCGGTGCCGGGCGAGCCTACGGTCGACCTGGTGCGCGAGGGCGCGCGGCGCGCCATCGGCGCCGCCTGCGATGTCGTCATCTCGCTCGGCGGGGGCAGCGCAATTGACGCCGGCAAAGCGATTGCCGCCATTGCCACCAGCGGAGGCGAGCCGCTCGAGTTTCTCGAAATAGTGGGAAAGGGGCGTGCCATAACGGTCGCGCCGCTGCCGTTCATTGCAGCGCCGACCACGGCCGGGACCGGCAGCGAGGTCACGCGCAACGCGGTCCTCGGATCGGCGATGCACGGCGTCAAAGCGAGTCTGCGAAGTCCGCTGATGCTGCCGCGCGTCGCGCTCGTCGATCCCGAGCTGACGTATGGGCTGCCGCCTGCGGTCACAGCTTACGCCGGCCTCGATGCCCTGACGCAGCTTATCGAGCCGTATGTGAGCGCGCGGGCCAATCCAATGGTGGATGCGCTTTGCGTGGAGGGGATCGGGCGCGTTGCCCATGCGCTGCGCCGTGCGTACCACGACGGCGCGGATTGCGAGGCGCGCCGCGGTATGGCGCTGGCAAGCCTGTTTGGCGGCCTGGCGCTCGCCAACGCCGGGCTGGGCGTGGTGCACGGCTTTGCGGCTCCGCTCGGAGGCTCGTGGAAGGCGCCGCACGGCGCACTCTGCGCGGCGATGCTGCCGCACGGCATGGCGGCCAATGTGGCCGCACTGCGGGCGCGCGCGCCGCAGCATCCCTCGCTGGAACGTTACGCTCGAATCGCGCGGCTGCTTACCGGCAGGAACGATGCAGACATGCAGGACGGCATTGATTGGGTACAAGCGCTTTGCGCCGAGCTAAACGTCCCCAGGCTGCGCGCCTGGGGGATTACGGAAGCCGATTTACCTGGCGTCGTCGAGAAGGCAGCCCGCGCCAGCAGCATGCAGGCCAATCCGCTTCCGCTCACGGGCGAAGAGTTGCTGCGGGTGATCACGGCGGCGTTGTAGGAGCCGGAGTCGGAGCCGGGTGGGCAAATCTGGCCTGAGTCTGGCGAATTATTCTTCCGGACCCGGCTCACGCCTCGGGTTGCTAGGCACTATCCGGTTTCTTGCTTGCGCCCGGAAACTGCTGCATGGTAAGCTCTTGCCTCAGCCGCCCTAGATTCTCGCTCCGTTCTTGCTTCCCCTTCTTCCCCTGACCGGAGCCCATTGGAACGTTACGTGGTCTTCAATTCTCCGAATCTGTATCGGTCGTTTCTCCCTCCGCTCCTTGTCCTGGCGCTGGCGAGCCCCGGTTTCGCGCAGACGCCCCAATCCGCGCCCTCAAAGCCTGCCGCCGCGCAAACCGCGCAGGCAGGACTCCCTATCATCCGCAACTATTCGGCCAAGGATTACATTCCCGGCGGGCAGGTCTGGACCATCCTGCAGGACCGCCGCGGCGTAATGTACATTGGCGCCTCCTCGGGCGCCATCCTTGAATATGACGGCGCAACCTGGAGAAAGATCTTTCATCCCTCCAGCACGGTGCGCTCGCTGGCCATGGACGACTCGGGTAGAATCTGGGCCGGACTCGAGGGAGATTTCGGATATCTCACGCCAGACGCAGCCGGTTCGCTCCAGTTCGTTTCACTCCAGGACAAGATTGCGCCGCCCGATCGCGACTTTACCGACGTCTGGCAGACCCTGCCCACTGCGCAAGGCGTCTTCTTCCGCTCCTATCAAAAACTCTTCCGCTGGGACGGCAACCGGATGAAGGCATGGACCGTTCCCAACGGATCGCGTTTCCAGGCGCTCTCGATGGTGCGCGGCCATATGTATACAGCGGAGGGCGGAGTAGGCCTTGAGGAGATTGTGGGCGATGAGCTGCGTCCTGTGCCCGGCGGCGACGCTTACAAAGACTCGGTCAAGTTGTTCCTTCATCCATTCGATAACGGCCAGATTCTGGTTTCAGCCCGCGACCGACTTCTGACCTTGTACGACGGGCAGAAGGCGATCCCGTTTAAAACCGGCGCCGACGAGTACTTCAAGAAGCACCAGATCTACACCTCGACTGTTCTCAGCGATGGTTCGATTTGCCTGACGTCGTTGGACGGCGGCGTTGTGATTCTGGAGCACGACGGCCGGCTCCGCCAGATTCTCGACCAGGGCGCCGGACTAATCAGCTCTGACACGCTGAGCGCCTACCAGGATCGCGATGGCGGGTTGTGGATCGGTACGGATTCGGGTCTCTCGCGCGTCGAGTTGAATTCGCCGCTCTCGATTTACTATCGCGATGGTTCGTTCGACGTCATTCGCTACAAGGGCGTCATCTATGCATCGAGCGTGGGCAACACCGCGGCCGCGCGCATCGATTTCGACAAGCAGACGAACCGGCCCAAGACAGTCCTGCTGCACGGTCCTTCGCAAGGCTGGGTCTTCATCGACTTCAAAGACCCAAAGAATCCCGGCAACGAGCAACTGCTGGTGGCCACCAGCGACGGCGTGATGCGCGTCGATGGCGATCGCCTGGTTCCGGCCATGCCTGACGTGCACGGGTCCACTGAAGCGGGCGCCTTCATTGCCGAATCGGCCAAAGATCCGTCACGCATCTTCATCGGGCACACCGATGGCGTGAGTTCGATGCATTGGAATGGAAACCAGTGGGTGGACGAAGGCAGATTGCCAAACACTCACTATCAATCGACCGACATGGCCGAAGAAGCCGACGGCACGTTGTGGGTCTCGGGCAATACCACCAACCTTCTCCGCATCCATGTAGCCCCCAAGGGCATGCGCGACTCCAAAGTTGACGTCATTGGAAGCGACTCGGGACTGCCCAACGGACCGAACAATGTCACCCTCGTCGATGGACATATTTATGCCACGGTCCAGCGCAGCAAGCATATCTATCGCTGGGATTCTTCCGCATCAAAGTTTGTCGCCGACGATCGGTTCCTGCTACCCGTCGATGCGCCCGACGCAACTGCCTTTCTTTGGCCCATCGACAAGAACCGATTCTGGTCGATCGACGGATCGTTTGAAAGATCGCGCCTAGGCCTTTTCGCCCATCAACCGGATGGGAGCTGGAAGCTGGAAGAGGACGCCTATCGAGATCTCAATCGGCTGAACATATTCCTCATTCGCGCGGATGGAGACGGAGCCTATCTCGCATCCGGAGAGTCAGTTGTCCGGTTCGACGCAAAGGCAATTCCGGCTGCGCCCCTTCCCTTTCCGACCGTGGTGCGGCAGGTCAAATCGGGCGTGCAAATCGTATTCGGCGGAATGGCTCTGCCCGGCGCGCCCATGCTGCGGCTTGCGCCGGGCAGCAGCGATCTGCACTTTCAGTTTTCCGCGCTCACCTACTCGAACCCTGCCGATACCGAGTATCAATACTTTCTCGAAGGCGCGGATCGTGACTGGTCGCCGTGGGAAAAACAAAAAGAAGCCAACTACAGCGGGCTGGGGCCGGGGAATTATCGCTTCCACGTTCGTTCAAGAACCGACGATGGCCGCCTTGGCCAAGAGGGCACGTTTGCCTTCACGATTCTCGCCCCCTGGTATCGCACCAATACGGCTTATCTGATCTATGTCCTGCTCTTCATCATCCAGGGCGTCACGGCGTGGTGGCTGATTGGCAGGTTCGAGCGCAGAAAGGCTCTCCGCAAAACCAAAGAGCTTGAAGCGCAGGCCAGGGTTCTTGAGGCCACAGTCACCGAGCGCACTCAGGAGATTCGCGCCCAGGCCGCCGAGATTGCAGCGCAGAAGGACTCCATCGAGTTCCTCAACGAGATCGGCAAGGAGATAACCGCATCGCTCGACCTGAACACCATTCTGTTCAAGCTCTACGAGCGCGTGAACCAGATTGTGGATGCGGCCATCTTCGGCGTGGGCCTCTACCGGCCCGAGAAACACGTCATCGAATACAGCCTGGCCATTGAAAATGGCAAACGCTACGCGCCCTACACGCGCAGCACCGACGACAAAGACCAGTTCGCCGTCTGGTGCATCGATCATAGAATACCAATCCTGATCAACGACGTTGCCAGCGAGTATTCGAAGTACATCGCCACTTACGACGACGTGGCAGGAACGCTCGAGGACGGCAGCATATCCCAACCGCCGGCATCGATGATCTATCTGCCGCTGATCGTACAGGAGCGCGTGCTGGGCGTGCTCAGCGTGCAGAGCTTCAAGAAGGACGCTTACACCGAACAGCATCTTCGCCTGCTTGAAAACCTGGCCGCCTACACTACGATTGCGCTCGACAATGCCAACGCATACGAGGCAATCAACGAGGCCGAGCGCGCCGTCAGGGGACGGGCAGCGGAACTGCTCACGGTCAACCGCATTACGCAGGCGCTGGCCTCGCAGCTTGACAAGGACCGCCTGATCCAGTTCGTTGGCGAACAGATTCAGGACTTGTTCCATGCATCCATCGCCTACATCGCTCTCCTCGACCGCTCCACCATGATGCTGCACTTCCCCTACACCTTCGGCGAAGAGGTGCAGTCACGACCCTTTGGGACCGGTCTCACATCGCGGATCATCCGCACCGGCGAGCCGCTGCTCATCAACGAAGACATGGAACAGAACCGCAAGCGCCTCGGCGTTGAGCGGATGGGCCGCAACACTGCCTCCTATCTGGGCGTGCCCATTCACTCCGGCGGGCAGGCGATCGGCGTCATCAGCGTGCAGTCCACCGATCAGGAAGGCCGATTCACCGAGGCCGATCAGCGCCTGCTCTCCACCATCGCCTCCGCGGTGGGCGTCGCCATCCATAACGCCAAGCTCTTTGAAGAAGCCCGCCTGGCGCGCGAAGCCGCCGAAGATGCCGACGCGGCCAAAAGTTCTTTCCTCTCCACCGTCAGCCATGAGCTGCGCACGCCGCTCACCAGCGTGCTGGGCTTTGCCAAAATCATCCGCCGCCGGCTTGAAGAACGCCTCTTTTCGCTGATCCCCGACGACGACCGGAAGGTGGCGCAGACCAAGCAGCAGGTGCTCGACAATCTCGGCGTGGTGGTGAGCGAAGGCGAGCGCCTCACCAAGCTCATCGACGACGTGCTCGACCTGGCCAAGATTGAGGCCGGCAAGTTCAGCTGGAACATGGCCAGCGTCTCAATGGCTGAAGTGATCGAGCGCGCAACTTCAGCCACTTCCTCGCTCTTCGACGCCAAGAAACTCACGCTGGTGCGCGAAGTGGAACCGGATCTTCCCACGATCAACGGAGATCAGGACCGGCTCATTCAGGTGGTCATCAACCTCATCTCCAACGCCGTCAAGTTCACCGATGCCGGCTCCATCCGGTGCGCTCTTCGCCGCGAGGGCGGAGATCTGGTGGTCAGCGTAACCGACTCCGGAATCGGCATCGCACCCGCCGATCAACCCAAAGTCTTCGAGAAATTCAAGCAGGTTGGCGACACGCTAACTGACAAGCCCAAAGGCACAGGCCTCGGCCTGCCCATCTGCAAGGAAATCGTGGAGTACCACGGCGGGCACATCTGGGTCGACAGCGAACTCGGCAAAGGCAGCACATTCTCGTTCGCGCTGCCCATCGCCGGAAAAACGGGCCAGCTGGAGCTGCTGCCCGCCCGTCGAGCTATCGACATCGAATCGCTGGTCAGGCAACTGCGCGAGACCGTCGCCATCCAGCATCCGTCCGATAAATCCATCCTGGTGGTCGACGACGACGCCAACATTCGCTCCCTGCTGCAGCAGGAGCTCGCCGAGGCAGGGTACTCGGTGCGTCTGGCCGAGGATGGCCGCAAGGCCCTGGCGCTCGTACGCGAAGAGATACCGGGGCTGATTATTCTGGATGTGATGATGCCCGAGATGAACGGTTTCGACGTAGCCGCCGTGCTCAAGAACGACCCGGCCACCATGCACATCCCCATCATCATTCTGTCCATCCTCGAGGATAAGGAGCGCGGTTTCCGCCTCGGCGTGGACCGCTATCTTACCAAGCCGATCGACACGGCCTCGCTCTTCAAGGAAATCGGAACGCTGCTTGACCAGGGCGCCTCGCACAAAAAGGTAATGGTGGTGGACGAGGATGCGTCGGCGCTGCGCAGCATTACCGATGTGCTCCAGACCCGCGGCTACCAGGTCGTGGAGTCGAACGGCTCCGAGCTGATCGCGCGCGCGGTAAGCTCCCGCCCCGACATCATCATCCTGAGTTCGCTTCTTTCCAATAACGAAGCCGTCCGCGCACTGCGCTTCGAGAAGGGGATGGAAAACGTATTATTCCTGATCTACCAATGACCAAGAAGATCCTGATCGTCGATGACGAACCCCATCTGCGTACGCTGATTCAGCAGACTCTCGAGGAGCTGGAGGACGATGGCGTCGAGCTGATCACCGCCACGAATGGCGAGGAGGCCCTGGCAGTCATCCGCGACGAGGAACCCGATCTTGTCTTTCTCGACGTGATGATGCCCAAGAAGAACGGATTCGATGTGTGCAACGAAGTGAAGAACGAGCTCGGTCTCAGCCACATCCACATTGTGCTTCTCACCGCCAAAGGCCAGGAGTTCGACCGTCAGCGCGGCCAGGAGGTCGGCGCCGACCTCTACATGACCAAGCCCTTCGATCCCGATGCTCTGGTCGCCAAGGCCCGCTCCGTGCTCGGGCTGCCGGCTTAGTACGCCCATGGCCGGACTTACTTTGCGCGCTCTTCTCAACCCCAGGTCGGGCACCTACGCGGTTGTGAAGACGTTTTGCGATCAAGCGGGCCCGGGCCTGAGTATCGTCGATTCTTCAGGCCGGCTTCTGCTGGGCGCGAAGCTATCCGGCGAACCCCATTCGCATACAAGCGTACCGATCAATTGCGGCGATGCGACATTGGGATTCGTTGCGGGTCCCCAAGCTCATGCGGCCGCAGTGGCGCAGCTTGTGACGCACCTTGCCGCGCGAGAGACCGAGCAGCGCGCGCTCGCCGCCGAGACCCTGCACCTCTATCGAGAGATCAACCTGATCGAGCAGCTCTCTGAACAGCTCGCCGCCATTCTCAACATTCCTGCGGTCAGCGAGTCGGCACTGGCCCAGGCGCAGCGTCTCATTGCAGCAACCCACGGCAGTGTGTTGCTGGTCGAAAAATCCACTGGCGCTCTGCAGATTGAAGGCTCTTTTGCGCCTCCGGCCGGGAGCGGCAATCGCCTTTGCGGAGCCCTCATGCCCGATTCGCTCTTTGCCGCCTCCGTCCTGGAGCGCGGCGTGGCCGAAATCGTCAACAACTGTGCGGGCGATCCGCGCGCGTGCGGCAACGAGTGCAGTCTTCGCGCACTGATCCTCGCGCCACTGCGTGCAGGTCAGCGCACTGCCGGTCTCATTGCTCTGGCCAGCACCGAACCGGATGCCTCATACTCCGCCGCCGATCTCAAGCTGCTCAACACCATCGCGCTGCAGGCCGCCGCGGCCGTCGAAAACGCCGCCCTCTGCGCCGAGATGGTTGAATCCGCACGCGAGCGCGCCGCCTATGCCGCCGAGCTCCAGGCGGCAAGCTCGGTGCAGCAACTCCTGCTGCAGGGCGCCTCGCGGCCCACGCCCGGTTTTCAAGTTGAATCCGTTTATCTACCCGCCAGCGAAGTCGGTGGCGACTTCTTCTATGTCCAGCCCGCACCCGACGGCTCGTTGCTCGCCATCGTCGGCGACGTATCGGGCAAAGGGCTCACCGCGGCAATGCGCGTGGCGATGATCCTCGGCGTTCTGCGGCGAGAAACCTCGTACGACCCCGCCGAGATCCTCTCCAGCCTCAACAACGCCCTGGTTGCGCAGGGGCATCTTGGCTTCGCCACAGCCTGCTGCATCCGCATCGCTCTTTCCGGCGAATTCGCCTTTGCCAATGCCGGTCACATCGCGCCCTACGTCTTAAAGCGCGAGCTCCAGACAATTCCAGCCCTGCCATTGGGCCTTGTCGCCGGCCAGAGTTTCAAGCTTGTGCAGGGAAGGTTGAATAACGGCGAGCGCCTCGTGCTTCTCTCCGATGGCGTGCCCGAAGCTCGTTCGCAATCCGGCGAACTATTCGGCTTCGAACGCACCGCGGCGCTTTGCTCGCAGGCCGCCGATGGCATCGCCCGCACTGCGCAACAGTTTGGCCAGGAGGACGATATTACCGTGGTCACGCTGACTGTGTCGGAATAACCTGCCCGGAATCCCCGGAACCGCACTCTCCATCGATCAATCGGCTTTTGACCTCGACGTCGGATGAGCGCGGCAGCGTATGCATAAGACAGCGGGCGAATGCAAGGTTACTTTCGTCGAATTAACCCTTCGTTTTGGCACGCAGGACAATTCTCAGGCAATCTGGCAGCAAGGGCCTGGTTATAGCTGCCAACCGATTCACCGCGCTTAGTTACAACCTCGAACTATGACACATCTCAGTAATACTCCAGTCAACCCTCGGTGCTTTTACACCGTGGGCAAGTCATTGTTTTTATCCCGAACTTAATCGTGGAGTGTCAAGTAATCGCGGGCGATCGGTCAATCGACCAACTGAGTGATTGCCACAAAAAATCCCGCGAATGCCAACGTATTTCGTTCAACGGCCGATTATGAACAATCTGGGTCCCGAGACTCCAATGGGTTATGTCCCCGGACCCATCGCGGGTTGCTTGGGAGCGCAATTGGCGATCGTCACTGCGGAGGTGAATTATATGACAGCAGTACTTTATTCCCGAAAAGGCTGCTCGCGCCAATATGGTTTTGTTTCCCGTGTGGTAACGATAACGCATTGTCTACAAACAAGTTAACGATTGCCGTCCTTTCACCGAAATGAAAGTCAGGCTGGGGTATTCCTTCAGTCTGTTTCGTTACAGTGAAGAAAAAAACCACTCAAGTCACAACGAATCGATTAAAATACATGTATTCAACACTGAATCGTTGGCGTCTTAAGAGTCACACGATGAATTATGACCAACGCCGCTTTTAGCCATGCGCCTCGCAGTGGCAGGGCGTAATTTGAAGTCTTTGACTGCCACTTTTCCCCTGTTTCTGGGCCTTGTTTGGTATTTGCCATTGCGAAATGGGAGACGCTTTCCTAACGGACCAATTCTTGTTGCCTTGGTTGTGAGTTCGAACAGGTTTTTTCGTTAAAGAGTCGTGATATCATCACGATTCTCCCAATCACAAGGAGCGTAGGCTCCCTAACTTCTTCGAACTACAATACCTTCACCAGATGGGATCTGGCGCAACATGGAGGATATTTTACGGTGACGGAAAAATCTGGGCCCATTCGCGACATTCCCTTTACTGATAACAATCGCATTCAACAAGCCGCACCGCCTGCGGTCTTGATGGAAGACGTCAAGATCCTAACTTCAGATGGAATGTACCTGGAGGGAGTTGCGGCGTCTTCTTTTCGGTACGCCGTTATCAAGCGGTTGATCGACGTTGCGGTTTCATGCTTCCTGGTGATCCTTCTCGCGCCGCTGTTTCTGCTCATCGCGGTGTTGGTGCGGCTGAGCTCGGCGGGGCCGGTTCTTTACCAGGAGCGGCGTGTGGGGCGTTTTGGAAAACACTTCACAATCCATAAATTCCGCACGATGTACACCAAAGAATACCTGCACAGCGTTTTAAAGTATCGCGAAAACGAACACGATCAGCTGCAGCGGCGCATTGCGAATAAGCACGCGCCTGATCCGCGCATTACAAGGGTTGGAGCCATCTTGCGGAAAACCAGCCTGGACGAATTGCCTCAATTGTTCAACATCATGAGAGGTGAGATGTCGCTGGTCGGTCCCCGTCCTGTCGTGGATGCGGAGCTGACCCACTATGGGAGTTACGCAATCTTCTATAAGCTGGTGTTTCCCGGACTGAGCGGGCTCTGGCAGGTTTCGGGTCGCAACGACGTGAGCTTCAAGACTCGGGTTCGATTGGACGTTACCTACTGCAGAAAATGGAGCATACTGCTTGACTTCGCGATCCTGGCGAAGACCTTACCCGCTGTCCTGAAAAAGAAAGGCGCTTACTGACCGCTTCCCTCTGAGAAGGGACGAGCATGGTCCGAACAGGAGCGCGCCTAGACAATGGGCATTGAATTCCGGCGCGAATTGAATCCGTCGTCGACATGGCTGTAGACGACGGCTTTTTACTTTGTCGCATAGAAATCCTCCAGTGAGCAGTTGCTCGCCGCTTTGGTCCTGGGGGTCTGGTCCTGTAAGCTGCTGGAATAATGGAAGCGCTGCCCATCCCAATTGTCGAAATCGGGGGCTTTTGACGTTGCGGAGACCGTGGCCCACTCTCGCCATTTGTTTTCTCGCGGCCGTTTGCTGTACGAAGCGAGCAGCTTTGCTCGCCCAACCAATAGGCGACCAGGATCTTGTTAGTGCATCCTTCGCTGCTTCCAGCGCCGTCCCGCTCGATAGCTGGGTGTATCCGGCGTTCGACCGGTTGAACGCGCTTGGCTATTCGCTCAGCGCGCTCCAGGGGATGCGGCCGTGGACGCGATTGCAGTGCGCCAGGCTCGTAGAAGAGGCGCAGCAGTCGCTCGACTCTCAAGCAGATGAAGCGGACCCTGATGCGCTTAGGCTCGTGCACAGGCTTGCGCAGGAGTTCGCCTATGAAATCGAGCTGCTTCACGGATTGCCAAACCGGTCATTGGGAGTCGCAAGCGTCTATTTGCGCGCCACGCAGATCGCAGGCCCGCCGTTGCGCGATTCATTTCATTTCGCCCAGACAATCTCCGACGACTTCGGAAGGCCGTACGGTCAGGGATTCAATTCCATCTCAGGGACTGAGGTACATGCTGAATACGGGCCATTTGCCATTGCTCTGAGGGGCGAGTTTCAGCAGGCTCGCAGTCTATTCGCTTACAACTCCTCAGCGTTGAATGCCATTGCAAACATGGACGAGCTTCCAGTGCAGCCGCTACCGGGTATTACGGCGCTCGATCGGATGCGTCCGGTCGAGGCCACGGTTTCATTGAAACTGCTGGGCTGGCAGGCTACGTTTGGAGAGCAGAGCCAGTGGTGGGGCCAGTCGCGCACAAACTCTCTGATTCTGTCGAATAATGCCGAGGCTCCCGTTGTTCTGCTGATCCAGAAGGATAAGCCGGTGCAATTGCCGGGTCCGTTTGCTTACCTGGGCAAAATGAACAATACATTCTTCGTGGGCCAGCTGCGGGGTCACCACTATGTCCGCGGCCCCTACCCCAGCTTTGTCCTGGAGGGCTCCGCAGCCAAGGCGTTGAATCCGCAACCCTTCATCTGGGGCGAACAGCTTGACCTAAGGATGTCACCAAACCTTGAGCTTGGCTTCGAAATCAGTTGCGTTTGGGCGGGCTATGGGCGGCCGGCAACAATCGGAACCTGGTTTCACACCTTCACTTTTCGCGGCAACGCCCACGCCGGCCTCGATCCCGGCAAGCGCTACGGTGGGTTTCACTTCTCCTATCGGCTGCCCTTCCTTAAAGATGTGACGATTCTCACCGATGCGATGGCCGACGACGAGCCGACGCCCATAAACTACCCGACCCGCTCTGCCATGAACCCCGGCATCTACATTACCCGTCTGCCTCGCTTGCACCAGGTCGATGCGCGTGTCGAGGCCGTTTACACCAACATTCCCAGCTACCTGAACGGCGTCGGAGTGGTGTACGCCAATCAACACTATGCAAATGGATATCGAAATGCCGGGCAACTGATCGGTAGTTGGGTGGGCAGAGCCGGCATAGGAATCACTGCTCAATCCACCTACTGGTTTTCCGGCGTCAACAAGATCGATGTTTCCATGCGCCGCCAGTTCAATGACCGGCACATGATCGGCGGCGGAGATCTGACGGACTTCTCAGCTCATTCTCTCTGGCAGCTCCGCGGCCCGTGGCAGCTTGAAGGCTCGTTAACCGCCGAACGCTGGCGTTTTCCAATTCTTCAATCGTCGCCGCAAAACAACGTAACAGCTACCTTTGGCATCACCTTCACTCCGCCGTTCAAGGCCGCGAAGTAATCAAAGACCGGCAGCGCTCGGAAATCCGAAGGTACCAGGTAGTGTTTCCCCCTGTCCACGCTCCAAAACCCGGCCCGAATTGACGACCTGGCCGCGCGGGGCCCCGGAAAACACCTGCGTCATTTGATTACGTTGATCGCGGCCGCACCCAATGCCATCTGCGAGAAGAGCTGCGACCAGTCCATAAAGCTGCGGAGGGCCGTGGGGCGAAGCGTCTTATCCGGCACTACGATTGTGTCGCCGGGGCTGAGTTTCAGTTCGGTAAACGACTGTTTCCAGAACCCGGACCCTCCCGGATGCGCGCGGCTGATAACCGAGCCATCAGCTCTGACCAGAAAGGCATGATTCCAATCCGCATTCCGATTTGCGCCGCCTGCCTGACGCAGGTAGTACCCAAGTGTCTGTCCGTGCTGGTACAGGAATGAATTCTGGTCGTAAACCGCGCCAACCACATTCACATTCGCGGGCGCAAAAGGCACCACGAATCTGTCTCCGTTCTCGAGACCGATTGCGGGGATGTCGTCGATTTGCGAGCTACTGGCGTTAAGTCGAAAAACGATGCGTCCGGTGGCTGTTATCTGGTTCAGGCGCGCAATCATCTCCTGGGTCACAGTCCGCGATGCCGCGACGTCTGACCCAGCTGAACTTGGCGAAAGAGCGAGCGCTTGTGTACCCCGCTCTGCGTCAAGGGTCAAGCTGCGTACGTAGTCGTCGAGCCGCTGCTGTTGCAGAACTCGTGCTGACTCGCGCGTGAACTCCGAACCATACAGATACGCCTGGGGCGTGAGTCCCCCCGCCTTGCGCACGATGTCGCGCAAGGTTTCGCCGGGCCCAACGCTGTAATAGCCGGGGTGGACGAATTCGCCCTCCAAATCCACGTATTTAGCCTGCTTCCCGAGCGGTTCCCGGATGTCGGCCTGCGAGAAAACAGTCACTGTATCGCCGGGTTGCAATTCCAGGTTCGCCGAGGCGTCGCGATCGAGCACCAGCTTCCCCAAATCGAAAGGGATCAGCGAGGGCTTTAGAGAGCTGGGATCTACACGCTCGATAACCGCATAGCTCCAGTCAATCTGATTGCGGGGCAATGTGACGCGGTTCACTTGAGTCGCGCCATTGGCCGAGGACCGCGCTACCTCCGAGGCAAGAGTTGCATTCGAACCCCGCTGGGTTGATGACGTGATTTCGTTTTGTGAAAGGCCTGAAGTGGTTTGGTCCTGCGGCGTCAAAGCATCTGTCAGAGCCGTTTGTTGAGTTGTACTGGTTGCCGGTGTGGAACCGAATGGCGATGACGGTTGCCCCCCGCCAGGAGAAGGAGGCGTTGACTGCAGATTCTGATTCTCCCCCAAAGTTGCGATCCCGGGCTCAAATTCCGGCGCCGGCAGACCTAGATGGCTCCGTTTCCACCAATAGTCCCGGCTCACCAGGGACTCAATATCAGGGATAAGGTCGCTCAACCGCATTCCTTCATGCCAGCTGAATCGCCCCGGGTTGGCTACGTTTCCGCGCAGCGTCACGACCCTGTCATAGGCGGGAAGGATCGGATCGATACGAAGGATATCGCCATCGTCGAGCTTTGACGCCAATCCGGTTGCATTGAATTCCACCTGAATCACATCTCTCAGCTGGTGCTGTTCCACCCGCTCCAACGTGATGCGGGAATTTGAAGCAACTGCCGTGGTTTTTCCTGCCATCTCCACCAGGTCGCCCACTGTCTCATTGCTCCTCAGCTCAAAAACAGCGGGGATTCTCACGCTTCCCGTTATCGCCACTTCCGGTCCGGCCGGTGGGATGAAAATCACATCTTCAGGAAGCAGCCGCACGTCCTTGGATTTATCTCCGCGAATCAGCAATGCATACAAATCGAAGTCGGTAACAGTTTTGCCCTCGCGCTTGAGCAGAACGTGGCGCAGCGAACCTTGTGGGGAAGGACCGCCCGATGCAAACAGCGCGTCAACCAGTGAGCTGAGCGAACTGATGGTATAGGCTCCCGGGCGCCGCGCCTGCCCCGAAACATAAATCTGCATCGATCGAATCCGGCCGATATCGACCGATAGATCAAAATTACGGTAAATCTTGGCAATCGCCGCCCGCAGATGCTGGTCGAGTCCGGAAAACGGCAGCCCCGCCACCTGCACCGTCCCAACTTGGGGCAGATAGATGTTGCCTGATCGGTCCACACGCAGATTCCCACTGAAACTGATCTGGCCCCAGATACGGACTCGCAGCTCGTCATCCGGGCCAATCACATAATCCGGCGGAACCGGAACCTGATCGCTGGGAGCAAATGTAGATGGAACCCGCCGAAACAGGTCTTCCCCATAGATCTGCAAAAACTGGCCGGTCGTCTCCCCGACAAATTTCTGGAACTCGGTCGGTAAATCTGGGGGAAGCTGCTGCGTTTGCCAAGGTTCTCTGAGCTTTGCCTGATCGCCCGCCGCCGTGCCTTCCGGAGGAACCGTTCCCATTCTGCCAGGGGTGGGAGCACCCGTCTCGCCATAAGGATTCGCCTGCGGGGTCTGCTGTTGATTCTGCGAGCAAGCCGCCCCCGTGGACAGCGTTTCATCGGTACAGCCGGTGGTGCTTTGCTGCGACTGCTCCTCACCAGCGGTTCCCGAAGTCGTGCTTTGGGAATAAACCAATGAAACTCCGATTATGGCGAGCAGTGCGCAGCACGGCAAAAGGCGATTGATCATTGTTCCCCTATTTTCAAGGATTCGACTGGGTGCTCGCAACTAACATCGCAGCGCAATGTCAGTTAACTCGACCGAAAGCGGAACACCGAAAAAAGTGCCTGTGACTTGTCCCGTTTTCCCAGCTAACTGGATTGGGGATCCCCCGCGTTTTGACCCACCCCGGAGAACCCGGCCACTGGTCGTTTGGAGCTCGACCTGACCGCTTGGATTTGTGTTCGATCGACAAGTGCCAGTTTGATTGCCGTTCAGGTCTCCGCCGGCAAGCCAATTCCGTCCAGATGCCGGCGAAGCCCCATGAAAGCCAGGAATGCCGCAACCAGCTGCGCCGCAGCCTGGGAAACCTGTACCAATAGGCCTGATGGCTGCATCGTAACGATGTGCCTGTTCCGAGAGAGTATCCAGATGGTCGCAGGTGAAAACGCCAGGATCGGCCGGAAAACCGCGAGTTGCAGGTAAAGAATGCGGCCGAATTCAACCACGCGCACCTGGCCTCCCCGGTAATTTGTACCAGCGGAAGCGTTAGTGAGTCGCAGCCTTGAAGGGCCCAGTCTTTTTGAACCTATCGCAATGTTAGTCTTCGGCAGGTTCCGGTTGCTGTGAGTTCGCGGCTAGCCGCGTATTCACCGGCGAATTCGCTAGACTCCCGGTCTCCGAGAGCTCTGGGAGGACGACTCCGATTGTATTCTCTTCGACAGAGCAGCCCCAGGGTAGCCAATTCCAACCCTATCCGTGCAACACCGCCCTCCCAGTGGCAGCAAGTGCTTTCATAATGCCACGGGCGAGGCTTTCGGCCTCATTTGCCGGGACACAAAGCCAAACAATCTACTCCCTGCCCGACTGTCTTTGAATATAGCCCGCTTCCCGGGGAGGTGGTGCGGCTGTAACCAATTGATTGCACAAATCTTCATAGCGATATGCTTATTAGACAATAAATAGCCACAAGCTATGGATGATCATTTACAAACGATCATTGACGCCAGATCCTGACCATTCAGCGATTGCGCAGACGGCGGCACTGACTTACAATTATCGAATTCACGAATCAAGATTTGTCAAACCCGCACGCGGTTTACTTTTGGCAGTTGTGCTGCTGACGGGCTTAGGAAAGGTTTTCGGCACAGGATGGTTTTGCTGGGCCGTCGTTGATCCTGCGTGATGGTTGTCTGGTCTGCTGATGGTTGAATGAAGGGCTTAGCGTAAAGCCGGTTTGCTAAGTCAGGAGGGCGGAGCTTTGCCCATTTCGATGCCCGACAATGGGGCAAGTATTTTGCGCTTGCCCCTCTATGCGCATCCGGAAAGTTGCTCTCTGTCGTTTTTGCGGCGCTCCGGTTGAATCAGAGCCTTCGTGTGAGCCTGTCGGCGATAAGTCAAACATGTGGGGATCAGGTTTCTGAGAACCAAGCAACCATGGGTGCCGCGCCTGATCGCAATTGGTACGCGGTTTACACGGTCCCGCGACACGAAAGGTCAGCACTGAAACAGCTTGAGATGCGGGAGATTGAGTTATTTCTCCCTGCCGATGAATCCGTCCGCGTCTGGAACAACCGGCAACGGATGAAGATCAGCGTACCGCTGTCTCGAACCTGCCTGTTTGTGCATATCAATTCCAGGGAACGGACAAAGGTTCTCCAATCTCCCGGTGTGCTGCAATTTGTGGGCAACAGACGAGAGTGTGTGCCTCTTTCGGATTCCGAGGTCGAGTTTCTGCGCTCCGACCTTCGTAGGCGACCGATCGAACCGTATCGCGATCTTATTATCGGCGAAGAAGTTCGTATTAAGGGCGGTGCGATGCAGGGTCTCCAGGGAACTCTTGTGAGAAAGATCAACAGCGTGCGGTTCGTGCTGACCTTCGAATTGATTAACCAGCCTGCCGCAATCCGAGTGGACACCGAGGATTTGGAGCCGATATTCACTTAATTGCAGGGTGTTTTTGACGTAAAACCCTGGAGGGTTGGGTGCGTCCGCTCAGGCCTATACGCAAGTATGCCGGCGGAGCAGCCACCAGTGGCAGTATCGTACTGATTCAAGAACAGTCACAACGTAATTTGTTCCAATAGCTCGCCTCTCCCATCACTTCTCTCGGTGACCATCCAGATTTATGAATCACTATCCTCCGGCAGAGCCGGAAGCTTTACGGTTGCCGACCCCTCAAAGGGGCCTTTTCGCAACCGGTGAAGACAAAAGCAAGAACAAGAGCAAATGCCTCATCATCGCAACATCAGCAAGCGCAAGGGCTGCAACCGAGTAAAGGCATACCCCCTGAAATGTCAAACTGCGACTGCCTCCCCGGCAAAGCAGGCGGAACTCCCACTTCGTATGAGCCAGAATATGAGCCGCAAGGAACTCGGCGCGTCAGGATCGACTTGCAAGCCCGGTTGCGACGTCACTTCGCGGCCTCTTGGCGTGTAGAGTCGCAGCGATCTTACGGCAAGTGAACAATGTCCCATGCAGGCTGTCGGCGCCCTGCAATTGCGGCGTGGAGTGTGTGTAGAATGCCAGTTACACTCAAAAACTCAGTGCGGACGGACAAGATTCTTCAGGCGGCAGGCAAGTTGTTTGCACGCCAGGGATATCACGGAACGAGCACTCGTGAGATAGCCCGACTTGCCGACGTGAGTGAAAACACACTTTTCCGGCATTTCGATAATAAAGAAGAACTCTTCTGGGCGTCCCTCCGCTCGTATTCATCAGGGTTACAGTTTCGCCAGGACGTGCTGAGAGGGATAACGCAATGCCACCCTCCAGAAGTGATGCTGCCAAAGATTATCGAGATGCTCGCAGACACAGTCAATTACCGGCCGGAGTTGCTTCGCCTGATTGCGGTCGCATTCATCGAGTTGCGCACGAAAGCGGACGAATTCTGCCAGGCGCAACTCTCGCCTGTTTTTTCGACGATCAATCGCTATTGGGAGATGAACATCAGGAGCGGAAGAATTCGCAAGTTGGATCTCACAATCCTGACATCTGCATTGATCATGACGGTGTTGACGCATCCAGGAATATACAACCTGATCGATGGCAACAAGCCCGTATATTCAAATAGCCTGGAAGCGCACCGTGCATACGCCAGGTTCTGGCTGGATTTGATTGTTCCAAGGGCGCCGGCCTATCCATCACCCGTTGCGCAGATAGGAGATGAGAGTCCTGGCTGACACTGAACGAATCGCTCTCATATCAGCGGTCGATAGCGGCTTGCCCAGAAGAGATCGCCCACCGGGCTGGAATTATCGCCGCAGAGCAGTTGGAAGCGTTGGCGGCAGGCATCAAGAACGGCTACGGCGAGTAATAGAGCGGAATTCTAACCCAACAAGGGGCATAGTTTTTTGAACATTCAACCTACGCAGATTCCGGGTAAACTGAATGTCGAGTCGACCTTCTTCGTTGTCAGCGCCACAGCGGTCACCGCAGCCAGCATCGGCATGCGGACAGTAAAGGCGCGATAAAGATGATAGAACAAGATTTTTTTGCGAAACAAGCGGCATCTGACCAAGATGGGATCACGTCTCCTGACGTCGCCGGCGGAGAAATGGAAATCAGCCTGCTGGATGTTCTCACCCAGTTCGCCTATCGCAAGTGGCTGATCGCGAAGGTCACAGGCGTCGCCATATGCGTCGGCTTGGCGCTTTGCTTTCTGCTGCCGGTGAAGTATACGGCTACCACCAGGCTCCTGACCCCCCAGCAATCGCCTTCTTCCGCCACCCTCATGAGTCAACTCTCCAGTTCTCCTGGAGTCGGCTCTTTGGCCGCCTTGGCGGGAGGGGGGTTGAGCGCGCTCAAGGATCCGAACGCGCTCTATGTGGCCCTGTTGAATTCGCGTCCCGTCGCGGATGCGATCATTCAACGGTTTGGCTTGAGTCAGGTGTACCACGCCAGGAACATGACCATCGCCCGCAAGAGGCTGGCCCAGAACACCGTGACCGTCTCCGACAAAGCGGGATTAATCGTTTTGTCCGTTACTGACCAGGACAAACAACGGGTTGCCGCGATCGCGAATGCCTACACGGACGAGCTGCGCGATCTGATGAAAACCATGGCCGTTACCGAGGCCTCGCAACGGCGGCTTTTCTATGAAGAACAGTTGAAGCAAGCCAAGGAAGCGCTCGTGGCGGCCGAGCTTGCCTTTTTGCAGGTTCAGCAAAAGAAAGGGATGGTTCAACTCGACGCGCAGGCCAGAGCGATGATTGAGAGCATCGCCGCCCTTCGGGCCAAGGTCGTAGCTCAGGAAGTGGAAGTACAGTCGCTGCGCTCGTATTCGACCGAACAGAATTCCGCGCTTCAGTTGGCGGAGCGCGAATTGTCCTCCCTGCAAGAAGAACTCGCCCGCATGGAACAGCAGAACCACTCAGCCGGGTTTAGCGATATGGGTTTCGCCGATGTTCCCGGAGCGGGATTGGACTATCTGCGCGCCGAACACGATCTGAAATTCCGGCAGGCCTTGTTCGACTTGCTGCAGAAGCAATACGAAATCGCGCGCTTGGACGAGGCCAAAGAAGCCGTAATTATCCAAGTGGTAGAGCCTGCGATTGAGCCGGAACAAAAGAGTTCTCCGCGGCGCGCCTTTCTGCTATTGCTATTCACCTTTGCGGGCCTGATCGCCGGATGCGCTGCCGCGCTGATGTCATGGTGGTGCGAGCAAGTGCGCGCCAATCCCGATCAGACGAAATCGTGGAGGGCGCTCAAGTCAGCGTTTGCGGGACAGAAGCCGGAAAGCATCTGAGATGCCTCCTTTTTGATGCGCAGACTATTCTCCCGGCCTAACGGACGGTTCATACTGAAACGAGGCGTTTTCAGCCTCGCGCTTCGCCGCGAATTGTTCGACGCGGGGAGCCGTGGAAACCAAAAAGCGTTCGTGGAGCCAGTGAGCAACAGAAGAATCTCAATTCAGAACAGCAGGAGGAGAGCGGGTTGATGAAACAGGCACTAGTTTGTGGCGCGGGTGGCTTTATTGGAAGTCATGTTGTTAGCAGATTAAAGAACGAGGGCTTTTGGGTTCGGGGCGTCGACCTGAAGTTTCCAGAGTTTTCAGAGACCGAAGCCGATGATTTTGTTGTGGGCGACCTGCGCGAGCAGGAGATTTGCCGGGCGATCGTCGACCGCCGGTTCGACGAGGTGTATCAGTTCGCTGCGGATATGGGCGGCGCAGGGTACATCTTCTCCGGCGAGCACGACGCAGACGTCATGCACAACTCCGCGACGATCAATCTGAATATGGCGGAAACCTGCCGCCGCCGCAACATCCGACGGATCTTCTACTCCTCCTCGGCTTGCATGTATCCGGCCTACAATCAGGAAGATCCGAACAATCCAAACTGCGCCGAGAGCTCCGCGTACCCAGCGGCCCCCGACAGTGAATACGGCTGGGAGAAGTTGTTCAGCGAGCGCCTGTATCTCTCCTATCATCGCAATTACGGGATGGAGTGCCGCATCACCCGCTACCACAATATCTTTGGGCCGGAAGGCACGTGGACCGGCGGCAAGGAAAAGGCGCCGGCCGCTCTATGCCGAAAGGTGGCGCAAACCCCCGACGGCGGCACCATCCAGATCTGGGGCGATGGAAATCAGACCCGCTCGTTCCTGTTTATCGACGAGTGTGTGGAGGGAACGCTGCGCCTGATGCGGTCGGAACACACCGGGCCATTCAACATTGGCTCCGATGAGATGGTCACGATCAATCAGCTCGCCGCCATGGCCATGGACATCGCCGGCAAGAAGCTGCGCATCGAGCACATTCCCGGCCCGCTGGGCGTTCGCGGCCGAAACTCTGACAACAAACTGATCAAGAGTACCCTGGGCTGGGCGCCAAGCCAGCCCCTTCGCGTGGGGCTTGAGAAAACATACCAATGGATCGAGCAGCAGATTCTGAATAATAGCAAACCTCCGAGCGGAGTGTAATGGGAGAAGGGGCGATTGACAATCCAGCGGATCGGTAATCGCTCCTTATGTCCACCGCAGATATCTGACATTCTCCATTCTGCGCGAGGGGGAATGGAGAGTATCCTGCGAGTCGCCGGAAAAGGCTCGATTCCAGAAGAATCGCGGCCCGCTCAAAGCTGCAATCGCAGGATGAGCACATGATTTTCAAGTCAGCACTCCACCTTAAACCGGCAATACCGGCAGTATTTGGCGTATTGCTGCCGGCAAGAGTTCCAGCCGCGGCGAGCGGCCAGGAAGCGAACACGCCAACAGTGGTGGTAACGCCCTCTTCATCGATCATTACGACCGCGCAGCCGTTGACCGTGGGAGTCGCCGTCACGGGTGGAAGCGGCGTCCCGGCACCAACAGGAACGGTGACGCTGACGAGCGGCAGCTACACTTCGAATCCTCCTGTCTGGTCAAGCAGCAATAATAGTACCGCCTTCGTCGGAGACTCGCTCACGGCTGGACCCGGGGGGAACTACTATCCTTCGAGCGCCCTCGGCAACAACTGGACCTATCAGGTTCCGTGGCTGACGGGACAACAGATATACATGCCCAACCTGGCGTGGAACTTTGGAGTGCCAGGGCAAAATACCGACTACATGCTTTCGACAGAACTGCCGCCGCTGCTGGCGATGAATCCGCGGCCATCGGTCGTCAATATTCTCGGCGGAACAAACGATGTGAAAGAGGGAATTTCGCCGGCTACCACGTTGGCTAATCTCACATCCATAGTGAATCAACCCATGGCCGCAGGCATTACTCCGATTCTATGCAGGACGAGATAGGTTGTCGGGACGAGGCAACGCAACGTGCGCATTCTTGTAAACGAGTTTTGCGGTCATGCATTCCAGATAGAGCTTAGCCGCGAGTTGGCGCACCGCGGCCATCAGGTCCTGCATGTCTATTTCGCCGACAATCTGTCTACGCCCAAGGGCGACACCGAATCCGCGGATAGGTTCCTCGCTATCGAGAGCCTGCATATCCCCACGAAGTTTTCCAAGCACTCCATCTGGACGCGCAGGAGGGCCGATATCGCATACGGCCGGGCGGTGGCTGCCAAGGTGGCGTCGTTTAAACCGGATGTCGTCCTCTCCGCGAATATGCCGCTGGACGCCCAAAAAGTGCTCCAGAATGCGGCCCGGCGGCACAATGCAAAGTTTGTCTTCTGGCTACAGGACGTCTACAGCTCCGCCATTCGCTTCGTGATGCGGAAGAAGCTCGGCTCGGCGCTGAGCGCCCTCGCCGGAGCATACTACGGGGGGCTTGAGAAGAAACTGCTCAGAAGTTCGGACGCCGTAGTTTGCATCGCCCCAGGGTTTCATGAGATCGCAACGGATTGGGGCGTGGCGCCATCCCGGGCAGTTGTCATCGAAAACTGGGGACCGCTGGGCCAGATCCAGCCTAGGGAAAAAGACAACGCATGGGCTAGAAAGCACGGCATTGAGCGGGACTTTTGCTTTGTTTACAGCGGCACGCTGGGAATGAAGCATCGCCCTGAGCTGCTACTCGAGCTGGCTCGCTCTCTCGAGTCCGGCGGCGGTGCAAAGGTGGTAGTGATCGCCGAAGGCGCTGGAGCAGACTGGCTCCGCAAGCACACGCAGGGCGTCGGCAAGGACCGGTTGTTGCTATTGCCGTTTCAGCCAAGTATCCGGGTACCAGAAGTGATGGGTGCCGCCGACGTCCTCATCGCCCTGCTGGATTCCGGCGCCGGCGCGTTTTCAGTGCCCTCCAAAGTTCTCGCATATCTCTGCGCGGGCCGCCCGCTGCTCTTGGCCGCGCCGGACGAAAATCACGCTGCCGCCGTGGTGAGACGGGCAGATGCGGGCCTGGTGATTTCGCCCGACAGCGCCAGCGAATTCCTGAAGGCCGCAAATAGCCTGATGCTGAATGCCGGTCTGCGTGCCCGCTATGCCGCCAACGCGCGCCTCTACGCCGAGAAGTCATTTGACATTGCGACTATTACGGACCGCTTTCTTGAGGTGCTTCCCCCTCGTCATTGACAGTAAGCTGGCAGGAAGGTACGAGGCGCATTCAATGGGCACTGAAATGACATGGGGCGAATCTATGGACGGACAAGATATGATTCCGCGGTATCAGGATCTTTCCAAATCCCGACCCCCAAAAGGGTTTCGCGGCCGGTCCGGTCCGGTTGTCCTGATCTGGCAATTGGTGCAGAAGACTCTTTTCTTATGGTCTCCACAACCCGCTTACTTTTGGCGAAGATGGCTGCTCAGCTTATTCGGCGCAAAAGTCGGCAAAGGAGTGCTTGTGCGGCCGACCGCGCGCGTGACCTACCCCTGGAAAGTGTCATTTGGGGATCATTGCTGGGTAGGGGACGATGCTGAAATCTACAGCCTTGGTCCCATCTCCATAGGATCGAATGCGATTGTCGGGCAACGATCCTACGTCTGCGCCGCTACGCACGACTACGCGGACATCACCTTCCCGCTCGTAGCAAAGGCGATCACCATCGAGCCCGAAGTGTGGATTGCCACGGATTGCTTTATTGCGCCGGGCGTGACCATCGGGCGGGGCACAATCGTCGGCGCTCGCAGTACCGTTCTAACCAATATTGCGCCGGGCTTGATTGTTGCGGGAACCCCGGCAAAAGTGATCAAGACTCGGCCCCCTTCTCAAGTGAAAAGCGCGACAGCCACGTTTGCCCAGACGCCTTAGTGCGTACCCCGGCTGTTCGAAACATAGGATGGCGCTTTCCGCCTGAAGAGGCCGGTGGTGGGCTGGTAGAATCCCTCCCGCCGTCATTGACGAGCCGGCCTCGCGTTGTTGCCGGAAGAGCTGCCTGCAGGCTCACGGAACTCGCTGTTTAGGACAACAGCGAGTTCATCATAGTGTGAATGCGCAGCTTTTACATCCAAAGCGCCGAAAAGGCCAGGGCACAACACGCCATGAAGGTATTACAGATAAACGTCCGAGCTTCACAGGGGGGTGCTGGACGAGTGGCGCTGGATTTGCATCGCCGCTTGCGCCTGGCCGATGTGGATAGCCACCTGCTTTATGGCTATGCGTCTGGAATCACCGATGACCGCATGGTGGCCGGAGACGAGACGATAGAACGCATGGGCACAATGCCGAGCGTTCTGTTCAATTACGCCTGTCACCGTACGTTTGGATTAGATGTATTGAGCGGACGCAAAGAACTGCTTCGCGCCGCCGTGGCGTCTTCAGATATAGTCCATGTTCACGCGCCGCACCATCACTTTCTTCGGTGGGACTATCTGGTCGGCCTTATTCGCGAATACAGAAAACCGACGGTCATCACAGCGCACGACTGGTGGTTTATCACGGGCAGATGCGGCTTTATTGAGGACTGTAGCGGGTGGAAGCGGGGCTGTGGGGAATGCGGCAAGATGCGCTTCCGTGATCCTAAGTCGCTCTTCGATTTCTCGCGCCACTTCCGCAGGAGGAAAGTTGAGTCGATCACGCAGTTAAAAGACGCGGTTCATTTTGTATGCCCTTCAAGCCATCTGGCCGAGGATTATCGGATGACCTACCCCAATTCTACGATTGAGGTTATTCCGAACGGTATCGATAGGGAGTTTGAGAGCGCCCTCGAGCAAACGGACGGAGAAGCTTCTATTCGTAACGGATTTGTGTTCTCCGCGGCGGACCTGTCGTCGAATCTGAAGATAGACTTCGCTCTTGTCGAGGAGCTTGCAGGTCGCGATCATGTGCATTTGATATTGGTTGGCAAAAACAATCCTTTCAAACAGCCGGGGCTGGAGGTCTGTGGAGAGGTTCGCCAGCGCAAAGAGATGGTTCGCATCCTGCGGCGTGCCCGAGCTCTGGTGTTTTGCTCGCGAGCAGACAATTCCCCGCTTACCATCATCGAGGCACTGTGCGCGGGTTGTTTCGTGCTGGCATATGCTTCGCCCGCCGCCGACGAGATTCTCGCTAGGGTGGCGGGAAACAGCGTACCCGACAGGAAAGCGATGATCGATGTCATTCTGAGCGATAACATTGAATGCTTGTATGGAGGAATCGACTCTGCCGAACTGGCCCGGCGTTCTCGCCTCATGTTTTCTGGCGACAAGATAACCAGGGCGTATATTAACTGCTACGCTGAGATGCTAAAACGGCCGGTTTAGAGACTGCGCAAGCGCATTGCGAGCTTCGCCTATCTGCAACGCCAGCAGCCTCGCGGCTGATGCAACCGCCGCGCCAGCGTGCGCGCGGGTTTCAAACCGCCCCTTTTCGCATGGCACACTACATCCTCCAACGTCAAATGAGAGCGCAACTGCATGGGTGAGCTGGGTTTTTTCATAATTGTATTTTGTCTTTACGCGAAGATTTCCATGATCGGCACGTATCCGGTGACTATCGCCGGATTATTCGTGCCGGTATTCATCGTCCAGACCTTGATCGCCAATCGCAAAAGGCTTCGGTACTTCGGGCCGCTGGCTTTCCTTATTGTTTATCCCGCCGCAGTTTACCTCATGCACGTCGCGCTCGAAACGGTATACGCGGTCAGTGTGACGCGCTTCTTTCTGTCTTATAGCCTGTGGGTGGTGTCTGTAACCACCATCTGGTGCGGATTCCAGCCCCGAGCTGTCCTTAGGGATGTAAATCCGACCAAGTTGCTCGTGAGCTTGCTGGTTCTCGGCGCATTCCAATATTTCGGTCTAAAGTACTTCCACAGCACGGCGGGATACGACCTCATTCAGCCCTTCTCGAACAATGACTTTTACAGCGGTTATATGAACATTCTGGCGAGCGACAGGGTCCGCGCCGTCGGCCCTTATTACGAGCCGTCCATGTTCGGCCGGGTGATAGCTACCTTGGCGCTGATGCTGTTGGCAAAACGCAGAAACGTGTTGACGTTTTTCGCCTTTGCAATAGCAGGCTATTACGTGTCCAGCTCGTTCACCATTGTGATATTTGCGCTGATCTCTGTGCCGTTGTTCCTTAAAATCCGGCGAAAGCACATTGTGCCGGTTCTTTTGTTGTTGCTGTTGGCGGTGGGCTTAGTCTGGCCTATCTTCCAGCAGAGGATGGGCGTCGGCAATAGAGGCGACTTAGATAGTTCTACCATGATACGCGCGGTGTTGCCACTGTATGTTCTTTCGAGGGTGCTTCCCGACTATCCATACGGGGTGCCGATAGGATCGAATGAGACCGTGGTTGACCGGACGACGAAAGACATATGGTATTTTACCGAGCCGAAGATCACCAACGGGTTCTACGAGGCGGTGATGTATTTCGGGATCGTTTTCCTGATTCCGTTCGCGCTATTCACGGCCTCGTTCATTCGCAGTGTTCGCAAGAAAGACATGCCCATGGCTCTTGCGTTCTTTTATCTCCTGGCAGCAACCGGCGCTTCGAATAGCTACTTAAGCACCGAGTCTTCTTTGTTGATAGCATTTTTTACTATATCCATGCGCTACGCATCGAGTTCGGAATTCTGGCGAATCCTGCCCGCTGCTTCGAGACGAGGGACTTCGCTCACAACTTCGGGTTCCGCCCGGAAGCGTTTTGCGACTGGCGGCAGCTTGCCTGGCTTGGCGGAGTGACACAGGCTTTGCCGCGCGACCATGGCAACTAGGGAATAGGCGCGCCGATATCGCTTCTTCGATTGGCTCTACGGCCAGAACGGCTTTCGCGGAACAATTCAGCAGCGCTCAAATCGGATTTCGACCGAGGAGAACGGTCCCATGCAAGCATCTAGACAAGAGACTTTGGCCAGTCAGGCCCTGCTATTTTCGATTATTACTGTAGTACGGAATAATCTCGATGGGCTGAAGTTAACTAAGAGCGCATTGGACAAGCAGACATGCCAGGAGTGGGAGTGGCTTATCATCGATGGGAATTCGACAGACGGAACAAAGGAGTTTGCTCTGAGCTGTTGTGGGGAGAGAGTCCGTGCGATTAGTGAAAGGGACCGCGGTATATACGATGCAATGAACAAGGGCCTTCGTCTGGCCACTGGCCGGTATGTAATGTTCATGAACAGCGGTGACCTGCTGGCCACAGAGAATTCGCTCGCAGAGGCGAAGGTGGCGTGCCTCGCGGAGAGGCCGGACGTGCTGTTCTGCAGTTCCGTCATGAATTTTGGCATCTTGCGGATCCCGCGTCCCGTTAAGTCGCCGGCGTACATCTGGCACGGCCAGCCGGGTCTGCACCAGGCGACGATATTCAATCGTAGCGAGCATGTGAAGTTCTTGTACGATCTGGGCTACCCCATTTGCGCAGACTACGACGTGATAACCCGCATGGCCGCGGCAGGATTAAAAATGCGATCGGCTCCCATCCTGGTCAGTGAAAATGAATTCAACGCGGATGCCAACAGCGGGCGGAAGAAGGTGGCGCTGATCTTGGAGGCTGCGCGCGTGCAAAGACGAAACCTCCATTTAGGCTATCCGCGGATCGCTGTCAGCATACTTAGGCGCTGCGGTAGCGAGGTGGCCGCAAAAACGCTCACATGGATCGACCTGCTGAAACGGAAAGCTACGCGCGATAGCTCGAAGTAGCCTGAATGCTCAGCAGAGGGATTTCCACAAGCACATCCGTCAGCCGGTACCAGATGCACGCCCCTGCATTGCCTGAGCCCTGGTCGCGGTCTTCGGCGTGATGGGCAGCTTCATCGGCCACAGAACCAGACCGTGTGACCTCAATATGAAACGAGCATAATGTGATTCATGGGTGAAAAACATGCGTCCGGCAGCCGCAATTCTACAAATGGTGGTTGAGAGTGAGAACCGACGAGGCACGGTTTTGGGGTTTGCAGGAGACCGTGCAAGAAATACTGGCAAGCCGAAACAGACTCTGCAAGGGTTCCTGGTCGCAACGATATGGATGCTATTCAGAATATGACACAGACAGACCGTGATCCATTGGGTAAGAGCATCGATTGCGCCATGCGGTTGTACGACGCTCAAGCGACGCTCTTTGCGCCATGCGTTTCTCGTCTTGCCCTCTCGGCGCTGGACCTGCCGCCTGTCCCGGATAGAAAAAAGCGGGTCAATGTCTGGCGCAACCATGCCTTTGAACCTTTGCTGCCCCTGATCGAGCCATACTGCACATATCGCGGTTGGCAAGCGGCTTTCTATGCCGGCGGTTACGATGACACTTTAGTGTTTGACAATCGCCAGGATGCGGACATTGAACTACTATGGCTCGACAGCAGCCGCTTTTTAGCGAACACCGCTTTTGAAGACTGGTTGCCATGGCTGGGAATGCGATTGAGGATGTTGCGAGCCGGTACCGTGGCTCCCATTATCCTGGCCACATGGGGTCTGCGAAGCGCGCATGCGGTAGCTTTGCAGACCTTGGCGGACAGTCTCCCAGCCGTCTACTTTGCCGATATGGGGGCGGCCTGCGCCGAAGCCGAGGTGCCTCTGCTTGATTCCCGCTCGGCGGCCTTAGCGGGCACGCCAGTAGGTAAAGCCGCGCAGTTGGTGCTTGCCCGAAAAATCGCCTGTCATTGGCTTCCCGCCGCCGTATTCCCCCCGGTGAAGGCAATCGCGCTCGACTTGGACAACACCCTGCACTGTGGCGTGCTGGGGGAAGACGGCATCCAAGGTGTGCAACTGACCGCAGGGCATGCCGCGTTTCAAGGGTATCTTAAGTCTCTACAGCAGCGCGGGGTCTTCCTGGCGTTAGTGTCAAGGAATGAGAGGCCAGACGTCGAGGAGCTGTTTGCCCAACGTCAGGACTACCTTTTGCGCTGGGAAGATTTCTCGGCCATCGAGGTCTCCTGGGACGACAAATCCGAGGCGCTGAAACGCGTCGCCAAGGGACTGCGCATTGCGCCCGACAGCATTTTGTTTGTCGACGACAATCCCGGCGAACTTGCCACTGTATCCATGCAGCTACCACAACTGCATACCGTTCTTGCACATCCAGACGCCAGCCTGACCCAGCAGGTCATTCATTTTTACCCCGGCCTATGGCGCTGGAAGGCCGAAAGCGAAGATGCCAAGCGCATTCAGGATCTAAAGGCCAACGTGCAGCGGGATGTTCTAGCGCAAAGCTCTTCCACTCCAGAGGATTACTTCCGCAGTCTCCAGGTCGAGTTGATCTTCCGGAACAATCCTCGCGAACAACTTAGCCGCTTGGCGGAGCTATGTGCTAAAACAAACCAGCTGAATCTGGCGCTGCGTCGCTTCAACCAAGCCGAAGTCGCGGGGCTTTTGGAGCGCGATAATGCCTGCGTCGCAAGTGTTCAGCTCACAGATCGTTTCTCGGACAGCGGGGTGATCGCGGTTGTTATCGCGGAGCGCGTGGGCCAGCAATTGGTAGTGGAGGAATTGTGCGTCAGTTGCCGCGCCATGGGTCGGCAACTGGAAAGCACGATTATCGTCTTAGCGCTACGCGGTATGCCCATCTTCAACGGCTGCCGCGAAGTGGCATTTCGGGTGCGGCACGGCCCACGCAACCAGCCCGCTTTGGATTGGCTGGCCCGCTTTCTGGAACGAAGCGAAGTACCGCCCCCGGGGCTTCACTCGCTGCCAGCACAGCGCCTTTTAGACTTTGTTGCCGTCGAAGGTATTTCGCTGAGTATAGGATAAGATCTCATCATGGATCGTAAGCAAATTGAACAATCAGTAATCGCGGCGCTTGCCGCTGTGTTGAAATGCGAGGTCGGCGCCGACACGTCTCGCCAGAATACCCCGCAATGGGATTCCCTCAAGCACATAGAGATCATCTTCTCAGTGGAAGACGAATTGGGCATCGAGTTTTCAGAAAAAGAGATGGCCGGTCTTGACAGCGTGGCGGAGATCGTCAGCCGGGCGATGACCTTGCATGCGGCATAACATCATTCTCGCGGGTCTTGCTTTTCGTCTGCGGCCAATCGCCGATGCCGATGCGCCCTTGGTATTGGAATTGCGGGGCGACGCGACGCGGAATCAACACATTCATGCGACTTCCCAGATAATTGAAGACCAATTGGCCTGGTTTGCCCGCTACTACGAGCGACCCGGTGATTACTACTTCGTGATCGAGCGGCTGGATACAGGGGTTCCAGATGGAGTAATCTCCATCTACGACATCGATGACAAATCGGCCTGCGGAGAATGGGGCCGCTGGATTGTCAAGCCCGGTTCCTTGGCGGCGGTTGAAAGCGCCTGGCTGATCTATCGATGCGCCTTTGAACAATTGGGGTTGGAAAGAGTATATTGTCGCACCGTGGCTGACAATCAGCAGGTTGTCTCTTTTCACGACTCCTGCGGGATTACCGATCGCCGTCTGCTTCCCGGCCAATTCGAGATCGGCGGAAAACATGTGGATGCCGTAGAGCACCAAGTCACTCGCCAAGCTTGGAGCGAGTTCGGGCCGCGATTGAAAAGACTAGCTGAATTAACGGCGCGAAGGGTGCAACGTGGCTGAACGGAGTATGAGCTCGATCTCTCTTCCCAAAGGATACGAATTTCACCATCTTGGATTGGCTACCGCGTCGATTGAGAAGGAGCAGAGCCAGTTTGCCGCGCTCGGCTACTATCAAGACGGGGAAGTATTTGTTGATCCGATCCAGGGCGTGACCGGCTGTTTTCTACGGGGTCCGGGACCTTACCTTGAATTGCTGGAAAACATCCCTGGCGCTACTACCTTGACACCTTGGCTCAATGCCCGGATAAAGATATATCATTTCGCGTACAGGGTCGCCGATATTGAAGATGCAATGAGATGGGCTCGTAGTCAGCGCGCCAAGGTGACGGTGCCCCCCTTGCCCTCCGTGGCGTTTGATCAACGCCTAATTTGTTTTGTTCTTTTTCGCAATGGGCTGATGCTGGAGTTTATTGAAAAACCGGTTGATTGCATTCAGCAGTGATACTTGCAGGTTAGTCGCATTGACTATGATACGCATTCGTAATCCAAGAGAACGCCGCATTAAGTGGCAATCGGGGCAGCTCGGACGAACAGGAAACGACCGTTTGAGATGGGGAGCGAATTGAATGTTGATCTTTGTAAGATTATCGATCTTCCACTAATTCAAGACCCGCGAGGCTACTAACCCCTCGGATTCTTCACGAAAATGGCAAGAGTGGTTTGCAATCTGCTCTTCCTTGTCTCTCTTGCCGCATCCCGTTCCTCGGGAAATGGTGATCGTTTTCAACTCCAGATCCGCTCCGTCGAAAGGCCCGGAAGCGTTTTGGATTTGTTCTATACTCAAGAACGATAGCAAGGTGGGCTCGCTCGATGGAAACTAATCACGGTAATGCCTTTGTGCATCCTCTGGCTGATGTTACAAGTGTACATATTGGAGCTGACACCCAGATCTGGCAGTATGTCGTTGTACTTCCCGGAGCAAGAATCGGCGCAGGTTGCAACATCTGCGCGAATGTGTTTATCGAAAACGATGTCTCAATCGGGGATCGAGTCACAATTAAGTGCGGAGTCCAATTGTGGGACGGCCTCCGAGTGAGGAACGATGTTTTCATAGGTCCCAATGCGACTTTTGCGAATGAAGTATTTCCACGAAGCACGGGGCAACCAGCGAAGTATTTAGAGACGATCATTGAAGCTGGCGCATCGATTGGAGCTGGTGCGATCATTCTTCCAGGACTTGTGATCGGGCAGGGAGCAATGGTCGGGGCCGGGGCGACTGTGACGAAATCAGTTCCGCCGCGCGCCGTCGTTATAGGTAATCCGGCGCGGATAATCGGCTATACAGAGACCGAAAAGCAGGACATATCGAATCTAGCTCAGACAGGCCAACACGGTTCAATTGGAGTGCTCCATTCTTCCGTAAGTGGAGTCACGCTACATAATTTCCCGCTAATCCCCGATATGCGTGGCAACCTGAGTGTGGGCGAGTTTGAGAAGACAGTGCCCTTCACCCCAAAACGCTATTTTCTGGTTTTCGAAGTCCCCAGCGAGGAGACGAGGGGCGAGCATGCGCACCATGAGTGCAAGCAGTTCCTTATCTGTGTCAGAGGGCGTTGCTCGGTTGTTGCGGATGACGGAACAAGTCGTCAGGAATTCTTGTTAGACAGGCCGAATGTAGGACTCTATCTTCCACCGATGACATGGGGAATACAATATCGATACTCTGCCGATGCCACACTTCTTGTGTTTGCCTCTGAATACTACGATGCAGACGATTACATCCGCGACTACGCTCAATTCTTGAAATTGGTTGGGAAAGAGTGATGATTCAGTTTTTGGATTTGGGAGCAGCGTACCGCGAGATCCAAGCTGAGCTTGAGTTGGCAGTTCTGGCCTCTCTGCGTTCCGGCTGGTATATTGGCGGACAGGATGTGGAGGCCTTCGAACAGGAATACGCGGCCTTTACCGAAACCGAGCAGTGCGTGGGCGTTGCCAATGGCCTCGATGCGCTGCATTTGGCGCTGGTGGCCATGGGGATTGGCGCCGGCGACGAAGTCGTTGTCCCGTCAAACACCTACATCGCCACCTGGTTGGCGGTAAGTCGGTGTGGCGCCGTTCCCGTTCCTGTAGAGCCAGTGGAGTCAACATATAATCTGGACCCGAATAAGATTGAGCCGGCCATAACACCACGCACAAAGGTTATTCTCCCGGTGCATCTGTATGGACAGCCTGCGGATCTTGACCCTATTCTTGCGCTGGCGCGGAAACATGGATTGCGTGTGCTCGAGGACGCGGCTCAGGCCCACGGCTCCCGCTACAAGGGGAAACGCATCGGCGGGCACGGGGATGTGGTGGCATGGAGCTTCTATCCTGGCAAGAATCTAGGCGCCCTGGGAGATGCCGGCGCCATCACAACGAACGACTCCGAAATCGCGGATCGGGTTCGTGTGTTGCGGAATTACGGTTCTCGCGTCAAGTACGTGAATGAAGTGAAGGGCTATAACAGCCGTCTTGACCCGGTCCAAGCCACTGCACTTCGGGTAAAACTCAAATATCTTGACGAGTGGAATGCACGCAGGGCAGCGATTGCCGCGCTCTACTCCGCAGAGTTGGCGGGTACGGGACTGGTGCTTCCCCACGTGCCTGCATGGGCTGATCCTGCTTGGCATCTTTTCGTTGTGCAGCATGCAAAACGAGATTCAATACAAAAGTCCCTACGCAAGGCGGGCATCGGATCGTTAATTCATTACCCGATTCCACCGCATCTGCAAGAGGCATATCGCGACGCGAGTTATGGGCCGGGTCGGTTCCCGATTGCGGAGAAAATGGCCAACCGCCTTCTAAGCTTGCCCATAGGACCGCAACTTCAACCAGCAGATGTTGAAGCAGTCGTTCAGACACTTCGCAAGGACGTACATGAATAGGCACGTAGCTAGTTGCGTCATAAGAACTCTGCAATGGGCGCGCATTATGTTTTATGAGGCGCTATCATCAGGTCGATCGAGGGGGAGGGCCCACAAAGCGCAGCCTGTTCTCATCTTGGGCAAGGGGATCGTCCAATTCGAGAGGGGAGTCAGACTCGGCTTTTTCCCTTCGCCATTTTTTATGAGTGGCTATATTCATCTTGAGGCCAGAAACAGCGGTTCATCTATCCGCATTGGCGAAGGTACTCACATTAACAATAATTTTGTGGCGATTGCCGAACACACATCAATAACGATTGGCAAGAGATGCTTTGTCGGCGCAAATGTTGAGATTCTCGATTCCGATTTTCATGGACTTAAAGTATCGGAGAGGGCCACGTCAAATTCCCAGAAAGCCAAGCCTGTTGTGCTCGGCGACGACGTATTCATCGGCTCCAACGTAAAGATAATGAAGGGAGTGGTCATTGGCAACGGTTCTGCGATAGCAAACAGCGCCATTGTAGTTCGAGATGTACCGCCTGGCGTTGTAGCGGGAGGCAATCCCGCCAAGGTGTTGAGGACCATAGAAGGTGAATGATTCAGCCGCTTCCTATAATCGTATATTAAAAGGCACCTCCATCATTGGCGGTGCTTCGTTCATCAACATTGCAATAGGAGTATTGCGCACTAAGGTTCTTGCCGTATTGCTCGGACCGGCGGGTGTGGGCTTGGCCAGCCTTTATACCGGCTTGATGACTACCGCTTCCACGTTTGCCACCATGGGCTTGGGACCTGTGGGCACGCGCCAGATCGCGGAGGCTTGCAGTAAAGACGATATGCACGCGATCATGGTGGCGCGACGTGCCCTGTTCTGGGGCACCATGGTCCTTGCCGGCGCTGGTGGGCTGGTTGTGTGGTCTTTGCGGTCGGTTCTCGCCGTGTATGCGCTGGGCAGTTCCGCCTATTCCAGCGCCGTCGGATGGCTATCGATAGGAGTGGCACTTTCAGTCGCGGGTGCATCGCAGGCGGCGTTGATCCAGGGCATGCGCCGCATCGGCGATATAGCCCGTCTCAATGTCTTTGGATCCGTGATTAGCACTGCTCTTGGCATCGGCTTGTTATGCCGGTGGGGGAAGGCAGGGCTGGTTGCTTACATACTAGTTGTTCCGCTTGCAAGCTTTGTACTCGGCCACATTTATGTTTCGCGTCTGCCGAAGTCCGGAACAGAGACCGTTACCCTACCGGAGTTAACGCGCGAATGGAGGATGCTCCTTCGACTCGGCTTGGCCATGGTGGCTGCTGGGCTAGTTGGGTCTTTGACGCAGCTTTGGATACGGATCGATGTCGCCAAGGTTCTAGGTGCGCAGTCGCTAGGCCAGTATCAGGCAGCCTGGACAATCTCAATGCAGTACGTTACGTTTGTGCTCTCGGCAATGGGAACCGACTACTATCCCAGGCTGACTGGAGTAATCCATGATCACCAAGCCGCCGGGAAGCTAATGAACGAGCAAGCGGAGATTGCCACACTCTTGAGCGCGCCCGTCTTCATCGCCATGATGGCGGTGGCCCCATGGGTCGTCCATCTGCTCTATGCATCCTCATTTACACCAGCAATTGAGATTCTGCGCTGGCAGGTATTGGGCGACGTCCTGAAAGTGGCAACTTGGCCTCTGGGTTTTTTGATACTGGCTGCGGGAGACGGCAAGGCCTTCTTCGCAACTGAAACTGTCTCGAATCTCGTTACAGCAGGTCTTATCACGGGCCTGGCGCCGTTGTTGGGGTTGCCGATCACAGGCATAGCCTATCTGGCAAGCTACGCGCTCTGCTTGCCGCTGGTGTATTGGCTGGCTCGAAGGCGAATTGGCTTCCGCTGGTCGAAGTCGGTTTTCTTCTTGTCCATCGCGACGTTTGCGCTTTGCGCGGGCACGGGCCTCTTGGCAGTGGCCGTAAGATGGGGAATGGCGCTGGGCGTGGCGGCCGCCCTTGCGTTCGCCATCTTCTCATTCGGCAGAATCACTCACATGAGCAATCTCGGCGGCCAAATAGGCCGACTCGGAGCAGCGGCCCGGCAGCTTATGGGAGATAGATAGGCATGGCAATCGACAACGGCGCTCTTTCCTCTCCGGATGGGACCTCCTATCCTTTGGTTTCGGTTCTTGTTCCCTCCTACAATCATGAGAAGTATGTAACTGATTGTCTGGACTCCATCTACAATTTAAGCTACCCAAGATTGGAGCTGCTCGTTAGCGACGACTGCTCGCAGGATGGCACCTTTCGTCTGGCCGAACAGTGGGCGCACGATCACGCAGATCGCTTCGAGCGCACGCTGATTATGCGACAAGACAAAAATCTCGGCATAGCCGGAAATCTACAGTACCTGTTTGACAGAGCGAAGGGCGTATATCTGGCGTACATTGCCTCAGACGATATGTTTGTAGAATCCGCCATTGCGCGCCGAGTAGAATTCCTCCAGCAGAATCAGAACCTCGACGGCATATTCGGAAATGCTCAATATATTTCAGAGTCCGGCGCCGTGATACAAGAAGAGTTCATATCCCGGCGAAGGGCGAAGATCTTCCTTAAACTGTCGTCGCGAAAACTGCTCGCGGCCCAGTTGGTTCTGGACTGGCTCACGCCTGGTCCCGTTATGATGATCAGAAAAGCTGCGGTTTGTGAAAACGGAAGCGTGGGCCGGCTGCCCGATAGCCTGAAAGCCGAAGATGTGTATATATACCTCCGGCTCGCCGCGGGGGGAAAATTGGGATTTACGGATTGCGTGGTCGCCAAGTATCGGCGAGCTCCCGGCAGCATGACAAAGGAACTCGCCCGATTTGACCGGGGCCTGCAAGTGCTTGTCACCAGTTATGAGATGAACAAGCATCTCATGAAGGGATTCAACCGCGTGGCGTTGAACAACAAGCTGTCGCGATGCAGGCTCCAGTTGAATAGAGAAGACGCCGCGTTTTACCGCGTTCGCGCCTTTATTCTGCGCGCCATTACCGCGCAGTTGAAGGCTGCCATTTATCTATGGCCTGCGCCCATTCGCGAATTGCGAAAGCAGGATTGACCCGCGTTTGCATCGCTCCTGCGCAGATGATCGTCGCTCACTCGCTAGTCTAACTTTCGCTCGATGAAGGTATCCCGTGTCCCATCAAACAGAATTCACTTCTCTCAATCCACCCGCGAATCTCACCCTGCAAAGCCGCCTCAGGGGTCATTTTCAGATCATGCGGCTGGATCATTCGATCAAGAACATCTTCGTTCTTCCGGGGATTATTGTCCCGCTTAGTGTGCTGCGGCCCCCGTTGCCTTCGCCGGCACTGGACAGGAATATAGTGGTGGGTTTCATTGCAACCACCTTGATTGCGTGTAGTAACTATGTCATTAACGAAGTATTGGACGCCCCTTTCGATCGATTGCATCCCATAAAGAAGAACAGGCCAGCTGCCGAAGGCCTAATCAGTGTCCCTTTCGCTTACGCACAATGGATAGTCATGATGATTGCGGGCATCGCGCTCGCATTGACAATATCATTGCCTTTTGCAGTTAGCGCGGCCACGCTCTGGATTATGGGGTGCTTTTATAACATCCCGCCGTTTCGGACAAAGGATAGAGTGTATATCGACGTCCTGACGGAGTCGGTCAACAACCCTCTGCGCATGCTTCTTGGGTGGTATATGGTGACCTCCGCACTTATTCCTCCTGTTTCTCTCCTCGCGTGTTATTGGATGGCAGGATGCTATCTTATGGCGCTCAAGAGATTCAGCGAGTACCGGGAGATTGGCGATTCAAAGCTGGCCGGAGAATATCGCAGATCGTTTCGGCACTACTCTGAAATCTCGCTTCTGACCTCGGTGACGATTTACGCCTCCGCGGCGATGCTATATTTTGGTGCGTTCATTATGCGGTATCGACTCGAACTGATTCTAGCATTCCCTTTGATAGCTCTTTTGATGGGGACGTATTTTAGACTTGCCTTTCGTCCTCATAGCGCTGTTCAGCATCCTGAGAAACTTTATCGCGAGCCCTTATTGATGACCGAAGCCATTCTCATTTCGGTAATTATGATCGCTCTTCTTTTCATTGATATTCCAGTCATTGGCCGGATATTCTCTCCGACTATGCCGTCTCCTCTGGGACACTGATCGCCGACGCGTCCCGACAACCTTCGACCCACTGAATCAAACTGAAGGATCTGCAGCCCGCGAATATCGCGGTGCGCCTGGTGAGAATCGATTGAAAACATTGGCCCGTAGGACGCGAAGGAACAGAATTGACATGAACATAATCGTCGTGAATCGTTACGGTTTGGCTTTGACCCTTTTGGTTATTTCGTTTCTTTCGTTTCAGATCAATTTGTTCAGAGTTATGCCTCAATCCAGATTTGAAGCGTTTGAGTTAGTTTCAGACGCGCTAGTGTTGGACGGCATAGTCCACCATCGTTTCGCGCCCTATAACGGCATGGGCATGTATGAACGACCTTCTCCAGATCCCTCTTCTCTTCTGGACGAACAGCTTCATATTGACACGCTTCAGGACAATCGGGCGTTCTATCCCTATCGCTCGCAGTTTGGCCTTCAGTATTACGCCTTCAATTTCCTTCACACAGGTTGCGGTTTGTCTGTCTGGCAACTCGAAGCGACTGCTTCTTTCCTAATGGCTTTGATCGTAGCGGGATACTTCGTCGCGTTGCGCCGGGTGTTGCCAACGCCGGCAGCCGTCGGTTTTTGTTTGACCCTGGCGTTAAGCCCGTGGGTAGTATGTTTTGCCAGAAATCTCTTCTGGGTCGAGGCCAGTTGGTTCCTGCCCTGCCTGGTTAGTCTATTGATTGGAGACCGCCGTCCGACCAGAGCCAATTGCTTCTCCTTAGCCTCTTTTCTTTTCCTTGTCACCCTAATCAAGTGTCTGTGCGGCTATGATTTCATCTCGACTGTCTGTCTTTCCGCCATCGTGCCCCTCGTGTACTATCAATCGAAAAGCCGCTTCTCAACCAGGGAGATTGTGCGCCAACTGGCCGTTGCTGGCGGTGCGATGTTTTTCGCGTTCGCTTTCGCAATGGGACTTCACATCACCTTGCTGAGTCATAGAGTCGCGCCTATGCCGAACACCGCGAATCGTGGGCCTGTTGAGAGCGCGAATACGGATACGAGTGGACTCGGCGTGATCGTGCAGGCCTTCGAAAAGAGGTTCTACTCCAAAGATCCAGATAAGACTTCACGCGAGGTTTGTGCAATGGGACCACCTGAAAACTATGACGATTGCGTGATGGTGTATAAGCGCTCCTTGCAGAGCAGTGTATTCCGCGTAGTTGCGCGTTACCTTGTGGCCACCGATATGGTGCCGTGGGTGTCTGGAAACGGACTGAATGCATCCGACAAGTCTATTCTCACGAGTTCCTTCCTAAGCATCAAGGCAAAGCACCTCTCTGAAGCCTTCCGGCGGATGGAATCGCTCCATGAGTCAGGCTTCGCTTCCCTTATTCGATATTGCGTGTCCCCTGCTCTCTTTCTAGTCCTGATCGCTCTGGTGGGCCGCGTGATCTATTTGAGGAAAGCTCGCTGGGAGCTAGCTTGGGTGGGGGTTGCGTTTATCGCCCCCATATCCTGGTATGCCGCGGCGAAGGGATATTCACAGATCCACACCCACCTTTGCCTTGTACTCTGGTATCTTCCCTTCGTTCCCGCTTCGATTGCCCTCCTGTTATCGGAGTACTGGCCAATGATTTTGGGGCGCTCCAGAAGCGGGAGTAAGTTGAAGTGAAAGGGCATCGAAACGCCAACTCGATCGAACCTTGAAATGTCCACTTGAAACTCTTGATTGACGGGATTGTCCCCCGTAGTCTGTGCTCTGTTACTCACCAATTGAGTGCCTTCCGGAAATCGGTTCGCAAAGCTGTGAACTTCGCGCCTCGACTGTTTTCTTTCATTTCCCGGGCACGAAATAGGCTGTGCATGCAAGGTAATGCGGCGACTTACCATGAGCACAATTACTCTTGAATCGATTGAGCAGGAGAATTAATGTTTTATGAGAGACGATAGCATTGCTGCGGGGTCACTCGAGAAAACACTTCTCACTCTATTCAGGGAACCGCTAATACTAGGTGCGTGTTTCATCGGGTGCATCTTGTCGGGGTGCAGCGGCATTATTGTCTTCCAGAATCTAACCACATATAAAGTGCAAGCCGCCGATTTGCAAGACAAAGGCTACCCTAATATCGGTGATCCCCGGCAATCCACTTTTGCCAGTTTCACATTCCAGACAGATTCTGATGATATCACCGTGACCGGCACGACGACGTTGTACAACTTAATTCCGGACTATGCGCAGATCGGGCTCAGGGTCGATGGCGTGGATAAGGAGCCTCTAGCCTTTACGGCGAATATTCAACAAACGTTCCGCGTGTACTTAGGCGCGGCTGGCACGTTGCGAACTGTAGAGCCTCGATCCGGCGTGCAAAGTAATCCTTCCGGGGTAACTCTCGGAAGATTTATTGATGCGGTTGCATATCCTTCTGCTTCAAGATTCCTCGTAGTTGCTCCAACTACAGGAACTCGCAATTTGCTCTACGGCGATTCGATTACAGATGGAGGTAATGCCCAATATCCAACGAATGAAGCTTATGGGGTTCTCTTGCGCGACGTTTACGGGCTTCGGGTGATGGTTGAGGGATGGGGTTACCGAGCGCTGTAGGACGATGCGGCGACGAGCGCAGCGCAAGACAGTATCACGGCACGGTTTGCGAGCTACTCACCCGCATCTGTCGTAATAGTCATTGGCACCAATGACTATGGTCTGGACCTTTGGAGCGCGAAGGCCTTCGGCATGGCTTATGCTTCCATGCTAGATGAACTACACGCCGCGTTACCCGAAACTAGGATAGTTTGTGTCACCCTCATTCCAAGAGCTAGCGAGGTAGCTAATATTTTCGTCGATACTCTTAGCAATTATCGATCACAAATTAGTAGTGCAGCAGCATCCAGGCAATGGGTCACGCTAATTAGCGGCCCGGCAATTTTGTCTACCGGCGATCTGAGCGCCGACGGAGTCCACCCAACAACCGCGGGGCAGGCTAAGCTTGCAGCGGCGTTGGCGCCATTCCTGTTAGGCCGATAAACAAAACCTCCCTGTGTAACCCGCTGCGGGAAAGCTCGCCCCATCTCGATCCATCCAACAACGACGGATTGCCCCCAAATGTCGAGCGGCTACTGCCTCCCGGGCAAAGCTGGGGGGACTCTCATAAGATTGACTTGCCATGCGATATTCCAGATTACTTCTGCCTCTTCGGTATTTGGCTCGGGCGCCGATGCTCGCAATTCGGAGCGAATGGAGACGTCTGCGCGTGCTCTCAAATGGCCTATGGCTCGGCCCCTCCGTCATCGTAGACCAAGACCGCGGCTGCCAAATCCGCGCGGGCGCGGGCAGTTCGGTCGGCGCGGGTTCGATTCTGATTGCCAAAGCGTGCGGCGCTAAAAAGAGTCACATCATCATCGGCGAGCGCGTCGCCATTAATGAGTACAACAACCTCCGGGCGGCGGGCGGCGACATACGCATAGGCAATTACTGCCTGATTGCGCAGTTCTGTACGCTGGTAGCGAGCAATCACACGGTTGACACCTCTGAATACATGATCGATGCTCCTTGGGATATGTCCAGGGTCTCAATCGTGATCGAGGACGATGTTTGGATAGGCGCGAACTGCGTGATTCTGCCCGGCGTGACGATCGGCCGCGGCGCGGTCATTGGCGCGGGATCAGTGGTTACGAAAGACGTCGCGCCCCATTCCATATGCGTAGGCAATCCAGCCCGTTTCATGAAGTCGCGGCCTATCCACGCTTGATCATGAGAAGTCGGTTTTTCCTTGGTGGGTTTGATCCCGTTCGCTCTTGACCGGCTAAAATTCCAATGGGCCTGGGGGATGCAGTCACCTGTCGACTCCTGCCGAACGACCGAGACCAGCTCGGTGCAGGAATTGTTGCACCATTCCGACCCTCGCATAACGATGGCGCTGTGCGCGCAAGGGGAAGAAGAAGCCAAACGTGCGGCTCAGGAACATGTGAGCGGGCTCTTCCTGGTGGAGAAGCAGGAGAGCTGAACAAGGCACAGGGAATATGAAACCCGCCGATCGGCTCGGCGGGTTTTTTCATTGCGGGGATTTATGCCGCGAGTATTCTCGCAGAGGCGCCCTGATTGTGCCCTCGCTTGAGCGTGTTTCTTCCTCGAACGGCTCTCGCATCCTGCTGATTCTGGGTGGGATTATTTGGTGGACCTGGTCGGGATCGAACCGACGACCTCTTCCATGCCATGGAAGCGCGCTCCCAAACTGCGCCACAGGCCCACATCGGCGGGAAACAACTCTATTATTCTCTCTGCTCCGCGTCGATTCGTCAAACTCCGCAGGACACCCTCCGCTGTCGACGATCGGCGTCCCGCAACTCCTTGCGCTGCCGTACCTTTTTCTCCCCCCGTGACTTCCATCACACTTCGCGCCGCCAGACATCCTCAATAATCATCTTGCGCGCGCCGATGTAGGGGGTCATGGCGATATGTTCAAAATCGTTGACGCCCGTACCGTCGGGTTGAACATCAGGCAGTTTGTCATTCATGCGCCGCGCATCGCCCGCAAGCAGCGCCCCGGCCAGTTCGTCATCCTCCGGCTCTACGAAGAGGGCGAGCGCATCCCGCTCACCATCAAGGCCGCCGACCCCGCCGCAGGCACAGTCACCATCGTCGTCCAGGCCGTGGGTAAAACCACTTCCCTGCTCAATTGCCTTGAAACCGGCGACTCCCTCCTCGACATCGTCGGCCCGCTCGGAACTCCATCTGAAATCTCCCGCTACGGCACCGCGGTCATTCTGGCCGGCAGCGTTGGCACGGCCATGGCGCTTCCCACCGCGAACGCGCTCAAAGACGCCGATAATCACGTCATCTTTATTGAGGGCGCGCGCTCCCGCGAGATGGTCATCTTTGAAGACGAGGTGCGCGCCGCCAGCTCTGAAGCCTACATCCTCACTGACGATGGCAGCTACGGCGAGCAGGGCCTGGTCACCAAAAAGCTCAACGATCTCATAGAGGCGGGCCGCAAGCTCGACTTCGTCCTTGCCGTAGGCCCCGTGCCCATGATGCGCGCCGTTGCCCGCATCACCGTGCCCCTCGGCATCCGCACCGTGGTCAGCCTTAACTCCATCATGGTCGACGGCACCGGCATGTGCGGCGGTTGCCGGGTTCTGCTCGGCAACCAAAGCAAGTTCGCCTGCGTCGACGGACCCGAGTTCGACGCCGCGCAGGTCAACTTCGAAGTCCTCATGCAGCGCAACACCATGTACCGCGCCAAAGAGTGCGCGTCTCTCGAACAATTCGAGGCTCACAAGGAAGAGGAGCTGGCTCGTCTGCGCGCCGGTATTGACACACGCGAGCGTCAGTCTGCCCGTATGCGCGCCCAGCTCGAGATTCAGAGCGGGTCTCAGGGTGAGGTGTCCCATGCCTGATGCGAACTACCTCCCCTTGAAAGAGCGCATCAAGATTCACCGCGCTCCCATGCCCGAGCTCAACGCCGAAATCCGCTCGCGCAGTTTTGCTGAAGTCAATCTCGGATTGCCCACCACCGACGCGCACGCTGAGGCCTCGCGCTGCATCTCCTGCGCCAAGCCCGGCTGCCAGGTTGAGTGCCCGGTCGGCGTCAAAATCAAGGAGATCGTTGCGCTCATCTACTCCGGCCGGTACCTTGCAGCCGCGGCAAAAATGCGCGAAGACAATGCCCTGCCCGCCGTAACCGGCCGCGTGTGCCCGCAGGAGAATCAGTGCGAAGGCGGGTGCGTCCTCGGCCGCAAGGGCCAGCCTCTGGCCATCGGCAACCTCGAGCGTTTTATCGCGGATTTCGAGCTTGAGAGCGGCCAGCTCGGCCTGCCCTCCATCGCTCCGCCCACCGGCAAAAGCGTAGCCATCGTGGGCAGTGGTCCTGCCGGTCTCTCAGCCGCCGGCGACCTCATCCAGAAAGGGCATCGCGTCTGCGTCTTTGAAGCTCTCCACGAACTCGGCGGCGTGCTTGTCTACGGCATTCCCGAGTTTCGCCTGCCCAAGCGCATCGTCCGCCAGGAGGTGAACAACCTGAGCGCGCTCGGCGTCGAGTTCGAGACCAACGTGGTGGTGGGCAAAAGCGTCACGCTCGATGAGCTCATGCGCGTCGAGGGTTACGATGCCGTCTTCGTTGCCACCGGCGCGGGCCTGCCCCAGTTCCTAGGCATTCCCGGCGAGCACTTCAACGGCGTCTACTCCGCCAACGAGTTCCTCACCCGCACCAACCTGATGCGCGCCTACGATCCCGCGTACGACGAGCCTATCTACGACTGCCGCGATCGCGACGTGATCGTGGTTGGCGGCGGCAACACCGCCATGGATGCGGTGCGCACCGCCCGCCGCCTCGGCGCGCGCACGGCCACGCTCGTCTACCGGCGCACTGAAGCCGAAATGCCTGCCCGCCGTGAAGAAGTACACCACGCCCGGCAGGAGGGCATCGAATTTCGCATGCTCACCAACCCCATCGAATTCATTGGCGACGAGAAGGGCTGGCTCACCGCCGCGCGCTGCCAGCAAATGGAGCTCGGCGAGCCCGGCTCCGACGGCCGCCGGCGCCCTGTTCCCATCCCCGGCGCAGAGGTCGTGCTGCCCGCCAACGTCGCCATCATCGGCGTCGGCACCACCGCCAACCCGCTCATCCAAAGCACCACGCCCGACCTCAAGACCAACGCCCGAAACTACATCGTCGCCGACCTCGAAACCATGCGCACCAGCAAGCGCGGCGTCTTTGCCGGCGGCGACATCGTCACCGGCTCCGCAACCGTGATTCTCGCCATGGGCGCCGGCCGCAAAGCTGCCAAGTCGATCAACGAGTATCTCGAAACCGGGGCGTGGTAGCTGACCTTCCCTCCCTGCCGAGTTCGGTTTGGATTGCGGGGCCCCGGCGTATGAGCCCTCAGTTTCTCTACTCCGCCTTCCGTCTTTGCCCTTCTCTTATTGTCCCGCCGCAGTCACCGTCAGGTTCAAGGTTGTCGTCGTCGTGTATGTACCGAAGGGCTGTACGACCATGGTCCCGGTTACCGTAACGGCATAGGTGCCCGCCGCCGTTCCCCCATTGGCGATGTTGTTCTGCCCGCCGCTCCCGCCGCCGCAGCCGCCAAGGCTCAGGAAAAAGACGAGCAACGCCAAGGCTGACAGCGAAGAGAACAGCCGGCGCCAGCGCCGGCGGAAGCCGAGCGCCAAAAGTCCAGCCACTGCCAGCGTCCCGCATCCACCCCATGGTTTCAGGGTAGGCGTAATCGCCGCTTGCTGAAGCGTTGGACCGTTGGTGTAAATGCTTAAGGACGAGGAGCCCGAGAGAATGCCGGTCGTTGGGTTGTAAGAGGGTTCGAACGATCCCGGCGTAAAGACACACACTGCCCCCTGGGGCAAGCCGGAACACGATAGGTTCACCCACCAGTAGTAATAGTTGGTGAATATGGGGTTGGTCGAGAACGAAATCGGGATCGCAGAGGTGTTTTGTCCCGCCGTCACCGTGGCCGATGTGGGGTTCGGCGTCAGCGTCATGGCAATGATGGACACTTGTGTGGCCATCGACGTCGAACCGGAGTAATTCGCGTCGCCGGAGTAGGTCGCGGTAACGCCGTGCGTGCCCGCGCTCAGCGTGCTTGTGCTCAGCGTAGCCTGGGCCTGTCCATTCACCGGCGCGCCGATCGGCGCTGTGCCGATGGTTGCGCCCGCGCCGTTGTTGCCCGAAGCGTCGGTGAAGGTCACGGTACCGGTGGGCGCGATGCCGGTGAAGTCCCCGACGATCGTTGCAGTCAGCGTGATTGGACTGGAGGCGTAGGTCCAGCCGTAGCCGCCGCTGATGGTTGTGGTCGTCGGGACCTTTGTACCTACCGTAATATCCACTGCGCCGGAAGAGTTGGCGAGGTCGTTGGCATCGCCGTCGTATTGCGCGACGATCGGGTGCAGACCCGTAGTGCTGAAGGTGACGGGCAGCGTTGCGGTGTTATCCGAGAGTGCCACGGTACCCAGTTTCGATTCCGGATTCGTGCTGGTGTCGTAAATGTCCACGTTGCCCGTGACCTGAACGCCGGAAAGGTATAACTCGTTGTTGACCTCGTAAAGCGGCAGGACGTTGACCGCCAGATTGTCCGCCGTATTCACCGCCGGATTGTTGTAGCTGGGAGTGAGCGATACCAGAACCTGGCTCTTGGCCACTACCACAGTAACCGGCGCAGAAACGCTGGCCTGAAAGCTTGCGCTCGCCGCCGGCGAGGCCGCGACGATCTGGTGCGTACCCGCGCCCAGCGCGGTCTGCACGCAACAGGCCAGGCTCGCCATCGCGCCGCTCGTCACAAAGGCCAGGCCCTCACCTGTCGCTGCAAGCGTCGCGGTTCCCAGCGTAGTTGTGCCTTCTGTAAATGTGTATGTGCCCGGAACCGGATAGCCGGTTCCACTGTTGTTGCCGTACGCTGCTGCCATGAGCGTGATCGGCATGCCATACGAGACCGCGCCGGTTACACTGGCCGAGGCTTGCGTTGTGGTCGGCTCGGGGCTGACGGTTAGAGCCACCGCGTTCGAGTTCGCCGCCGCAAAGTTCGCGTCGCCTGCGTAGTGCGCGGTCAGGTTGTAGCCTCCGCCGGGCAGTTCGACCCCCGATGCTGCACCGAACGTCTCCGTCGCAGTTCCTGTTGTGCCCAGCGTGATCCGATCCACGCCCTGCGAACCTGCCATCAGCACTACGTCGCCTGTGGGCACTGTCGAGCCGCTGCCATTTACTGTTACCGTTGCAGTCAGCGGATCGCCATGCATGATGCTGGTCACGCCGCCGGTGTTCAGCGAAACGGTGGCCGCGCCGCTGCCCGTGGGCTGAAGCCAGTTCGTCACCAGCTTGTTCACATCCACGCTCCCGAGCCCGGTCGCCAGGTCGTAGCCCGGTGTCGCCTCGTAGCCCACCATGCCAGATCCCGCGTAGCAAAAGTACTCGTAATAGCAGTTATCGGGAACATTAGTATCGCCCACGGTAATGTCGTGGAAGGGCGAGTTCGATCCCGCTGCCAACTGGTAGTAAACCGGATTGGGATTGCCCGCGCCGCCCACTTCGTTGTTCTGCTGGTTCACCAGCGCCTGGATGCCGGCCCACGAAGGCGAAGCCAGCGAAGTGCCGATCAGACCAAGCGCATAGCCTTGCGAGCAGCCGCCGCCCGCATCGGCTTCGCACACCATGTAAGCCAGGTTGTCGCCCGCCACCAGCGAGACATCCGGCACGTCGCGTGCGCCATCCGCCGGAACCCCGGGGCCCGTCTGCCATGCCGGCTTGGTGAAGTTGATCGAGACGCCTCCGCCGCCCGCCAGCGGCCGCCCATCCTCAGGATTCTCGTAGTCGTTCCATGTGCTCTCCGGGATGTAGGCGGTCGCGGTGTAGCCGGGCGGAGGAAAGTAAACATTCGGATCGGGCATGATGAACTCAGTGCCGCCCACCGACACGTTCCAAGGGGAGTCGCCGATCGCGTTTACGCCGTATCCTAGGCTCAAGCCGGTATACCCGCAGGAGTCGCCGCCGTAGTCGCCTGCAGCAACAAAATGGCTGATGCCTTCGGCCGCGCCTTGCTCGTAGGCTGCTTTATACAGCGCCACGGAGTTGGGTGCGAAGGTATTGTTCAGCGTCTCGCACCCTCCGTAGCTCAGCGACGTGATAGGCGAGATGTCGTTATCAACCGAGTATGCCGTCGAAAGGTCGATGCCCTGGTTGAACTCGGTGCTGGCGGTCACGATCACATTCAGCGTCGCATCGGGCGCCAGCGCGCCGGCGTACTCCACGTCCGCGATGGCTTCCGTTTCTTCGCCGTAGAGCGGGCCGGGATCCGTACCGTTCACGATCACGTTCACCGTGGCTGCCGGAAGATTTGTGATTGTCCTGAAGTCCGTCACATCCTGCAGAACAATGTTGCTCTCCTCGATCAGCGCGATTGACTGTCCCTGCCCCAGCACATTCGCCTTCGCCAGCGGCGCGGCGTCGTATATGGCGCTTAGATCGGCAGGGCCGGTCAGTGCCTGATTCTGGATTTCGATCTGGGGTTTCGCCGCCAGGTGATACTCGGGCGTGAACTCAGTGAAGGAGTTTAGGCTCGCAACCCCGCTCACCGCCGGCGCCAGCGCCGTGGGAATGCTGGCAGCTTTGGCGTTGGCAAAATATGTCTTGCCATTCACGCGATAGCGATGCATCTCGGTCTGGAATGCTGACTCCACCTGCGCGCACGTCCCCGTAAAGAGCAGGAACTCGCGTCCATTCGACGGCGTTTCCACCGTGAAGCCCTGCGACTGCAGCCATCCGGCGATCTTCGCCATGTCGTTCGCGCTGGGGCCGAAGCGCTCGCCGAATTCAGTGGGCGTCAACCACTTGTGATATTGCGGCGAACCCGGGTCCTGCTGCTCCTGAAGCAATTGCTCGAGGGCTGCTTCTTGTGCGGCGCTGCGGTGCGTCAACAAAACCACGCGATGAAACACTTGCGCGCCGGCCACTCTGCCCAGGTCGTGCTGTTTCGTAGCCAGTGGATGCACGCCGTTCGTGACTGTTCGCTGCGCGGCAACGATGGGCGAGGTCAAGCGGTCCGCAGTCTCGCTTTGCGAGAAAGCCAGGACAGAGCAAAGCAAAATGACGGCCGCCGCAGAGAAAGATCGATAAGTGCTGTGCTGCATATGCGTCTCCAGGCTTGACGGTGAGGAGTTTGGGGTGGCTGACTGCTGTTTCGCAAGGATTGCGTTGTAACCGATTCTGAAGGATATCCGCTAGGGCCTGCCCGCGCCATGCGCTGGGTCGCCGCGTGAACCTCGGATTCCCTGAGCCGGGATCCGGCATTCCCTGAACTGCCAGTTTCTTTTCGAACGAGGAGATAGCAGCATTCTACGTCTATGCTGCCCGGTCCGCGAAACAGGAGCACTTATTTCCGAGGGATTGTGTGCCGGGTCGGGCCTTGAAGATCGTTTTACGGCGGATCAGGACAATTCCGCGAAGATTACGGGATTGCGCAGATTCAAAAGCCGGCCGGAGACTACCTCTTCTCCGCCCACGCCTTCAGCGCATCCGGCTCATCCGCTTCCATGTCATCGGCGCTGCATCGCTGGTGGCGGCCTTTTGTCTTGCCTTTCTCATGTACTTCTGGGAGCCATGGAAGGCGCTCACGATGCAATGGGTCGCAGTTTGGGCGAAGCATTTCGGCTGCCCTCGTCCGATTTTGGCATTTCACGAATCGGTGTGAGGTTTGTGCTGCTGCTGGGCCACGCCGACTCGATTTCGCCCGTTGTTTTTCGCGGCATAGAGCGCATGGTCCGCTTCGGCTATGAGGGTTTCAGGTGTAAAGCAATCGTCCCTGGTGGCCGTGACAGCTCCTACGGAGACGGTGAGAAACGGTGCGGTCGGGGATGCGGGATGAGGAAGGCCGAGAGCAGCCACCGCGAGCCGAACTAACTCGGCAAATTCAGTGGCATGGGCTGCGTCGGTATCCGCGAGGATGATGGCGAACTCCTCGCCGCCGTAGCGGGCTGCAGTGTCCGTCCGGCGCTTGCAACTACGCTTAAGTTCGGTTGCCAGCAGAATCAGGTACTCATCGCCTTTCTGGTGGCCCTCTGAATCATTCAGGGCTTTGAAATTGTCGACGTCGATCATGAGCAGCGACAGAGGAGAATTGGTTCTCCTTACGCGGGAACATTCCCTCTCGAGTGTCTGGTCAAAAATCCTCCGGTTGGCCAACCCAGTGAGCGAATCGGTATACGACAGCTTCTTTAGTTCCTCGTTGGCAAGACTTAGATCGGCGGTCTTCTCCGCAACCAGCTTGACCAACTCCTGTTCCCTTTTCTTCGCGCCAACGAAGCGCAACCGCAAAACTGCACTGGTCGCCGACAGCGGGATCAATACACAAATGCCGATGAACCACCAGGATGCGTACCAAGGAGTCAGAATGCGGAATGGGAATTCGGCAGTGCTTCCGCTCCAGCTGCCATCGTTTTCCCTTGCCTGGACCTCCAAACGGTAGGCGCCGGGAGCGAGGTTGGCGAACTGCAGTTCCCGCTGATCAGTTTCCGTCCAGCCTTGGCTTGCACCTCCCAACCGGTACCGGAAGACGACTTCGTTCTGGCGAGCCGCATTGAGCGCGGAGTACCTCGCTACAAGCGGGCTGGACCGGATGCCGAAGCCGGGGTTGACGAGCCCTGAGACATCGTTTTGTCCAACGGTAAGCCTGGCAAATACAACCTTCAGAGGAGCACCGGTTTCCTGACGCGGGAGAGGCTTGAAGCGTGAAAGTCCGCCGCTGGTTCCGATCCAGATGGCGCCATCCGGACCCTGAGCGAATCCGTTCGTGTCGCAGTCGTCCCAGACCAGGCCGTCGTTCATGTCGTAGTGGGCCCAGCGGGCGCCGTCCCAAACGTCCACGCCGTGCTGAGTGCCAACCCACAATCGTCCCTTGGAGTCGAACTCGAGAAAATAAATCAAGCCTTCGGTACCTGGCCGTTGCACGTTCTTTTCAATCACCATGCCACCAGCCTGGGGACGGATGCGATCAATGCCGCCTCCGAAGTCGTAGCCCACCCAGATGACGCCGTTTGGCCCGGTGCCCAGGGAAAGCACTTCAGTGTTGCTCAGGCCGTTGTCGCGAGTGAATGTCTTCCAGCGGCCGGCTGCGAATGCGAAGAGGCCGCTGTCGCCGCCAGCCCACAATGTCCCGTCTGTCCCCTCGACCACAGCAAATACCCGCGTAGCCGGCAATTCGATGATGCGGGAAAATCTCCGGTAAGGTGCTGAGGCCATGAACAGGCCTGCCTCGGTGGCAGCCCAGAGTCGATTCTCGCGGTCAATGCGCAGGTCAAAGACATCTTTCCCGGTAAGGCCCTCCGCATCGCCAAACCACGTTGCCGAAAGTGTGCGGGGCTGTATGCGAGCAACGCCTCGGCCTTCGGAGCCTATCCAAATGTCTCCGTTGGGTGCGGCGATTAAACTATGCACGACGACGGCATCGAATCCACGCACGGTGGTGAATGCTCCACTGGATTCTGGCTGCTCCTTCCGAAACAGCCCCGAACTCGTGCCCACCCATAGCGACCCGTCCTTCATGGGGAGAATTCCGTAAACGTACTCGGCGGCAAGACCGCTCTCGGTCGAGTAATTCTCCCACTCCCGGTAGCCGCGCCAGAGAACCAGACCCCGGCCCCCCAAGCCGATCCAGAGAGAATTCTGGCGGTCCTGGTAGACGGTGCTTACCGCGCCCCGAAGTCCGGCGGTGCGGCTGATTCTTCTCCACTCCTTCCCGTCCTTGATCAGCAACCCGCCTGACGAGGGCAACAGAAGCCGCCCATCTCGATCGAGACTGGGTGCCTCCCGTATGTTCGCCGGCGGGACAGGCAAACTCGGCCTCTCGAACTTCGCCTTGCCGGCGGGCCAGACGAAGATGCCGGAACCTTGCGCCGCAACCCAGAGATTCCCTGCCGGATCTTTCCGGATGCCGAGTATTCGCGCAGGCGAAAGCCCGCTCTCTCGCGAGAAAACCCTGGTTCCGTGAGCATCCATCCGGCAGAGTTCCAGCCCGCAACCGTACCAAAGGACATCGCCATCGAAGAAAATCGCATTGACCTGAATTCCGGATGTTCCATTAGGCTGCGGAAAGCTGTGAAAGGCAATTTCATGGTTGCCGGGCAAGGAATCCATTTCGACAAGTCCGGCGTCGGTGCCGAGATATGTGTGACCTTTGCCGTCCGATTGGATGCCTTGCTGTCTCGATATCGTTTTGAAAGGGGTTGCGAGCTTTTCAAACCGGTTGCCGGAGAGGCGGTAGAGCCCGAAGTTTCCACCGGCCAACAAAAGCCCGTCAGGGGTTTCGCCGAATGCGGCTCCAAAATTGGACGGGATGCCTTGCGCTGGCCCAAACGGATCAAAGCGGTCGCCGTCATAGCGGTAGAGGCCGTTTTCAGTGCTCACCCAGATAAAACCGGCGCGGTCCTGATAGATTCTCCGGATGGCGAGGTTGGTGAGGCCTTCAGAGGCGCCGAAACTGCGAAAGCTGTATTCCTGAGCGCAGAGTATCCCGCCTGCAAGTACCAGCAGGGCAATCGTCAGCGGAATGAGTCGACGCCGCACACTGGAAGTATCGCCCAATCAGACAGTCTCTGTAGACTGGAGATTCATTTTTTTGATGCCGGGTGGGCAGATTTGCCGAGAAGATCAGCTCAATGCGCTTGTCGCCAAACCTTGGATCGCTGGTTTACTTACTCTCCGCCCACGCCTTCAGCGCTTCGAGTTCGCTGGCCGCAATCTCGCGCGGCAGCGGCGCGTATCCCAGCGATGCGCATTGCTTCTGCCCCGTGGTCAACGCCCATTTCAGCAAATCCGAGATCGCAGCGCGCTTCTCTGCGCTCACCCCGTCAACGGGCGCCAACAGCCATGTAAATGTGCTGATTGGGTAGACACCTTTGCCCGGCTGGTTGAGAATTCCGAAGCCTGCATCCTCGCCGCGCCCAACCTTTGCGCCCGCCGCCGCCGCGGTAATGCCGGCCAGATCGGCCTTGATGAACTCGCCCGCCGCGTTCTTTACCGCTCCGTAGTTCAGCTCGTGCTGAATGGCGTAGATCAGTTCCACATATCCAATCGAATTGGGAGTCTTGTTTACGAGGTCCGCCAGGCCGTTGTTGCCCGCGGCGCCCGCGCCTACCGGCCAGCCCACGCGCGCGCCGAATCCAGCCGCGCGTTTCCACTCCGGCGAAACCAGCGAGAGATACCTCGTCCACACAAACGTGGTGCCGCTGCCGTCGTTGCGATGCACCACAGCGATCTCTGCATCGGGCAGGTGCGCGCCATGGTTGGCCTCGGCAATGCGCGGGTCGTTCCACTTGCGAATCGTCCCCAGGTAGATGCCGGCCAGCACCTGCGGCGTAAAGTTGAGCGTGCGCCCCAGCGAAAGCAGGTTGTAAATCGGCACCACCCCGCCTAGCACCGTCGGTATCTGGATCACGTTCTTGGCCGCCAGCGGACCCTCTTCGGTCAGCGGAAAATCCGATGCGGCAAGATCCACACGGCCCGCGGCAAGAGCATCGATCCCAGCCTCTGAGCCCACCGCGTCATAGGTAACGTCAGCCCCCGAAGCCTGAATCCACTTCCGATAGAGCGGGGCGGCCAGCGTGCTGCCGGCTGCGTGCAGCGCTATTTGCGACGTGCTCGCTTCCTCATTTGCATTTCCCCCTGCCGCCGCGCCGCTCGCTATCGCTTCCACCAGCCGCGTCACCATCTGGTCGGCCAGATCGTCGGTGATGCTCGCAGTCCGGAACCGGCTCGGAGTCGCCAGGTACGACCAGAGCGTTTGCCCGGTGCTCCCGACAAGCTCCACCGAGAGATATCCCTGATATATCGTCTGCGTCGCGCCGCCGGAATGCGGATTGAGCTTGATCGTCCCCGTCGCCCAGACACTCGATTCGCCGCGCAGCGTCACATCCGCGCCCGACGCGCCCTCCACCACCTTCAGCCGGGCGCTCTTCTTCAGCCGGTCGATGATTCTCAGCCGCATCGCGTCGGCGCCATTGCCGCTGCCCACCTGCGCCACGTCAATCGTGCGGATTCCGGCCAACCGCGCATGCGTTTGCGCTTCCGCCAAGGCCGCAACGATTGCCGCCAGCACCGCAGTTAGAACAGCCGCACGAATCAGCCTGAAGTGAAGAGTTCTTGATGGCCGCGGATTACCGCCGCGGACCGGCTCAGTTCGTTCGAGTCGCATTCCCGGGAAAACCTCATCAATCAGTCTGCAACATTGGGCCTCAGTTCTTGATGAAAAAGAGGCGCGCCGGACCGCGTTCGCTCAAAAATCGATATGCGCCCGCACCATCGACACATACACCGGCCCGCGAGCAGCGTTATATCCCGGATGCCAGATCTGCGATCCGCCCACCGTGCCGAACACCCCGCGCCAGATGTGCGCGTTGTAATACCACTCGATAATGTCCTCGCGGGCGTAGGTCAGCCCGCCATCCCCCAGCAGAAATCCCAGCCCGCCGTAGTGCAGGTAATTCTGGTGGTCGCGCTTGATGGCGTTCGATACCAACGCCACGCCCACCTTGTCGTTGAGCCGGCGCCAGCTATGGCCCACGTAATCGCCGCCAAACAGCACCGTTTGGCCCACCTCGGTGTAAGCGAACGACTCGTGCTGGTCCTCGTTCCACCCAAAGCGCCCGAAAAGCCGCAGGCTGTTGGTCACTTCCTGCTCGGTGTTCACGCCAAAACCGTACTTCACTCTGCTGAACTTCTCAGTCGTTGTAATGTCCGGCGTCTGCACCAGGCCCGCCAGGTAATTCTGCACCGACTCGCGATAGTCGCCCATGTGCGCGTGATTCACATAACTCAGCACGCGAATGGCGCCCGCGCGCTTGGTCCTTTGCCACGGCGAAAGCAGTCCCTTCCGTAGCTCCCACTCCCAGTTCTGCCCGTTGGCGCGGCTGAAGGCCCAGTCAAGATCGATCCCGTTCGCGATCACGGGCATCGCAAAAATGCCGTAGCGCGCCGACCACACCCGGTCGTCGTACTCCAGAATGCCGCCCACCGTGTACCCGCGGGTGTCGGCTGCGTAGTCCCACGCGCCGTTGTTGTCGACCGTCCAGTTGGTGAACTGCAGATGGCTGTCGGACCCCACCGAGTTGACATCGAAGACGTCGGGCACGCTCATCTTGCCGATCCTGATCTCGAATCGCCGCACCGGCACCTTGTTCGCCAAGGCAAGCGGCCCGCGGTCCTGGTCGGTCATCTCGTTGGTCAGCCCGATAATCTGGTGAATCTCGCCGCGGGAAAGATATGGTCTAGTGCTCAGGTTGGGGTTGCGCACCACGTCGAGGTTTGTCTCCCCGGCCAGACCCAGTGCCTGGCTGATTCCCCTTCCGCCGGCGTTTTCAAAATCCACAATCAGGTCGGTGTTGAAACGGGTGTTGGGCCACAGTTGATATCCCAGATAGAGCGTCGCTACTTCAGACGCTTTGGCCTCAAAGTCATCGATCAGGCTGTTCGTCCCCTCGTAGGGCGAGTGGAAATGTCCGTGCATCTGCAAGATGCTGTTTGCCTGTCCTGAAATCCAATAGCGCCCACTCTCGGAGTGCGGCGCCATCGAAAGCACAGGAGGGTTCGCAGACTGGGCCTCGGCCGCGGCGTCAGGATCTGCAGCCGCACCAGACGCAGCAGTTGCCGATACACTGGCCTGCATTGGCACGAATGGCGGCAGTAGCGGGCCTTGCCACGCAAGCTGGAAATCAGAGGCGGCCTGCGCCTCGGCCAGCCCGGTCTGCGGCTGCGGCGCCTGTGGAACCTCCTGGGCTGCCTGCGCATTGACCCGCGCCCCGCCGGTCAGCGCAAATAAAGCGGCCAGCGCAATTCCGGTCGGACTGGCGAAGCGGGCGGGCATACAATGAAAGTAAAGGATTCTATACCCCCACTGGGTAAATACTATACCCCCGGTAGGTATTGTCAAGCAGGAGTACGTCAAAATGTCGCATATGGATCGGGAAAAAGTGAAACTCCTTCAGCGGCTCAGAAAAGTCCGCGGCCAGCTCGACGCTGTCGAGCGCTCCCTGAACGCCGACGAGGATTGCGGTGGCCAGCTCATGCTTCTCGCCGCCGTGCGGGGTGGCGTCAACGGCCTCATGGGCGAGGTCCTGGAGACTCACATCCGCTTCCACCTGGCCGACGGCGCGAAGGAGCAGATTGCTCCCGAACTGGCCGAGGATCTGATTGACTTGGTCCATGCCTACCTGAAGTAGCGCCGTTCCGCCTACCCCTTTGATGCGCTCCTGCGGCAGGAGTTCCGTTACTCTTGCCTCAGCCTGGCGTTGAGGGAACCCCTGCACATCGTATTCGCCGAACACCCTCTGAATTGTTAAGCTCCGGTTGATTCCCGGCCGGGCCAATACGCGGAGTGCACCCTCCCCGTGGGGCCGTGATCGATTGGCGCTATCCAGCCCTCTTTTTCTCGTACCCCGCAATGTTCACCCATCACATCCCACGCTTTTTCTTTCTGCGTATAATTTTCCCGGCCAAGAGTAGAACTCCGCTCTCGGCGAGCTTTGAAGCCATAAATCTGCAAGGCGTCTTCCCAACGGAAGCGCCTTATTTTGTGGCATTTAGGCTCGCATGACCATCGGAGAACCGCCGCAATCGCCGGCCAGCGGGACTGGAATCTCCAATCTCGAACCGGCACATCGGCCGGCCGGAGCGTGAATCATGTCAACACAGGCAGTCGAATACGAATTGAAGCTGGCGCGGCGCATGTCGCGTCTGGGCACTGAAACAGCCTTCGAAGTCCTCGCCCGAGCCAAGGCACTCGAGCGCCAGGGCAAGAGCATTATCCACCTCGAGATCGGCGAGCCCGACTTCGCCACTCCGCCCAACATCGTAGAAGCCGCGGTCGAAGCCCTTCGCGGCGGCTACACCCACTACGGCCCCTCCGCCGGCCTGCCCGAACTGCGCGAAACCATCGCTCAGTACGTAAGCTGCACGCGCCGCGTCCAGGTCGAGCCCGGCGAAGTTGTCGTCGTCCCCGGTGGCAAGCCCATCATGTTCTTCGTCATGCTCGCCCTCATCGACGAGGGCGACGAGGTCATCTATCCCAACCCCGGTTTCCCCATCTACGAGTCGATGATCAACTACGCCGGGGGAACCGCCGTCCCCATCCAGCTGCGCCAGGAACGCGAATTCCGCGTGGACATGGACGAACTCGCCACGCTCATCACGCCGCGCACCCGCCTCATCATCCTCAACTCGCCCCAGAACCCCACCGGCGGCGTTCTTGATCGCATCGATATTGAAGCTGCGGCACGCGTCATCGGCGACCGCGACATCTTCATCCTCTCCGACGAGATCTACAGCCGCCTGCAATTCGAAGGCGAGCCGTTCTCCATCATGAGCCTGCCGGGCATGAAAGAGCGCACCATCCTGCTCGACGGCTTTTCAAAAACCTACGCCATGACCGGCTGGCGTATCGGCTACGGCGTCATGCGCTCCGACCTCGCCACGCAAATCACGCGCCTCATGACCAACTCGAACTCCTGCACCGCGAGCTTTACCCAGCGCGCAGCTCTCGAGGCTCTCAGCGGCGACCAGAGCGCTGTGGGTGTGATGCGCACCGAGTTCGAGCGACGCAGCCGCGCCTTTGTCGACGGGCTCAACCGCATCCGAGGTTTCCACGCGCTCATGCCCAAAGGCGCCTTCTACGTCTTCGCCAACATTGAGCAAACCGGCTGGAGTTCGAAAGCCGTCGCCGACTCGCTGCTCGACGAAGCCGGCGTCGCGGGGCTCTCCGGCACCTCCTTCGGCCGCTTCGGCGAAGGCTTTGTCCGCTTCAGCGTCGCCAATTCCATGGAGAACCTGATGGAAGCACTGCGCCGCATTGAACTGTGGGCGAAGAGCAGCTTGTAGGAGAGTAGAGCCGCTCTCCACGGGCCGCGGAAGGACTCGAGGTTTTGAAAGGGCACGAGCTTGCCCGTGCCGATGCACCGCCTCCCGTAGGGAGGCAAGGAATTTAGCCCAGGACAAGTTCGTGCGAGCGAACGCAGTCCTGGGTAGGCGCAAGAAAAAGACTGCCAAGCCCCGTAGGGGCGACAGAACCGGAACCGAGAGAGCTTCAGCTCCGAGGGGACCGAAAAAAGCGTGAAGGAGAAATTCATGCCGCTTACCAACTCAACCACCGGAACAACCACCCGCGCGTACTCCATCGCCGAGCTCGAAGACGCGGCGCGGCTCATGCGCGGATACAACCTGGTCGCGCTCTGCGCGGCCGGCTCGGGCCACGCCGGCGGCACGCTCTCCGTCATGGACCTGGCCGCGGCCCTCTATCTTCACGCCGCCAATCACGATCCCGCCAATCCCAACTGGCCCGATCGCGACCGCATCCTCTGGTCAGCCGGTCACAAAGCGCCCGCGCTCTACGTCTCGCTCGGCATAGCCGGCTTCTGCCCGCTCGACGATGTTGTCACTCTGCGCAAGCTCGGCTCGCCTTTCCAGGGCCATCCTCACTGGCTCAAGCTCCCCGGCGTCGAAATCTCAACCGGTTCGCTCGGCCAGGGCCTCAGCATCGCGGTCGGCATGGCGCTCTCGGCGCGCATCGACGGCAAAAACCATAAGGTCTTCTGCCTCATGGGCGACGGCGAGCAGCAGGAGGGCCAGGTGTGGGAGGCCGCGATGGAGGCCGGCCACTTCGCCCTCGAAAACGTCATCGCCATCGTCGACAGCAATCGCCTGCAAATCGATGGCTGGGTGAAGGACGTGATGGAAGTGGAACCGTTGGCCGAGAAGTACGCGAGCTTCGGCTGGCGCGTTCTCTCGATCGACGGCCACAACATGCATCAAATCGCGGCTGCGTTCAGCGAAGCGCGCGCCGGCGCGGGCAAGCCTACCGTCATCCTCGCCTCGACTGTAAAAGGCAAAGGCGTGAGCTTTATGGAGAACGTTGCTGGCTGGCACGGCAAGACGCCCAATCGCGCCGAGCTCGATGCCGCGCTCGCCGAGCTCGGCGTTGCCGATCGCATCCCGGTGGAGCAGTTTCTCGCGAAGGCTCGCGACTTTCAGTCCCAAGCCACGGAGCAGCTCGAAGCAAAGCTGCCGCGCTTCTCGCGCAACTACTGGTGGAACGTGCGCCCGGCCGCCGAACCCGAAGCCATGCGCACCGCCATGGAGCCCACGCGAAAAGGCTTTGGCCAGGCCCTCGCCGATTGCGGCAGCGACGAACGCGTGGTCTGCATCGGCCTCGACATCTCCGGCTCCATCACCATCTCCGATTTCTATGCGGGCCATCCCGAGCGCGCTTCGCGCTGGATCTCGATGGGAATCGCCGAGCAATCGGCCACGGCCGCCGCGGCCGGTCTCGCCCGCGAAGGCAAGCTGCCCGTCCTCGGCTCCTACGCCACCTTCTCGGCGGCGCGCAACCTCGACCAGGTTCGCGTCTCCATCTGCTACTCGCGCCTCAATGTGCTCATTGCGGGAGCTCATGCCGGCGTCTCCGTGGGTCCCGATGGCGCAACTCACCAGGCCCTCGAAGATCTCTTCGCCATGATGGGCCTGCCCAATATGGTCGTGGTTGCGCCCTGCGACTCCATCGAAACGCGCAAGGCCACCGAGTATCTGCTCCTCTCGCACATTGGCCCCAAGTACATCCGCTTCGCGCGCGAAGCCACGCCCATCGTTACCGATGAGTCCACGCCCTTCGTCTTCGGCCAGGCCAATGTGATTCGACTGCGCCGCGAAGGCGCAAACTTTGCCGCGGCATTCGAAACCCGGCTCGCCTCGCACTACGCCGACGAGTGCGAAGACCTGAGCATTATTGCCTGCGGTCCGATGGTGCCTGAAGCGATGCGCGCCGCGTGGATCCTCAAGCGCGAGTATGGCTACGAAACCCGCGTCTTCAACATGCATACGCTCAAGCCCATCGATGAAGAAGCAATTGTGCGCGCCGCGCGCGAAACCGGCGTCATCGTCACTGCCGAGGAGCACCAGGTTGGCGCGCTCTCAGGCCGCGTGAGCTCGGTTCTCACTTCAAGCCGTGAGCTCTATGGTTTGCCCGTGATCACCGGCGCGATTGGAGTGAATGATCGCTTTGGCGATTCCGGCGCGCCGTGGGAACTGGTAAAGGAACTGGGCGTCAGCGCCGAGCACATCGCGGCGCGCGCGATGGAATTGATGGCAGTAAAGAAGCACGCGGCACCGCACGTCGCGCTGGCTTAGTTCCAACATTGCACTCCCTTTTCACACTGCCATCCCGAGTGCAGCTCGGCCCGCAATCGTTGGCGATTGCGGGCCGAAACAGTCGAGGGATCAGACTTGAAAACAGCGCTGAAGAAGGTAGCGCCGGGCTCCAGCCCGTTTGTCGTGTGGACGTCCCCGCCCGCGCTCCGTGCCCCATTCTTTCCGCGATGATGAAACTACGGAATGGATGGGGCACGCGATGGCAGCACGACTGGCGGAAAAATGGCCCGGGGTTCGAAAGGACTCCGGGCCGTTGTGCGTTTGCGTTCAACGCCATTCGCTCAAGAATCCCCGCACCGCCGTCTGCCACAGCTCCGGCTGGTCGATGAAGTTCATGTGGCCGCTGTTGGGCAGGATGACAAGCTTTGAGCCGGCGATCTTCTGGTTCATCTCGCGGCTCAGCGAGGGGTCGCATTCGTCGTGGTCGCCCACCACAATCAGCGTGGGCACGTGGATGGTGGGCAGACGGTCGACCCACTCCACCGACCTGAGGTTGCCGTCAATGATGAACTCGCCGTGGGAGCCCCACATCTCGCGGTAAAGCTCCCAGTTGGTGGGCGCGTTGCCCGTGGCAGGGTCGTAGTTGGAGTCGGGCCGCGCGCCGTAGAGGAATGGGAAGTAACCGTCGCCCCAGGCGAGGGTTTCGTACTCGGCGGGGTAGCGGCCGTGCTCCCACTGGGCGCCCTTACCGTAGAGACCGGCAGCCTCAAGCTGGTCGAGGCGGGCCAGCTTTTCGGGCGGCATGGCGGCCTTTTCGCGGGCCAGAACGGCATTCATCTCGCTGGTCGAGGCAAAGGTGCTGTTGAGGATGAGGTGGCGCAGGTGCTGCTGGTATTTGAGCGCGTAGGCCTCGGCCAGCACGCCTCCACAACTGTGGCCAAGCAGGTCGATCTTACCCAGGCCGAGCGCCACGCGCACAGCTTCAACGTCGTCGGCCATATTCTCGATGGTGTACTTCGTTACATCCTGCAAGCGCTGGGACTGGCCCGAGCCGCGCTCGTCAATGAAAATGAGCCGGTGGGTGCGCGCCATGGGCAGCAGCCAGGGCAGAAAGTAGGCGTGGTCGGCGCCAGGCCCGCCGTGGAGCACCACCAGAGGTTCGCCTTTGCCGAACTCGACGTAGTAGATAAGCACGCCGTTGGCGTCGATATAGCCCGATTGCTGTTGGTAGATGGCGGCTGGGTTTTGCGCCGCGGCGAAGGCGGCGGTCAGCGAGAGTGTGAGGGCGAGTGTGGGTGTGAGTGTGCGGGCAAGGCGGCTGATTCTCATGGGAAACATAGTAAGGCAACGGACGCAAACCGCGATTCGAAGATCTCTTTTTAAGACCCTGGTCAGGAGGCGAGCGGGGCGCCGCGCGCAGCAATCCCGCGCAGCGGTGATTTATCCTGCTGTTTACGCATATGAGTGAAGGAATACCAGATTTGCCGGCTTACGATGATGCCGCTTTAGACAGGGCGTTCGCCGCGCTCGAGGCACAGGCGCGCGAGGCCGCGGCTGCCCTCAATGATGAGGCTACCGTTGAGACCTTTCGCCTCGAGTGGCTGGGGCGCAAACAGGGACGCTTGAATGAGATTTCAAGCCGGTGGCTGAAGGCCGCTCCACCCGAAGCCAAGAAGGCTCTGGGAGTGCGCTTCAACACGCTCAAGGCGGTGGTGGAACAGTTGCTGGAGTCGGCGCTGGGCTCGGGTCCAAGCGATGCGGCGCTCAAGGCCGAAGCCATCGACATCACGCTGCCCGGCACCAGGCGGCTGACCGGCGCGGAGCACCCGATCACGCGCGCGATGAACGAGATTGTGAGTGTGTTTGCGGCGCTCGGCTACTCGGTCGGGGTGGGGCCCGAGGTTGAGACCGATTTCTACAACTTCGAGAGCATGAATTTTCCACCGGGACATCCGGCGCGAGACACGCAGGACACGCTGGTAGTGGCCAACCAGGAGCGGCGCCCGCTGCGCGACCGGCTACTGCTGCGCACGCACACTTCGCCGGTGCAGATGCGAACCATGGAGCTACAGCCTCCGCCGGTGCGGATCGTGATTCCCGGCAAGGTGCACCGCAACGACGCAGCCGACGCCACGCATTCGCCGATCTTCCATCAAGTCGAGGGTCTGTGCGTGGACACCAACATTACCTTCAGCGATTTGAAGGGCACGCTGGACCATGCGATGAAGGCGCTGTTTGGCTCGGCGGTGAAGACGCGCTTCTTTCCGTCGTTTTTCCCGTTTACCGAGCCGAGCGCCGATGTGCAGATCAGCTGCATCTTCTGCGGCGGCAAGGGCTGCAGGAAGTGTAAGCAGTCGGGATGGATTGAGCTGCTGGGATGCGGCATGGTGGACCCCGCAGTGTTTGCATTCGCCGCTGAGAAACAACCGGCCTACGATCCCAAAAAGATCTCCGGCTTCGCATTCGGCATGGGCGTGGAGCGGATTGCGATGATGAAGTACGGGATCAGCGAGATTGGGTCGTTCTATGCGGGCGATATGAGGTTTTTGGGGCAGTTCGAATGAAGATTCTCACCAAATGGCTTCGATCTTACCTTCCTGAGCTTCCCGTCGACGACGCGCAGCTCGCCGAGGACCTGACCCTGCGCGGGATCGCCGTTGAGGGCATCTATTCGCTGGGCGAGGGCAACGGCTTGCTCTACGAGATGGACATCACCACCAACCGCGTGGACGCGATGAATCACTACGGAATTGCGCGCGAGGCGGCGACAATTTATGGGCTGTCGCTGCCGGCGCTCGAATTTGCCTTGCCTGCCGCAAAGCCCGCGGCTCAGCCGTTCGCAGTGAAGATTGAAGCAGCAGATGCCTGCGGACGCTTCACCGCACGCGTGTTGCGCGATGTAAACATCGTCGAGTCAAAGGACTGGTTTGCAGGCGCCGAAGTGAAGACCTACTTCGGCCTGCTCGAGCAAAAGACGATCTCGAACGCCGTGGACGCCAGCAACTTTGCCTGGCTTGCTATGGGCCAGCCGACACATGCCTTCGATCTGGACAAAGTCGAGGGCGGCATCGTTGTGCGGCGGGCGCTGAAGGGCGAAAAGCTGAAGACTCTCGACGGCGTAGAGCGCTCGCTCGATGCCGACGACCTGGTGGTGGCCGATCACAAAAAGGCGCTGGGACTGGCCGGAGTAATGGGCGGCTGGGACACGATGATCACCGCCGAGACGAAAAACATCCTGGTTGAAGCGGCGTGGTTCGATCCCATGGCTGTGCGGCGGACTGCGCGGCGCCACGGGCTGCACACCGACGCAAGCCACCGGTTTGAGCGCGGCGCGGATTTCAATGCGGCTCCTATGGCGTCGGCGCTGGTGAGCGCGATACTGCTCGCCGCGGGAGGATGGGCCGAGGGCGAACTGGTGGACGTGCGCGTAGAAGCGATTCAAGCGCGGACGGCCCACAGAAAGCCAATAACCCTTCACCTCAGCGAGGTGCACCGGATTCTCGGCGCCACTCTGGACAAGGAGGGCATCGCGGCAGAGACCGTCGAAGGGGTTTTGAGTGGGTTGGGTTGCGTGCTTTCCGCGGACCTGGACGACTTGCGGGAGGGGAGCCTTTCGTGGAAAGTTACTCTGCCGAGCTGGCGGCTCGATCTGGAGCGTGAGATCGACCTGATTGAAGAGATCGCGCGGGTGTACGGGTACAACCGGTTTGCGAACACGCTGCCGGCGTTTGGCGAGGGCGTTCAGGCGCTGCCATGGGCTGAGAAAGAGGCAGCCGTGCGCGGCGCGCTGCGCGCAGCGGGATTCCATGAAGCCATCTCGAGCACGTTCTGCTCGGCGACCGAGGGCGCGGTGACTGCGCCGCAGCCGGGGCTGGTGGTGCCGCTCGGGAATCCGCTGAGTGAAGAGGCAGGCGTGCTGCGGCCGTCGCTGGTGCCGGGGATGCTGGAAATGGTGGCAGGCAACCTTAATCGCGACGTGAGCGATGTGAGGCTGTTCGAGCTGGGAACGGTGTTCAGCGGCACGACAGAGAAGGTGGATGAGCGGCCGTCACTGGCCTTTGGCGCAGCCGGAGCGCTGCCTCAGGAGTCGGCGTTGCATGGAACGCGAGCCATCGACTTCCACGATATCAAGGGCGTGGTTGAACAGTTGCTGTCGCGCTTCGAGACGAAGGCGATTTACTTCGACACCTTCCCTGCCGAAGCCGGCATCACGCCGGAGTGGCTGCACCCCTATCGCGCGGCGCGCGTGATCGCCGAGGGCGTAACGGTGGGGTGGTTCGGGCAGCTCAATCCGCGCGAGGCTGCGGCGCGCAAGCTCAAGGATGCGGTGCTGGTGGGCGAGGTTTATCTCGACCGGCTCTACAAGCTCGCCGTTCGCGAGCCGGTCGCGCGCGAAATTTCGCGGTTTCAGGCGGTGCGGCGCGATTTTTCTCTGGTACTGGACGAGGGCATTCGCTGGGAGGCGATCGACGGTGCTTTGAGATCGTTGCAGATTCCCGAGCTGGTCGACTGGCGGGTGCGCGAGGTGTTTCGCGATGCGCGGCTGGGCAAGGGCGAGTACTCGCTGCTGCTGGGCACAACCTTCCAGGCGCCGGACCGCACCATGCGCGAGGAGGAATTGCAGAGCTTTCAGGCGCAGGTGGTCGAGACTGTTGGCAAGGTTGGCGCACGTCTGCGCTCCTGAGAGGTTTTTCCGCTGTTTCCCGGGCTATACTCGTACGGGCGAAGGCGCTTGAAAAGGCGCGGAGGTTACCATGATTCCGGAATCCCTATGGCCATCTGAGACAGACGCCGGGCTGGAACAGCAGCCGGAGAATGTGCCGGCCGAGGAGCTCGGACCTCAGGTTGAGGACGAGCCGCAGCAGGAGGAGGCGGAAGCGGTTACGCCGCCGGCCGCACTGGCCGTAAGCGCTGACGATTTTTCGGCCCTTGAAGAGCGGGTGTTGCGCGCGGTGGAGATGTTGAGGCACGAGCGGCAGGCCCGCGCCGCAGCCGAGGTGCGCATTGCCGAGGCCCAAGAACGCGCCGCCAAGGCTGAAGAACAGCTTGGCCCGATACGGGCGCAACTCGACCAGCAGACACCGCTTATCGAGCAACTGCAGAACGAGGTCTTCGCCCTGCGCACCGAGCGGGACACGGTGCGGCGCCGGGTGGAGCGGTTGCTTGAGCAGCTTGACTCGCTGGAGATCTAGAGTCTGTTATTAACTTTCCCGCAGGCGGCGTTGCGAGCGAAAATCGCGTCAGAACCGGGGCCCCCACGGACTGGCCTTTGGTCCGTGGGGTGGAGACGCGACGGAGGACGAAGACTTTGGCTATTCCAAGGCGAGGACGACAACAAAGTATGGCGCGATTTACGCCGCAACCCTTCGGGCTGGGGCCAATTTTCCCCATCTCTTTGTCGCTCGCCGCTAGCAGACACCCGGTATGCGTCGCGACCCGCTTCGCGATATGGGAAAAACTGGCTCCCAGCGACGCCTACGCGAAAGTTAATAACAGACTCTGAGGCGCCGATGGCTGCTGAACCCACCAACAATCCGCCGGAAATCGTGACCGTTGAGATATACGATCAGCTCTATCACCTCGCCGGCAGCAATGCGCCCCACATTCGCGAACTGGCGCGCCAGGTGGATGCCAAGATGCGCGCCGTGGCGGCGCAAGGGCGCACCGCGGACTCGCTGCGCGTCGCCGTGCTGACGGCGTTGAACCTCGCCGATGAACTTTCGCAGGCGCGCTCGGCCGATCCCGCGCAGGGCCATGCGCGCGCCTCGAGCCTGAGCATGTTGCTCGATGAAGCACTCGGGGACGAACCGGAGCCGGCGTCGTAGGTCGGGGCGCGTGCCGGACCTTTCTTCATTGCCACGTTACCTTAGGGAAGACTCTCTTAGAAATTTTTAAGGTCTGATCTTTCCCCTCCGATATGGACTCTTGTATGGGAGCGACGACTGCTCCCGATCGTCGCCGCGCCATTCATCTGCGCGCAGAGCCTGGAGGACTGCATGACCCGCTTCACTCCCCATTTCTTGATGGCCTTTGGCTTGGCCTTTTTGCTCTCGTCAACGGCTGCGGTGGCGCAACTGCCGCAAAGCGACGAAGAACTCTCACAGCAGGCTGCCCGCATGGGCAGCGGCCAAATCGTGATTCCTCATTCGGCGATCCAGCGCCCCGACGATATCGGCATTCGCGAGCACACTCTTTACAAGATCTTCGTTCCCGCAGGCCGTCCGCAGGGCGTGGTGGGATTCGGCGAGGATGAGGTCGTGTCCAGGGACACAGCGTCAACGCCGGTGCAGCCGGTCCAGGGATACTACGCTGAGACCCCCGCGTCGCTTGCCTGCCTCTATCAATTGGCTAACGTAACGATGGGCTGCAATCCGGGAACCTTGACTACGGTTGCCACCGGCGGCTCAAAGGCGATCGCCATTGTGGATGCCTATGACAATCCGCGCACCGGCGTCTGGGTCTACAACAGCTATGAAAACACCTGTAGCGCGACCGTGTACGCGTGGAACATCATCGGCGGCACCAGCGTGGCCTCGCCGCTTTGGGCGGGCATTGCAAATCACGCCGGCCACTTCAGCGCATCCACGTCGGCTGAAGAAACTCTCATCTACGCGAGCGGGAAAACCGCAGCCGACTTCCGCGACATCACCGTGGGAACCTGCGGGTACTACGAGGGCTACCTGGCGGCGAGCGGATGGGATCCGTGCTCAGGCTTCGGCGCGCCGCTGGGATCGGCCGGCAAGTAACAGTCGCAGCTGACGCGTCTGCACGCATCGCCTCGGGTGTAAGATTCCACTGCAAGAGAATCTGCACCCGAGGCGTGCGCGAATGCCGGGTTTGAAAAGCACGATCCGGTTGCGAGGTGTTCCGCTCGCGTCCCTGTGGCTGGTCCTGGTGGCGATGATGCCGGCCGGAGTTGCGGCGCAGAGCAATGCCGGCGGGCCCAACGACCCGAAGGCGCGCAAGACCTTTGATGAGGCGGTGGAGTGGGAGCGCCACGGAGACAAAGAGGCCGCTGCCGAGGAATATCGCAAAGCAAACAAGCAGGATGGCGGGCGCTGCGCGACGTGCCTGAACCGCGCCTACAAGGTTGCCCTTGAGAGTGGCGACTACAAGACCGCCCAGGCCGTGGTTGCCGATCAGATGCCGCTGGCTGCCAACGATGCGGATCGCGCCGAGCTGCATTTTCGCCTGGCGCTGGCCCTGCAGCGCCGGGGAATCAAGGAGAAGAAAGATGAGCTCTTCACCGAGAGCTGCGATGAGCTGCAGACGGCGCTCGCTCTCGATCCGCAATACTCCCGCCTGCACTACCTGATGGGGATTTCGCTAGCGTATCTGCACCAGGACGACGCGGCGCGCAACGAATTCAAATCCTTTTTGAGCCAGGACAGGAACGATCCATCGTTGCACCAGCGTGCCGAGCGTTATGCCGAACGCATTGATCTGGCGCGCTCGCGCATGGCGCCGCCGTTTTCGGCAACCACCATCGATGGGCAGCGCATCTCGCTCGACAGCTTGTCGGGCAAGGTGGTGCTTATCGACTTCTGGGCCACCTGGTGCCCGCCGTGCGTGGCTGCCCTGCCCCACATCCAGCAGATTGCGCGGCAATTTGAAGGGCAGCCGCTGGTGATTGTGAGCGTGAGCTTCGACAGCGACGACGCGAAGTGGAGAGCGTTTGTTGCCAGGAACCATATGACCTGGTTGCAGATTCGCGATGGGCGATTCACTGGCCCGCTGGCGCAGATTTTCGACATCCGCGCCATTCCCGCCACGCTTACCATCGATGCCGACGGAGTGCTTGAAGATCAGCACGTAGGCGATGCTGCCATCGAAGGGAAACTGAAGAAGCTGGTTGCGCAGGCACAGGAACTGGCCAATCGCAAGAACGCGGAGCCGGCAGCCGTCAAGCCTGCCGGAGCGGGCAACTGAAAGCTCGTTCCGGATTGGTCCGGTTCATCCCGATTTCTACGGCACAAGAAGCTAACATATTTCGCCCACCTATTACAAGACTTGCAATTCTTCGCGAGTACCCCTACTATCCGCATTAGAAACCGGCCTGCAAAGCAGGTGGGTAGTCAACGCTGGTTGAACCAACATTCATTGAACAGGGGCTCAACTCGACAATCGGTTCTGTGTGCCGTGTCCGCCAGT